>Ga0187781_10003034_pt1 | contig 12668 bp, 12 predicted proteins | sample 0715_SJ02_MP02_2_FD_132447 | JGI IMG/M metagenome (GOLD analysis project Ga0187781, IMG submission 132447) | Tropical peat soil microbial communities from peatlands in Department of Meta, Colombia - 0715_SJ02_MP02_20_MG | ecosystem: Environmental > Terrestrial > Soil > Wetlands > Peat | place...
CCTCCGCCGCCGCCTGCCGACCCCGCACCGCCGGCCGAACCGGCACCAGCCGAGCCAGCCGCCTTTGACGCACCTCCGCCGCCGCCTGCCGACCCCGCACCGCCGGCCGAACCGGCACCAGCCGAGCCAGCCGCCATCGACGCCCTACCGCCGGCAGACGCCCCGCCACCGGCCGAACCGGCACCAGCCGAGCCAGCCGCCGTCGACGCCCTACCGCCGGCAGACGCCCCGCCACCGGCCGAGGATCCAGCACCGCCAGCACCGCCGGCCCCTCCCGCGGATGAACCGTTGGATGTCGACCGAGCCACGGCCGTCGCGCGTTGGACCTTCGCCGACGACCCGACCCCGGGCCTGCCGACGGTTCCCTGGCTGCCCACCGATCCGGCCGCCGCGGGCTCGGCGATACACGACCTTCAGGTGCCGCCGCAGCTCGCGCCCATGCTCGATCCGGCGAACCTGCCCGACACGTCAAAAGGGCTGCCCGTCGCGCCGCCGCAAAACCTGGACCCGAGCTACGTCAAAGACCTGCTCAAAGCTATCCAGTCGCAGAACGTGAGCGGTAACCCGGCTTTGTCCTCGCTCGCCTGAGGCGATCCCCGTGTCGGCGCCGCAGCGCCGGGCAACGGCCGCCTAGCGGTTGATCTCGGTGACGGGATGCAGGTACGGCAGCTCGTCGGCGGGTAGCGGGAAGACCAAGTCGCCGTAGGGAGACAACGCGCCGACCCGGTCGGTTGCCAATTCGCTCACCGCGTGGTCGTCCGGGTTGGTCGTCGGCCATCCGTTGTCGACGTAACGAGTCTTCGGCGCCTTTTTGCCAGCGTTGTCAGCCACGCGTCTCATTCTGACAGGTCTTACTCGCCGTCGCCTCGGAAGGCTGATTGCTCGGCTCCTCACTCGTAAGCCCCGCTTACTCGCCGTCGCCTCAGAAGGCCCACTCTTCCGGCTGCTTTACGCTGGTCAGCAATGACCGAACACACCCCGGGCATCCCGCTGGGGTCCTGGCTGGCCGACTTGCCCGACGAGCGGCTGATCCGTCTGCTGGAGCTGCGGCCCGACCTTGCCCAGCCACCGCCGGGCAGCATCGCGGCCCTTGCCGCCCGCGCCCAGGCCCGGCAGTCGGTCAAGGCTGCCAGCGACGAACTGGACTTCCTGCGGCTGGCGGTGATCGACGCGCTCCTGGTCCTGCACGCTGAAACCGAGCCGGTGTCCTTGGCCAAGTTGCTCGCATTAATCGACGGTCGCGCGCCCGAAGCCGACGTGCTCGACGCCCTCGACGACCTCAAAGAGCGCGCCCTGGTTTGGGGTGACACCGAACTACGAGCGGCCCCCGATGCCGGTGCCGGGCTGCCCTGGCATCCGGGGCAAGTGACCCTGGAAGACGCCTCGCAGAGCGGCGAGCAGATTGCCGAGCTGATCGACGGCCTCGACGACCCACAGCGGGAACTGCTGGACAAGCTGCTGGAAGGATCACCGCTAGGGCGCACCCGCGATGCCGCACCCGGGGCTCCCGCGAATCGCCCGGTGCCACAACTGCTCGCAATGGGACTACTGCGGCGAATCGACGCCGACACGGTGATCCTGCCGCGCCACGTCGGGCAGGTGCTGCGCGGCGACGAGCCTGGGCCGGTGCAGCTGGCCGCGCCGGACCCGGTGGTCGCCACCACTAAGTCGGCCGACGCCGACGCCGTGGCCGCCGGCGCGGTCATCGACTTGCTGCGCGAACTCGATGTGCTGCTCGAAGCACTCGGCGCCGCACCGATTTCCGAGCTGCGCAGCGGCGGCTTAGGAGTACGTGAGGTCAGGCGGCTGGCGAAAGTGACCGGCATCGACGAGGCCCGGCTGGGTTTGATCCTCGAGCTGGCCGCCGCGGCGGGCCTGATCGCCAGCGGCCTACCCGATCCACAACCACCCAGCGGTGAGGCGCCCTACTGGGCGCCAACGGTGGCCGCCGATCGGTTCGCCGAGGCGTCCCCCGCCGAGCGCTGGTATCTGCTGGCCAGTACCTGGCTCGATCTGCCGGCCCGTCCGGCGTTGATCGGATCCCGCGGACCTGACGCTAAACCCTATGCCGCGCTGTCGGATTCGCTGTACTCGACGGCGGCCCCGCTGGACCGCCGGCTGCTGCTGAACATGCTGGCCGAACTGCCCGCCGGTGCGGGTGTGGACAAGAACACGGCGTCGGCGGCGCTGATCTGGCGACGGCCGCGCTGGACTAAACGGTTACAGCCGGCGCCGGTGGCGGACCTGTTGGAAGAGGCACACCTGGTCGGCCTGGTGGGCCGCGGAGCGATCAGCACGCCCGGCCGCGCGTTGGTCGACGGCGCAAAAGATGGGGACGCCGGCGTCGCCGACGCGATGGCACGTGTCTTGCCTGCGCCGATCGACCACTTCCTGGTGCAGGCCGACCTGACCGTCGTGGTTCCCGGGCCGCTCGAACGCCATCTCGCCGAGGAACTGGCGGCGGTGGCGACCGTCGAGTCTGCGGGCACGGCGATGGTGTACCGCGTCAGCGAACAATCCATCCGGCATGCGTTGGATATCGGCAAGACCGCCGACGCGTTGCACTCGCTGTTCGAGAAGCACTCCAAAACATCTGTGCCACAAGGTCTTACCTACCTGATCGATGACGTCGCGCGCCGGCACGGACAACTGAGGATCGGTATCGCCGCATCGTTCGTGCGATGCGAAGACCCGGCGCTGCTCACCCAGGCGGTGGCCTCCACCGAGGCCCAAGCGCTGGGCATGCGTGTGCTGGCGCCGACGGTGGCGATCTCCCAGGCGCCGATCAGCGAAGTACTAGCGGCCTTGCGGGACGCCGGTTTCGCCCCGGCCGCCGAGGACTCCACCGGCAACATCGTCGACATCCGGGCTCGCGGCGCCCGGGTACCCGCGCCACAGCGCCGTCGCCCGCACCGACCCATACCCCGCCCGAGCGGCGAAAGCCTGAGCGCGCTCGTCGCGGTCCTCCGCAAGGTGACCACCGCACCGTTCGGCAGTGTCCGGGTTGACGCGGCGGTGGCCATGTCGCTGCTGCAGAGTGCCGCCCGGCGGCAGGACACCGTGGTAATCAACTATGTCGACGCGGCCGGCGTAGCCACTCAGCGGGTGGTCTCGCCGATCACGGTGGCCGGCGGGCAGCTGGTGGCGTTCGATTCCGCCTCCGGGCGCGCACGTGAGTTCGCCATCCACCGCATCACCTCGGTGATGTCGGCCGACGACGGATAATGGAGTTCTATGACTGACGGGCCGTTGATCGTGCAGTCCGACAAGACAGTGCTGCTTGAGATTGACCATGAGCTGGCCGGTTCGGCGCGCGCGGCGATCGCGCCGTTCGCCGAGCTCGAGCGCGCACCCGAGCATGTGCACACCTACCGCATCACCCCGCTGGCGCTGTGGAACGCGCGTGCCGCGGGCCACGACGCCGAGCAGGTAGTCGACGTGCTGGTCAGCTACTCACGCTACGCCGTCCCGCAGCCGCTGCTCGTTGACATCGTCGACACCATGGCCCGCTACGGGCGGCTGCAGTTGGTCAAGAACCCGGCCCACGGCCTGACGCTGGTCAGTCTGGACCGCGCGGTGCTCGAAGAAGTGTTGCGTCACAAGAAGATCGCACCGATGCTGGGCGCGCGGATCGACGACGACACCGTCGTCGTGCACCCCAGTGAGCGGGGCCGGGTCAAACAGATGCTGCTCAAGATCGGCTGGCCCGCCGAGGATCTGGCCGGATATGTCGACGGCGAGGCGCACCCGATCAGCCTCAAGCAGGACGGCTGGCATCTGCGCGACTACCAGGAGATGGCCGCCGAGTCGTTCTGGGCGGGCGGATCGGGCGTAGTAGTCCTGCCGTGTGGGGCGGGTAAGACACTTGTAGGCGCGGCAGCCATGGCGAAAGCCAGTGCGACAACGCTTATTCTGGTGACCAACACCGTCGCCGGCCGGCAGTGGAAACGCGAACTGATCGCCCGCACCTCGCTGACCGACGAGGAGATCGGCGAATACTCCGGGGAGCGCAAGGAAATCCGGCCGGTCACCATCGCCACCTATCAAGTCATCACCCGTCGCACCAAGGGCGAGTACCGCCACCTGGAGCTGTTCGACAGCCGCGACTGGGGGTTGATCGTCTACGACGAGGTGCACCTGCTACCGGCGCCGGTGTTCCGGATGACAGCTGATCTGCAGTCTCGGCGGCGGCTGGGGTTGACGGCGACACTGATCCGCGAGGACGGCCGGGAGGGCGACGTGTTCTCGCTGATCGGCCCGAAACGCTATGACGCGCCGTGGAAAGACATTGAGGCACAAGGCTGGATCGCGCCGGCGGAGTGCGTCGAGGTACGGGTCACGCTGACCGATAGCGAGCGGATGAGGTATGCCACCGCCGAACCCGAAGAGCGCTATCGGGTCTGCTCGACGGCCCATTCGAAGATCGCAGTGGTCAAGTCGATCCTGAGTCGCCACCCCGGCGAGCAGACGCTGGTGATCGGCGCCTACCTGGATCAGCTCGATGAGCTCGGCGTTGTGCTCGATGCCCCGGTGATCCAGGGGTCAACCAAGACCGTGGAGCGCGAGGCACTGTTCGACGCCTTCCGCCGTGGTGAGATAGGCACGCTGGTAGTGTCCAAGGTAGCCAATTTCTCCATTGATCTACCGGAAGCCGCAGTGGCGGTGCAGGTTTCGGGAACATTCGGCTCACGACAGGAGGAGGCGCAGCGGCTGGGCCGGTTGCTGCGACCCAAGGCCGAGGGCGGTGGGGCGGTGTTCTATTCGGTGGTGGCCCGCGACAGCCAAGATGCCGAGTACGCCGCGCACCGGCAACGGTTTCTGGCCGAGCAGGGTTACGGCTATGTCATCCGCGACGCTGACGACCTGCTGGGCCCGGCGATCTAGAGCGACAGGATGGTCGCCGACGACGTACCGGGTGCGCCGTATACCTGAGCCAGGCCGACGCGTGGATTGCCGGGCACCTGACGCTCGCCCGCCTCGCCGCGCAGCTGGCGCACCAGCTCGTGCACCTGCCGTAGCCCGGATGCGCCGATCGGTTCGCCGTTGGCGATCAGCCCGCCGTCGGTGTTGACCGGAATCGAGCCGTGGATCTCGGTGGCCCCGTCGGCTATCAGCTTCTCCTGCTCGCCGTCGGCGCACAGACCCGTCTCGGCCATGTGGATGACCTCGGCGCCGGCGTCGGTGTCCTGCAGCTGTGCGATGTCAACGTCGTCCGGCCCGATGCCGGCCGCCTCGTAGGCGGCCTTGGCCGCGTACACCGTGGGCGACACATCCTCGTCCAACGGCGCGAAGGTGGCGTGCACCTCGTATGCGCCGTAACGGCGGGTGCGGATCTCGGTGGCTCGCACGTAGACCGGTTTGTCGGTGAACTTGTGCGCTATGTCTGCTCGGCACATCACCACCGCTGCGGCACCCTCGTCGGGGGCGCAGAACATGTACTGCGTCAGCGGGTAGTTCAGCACCGTCGAGTTGAGGATCTGGTCTTCAGGAATTGGTTTGCGGCGAAACGCATTTGGATTCAGTGCGCCGTTGCGGAAGTTCTTGGCGGCCACCTTGGCCAGAGTGGCCTGGGAGATGTTGTTGTCGTGTAGGTACTTGTTGGCCTTCATGCCGAAGAATTTGGTTGTGACGAACTGCCCGTTCTGCGCATACCACTGCGGCAGCGCCAGCTTGGCCGGGTCGTCGGTGAAGGCGCCGCGGGGATGCTTGTCTAAGCCGATGGCGATGCCGATGTCGTACTTGCCCAATCGGATGGTGTCGGCGGTCTGCTGAATGGCGCTCGCCGCGGTGGCACAGGCGTTGAACACGTTGGTGAAGGTGATGCCGGTCAGCCCGACCAGGCGGGTCACCGCATCGGGGTTGGACACCTCGTGGCTGCCGCCGAAGCCGAACTGGATGTCCTTCCAGCCCACACCGGCGTCGGTCAACGCGAATTGGATGGCCTCGGCGCCCATCTGCATCGCGGTCTTCTCGAACCTGCCGAATGGATGCAGGCCCACGCCAATGATGGCCACTTCGTTACTCGTGTCACTCATGTCGTGGCTCCTCCTCTAAACCGGCTGGAACGCGAACGTGACAATCTCGTTGCCGTCAGCGTCGGTGGTAAACGGCACCATCGTGAGCTCGACCTGCTGGCCGAACTTGAGCTTGGCTGGGTCGTTCTCGGTCAGCCGGCCCTCGACCCGGATCACGTCGCCGAGCTGGACCAGGCCCACACCGAACGGGACGAAATCGTCACCGGTCGGGCCGGCGTAGGGAGCTCCGGGCGGAAAACCCTGGGTGGTCCACGCCACCAAAGTTCCGCTGCGCGGCAACAACAACTCAGTCATCTCGCCGCCACTGCAGCGCGGACACCGCTGCTGCACTGGGAAGGTGGTGGCACCACAGTCGCCGCATCGGCTGCCGATCAGCTGCGGGCTCTCGTTGGGCCAGGTTGAGATGTCGGGGGCAAGAGCTTTCTGCATCGAGCGATCCTTTGGTCGTCGGCCGACGGTAATGCGCTCACTAAAAGGTACAACAGCGTTCGATAAATACGGAAACCGCGTTCTCGCCGCTGTCCGAGGCAACTGCCGACCTGCCGTTTTTCCTTCACACGGAGCCAAACTCTTCAACTCGGTGGGCAATGTGAAACTGATCTTCCTGCAGCCCGGCGATGCGCTGTCAGCATTCGCCAACGGCCAGGCCGATTGCTGGGTCATCTGAGATCGCGATATGGCGCAAGCCGATCCTTCGGAGTGGGCCACGAAATACGCCAGCGCCATCGGCCTGGCCATCAAGGTCGCCAGGCTCGCACAGAGCCGGACCTTGCGGCTGCCGATCCCCCTCGATAACAAGGTGGTGGCCGCCGAGCAAAGGCTCGCGAGCCTTTTCGCCACCGCCGACCAGATCCCCGGGCCCCCAATTTCGCCAAATGGGTCGACCGTAGGTTCAACAGTGTGCTCGCGGAGACCAGCGCGAAGTGACAATACGAGGAGGACGACTATGGCCGTCACAGTGCTACTTGAACTCAGGTTCAAGCCCGACGAGGTGCCCGCGGGGCGCGAACTCATGGGCCGGGCGCTGCAAGACACCCGGGCGTTCGACGGAAACTTGCGCACTGACGTGCTCGTCGACGAGGACGACGAAGCGCACTGGATCATCTACGAGCTTTGGGATTCGGTCGAGCACGACGAGGCCTACCGCAGATTTCGCGCCAACGAGGGCAAGCTGACGCAGCTCCCCCCGCTGCTGGCCGCGCCGGCGCTGAAGACGAGGTACACCACCACCGATATCTAGGACGGTCTAGCTCAACGCGGGAATCACTTCTTGCTCGAACCGCTCGATGCTGGAGCGGTCATAGGCGGCCTCCGGGAAATAACAAATCACGTACTCGCAGCCGAAGCCGCGCAGCTGTTGCAGACGCTCAATTACCTGTTCCGCAGTACCGGTTGCCGACTCGGGTCCGGTGGTGCCGCCGATCATCGCGTCGGCCGCGGATTCCGGTATGTAGCCCACCATCCGGTCGCGGATACGCTGCAGCCGGTCTTTGACGTCGGCCTCCGAGGTACCGATGATGGCGTTGACATTGACTGAACGCACGATCGCGTCGAAGTCGGTACCCACGTCGCGGCAATGCCCCGCAAGCACTTCGGACTTACGGACAAATCCGGCAGGCTCGGGAGTGAAGTTGGTGTACTGCGCGTATTTCGCGGCGATGCGCAAGGTGACCTTCTCACCCCCGCCAGCGATCCACAGCGGAATCCCGCTGTCCTGCAAGGGCTTCGGGGCCACGATCGCGCCGTCGACCTGGTAATGCTTACCGTCGAAGCTGACCTTGCCGTCGCGCCAGGCGTCGCGCATGACCTGCACGCCTTCGTCCAACCGAGCCAACCGCACCCCCGCCGGCGGAAAGCCGTAACCGTAAGCCCGCCACTCGTGTTCGTACCAGCCGCCGCCGATACCCATCTGGATGCGGCCACCCGAGATGATGTCGGCGGTGGCCGCGACTTTGGCCAGGTACACGGGATTGCGGTAGCTCATCGCCGTGCACATCTGGCCCAGCTTGATCCGCGACGTGGTCGCCGCGTAGGCCGACATCAGCGACCACGCCTCGTGGGTGGCTTCGGCGGTCGGCATCGGCACGGTGTGGAAGTGGTCGTAGACCCACAACGAGTCCCACCCGCCGTCGTCGGCGTGGGCGGCAAGGTCGCGCATCACCGCCCAATGCTCAGCGGTGTCAAGCCCGACTAGATCCAGCCGCCAACCTTGCGGAATGAAGAGTCCGAAGCGCATAGCTTGGGACTCTAGCCCGGCGATGATTGCCCGATCCCCAGTGCGGCCAGTGCTCCGTCGACGACCGCGCGCCGTAACTCGTGGTAGGGCGTATCGGGAAATTGCAGGCAGCAGTCTTGCAGACCGCCGAAGGCGAGCACCGCGCGTGTTGACTGCTCTAGCGTCGGATGCGAACCGAAAGTCAGCTTTGCCAGCCGGTCACGCCAGGCAAGCAGTTGGTCGATCAAGCCGAGATCGGCCAGCGTGGTCAACTCGGTCACCACCAACACCAGATCGCCGCGGTGTTCAAAATGAAAGTCGAAGTATCCCTCCAGCAATTCACGCGGGGTCGCATCGCGCGAGCTTTCGTGGTTTGCGATGAACCGCTCCCCTTCGTCGATCAACGGCTGCACGATGCTGCGGACAAGGTCCTCACGAGACGTGAAGTGGTAGTACAACGCCGGCTTGGTGATTCCGAGCTTGTCAGCGATGTCCTGCAGGCTGGTGCGCTGGACGCCCTGCTGCTTGAAGAGTGCACGGGCGACGTCCTGGATGCGCTCGCGGGTGTCTGAGCGGGGCCTGCTCACTTTGCCAGCGTATCTGACTTACCGATAGGTAAGTGGATTCTGCTAGGCTTACTGATCGTTAAGTAAGCCGCGGGAGGTGCGCGATGCGGATTCTCATCTCTGGTGCCAGCATCGCCGGACCGGTGCTGGCCTACTGGCTCACCCGGTGCGATTTCGAGGTGACCGTGGTCGAGCGCGCCCCGACGTTGCGCAAGACCGGTGGCCACGCCGTCGACTTGTTCCGGCCGTCAATGGAGATCTCGGCGAAGATGGGCGTCCTGCCCCGCATCGAGGCGCTCGCCACCGGAACAGACACGCTGATGCTGTACCGCAAAGGGCGCCGACCGGCGCGGATCGATCTCACCAAGATCATCGGCGCCGCGTCTGATCGGCACGTCGAGATCATGCGCGACGACCTCAGCGAGGTCTACTACGAAGCCGGCCGCCAAGACGTCGAGTATCTGTTCGGCGACTCGATCACAGCCATCTCCCCAGACGGCGAGGTGACATTCGAACACGCGGCAGCCCGCAGGTTTGACATCGTGGTCGGCGCCGACGGGCTGCACTCCAACGTTCGGCGCCTGATCTTCGGCGACGAGGCCGGACTCAGCCGGTTCATCGGGGGGTACCTGGCGGTCGTGTCGGCGCCGAAAGCAATCTCGTTCAACGGCGAGATGGTCGTTCACTTCGGCGCCGGCCGCCTCGCGGGAATCTACAGCGCAGAGCACCTGGACGACGCGCGTGTATTGTTCATGTTCCGCAGCAAGGACGAACTTCAGTACCACCACCGAGATGTCCTGCGGCAGAAGGAGTTGCTCCGCGACGTGTTCACTGGGATGGATCCAGAGGTGAACCGGTGGCTCGACGAGATCGACCGGACGCCGTCGTTCTACTTCGACTCGATCACCCAGTTGCAACTCGACACCTGGTCGAGCGGACGGGTCACCCTGGTCGGCGACGCCGGGTACTGCCCCGGGCCCGCGGTGGGTGGCAGTACCAGCCTCGCGGTCGTGGGCGCGTACGTGTTGGCCGGCGAACTGGCCCGCGCACGTGGCGATTACGCGGCGGCGTTCGCAGCCTACGAGCGAGAAATGAGGCAGCCGGTGCTTCGCAGTCGCGCCTTTGCGCGCGGGGCCGCCAAAAGTCTCGTTCCCGGCTCCCGCGCCGCGGCATGGGCAATGACCCAGGCCGTCCAGCTGGTCTCGCTGCTGCCCGCGTCGCTCACCCGTGCGATGGCGAAGTTGAACACCAAGGGCGTCCGCATGCACGATTCGATACGGGTGCCCGACTACACCGACGTTTGGCAACATAGCCGGCATGAAACTTGACCTTCTGGGCTCCAAGCACACCCTGTTCCGGCTGTTCTACCGGCTTGGGTTCACGCCCTGGGAGGGCCACCCGCTGGCGCAAAGCCTGCGAAACCTGGTCGAAGGCAACAATTCCAGTGACTCCAGGGGCTCTGCCGCATTGCCGGCGGGCACCGCACTCGAACTTGGTTGCGGTACCGGCGACACCGCCATTTACCTGGCTAAGCACGGCTGGCAAGTCACGGCCGTGGACTTCGTGCCCACGGCGCTGGAGAAGGCGCGGGCCAAGGCGCGCGTCGAGAGCGCCAACGTCAACTTCGTCCACGCCGACGTCAGGCAGTTGCGTCAGGCCGGCATCAATGGACCCTTGCAGCTGATCGTCGACAACGGCTGCCTGCACAACATGAACGACGGCGACCGCGACTCGTACGTCCGCGAGGTCAGCGCTGTGGCAGCACCCGACGCGCGGCTGCTGATCGTTGCGTTCGTTCCCGGCGGACGATTCGGCGTGCGGGGCATCGACCGCGCCGAGATGGAACGACGGTTCGCATCCGGCTGGACACTGGTGTCAGCCGGCTCCGAGCAGGAGCTAGACCGCGAGAAGACGCCGACGCGGTATTACCTCTTTCAGCGCGACGCTTAGGTCAGCGAGTTCGCAGCAGGGACTTTCATCCGACCTCGAGACCTTTAATCAACGGCTGCCAAAGAATACCGTCAAAGTCATGGCTTCTCGACACTTATTGTTTCGGGTCTTCTACGGACTCGGGTTCACTCCGTGGGACGGTCATCCGCAGTCGGCGACGCTGCGTGAACTCATTGAGGGAACCGAGATGCTGCCACCAGGATCGGTACTCGACGTCGGGTGCGGCACCGGAGATTCGTCGATATATCTCGCGCAACACGGATGGCAGGTCACCGGAGTTGACTTCACGCCGAAGGCGCTGGAGAAGGCGCGGGACAAGGCCAGCGCCGCGAACGCCAACGTCAACTTCCTCCATGCTGACGTCACGCACTTGCGTCAGGCCGGAATCAATGGGCCCTTCCAGGTGGTCGTGGACAACGGCTGCTTCCACGGCATGAGCGACGGCGATCGTGAGCTCTACGTCAAAGAGATCAGCGCGGCAGCGGCCCCAGGCGCACGGCTGCTAATGATCGCCTTCAAACCCAGTGGCCGTTTCGGACCGGCGGGAGTCGCTCAAACCGAGATCGAGCGCCGATTTGCGCCTACCTGGACGCTCGTGTCGGCGGCGGACGAACCGCGGTGGACAGCTGGTAATAGGTTTGCGGCGCGATTCACCGCGCGTAGTTACGTGCTACAGCGCCAGCCCTAGTGCCCTACGTCAGCGAGTCCGGCGGCAGGAAGCGGTCGCCGTACTTGGCCGCCAGCTCGCGAGCCCGCGCGACAAAGGCTTCCTTACCCGTACCGGTCGCGCCCTGGTAGCCGACGATGTAGTGCGCACTGCCACCGGTCCACGGCGGGAACCCGATGCCCATGATCGACCCGATGTTGGCGTCGGCGGTGGACGTCAGCACATTCTCGTCAAGGCACTTCTGGGTTTCCAGCGCCTCGGCGAACAGCATCCGGTCGATCATGTCCTGCAGCGGTGGCTCCGACGAACCGGATTTGAATGTCTCGCGCAGGCCGGGCCACAGGCGGGTGCGTTTGCCCTCGACGTATTCGTAGAAGCCGGCACCCTTCAGGCGGCTGGGCCGGCCGATCTCGATCATCTTCTCGACGACGGCCTCCGCTGGATGCGGCTCGTAACTGCCGCCGGCGTCCTCGACACCCTTACGGGTGGCGGTGGCGATCTTGTGCATCAGCTCTAGGTTGAGCTCGTCGGACAGTTGCAGCGGCGGCGCCGGGTAGCCGGCCTGCGAACCGGCGTGCTCGATGCTGGCGGGCTCCACGCCCTCGCCCAGCATCGCCAGCGCCTCGTTCACGAAGGTGCCGATGACGCGGCTGGTGAAGAAGCCACGGCTGTCGTTGACCACGATCGGGGTCTTGCCAATGGCCAGCGTGTAGTCGAACACGCGGGCCAGCGCCTCGTCAGAAGTCTTCTCGCCCTTGATGATTTCGACCAGCGGCATCTTGTCGACCGGCGAGAAGAAGTGGATCCCGATGAAGTCCTCCTGCCGCTTCACCCCGGTCGCCAGACCGGTGATCGGCAGCGTCGACGTGTTCGACCCGAGCAGCGCGTTGGGTTCGACGATGTCCTCGATCTCCTGGAACACCTTGTGCTTGAGTTCCTGGTTCTCGAACACCGCCTCGATCACAAAGTCGACACCCTTGAAGTCAGCGGCGTCGGCCGTCGGCGTGATGCGGTCCAGCAGCGCCTTGCTCTTCTCCTCGGTGGTCTTGCCACGTTGAAGTGCCTTGGCCTCAAGCTTTTCCGAGTAGCCCTTGCCTTTAGCGGCGGCTTCCGCACTCACGTCTTTGAGTACCACCTCGAAGCCGGCCTTGGCCGAGACGTAGGCGATAGCGGCGCCCATCATGCCCGCGCCCAGCACACCGATCTTGTTGATCGGCGTCTTGCCGATGCCTTCC
>Ga0187781_10003035_pt1 | contig 12667 bp, 12 predicted proteins | sample 0715_SJ02_MP02_2_FD_132447 | JGI IMG/M metagenome (GOLD analysis project Ga0187781, IMG submission 132447) | Tropical peat soil microbial communities from peatlands in Department of Meta, Colombia - 0715_SJ02_MP02_20_MG | ecosystem: Environmental > Terrestrial > Soil > Wetlands > Peat | place...
CACCAAGAAGGCAAACGAGCTGATGGCGCACGCCTACGCGCATCTTTTCCGCCTGCCCGTGACGGGCCTGCGATTCTTCACTGTCTACGGACCCTGGGGCCGGCCGGACATGGCGCTATTCCTTTTCACGCGCGCCATTCTCGAGGACAAGCCTATCGAGGTCTTCAACCAGGGCCGCATGCAGCGCGATTTCACCTACATCGATGACGCGGTCAACGCCGTGCTGCTGCTGCTCGATCGTACCCCACAGCCTGATCCCGAGTGGAGCGGCGACCGGCCCGACACCAGCTTCGCGCCCTACCGTATTTACAACATCGCGAGCCATCGTCCGGTCGAACTCGGCGTCTTCATCGAGACCCTGGAAGGCAAGCTCGGCAAGGCCGCCAGAAAAACCCTGCTGCCCATGCAGCCCGGCGACGTGCCCGCGACCTATGCCAACCTCGACGAATTGGTGCGCGACACCGGTTATCAACCGCAGACCTCAATCGACGACGGCATCGGCCGATTCGTAGAGTGGTACCGTGCGTATTACAGTGTGTAAGGCTTTTGGAGCGGCTAGCGAGGAAAAGACCCTTGCAGGCTTGCGGCGGGCCTCATGAAGTCCTGCGTGATATAGAGCTGGCCGCCGGGTCCGGTGGCAATGCCCACGCCCACGTCGGTGAACTTGGGGCTGAGGATGTTGGAGCGATGATTCTGCTCGCCGCCCGCTTCATTCATGAAGGCGTATTCTGCGCTCTTTACGGTTGTGTCGATGGCGATGTTCTCGCCGGCCGCTTGCCAGGCGATGCCCGCCCCCTTCAAACGCATGCCCGGCGAGCGACCCTCGGGATCGACGTGGCCGAAGTATCCATGCAGCACCATGTCGCGCGAATGTGCCCGGGCGGCGGCGGCCACTTGATCGTTCCAGCGCAAGGGCAGCAGGGGCTGGCCCGTTGGCGCGCGGTTCGCGGCGCGGTCGCGATTGATCAGCTCGTACATCTCCCTTTCCGTGGCCGCGAGGCGGTCGGCCGCCGAGGCCGGTTTGTCTTGACCGAAGTGGTGCCAACCGCTCGACGATCCCTGGCCGGATTGGGTCTGCGCGTGCCCAGCCGCGGCAATGATGGCGGCAACGATAACAGGATGCACGAACGCGGCCAGCCTTCGAGATCGAATTCCTGTCATATCCGACTCGCCTCGCTCCGGCCCTGAGCTAAGTCGCTCCAAATTGAGCTATGCTCTCAAAGAAAAGCAACAAGACCGATCTCCCGAGGTTGGCATGATAGCGCTCAACGCGGTTTCACTTCGTTGTCTTCTTCGGGCCGCAGCGGCCATGGTGACCGTCGCAACTCTCTCCGGTTCGCTTGCCGCCCAATCCGGGAGATCGTGGCACTTCGTGGTCTCCGGCGACTCCCGCAATTGCGGTGACGTGGTGATGCCTGCCATCGCGGCGGGCGCCAAGGCCGACGGCGCTGCCTTCTTCTGGCATCTCGGCGACGATCGCGCCATCTACGACTTCGATCAGGATTATCGCGCGCTGCACCCCCAGGCAACCATCTCGCAGTATGAAGCCCAGGCATGGCCGGACTTCATTGAGCATCAGCTCAAGCCGTTCGGCGACATGCGCGTGTACCTGGCAATCGGCAATCATGAGACGATTCCGCCCAAGTCGCGCGTGGACTGGGCTTCTCAATTTGCCGACTGGCTGTCAGCTCCCTCGATCCGGGCCCAGCGCCTGGCGGACGATCCCTCCGATCACCAGCTTCGCACCTATTATCACTGGATTGAGCGCAGCGTGGACTTTATTACCCTCGATAATGCCACGCCGGACCAGTTCGACTCCGCCCAGCTCGCGTGGGTGCAGAGGGTGTTGGACCGTGACACAACCAGTCCCGATGTACGCACGGTGGTGGTGGGGATGCACGAGGCGCTGCCCGACAGCATCTCCTCGGGGCACAGCATGAACGAGTCCCCGGTCGGGACACTCAGCGGCCGGCTGCTATACAGTGAGCTCCTGAAGCTTCAACAAGCATCGGGCAAGCACGTGTACGTCCTGGCGAGCCACTCGCACTTTGTAATGAGCAATGTCTACGCCACAGCCTGCCGTAAGCCGCAGGATGTGCTGCCGGGCTGGATTGTGGGCACGGCCGGAGCCGTCCGGTATCGTCTTCCGAAAGACCTGGCGGGTTCAGCAGTACATCAAACGGACGTTTACGGCTACGTGCTTGCCACGGTCGCAAACGACGGGACTATTCAGTTCGAGTTTAAGCAGATTAATCCCTCTGATATCCCGGCGTCGAGCGTGAAGGAATTCGGCCAGGCTACGGTCGACGCCTGCTTCAGCGATAACAAGGCAGACTACGTGCCCCAGGGCGCCGTGTGCGAGAAGCAGTAAGCGGGTACAGAGCCCCACAGAGGAAGGATGGACGGGACTGGCTGTACAGAATGCGCGGCGTAACTCAGGAAATCTTAGGGGTTTTCTCGAGCCAGAACCTCGGCTTCAACATCTGAAGCCTCACGAGCAGTCAGTTTGGTGACACCACGACTGCCCGAGGAGAATCCACGAGGACGCGGGCCGGGTTTACGGACCGGGTGGCCAGCGGCTTTGGGTAAGTGTCTGTCGACCGACTCGGCCAGCGAGAGAATCAGATCCTGGTTGCGGACCTCCATTCGGCCAAAGAGGTCCAAGAGACGCTCTTCGCGTGAGCCCAGGACCCGCACCGCCCCGTGATTGATCGCCCCGGGCGGCACCGTCTGCCCATCTTCCAGGAAGAACTGGTACAACTCCGCTTCGAGCGCCCAAGCCCACCTCTGCAACGTCTCGAGGCTGGGCACAATACGCCCCGTCTCGACGCGCGACAGGTGAGATCCGTGCATGCCGGTGCGCTCCTGAACGTCACCGAGCGATAGTCCCTTGGACTTCCGGAGGCTCCTGAGCCGTTGACCAATATTCATGCGACTCTACCACCAGTTTGATCGGAGGAGCATCCCGAGTCGCGCCGCGGAAACGATCCGAATAGACGATTCGTCAGTCGCGGCAAGAGTGCGGGGATTCCAGACGCAGCCTCACTGTGGCATGCAATGAGATCGTCGTGATGCAAGGCGCACTCCTGCAAACGCTGACCCAGACGGCCCCTTCGTGGGGAGAACAGACCCGTTCTGCCTTCCTTCTGAACCCGCCTTGGTCGCGCGCGCCCCGAGCGCACGGGACTAGAAAGGCGAAAGGCAACATAACTCGCCTGTGGGCCTTGAGTCTATTGGACTTTGGTCCTAGTCGGATATTGGGGGCCGAATTCCAAGCTTCTCACCCATGCGCACCAGATCGGCAAGCGAGGCCGCCTCCATCTTGTGCATCACCTGGCCGCGATGAACCTTGATGGTTTTTTCGCTCGTCCCCAGTCTGACCGCGATCTGCTTGTTGAGCAGCCCGCTGGTCACGAGGGGAAAGACCTCCCGCTCGCGGGCGGTAAGCGAGTCGTAACACTGCCGCAGGGCAAGTATTTCCTTCCGATGTTCCCTGGCGGCGCGGCTCGATCTGATACCTTGTTCGATCGCCCCCAGGAGATCCTGGTCCCGAAACGGCTTGGTGAGGAACTCGACCGCGCCTGCCTTCATGGCCCGGACCGTCATGGGGATGTCACCATGGCCGGTGACAAAAACGATGGGCAGGTAGTCGCCGGCACGCATCAGCTCCTGCTGCAGGTCCATCCCACTCAAGTCCGGCAGACGCACATCCAGCACCAGGCAGGCCGGCGCTTCAGGACGGCCGGCGCTCAGGAAATCACGGGCCGACGCAAAGGTCCGTACCTCGAAGCCCGCAGAACGAATCAGCCTTTCCAGGGCCCGGCGCACAAGCTTTTCATCGTCGACGACGAAGACAATGGGGGCTTCTTCGTTCATGCTGCCTCCGCGCCACAGGCGGGAAGGGTGAATCGGAAAGTAGCGCCTGCCTTTCCTTCGCTATTGACGGCCCACAGTCGTCCGCCGTGGGATTCGATGATGGACCGGCTGATCGCCAGGCCCAGCCCGAGGCCGTCCGGCTTGGTGGTAAAGAAGGCGTCGAAGACGCGGCCCGACGTTTCTGCCGGCAGACCGATCCCGGAATCGCTAACCGTCACCTCGACAGCGCCGTCACCTGCAGTTGCCGATCCGATCGCCAGCACTCGCGGCCTTCCCGTGTCAGCCGACATGGCTTCGACGCTATTCATCACCAGGTTCAGGATGACCTGCTGCAACTCCACCCGGTCGCCCTGCACCTCCGGAAGGCGGCGCGTGAGCTTGCAGCGGACCGAAATCTCGTGACGGTCGATCTCGCTTCGCGTCAGGTCCAGAACCTCCTGGATCACACCGTTCAGGTTGAGCCGGCATCCGGCGGCGGGAGGCGTCTTCCTCAGGAAAGCCCGTATGCGGGCGATGACGTCGCCAGCGCGGGCGCCCGCCTCGGCAATATCTCCGACGGCCTCGCGCAATTCCTTCATATTAATGGTCTCGTTGGCCAGCAGCCGGATACAGGCATCGGCATTCGCCACTACCGCCGCCAACGGCTGGTTGATCTCGTGTGCTATTGACGCCGTCAATTCGCCCATCGCCTGTACACGGGCGACGTGCGCCAACTGCGACTTGGCTTCCTGAAGGTCCTGTTCGGCGAGCTTGCGATCCGTTACATCCATCGTGGTGCCGATCAGCTCGGCTACTTCGCCCGACCCGTTCACGACCGGACGTCCCACGCTGTGAAGATAGCGAACGGTTCCATCACGCATCCCGATCCGGTAGTCGATCTCGAAATCATGGCGATCCCGGAAGGCCCCGGTTACGTAGCTCTCAAGAGCGGCGCGGTCCTCCGCGAAGATCTCGCGCAGCACGACGTCGGGCGCGGAAACAGCCTGGGCGGAGCTTAGCCCGTAGATCCTCAGCGCTTCCTGGGAAAACGAAACCTGACCCGAAGAGGCATTCCACGCCCAACTGCCCGTGTGGCTCAACCGCTGTGCCTGGGCAAGATAGGCCTCGCTGCGCCGCAGTTCCTCCTCCACCCGCCGGCGCTCCGCGATTTCAAGCTGCAGGGTCTCGTTCCTGCCCTCGAGTTCGGCCGTGCGCTCCGCGACCTTGATCTCCAGGTCGGACCGTGCCTGCTCCAGGGCCCGCTCCGTCCGCCGCCGGACCGAACTGAACCAGTCGGTGAGCAGGGCGAAGAAGACATAGCTCACGGCGTACAGCAGGTCGGGACGGCCGATGGCGAATGAATTGGAGGGCGGCAGGAAGAAATAGAGCAAGGAGAGAACTGCCAGGGTCACTGCGAGTATCCCTGGTCCCGCTCCGGCGTACCAGGCCGTGATCACGATAGAAGCCAGCAAGACCTCGGGTGTCGGTCGCCGAATGTCGTACGTCTGCAAGAGGAGGTCAATGGCCGAGGCAATTCCCACCAGCACCGGCGCCAACGCCCACCTTGCCAGCGCCGACCGCTCCATGACGGCATGGAGACCGCGGGGCCTCTGCCACAGAGTTGACGCTGATGTTGTCCCGCTGGAGCCCACTTTCTTGCTTTTCCTCCGGAATCCGCGATTTTAGCACCTGTTGCCGGTTCGCGGTCCTGGCGTTTAGTAGTCGGCCAGTTTCGAAACTGCTCCGACCACCCCGGCCTTCGACTTTCTCGACCCTATCGCCTGATTTCTGCCCCAAAACCCCTAAGTTTACGTCGTTTCATGGCGTGTAAGTTTTATACAGCCTACTGATTCTAAAGGAGATAGTGGGTTCGTTCCTCGATTCGCGCACTTCTCTCGCAAGATGTCTCTCTTGCCGACTCCTAAGACTGTCCCGTGGACCAGTTGCACATCGCGAATGCGTTCGATGCCCTCGGCCGTGCCCGGTCCTTGTGACAGTGGGGCGTTGGCCTGATTGGCTTCGAGTTTCTTAGGGGTGAGACGCTTGAGGAGCGACATGGCAGATCTCCAATCGGCCGGCGCGGCGGGGTCCGGCGGAGGTAATTGGAGGCATAGTAACGCAACTTCAATATTTGTCAATGGGAAATATTTACAGGGTTGGGCTCAAGGTGTAGGCTACATCATGCTGATCTTCAGGAACTTCTAGCCTTTGAAGTAGCCTACGCAAAGGGGATCGCCCGATGGTCTGATCACCCCTCTGCCGTGGGCTACAGGACGTCGCCCGCCACGGCGGGCTTGACGGAGAGCTCTGGTTAATGAACGCGCCGCAGTTCAAATCCGATGAAGATCACGACCAAACCCACCAGCGTTAGAGCACCGGAAAACCAGGGTAAAACACTCCCAAGAAAGTTGAGCCATCCCATCCAGGGAGCGATGGCGAACACGAATAACGGGACCATGACAACTATCGCCGCTCCGAGAAGTAGCAAACCTTTGCTGGCGTCTGGACTCGTCACCGTGACAGACTTTTTTTCAGCGACGCCGACGGCGCTTTCGGGCACTAGCGTTGGGGTTGCACGAGAGAACCCGCAGTGCCGGCAGAAAGCATCACCGGGTTCGGTGCCTTCCTTGCCGCATTTTGGACAGACCATGGTTACCTCCTCCCCTCCTGACGCAACCATTACCTGGTTCCCAAGGCTCCATCGGTGACGAAAATCACCGCTTCAAGTGATGCCTAACCGCTCTGAACAGGCAAGCCCCAGGCCGGGTAGTGTCCTATAGGACACTACCCCAGGCCGGCAGCCTCTTTACACGGGCGGGTTCGCGGTCAGGCGAGTGGCACTCTAAAGTTGCTCGATCCATTTGAGCCTGCTTGGCCCAAGCTCGATTACCCGTTCCACGGTGACAACGCGGCTGGTTTGGGATAGAGTTTGAGCGGTTACCCATCATGACCCGCCGCAACAAGTCGATCGCCGGATTCGCGCTGCTGGCGTTTGTCACTCTGGTCGCGGTCTTCGCTTACCGCATCTGGATGCGACGCGCCTGGTCTGAGGCGCATCTGGGAGCAGAGGGCGCTGACGGCGCCGCCTGCGTCGACGTCAAGCAGGCCGGGGCGCACGCCGGCGAGGAATCTTGCGTTGCCGGACGCGTTCTGCGCGTTTACACCTCGAAATCGGGCAACACTTTTCTCGACTTCTGCGAGGACTACCGCAGTTGTCCCTTCACCAGCATCGTCTTCGCCTCCGACCGGTCGAATTTCGGCGATCTGACGGCGCTTCAAGGCCGTAGCGTCGAGCTGCGCGGCAAGATCCAGCTTTATCACGACCAGCCGGAGATCGTGCTCAAGGAAGCGTCCCAGATTCGGGAGGCGCCGTGAGTCGCGCCTGGGCCCGGAACCCATCCCTGCGCTCGCTGCCACCCTCCCGGCGGGCAGAGTTGACGCGCTTTCCGGCCGTCGTTTTTCTCGCCCTTGCGGGCGCCTTCTTGAACACCTGCCGCGTTTCATTGGCCGGCACGCAGAACGGGGTGCCGACCAAGGCGCAAGAGGAAGCGGTCGCCAAGGCGCAGGCTGCGCTCGCGGACGCCAAGAGTCCCGCGGAGAAGGCGGCCGCCGCCGTCGACCTCGGGCGCGCTTACTACGACGAAGGTGAGGAGAAGAAGGCTGAGGACCAGTACAACGCGGCGCTAGCGCTTGACGCCAACAACGCCGCGGCGCATCTCGAGCTCGGCCGGGTCGCGTGGGGTCAGCGTCATCTCGACAAGGCGCAGGCGGAATTCCAGCAAGTGATGCATCTGGCGCCTCAAGCGGGAGCGGGTTACGCCGCCGAAGGGCAGCTCCTGGCGGCGACAAGCCATGCGGCGCAGGCGCGTCCGCTGCTCGAAAAGGCCGACGCGCTCGACGATCGCGACTGGGCCAGCCGCTACCAGCTTGCGCTGATTCTCGAGGACGCCGGCGAGTCCGGCCCGGCGCGCGAGCTGTTGAACGAGGTCATCAAGCTTCAGCCCGATAACATGCCGGCCCGCGAGCAACTGGCCCTGGACGAGTTCCGTCATGGCGATGCTGCGGACGCCCTGGCCGAGGCCAATGCGATGCTGGCCCAGGATCCCAAGTCGATGGGCGGCCACCGGATCATGGCGCTCTCCTTCTTCAAGCAACGGCAGTACGAGGCGTCCCTGGCGGAATGCGCTCTTGCGCTCCAGGACCGGCCCGACGCGATTGAAGTGCTGGCGCTGCAGGCCGTCGACTTGTGGGCTCTGGATCGCAAGAAAGAGGCGCGGCGGCTGGTGGCCGATCTCGCCCGCGATCGCGACCTGCGCGCGAAACTGGCCAACGCCGAGACGCTCTGCCGCTGGGTGGTCTGCGGTACGCAGGATATCGCAGTGGTGAGCGACTTCCTGCACCGCAATCGCGATCTGCTGAACCCGCCGCTAGAGTGAAGCGCCAAAAAACGCGTGCCGTAGTCTGGCAGGATGCTGAAAAACCCTCCGGCTATGTCATCCTGAGCGGAGCGAAGGATCTGCTTTTACTTGTTTTCAACGAGATACAGCAGATGCTTCGCGGCGCTCAGCATGACGGCACCCTTTTTTCAGCAGCCTGGTAAGGCCGACGCTTGCATCGCCAGGCCGGGGCAAGCCCCGGCCCTACGTCAAATCGATTTGAAATCTTTGGGGGGCACACCGCTTGAAAGCATACGTCTACCTTTCGCTTCGTATGGCAGCCTGGCTTGTCCTGATTCTCACTGCCGCGCGTAATCTTCCGGCGGCAGGGCTCGAAGCCGGGGTCGCCAAAACCACCATCACGCCGGATGTGACCGCGGCCAAGGTCTACATGGCGGGGTTCGGCAACAACCGCGTGGCCACGGGCGTCCATGACGATCTGTGGGCGCGCTGCCTGGCTCTGTCCGCCGGCCGCGACAAGCTGGTCTTGTGCGACGTGGACCTGATCGGCCTGTTCTACGACGATGTGCTGAAGGTCCGCGCCCAGGTGCAGGCCGCGCGGCCCGACGTCACCCAGCTGATCGTGGCCTCGTCGCATGATCACGAGGGTCCCGATACCATGGGCTTATGGGGACCATCGCCGATCGAAAGCGGCATCGATCCTGCCTACATGGACAAGCTCGACGATCGCATCGCCACCACGGCGATTCAGGCGCTCCAGTCGCTCAAGCCGGCGCGACTGGTTCTCGGCCGCGACGATCATCCGCTGCTGGCGCTGCTGCAGGACGATTCGCGCCCGCCGTACGTGAAGGATCCGCACCTCTATGTGATGAGGATCACCGATTCGCACGGCACGCCAAAAGCGACGTTGGTGAATTGGAGCGATCATCCGGAGACGCTCGACAGCAAGAACACGCTCATCACCTCGGACTACCCCAACTGGGTGCGCCAGTATGTCGAACAGCACGGCGGCGGGATGGCGCTGTTCTTTAACGGCTCGATCGGCGGGCTGCTTTCGACCCTCGGCGACCAAGTGGCGATCCAGGACCCCGACACGGGCGAGGTGGCCCAGGACGGCACTTGGCGCAAGGCGGAGCTGGTCGGCGACACGGTAGGCGAGCTGGCCATCAGGGCAGCGGACGCCGGTACGGCGGCGCCCGTCGACTCAATCGTTATCAGAAAGAAGGTGATCTTCGCGCCCATCGAGAACGACGGATTCCGCGTGGGCGGCGCGCTCGGCGTCTTTCGCGGCCGCAAGGGCCTGTGGACGAACGGCCGGCCCGATCCCGCCGTCGAGCAACGCGATCTGCCGCAATTCGGCGGCAAAGTTCCCTACGCCACTGGACACGATCTGCAGACCGAGGTCGATTACATCCAATTTCGTGGCGGCGGCAAGCTGCTGGCGGAGATCGCCACCGTGCCAGGCGAAATCTATCCGGAGCTGGTCAACGGCGGCATCACGCGCTATCCTGGCGCCGATTATCCCGACGCGCCCTTCGAACCGACAGTCCGGGCCGGCATGCACAGCCAGTTTCCCATGATCTTCGGCCTCGCCAACGACGAACTCGGCTACATCATTCCCAAGTGCGAGTGGGACTCGAAGCCCCCGTGGCTGCAGAATCGGAAGAGTCGTTGGTACGGCGAAGTGAACTCGGCCGGACCTGAGGTGGCGGGGGCAGTCACGCGGTCGCTGCGGGAGTTGATGGAGGGGCAGTAAGGTTAAAAAAGTGGCCAGTGGTTAGTGGGTAGTGGCTAGACCGGTTGGTGCTCGTGAGATTCCTGTCCAGGTGGCTTAGAACCATTGGAGCCGTCATCTTTTTTGGCGTGTTCTCGGTAAATCTGTTCCTGATTTATCACTGGCGCGCGGTGCGCCCGCACGCTCCTCAAGCCGCCCTGGGCTGGACCGAGCGACTACCTTGGGGTCTCGGTGCGTACGGTACTGTCGGAGAAGCCCGCTTCTTGGACAATTCGTTCAACTTCTACCTACCTGCGGCGTTTCTCCTAGTCGCCGCTTCCGCACTCATCGACTATTTCAAATTCGGGGTGTGGCCGCTAAAGAGCCCTCCGAAGACCCATTTTTGAAAGCAGCCCATTACCGCCTTACTCGCCACCTTGAGGTGACGGATTGAAAATCCCACGTCGGCTGCAGGCGACTTGCGACAAACGCCCGGAGCGCGCCGCCTGGCTCGGCCGGCTGACTGACACGCTGGCGAGTCTGGAGCGCCGGTGGTCGATCGGCGTCGACGATCCCTTCGACAACGACGATGTGAGCTGCGCCTGGGTCGCTCCGGCCACGCGCGCGGACGGAACCCCGGCGGTCCTGAAGCTCGGCATGCCGCACCTGGAAGGCGAACACGAGATTCAGGGCTTGCGATTCTGGGATGGGAATCCGACGGTCAGACTGCTGGAGGCGGACGGCGATCTCAACGCCATGCTGCTCGAGCACTGCGTTCCCGGCACTCCCCTGAGGACGCTTCCCGAGCCCGAGCAGGATGTGGTCATCGCAGGACTGCTGCGGCGCATGTGGCGAATGCCGTCGAAGCCGCATCCGTTTCGTCCCTTGTCAGCCATGCTGGACTATTGGAGCGCCGAGACGCTCGCTGCCGCCGAGCGGTGGCCGGATGCCGGCCTCGTCCGCGAGGGTCTGCGTCTATTCGACGAGCTGGCGCGCGCGGCGCCGGCTGAAACGCTGCTGGCGACCGACCTGCACGCCGGCAACGTACTCCGCTCGGAGCGCGAGCCGTGGCTGGCGATCGATCCCAAACCGTTTGTTGGCGACCCCGCCTACGATGCGACCCAGCATCTGTTCAACTGCGCGCGGCTGGGTTTGGAGCCGGACGATCTGATCGCCCGCATGGCGGACCTTTCAGGGCTGGATCGCGATCGCGTGCGGCTGTGGACGTTTGCGCGGGCGGCCACGGAGTTTCGCGCGGGGTGGAACGATAGCCTGATGACGATCGCCAGAAGCATCGCTCCTTAACTCTGCAGTTAAAACGCGACCTTCGCGCCGTTGTAGCACTGGTTGATAAGCAGTACCTGCTAGTTAACCAGTTCTTATGTATTACCGGCTTGAGAAGCGATTGCGTGCATCTAAGCTAGTGTGCACAGGATGTTGCCTTCCCCCGGATCCTGTCTCGCCAGGCGATGACTCTCGCCGGGTACGGCACGGATAACCAGCACCCTGTCAGATGCGATGTAAAGGAAGCACTGCCGGCTTGCCGGTTGCGCCCATTCGTTTCTCCGGGCACTGGTTCAGCCTTAGCGAACAGTCGGGTCAACGGGTCTCTCAACTAGCTTTCAAGGAGAGGAGCAGACCTGATGAAACCGAAGTTTCGAGTTCTCCTGCTGCTATTTCTTGTGCCGGCGCTGATCTGCAGCCTGGCGCCCGGCTCCTTCGGACAAGCAACTTACGGCAACATCATCGGGACCGTCACCGACCCCGCGGGTGCCGTGGTGCCCGGCGCTCAGGTGACAGCCGTCAACACGGGTACGAATGTCGCAACCGTCATCCAGACAAATCCTTCTGGAAACTACGAACTCACTCAGCTGCTGCCTGGCACCTATAACGTGACGTTCTCCAAGAGCGGGTTCCAGAATTTCGTTCAGGAAAACGTCACGGTAGCGGTCGGCCAGTCGTCGCCGCTGAGCGTGATTCTGCAACTCGGATCGGTCGAGCAGAAGGTCACGGTAACCGCCGCGCCGCCCCTGCTTCAAACGGACCGCGCCGAGGTGTCCACGAGTCTCACATCGCAGGTGATCGAGAACCTGCCCATCCTCAACCGCAACTTCACCGACCTTGAGCTCCTGCTTCCCGGCAACGTAAAGAACGCCTGGCAGCATCCGCTAAACGAAAATCCATCCAGCGACATCCTGGTGAACACGAACGGCCAGATGTACGCCGGAGACAACTTCATGATCGACGGGGCAAGCAACAATGATGCCGTGCTCGGCATCATTGCCGTCAATCCCGCCATGGATTCCATTCAGGAAACCAAGGTCAGCACCAGCAACTACGATCCGGAATTCAGCCAGGCGGTTGGATCCGTTATCGAGGTGCAGACCAAGAGCGGAAGCAACTCGCTTCACGGATCGCTGTTTGAATTCCTTCAGAACGACATCTTCCAGGCCCGCGATCCGTTCACCGAGGGTCTGCACGAGCCGGGGACGCCTGCGCCGGCGCACCGCGGCCTGCCCGAGCTGCGCTGGAACCAGTTCGGCGGTTCGATCGGTGGTCCGATCAAGAAAGACAAGGCGTTTTTCTTCTTTGACTACCAGGGAAACCGCGAAGACCTGGGCGGCTCCGTGTTGACCCGCGTTCCGACGCTTAAGGAGCGGGGGGGCAACCTCAGCGACCTGGGCGTAACGATCTACGATCC
>Ga0187781_10003037_pt1 | contig 12665 bp, 10 predicted proteins | sample 0715_SJ02_MP02_2_FD_132447 | JGI IMG/M metagenome (GOLD analysis project Ga0187781, IMG submission 132447) | Tropical peat soil microbial communities from peatlands in Department of Meta, Colombia - 0715_SJ02_MP02_20_MG | ecosystem: Environmental > Terrestrial > Soil > Wetlands > Peat | place...
ATCGGCATTGAGCGGCGCGCGCTCCCGCGACGGGACTTTTTCGCTGGTTTTCGCGTTGCAACCATTGCAGAAATTTAATTGGACCGGGGGGAAACCGCCAGCGAAAGAGCGTACCGACGATACTTAGGTGCCCCGCTTCGCCAACATGCCGTCGACAATTTCCCGGAGCATGCGCGCAACCGCTGCAACGTCGCGAGAGCCTGATAACGCCGAAATGACCGCGACACCGTCGGCACCTGCGGCAATGACCGCACCCGCATTGCCGACGTCTATTCCGGCGATCCCAACAATCGGAAGAGTCGGGGCGCGGCGGCGCAGGGCGTTCGCAACCCGGGCAAAGCCGTCGGTGCCGATCGGCGGCGTCTTTTGCTCCTTTGACAAAGTGACATAGACACCCCCGACGCCCGCATAATCGATAAGACCGATTGGCGCAGCTTCGGCCTCCGCAACGCTCTTGATCGACAGCCCGATGATCGCATCCGGTCCAAGCAGGCGGCGTGCATCATCGGGCGTCATATCGTCGGGGCCGACATGCACCCCGTGGGCAGTGGCGGCAAGCGCCACATCAACTCGATCGTTGACAACAAATGCGACATTAAACGGAGCCAAAACCGCTTTGATCGCCCGCGCCTCTTCGACCATGGCCCGCGTATCGCTTTTCTTGTCGCGCAACTGCACCAGCGTAGCTCCGCCCGCCGCGGCGGCGCGGGCAAGTTCGAATAAATCGTGTCCGCCGGCGCGCGCGGGATCAAGGATAGCGTTCAGCCGCGGATCGAGTGGTGGTCGCATGCTCGTTACAGGATGCCTGGAGAGCCGTAAGTAGCCCTTTGCAATTTAGCAGGTATTATCGCCGTCCTCGGTCTAGATTAGCATCTGATGCCCGAGGTGGAGACGCGAATGGTTCCCTTCTTTGTCCAGATCAAATGTCAGCTCGGAAAATCCTACGAGGTGGCTAACCGGTTGGCGGACGCGGAAATCGCCTCGGAGATTTATTCGACGGCAGGCGATTTCGATTTGTTGGTCAAGTTTTATGTAGAGCAGAGCACAGATATCGGCCACTTTATCGCCGAGAAGGTGCAGACCATCCCCGGCGTGCAGGACACGCGCACCATCATTACTTTCAAGGCCTTCGGCGGGCCTTAAGCCCTTTTATTTCTTCTTCGGCGGCGGCTTTGGGCCCTGCCGCGCCGGCAAGGAATAAACGTACGCCCCGATGGCGTCGCGGTCGGCGGCTTCGATTTGCGCAAGGTTGCGTATGACGTCGACCATAGAGCCACCTGCATAGTCGCCCGATGGGGTCATGCCATCGGCAAGAAAGCTCGCGATATCTTTCTGTGACCAAGGCGGGTCTTGATGCTGCAATCCGGCAGGTGTGATGTTCGGCACCCAGCCCTTGCCGTCCGGCGTCGGCCCGCCGGCAAATCGCTGGCTGTCCAATATGGCGCCGAGAAAATTTCGCGGACTGTGACATTCGGCGCAGTGGCCGGGGCCGTTAACCAGATAAGCGCCGCGGTTGATTTGTGCGGATTTCGTCGCGTCAGGCACGAAAGGCCCGCCATGAAGGAACAATAGCTTCCATAATCCGACCAAACGGCGCACGTTGAAAGGAAACGCCAGGTCATGCGGGCGTGGCCTGCCCGATACCGGCGGCAGAGTCTTCAAATAGGCGAAGAGATCTCGCACATCACTAAGCTGCATGCGATGGTACGAAGTGTAGGGAAATGCCGGAAACAGGTGCCGGCCGCGCCGTGAAGTCCCCTTCCAAAGTGCGGTGACGAAGTCCGCTTCGCTCCACGCGCCGATTCCGTCGACCGCATCCGGCGAAATGTTCGGAACAAAAAAAGTGCCAAACGGCGATGGCAAAGCAAGGCCGCCGCCGAGCCGCGTGGGGTCGATTTTTTTCGGATCATTGTTCGGGGTAGCGTGACACGACCCGCAACCGCCGACATAGAACATCACCCTGCCGTTGCCGGCGTTCGGTGTGTAGGTCGGCAATTCTGATGCCGGCACAGTCGCCGGAATCGTCAAAACCCAGAAGAGCACGGCAACCGCGATTACCGCGGCCGCCGCGCCGATCATGAGCTTGTTCATTTCGGGTTAGGCGTTCGCCAGCTCGGCAAGCGCGGCTGGGCGTCAACCCTTTTTCAGCCGATAGTCTTGGTGGCATCCGCCGCAATCGTTCTTGCCGATATTGCCGAATGCCGCTTTGAAGCTGTCAAGATCAGAAACCTTGGCGGCCGCGTCTTTGGCATCGGCGCCGAATTTACTGAACTTTGCTTTGAAGTCGTCCATGTTCTGCCAAATTTTGGAACTGGCGCTGTATGGATCATCGGCCGTCGGCTCGTCGGTCGAATTCGGCGGGAATAGCGCCGGACCTTTTGCCGCGGTCTCTTCGAAAGTCGTAAAGATTTTGCGCGCCTTTTCCAGGTCGAACGGCTGCTCGCCCTTGGCCATGGCGGCGCCAATTTTGGCTTGATCGGCATTGCCCTTCATCAATTGCTTGCGCTCTTTGATCAGGTCCTGCTGGGCAACGGCGACGCTTACACCTAACGCAATCGCCGCGATGACGAACACGGCACGGATCATATGACACTCCTCTCGAAAGGATGCTGCGTAACATAGACGAATGGAATTCCGATACTCTTCAGCCATTGCAAGGATAGGGGCAAATTCGAAACAGGAGAAATCACGAAACTGTAGCCCGTTTCACCCGTATAATGGCGAGCGAAGGCCAAACACGCCCACCGATGAAAACGACTTACCGTTATCGCAAGGAACGGCATTACCCCAAACCGCCAGAAGTGATCTGGCCTTGCGTCGCCGATACCGCACGCATCAATGAGCTGTCCGGCTCCCCTGCATACCAAGTGGAGGAGCGCATCGACGCGCAGGGACGGGTCAATCGCTTTGCCACCGTGGGCCTCGGCCCGTTCCGTGTCCGATGGCAGGAGGGTTTCAGCGAGTGGCAGGAAAATCGGCGGATGGTGCAAACCCGCCATTTCCTCAATGGCCCGATCCGCCGCTTCGAAGCCGCGGTCGAACTCCATCCCGAGAACGCGGGCACCAGGATGATATATTCCTCGGACATCGAGTGCGTCGGTGTCCTGGGTTTGCTGGCGAAGATTTCCGGCCAAATCGGCCGCGAGGGCGACAAACGTCTCGCGGCGGTCGAAAAGCTCATCGCCGAAGCTGGAATGCCCGGCCATGTGCCGGGCTCTTATCCGCACGAAGCCGTGAAGCCCGCCGCCCACCGGCGTCTTGCGGCGCTGGTTGGCGACCTCGACCAAGATCCGGCAAGCCGCGGGCTCGCGCCGAAGCTTGCCGACTTTCTTCTCCACGCTCCCATAGTGGCACTGCGCGGCATTCGCCCGCTGGCGCTGGCGCGCTCGTGGGGCGCGACGGACGACAATACGGTCGAATTGTTTCTCGCCGCGCAACGACGCGGCATCCTAGCGATGGGCTGGGATTTATTGTGCCCGCGCTGCCGCGGTGCAAAATTGAGCGTGAAAAACTTGCACGAATTGCCCGAGGGAGCGCACTGTTCGTCCTGCAACATCGATTACGGGCGCGACTTCACGCGTAACGTAGAATTGACATTTCACCCTGAGCCGTGGCTGCGGCCGCTCCCCAAGGGCGAACTCTGTCTCCTCGGCCAGGGCACTACCCCGCACGTAAAATTCCAGGGCGAGGTTGCGGCACGTTCGACAAGGACTTTTCCGTTGGCGCTTGCTCCCGGTCCCTATCGTTTCCGCACGATCGAGGCTGGCGGCGAGGCTGATGCCGCTATCGGAGAAGACAACGTCATCCCACAGGTTACAGCACGCGGCGGCGATATAATCCTCGCGAATGGCGGCGGTGCAGGCACTTTGGTCGCCCGCAACGACACCGACAGGCCGTTGTTTTTCGTGGTCGAGAGCCGAGCCTGGACCGCGGACGCTCTTACCGGAGAACGCGTGATCGCGATGGCCGCGTTCCGGCGGCTCTGTCCCGAACAACTTTTGCGCCCAGGCGACGAAGTCGAGATCGGCCGCGTCGCTATCATGTTTACCGACCTTCAGGGTTCGACCAAGCTTTATGACGATCTCGGCGATGCCTCTGCATACCGCCTGGTCCGCGACCACTTTGCATTTTTGTCGGAGCGCGTGGAGCGTCATCACGGTTTCATCGTCAAGACTGTAGGTGACGCAGTCATGGCCGCGTTTCACGACCCGGCCGATGCCGTGCGAGCGGCGCTGTCCATCCAAGACGAGGTCGAAAGCTTCAATCGCGGGCGCGGCGATGCCGGTATCGTGTTGAAGCTCGGCTTGCACGGCGGATCCTGCATTGCCGTCACCGCCGGCGGCGTGCTCGACTATTTCGGCTCGGTGGTGAACACCGCTTCGCGCCTTGAGCACCAATGTCGCGGCGGAGAAGTGATTGTTTCCGAGGCGGTGTCGGCCGACAGCGAGGCGCGCGAGGCGCTCGCCGGGCGGCCCCTTGTCGAGGACAGCGCCACCCTGCGCGGCCTAAGCGAGCCGGTGCGTTTTGTCCGCGTCAGCGCTCGGTCGCCAGCGCTATGAAAGCTCGCCGGCGATGGTGAAAAAATTGTCGTGCGAGCAAATGACCTCGAGCCCGCGCCGATAACTCGACAGATAATCCTGCACCGCCCGGAATTCGTGCAGAACCGAGCCGAATTCGTCAAACATCAGAATGGAGCCGCTCGGCAGAATCGGATCGAGCTTGGTCAGACAGTAAAGGGCCGATGAATATAGATCGCAGTCGATATTGACGACGATCCTGTTGCGCGGCTCGTACTGCGCGACAAATCCCGGAAGCGTATCCTGAAACATTCCGACGACGAACTGAACGCGAGCATCGGTTGTCTGCGGTATGCAGCCACCGGTATCGAAATGTCCGCGCGGGTAGTCCCTATCCCAGTCCTCGGGCAAGCCGGTGAAACAATCGAAGCCGAAAAATCGGCTTTCCGCCGATGCGTTCTGTTTGGCGAAATAGAGGATGCTGTGGCCGCGATGAACGCCGAATTCCAGATAGTCAACTGCGCCCGCACAATGTCCATCAACGAACGACCACATCTCTTCGCGCGTGACAAAGGCCGGCACGTCGGCGTGCCGTTGTTTGAAATTGTCGAGCAGTGGCTGGCGGTTCACCCGATCGATGAACGCGCTGTACGGCATGCAACGGCCGTAATTGTTCTTGAAGGAATTGGTCAGAACGCGCCTGGTCTGCTTCGCATGCTGCAAAAATGACATCGGTTTTCTCGGCCTGCGATCCTGAGAAAGGCGATCGCTGATCAAGCGGCCGCGTGACGGCCGCCGTGGTGCGATCGGCAAAGGTAAGTACCATGCCCGCGGCGGGCGGAGCTTACGATCAAGCGTCAACCTTAATTCCGCGGCTACTCTGCGGGTTGCACGCGAGACTGGCGCGGTTTTCCACGCCTGGGTCCAAGTTGGGCGATGTAGCGCGCGATGACGTAGAACACCGGCGTGAAGATAAGGCCGAACGCCGTCACTCCGATCATGCCGGAAAATACCGCGGTTCCCAATGCCTGCCGCAATTCGGCACCGGCGCCGATGGCCCAGACCAGAGGCGTCACGCCGAGGATGAAGGCGAACGACGTCATCAGGATAGGACGAAGCCGCAGCCTGGTCGCTTCGACCGCCGCCTGCCATCTGTCGCGGCCTTGATCTTCAAGCTGGCGGGCAAATTCGACAATAAGGATAGCGTTCTTGGCGGCGAGGCCGATCAGCACCACAAAGCCAACCTGAGTAAGGATGTTGTTGTCCTGCCCGCGTAGAATGACGCCGGTGATCGCAGCCACAAGACACATCGGGACAATCAAGATGACCGCGAGTGGAAGAGTGAGGCTCTCGTACTGCGCAGCAAGTACGAGAAACACGAATACCACCGCGAGCACGAAAGCAAACATTGCGGTGTTGCCGGCCTTGATCTGCTGGAAGGCGAGCGACGTCCATTCGGTGGCAAAACCTTGCGGCAAAGTCTCAGCCGCGAGTTTGTCCATGATGTCTATCGCCTGGCCCTGCGAGTAGCCGGGCGCGGCAGCTCCATCCAGCTCGGCGCAGGGATAAAGGTTGTAGCGCGGCACACGGAAGGGACCCGAAATGTCGGTGACCGTAGTGAATGAGCCGAGCGGCACGGTATCGCCATTGGAGTTGCGCACCCGAATCTTGAGAACGTCGGCAATATCGCGGCGGTCTTCGTCGCGCGCCTGCGCAGTGACGCGGAAGGTGCGGCCAAAGAGGTTGAAGTCGTTGACGTAGGCCGACCCTATAAAGACCTGCAAGGCATTGAATACGTCCTGCACGTTGACCCCGAGAAGCTGCGCCTTGGTGCGATCGATGTTGAGGTACACCTGCGGTGTCGACGTTTCGAACAGAGTGAATACGGTGGTGAGGCCCGGCGTGCGCGCGGCACGCGCCATTAGTTCGGTCGTCGCCTGCCGCAGCGGCGCGGAACCGAGGCCGGCGCGATCTTCAACGATCATACGAAAACCGCCGGAATTGCTGATACCCCGCACCGGCGGCGGCAGGACGGCAACGAAGAACCCGTCCTGAATTTTCGACAGCCGGCGGTTCAACTCCGCCTGAATGGCAGTGGCCGATTGGCGCGGATCACGCGCGCGTGCGGCAAACGAATCGAGCACGAGGAAAATCGCCCCGGCGTTCGGCGAATTGGTAAAAGTGGCGCCGGAAAAGCCGACGACATTGACCCCGTGCGCGACCCCGGGCACGCTGAGCGCAATGTCGAGAGCACGCTGCTGCGCGGCGTCGGTGCGCGCCAGCGAAGCGCCCGGCGGAAGCTGGACCACTATGATCATGTAGCCGGCATCGATCTGCGGGATGAAACCGACCGGCGTCTGGCGGAACTGATTGAGGCCGAATCCGATCACGGCCAAGTAGACGACGACCATAACCGCCGACCGGCGCACAGTGCGCCCGGCAAGCCAAGAGACCCCCGCGCCGACTCCATTAAAGCCCCGGTTGAAAATCGCAAAGAAGCCGTGAATCGGCCGCTCCCACCACCGGTCCCGCCCGGCGGCATCGTGCGGCTTTAGCAATAGCGCGCACATCGCCGGCGACAGAGTGAGCGAAATCACGAGCGAGATCACGGTCGCGCCGGCAATAGTCAGTGCAAACTGTCGGTAGAACTGCCCCGATATTCCAGTGATGAACACCGAAGGCACGAAGACGGCGCAAAGCACCAGCGCTATGGCAACCAGCGCCGAGCCGACCTCGTCCATGCTCTTGCGCGCGGCTTCTCGGGGCGGCAGACCGGCGGCAATATTGCGTTCGACATTTTCCACTACGACAATCGCGTCGTCGACGACGATGCCGATGGCCAGGACCAGCCCGAACAGCGACAAGTTATTGAGGGTGAACCCGAACGCGGCCATGAAGAAAAAAGTGCCGATCAGCGAGACCGGGATAGCGACAAGCGGAATGATCGCCGCTCGCCAAGTTTGCAGGAACAGGATCACTACCAGGACGACGAGGATCGTCGCCTCGCCGATGGTTTCGATCACCGCGTCGACGGATTGCTGTATGAACTGCGTTGGGTTGAAGAAAACGTCGTATTTGACGCCCGGCGGAAAGCGCTTCGACAGCTCAGCCATCAATCTCTTGACGCCCTCGGCGGTGGCCAGCGCGTTCGATCCGGGCCGCTGGAAAATCGCCAGCGCCACCGCCGGATCGTGATCGAGATAGGAATTGGACGAGTAGTCGAGCGCCGCCAGCTCTACCTTGGCGACGTCTTTCAGTCGCACCACCGCTCCGGGCGTCTGTTTCACCACGATTGACGCAAATTCCTCGGGATCGGCAAGGCGGCCAAGTGTCTGCACCGCAATTTGGAAAGCACCCGGGTGCGCGACCGGCGGCTGATCGAGCATGCCGGAGGCGACCTGTATGTTCTGACCTTGCAACGCGTTGACCACATCGGTCGCGGTCATTCCCAGTGATTGCAGACGGTCGGGGTCAATCCAGATGCGCATCGAATAATCGCGCGCTCCAAACACGATAATCGATCCGACGCCATCGACGCGGGTGACCGCATCAGTCACTTCCAGTGTCGCGTAATTGGAGATGAAGAGCGCGCTGCGTGAGTGATCAGGTGAATAGAGATGCACGACCATCATCAGGTCGGGCGAGCTCTTCTGCACGGTGACACCGATATTGCGCACGTCGGCCGGCAAGCGTGGCTGGGCAATGGCCACTCGGTTCTGTACCTGGACCTGGGCGATGTCGAGATTGGTGCCGAGATCGAAACTGACCGCGATAGAGAAGCGCCCGTCCGCCGTCGAGTTGGACGCCATGTAGATCATGTTCTCGACGCCGTTGATCTGCTGCTCCATCGGCGTAACCACGGTCGAAGCCACGACTTCGGCACTGGCTCCCGGATACTGACCGGTGACGCTGATCAAAGGCGGCGCGATTTCCGGGTATTGCGCGATTGGCAGGCGAAAGAACGATACAGCCCCGAGGATCACGAAGATGATCGAAATCACCGCGGCAAAGATCGGCCGATCGATGAAGTAATGCGAAATGCGCATGCGGCTAGTTCGCCTTGGCTTGCGCCGCCTCTTTGGGCGCAGACGCCGCCGCCGGCGTGCCCTTTTCTTCGACCGTGACTTTTATGCCGGGCCGGGCACGCATCAGGCCGTTGACAATGACGCGATCGGAAACGGTCAGTCCTTCCTTGATCACGCGCAGGTCGTCATCGAGCTGACCGGGAACCACATATTTCTGCCGCGCGACGCCATTCTCGTCGACCACCAAGACGTATTTGCGCGCCTGCTCGGTGCCGATTGCCGCGTCGGGAACAAGCAGCGCAGCGAATGGCGGCGAGCCTGGAACGCGGATGCGGCCGAACATGCCCGGCGTGAACAGGGCGTCGGGATTGGCAAAAACGGCGCGACCGCGGATTGTGCCCGAGGATCGGTCGATGGCGTTGTCGATGAAATCCATCTTGCCGAAGTGAGCAAAGTCGGTTTCGTCGATCAGCTTGAGCGCGACCGGAACGGCGCTGCTGCTGCTGCCCACCTGCCCGTTGGCTCCGGCAAAACGCTGGTAGCGGAGGTATGACGCCTCGTCGAAGGTAAATTCGAAGCGAATGGGGTCGACCGAAACGATGGTCGCTAGCAACGTCGTGTTGCTGCCGTTGCCGCCGGTTACCAAATTTCCGACTGAGACTCGCCGGTCGCCAATACGTCCGTCGATGGGCGCGCGCAATTCCGAGTATTCGTTCAAGTCGAGCTCGGCCGAGTGGACCATTGCTTCCTGGGCGGTGACCGAAGCCTCCGCGACACTCTTAGCTTGCTTGCGCTGATCGAAAGTCTGCTCGGTGATTGTCTTGTTCTGCACTAATTCCTTGCCGCGGGCGAGGTCGGCTTCGGTAAAGGCGAGATTGGCACGCGCTTGAGCGAGATTGGCGCGCATCTGATCGAGTGCGATCTGGAATGGCCGGTGGTCGATGACGAACAGGAGATCGCCCTTTTTGACCATCTGCCCGTCAGTAAAATGGATTTGCGAAAGATAGCCGGAGACCCGAGAGCGCACCTCGACCGAATCAACGGCGACGAAACGGCCCACGTATTCGTCCTGATCGACGACGGTGCGCTGGACCGGCTTTGCCACCGTCACGGTCGGCGGTGGTGGCGCGGCGGTCTGCTGTTGCCCCTGGCCGCACCCGGCGACACTGGCCACCAATAAGAGCAAAAGCCCTGCCCGCCACTCGCGCCCAACTATTGCCATGAGTCTCCTGCCCTCGCCGCGCCCGCACCATAGGCGATTGCCGCCGTCGGCGGCAGTAAAAATAGCCACCCTTCCTTGGGCGACGAAAGGCCCCATATATACGGCCCGGCGCTTGCGCGTGGCTCGATGCCGGCCAGGCATGGTCAATTTCAGTGAAAATACTGCCTCTCAGCGACGCCGACTTTGCCGGCGGACCGCCTGCGGCGCCTACTCAGTCGGAAGTACCGCCTGAGGATCAGGCGCGTCTTGACGCCTATTCACGCGCGGTCATCGACGTTGTGGATCGCGTCGGTCCGGCCGTCGTCGGCCTCTCGATGCGCGGCCAATCGGCCCAAAGCGCTTCGGGCCGCGCCGGCCGGTCTCGTGGCGGAACAGGTTCGGGGGTCATTGTCGCGCCCGACGGACTTATTTTGACCAACAGCCACGTCGCTGGCGCGGCCGGCTCAAAGTCCACCATCGAGGTCTCGACCGCAGAGGGCCAACGCCTCACCGCACGCTTGGTCGGCGACGACCCGGACACCGATCTGGCACTTTTGCGAGTGGATCAGGCGGTCACCCTGCCGACGGCGCGGCTTGGTGACTCCAAGCGTCTCAAGCGCGGTCAATTGGTGATCGCGATCGGCAATCCGCTCGGTTTCGACTCCACGGTAACCACGGGCGTCGTCTCTGCACTCGGCCGCTCCCTGCGCGCGCGCACCGGTCGTCTCATCGACGATGTGATCCAGACTGATGCCGCGCTCAATCCCGGCAATTCCGGGGGCCCGCTTGTCTCTTCCCGTGGTGAGATTGTCGGCGTCAACACCGCCGTCATCCTGGGCGCGCAAGGAATTTGCTTTGCGGTCGCGACTAATACCGCGAGCTTCGTCCTGGGCGAGCTCGTGCGTCACGGCCGCGTGCGTCGCGCCTTTATCGGTTTGTCCGCACAGCAAACTGCTTTATCGCCGCGGCTGCGTCGCGCTGCGGGCGTAGAGCAGCACAGCGCGGTGATGGTCAGCACCATCGAGCCGGGCGGTTCCGTCGACCGCGCCGGATTGAAGCCTGGCGACATCGTGCTCGGGTTGGATGGTACCAGCATTACCGGCGCCGATGACCTTGTGCGCCTGTTGACCGGCGAGAAAATTGGCACGCGCGTGGCACTTGACGTGCTTCGCGGCACCGAGCGGCTGACAATCTCGGTCGTGCCGCAGGAGCGCAAACGCACTGGATGATACATCTGCTGCGTGCGGTTCCGGCGCGAATTATCTGGCGGAACTTGCTACGCTCGGCGCCCCTCTGCCTCAACTGAGATCATGAGCGACATTCTAAGAACCCCGCCGGAGCGTTTCGCCGATCTGCCGGGGTTTCCCTGGCTGCCGCAGACCCGCACTGATCTGCCGGGATTTGCCGGCTTGTCCATGTCCTATCTCGACGAGGGACCGAAAGCGGCGCCGGTGTTCCTCTGTCTGCACGGCCAACCGACCTGGAGTTATCTCTACCGCCGCATGATTCCGTTTTTTCTGGCGACCGGAAGCCGCGTAGTTGCACCGGATTTTTTCGGATTCGGCCGGTCGGACAAACCGGCCGATGAGGGCATCTATACTTTTGATTTCCACCGCAACAGCCTTCTTGCCCTCGTTCGCACCCTTGATTTGAGGGATGTGACCTCGGTGGTGCAAGATTGGGGCGGCTTGCTCGGCCTGACGCTGCCGATGGAAATGCCGGAGCGCTTTAGCCGATTGATCGTGATGAATACGGCGCTGCCGACGGGCGATGTGCCCCTACCGCAAGGATTTTTAGACTGGCGGGCTTTTTCCAACAGCCATCCGGACATGGCCATCGGTCGATTATTGGCGCGTGCTTGTCCGCATCTTTCCCCCGCTGAAACGCTCGCCTACGACGCGCCTTATCCCGACGCGCGCTACAAAGCCGCCGTGCGTCGCTTTCCCAATCTGGTGCCGGAATTTTTCGACAGCGACGGCGCAGCGATCGGGCGCGCGGCCCGCGAGTTCTGGCGCAACGATTGGCGTGGCCGCAGCGTGATGGCGATAGGCATGAGCGACCCGGTACTCGGCCCGCCGGTAATGCGCGCGCTGCATCGGGACATTCGCGGCTGCGCGCCGCCACTCGAATTCGCCGAGGCCGGGCATTTCGTGCAGGAATGGGGCGAGAAGGTCGCTCCTGCCGCGCTCGCCGTCTTAGGATTCTAAAGCCAGGCGCCGCTTGAACTAATCCGGCACAGTTGGCGGCGAAGTGGCGTCCAAGGATTCAAGCGACGCGGTGGGTATCCGTTGCGCGCGAGAGCGCATGGCGGTGAGCCATTGGCGTCCGAACAGAGCGAGCACAAGAGCGCCGTACACGGCGCCGCCAAGCAGCACCAGCACGATGAGATCTGCGACATTTCGGAACCGGGACAACGAAGACGTCAGCGAAACGATGAGCGGATCGGCAAAGAAAAGCACCAATGCCAAGACCGCGCCTGCTGCAGCAAGCTTGGTGAGGGAGAGTTTCAGCCTGGCGTCGGAGGCGATAAAACCGCGATGCGCCGCCAAATAAAGTACGACCCCGAAATTGATCCAGGCGCCGATCGACGTCGCCAACGCCAGCCCAACCTGCGCCAAGACACCCATCAGCGCTACCTTGAAGGCAATATTGACAACGGTCCCTATCAAGGCAGCCTTCATGGGCGTTAGCGTGTCGCCGCGAGCGAGGAAGGGAGAGACGACACTGCGGATGAGCACGAAGGGGATGAGCCCGACCGTGTAGGCCATGAGCGTCAACGCCGCCGCATGCGCGTCCGCCGCGGTGAAACGCCCGCGCAGGAATAGTCCGCGCATAATGGCCTCGGGAACCACCAGAAACGCGACAATGCAGGGGACGGCCAACAGCAGGGCAAATTCGATGGCGCGGTTCTGCGCCCAATGC
>Ga0187781_10003038_pt1 | contig 12663 bp, 11 predicted proteins | sample 0715_SJ02_MP02_2_FD_132447 | JGI IMG/M metagenome (GOLD analysis project Ga0187781, IMG submission 132447) | Tropical peat soil microbial communities from peatlands in Department of Meta, Colombia - 0715_SJ02_MP02_20_MG | ecosystem: Environmental > Terrestrial > Soil > Wetlands > Peat | place...
CACGCCCGGGAGACCGCGTCGTGGTGTTTGGTTCATTCCACACCGTCGGGCCGGCGCTCGAGTGGCTTCGGATATACTAACTGCGGTCTCCGCGGCCTTGGGTTTCTCCGCTTCGCCCCCATCGTGGACACTCTGGTGAAAGAACGGCTGACGGGCGCAATCATTCTCGTGGCCCTGATCGTCGTGCTGGTGCCCGAGTTGCTCAGCGGGCCGATCCGCCCGGCCGCACACGCACGCGGCCCGGCGTCGTCGGCGGAGGAACCGCCATTACGCTCCTACACCATCAATCTCGCGGACGAATCCCACGGGGGCACGGGCTCGCTCGAGATGCAACCCTCGAGCGTGCCATCGGCGCCGGCCCCGGCGGCCGAGCCGGCCGCTCCCTCGAGCAAACCTCAGCCGGCGCCCGCCGCGGCCCACAGCGAGCCCGCCACGCCGCCCGGCCCCGCAGCGTCAACTCCCGCAGCGTCAACAGCGCCGCCGCCCCCCGCGGCAAATCCCGCAGCGCCGACCGGTACCGGGGCTTATGTCGTGCAGCTCGGCAGCTTCGCGAGCCGTGCGAACGCCGACCGTCTGGCGAAGCAGCTGCATGGGCTCGGTTACCCGGTCAGCGTGTCGCGGAGCACCAGCGGGCGGCGACTCTATCGCGTGCTGGTGGGACCGGCCCGCGACCACGCGTCCGCGGAGCAGATGGCCTCGAAGCTGCGCACGCAGGGACACGCCGGGACGGTCGTGCCGAACTAGCGCCGGCCCCGTGCGACGCAGCGCTCGGCACGCGGCGAGTTGCTCTTGTACAATTCGCAGCGCGTGCAACGAGCGCGCGAGCGTCCCTCCGCAATGACTACGCCGGACTACATCATCATCGCCGCGATCCTGATCTCGGCTCTCATCGGCGCTGCCCGGGGACTGCTGCGCGAGGGGATTGCGCTCGTCACCTGGATCATCGCGCTGATTCTCGCCTGGCATTTCTCCGACCTCGTCGAGCCGCACCTCGGCGGGGTGCTGTCGGCGGCGGCCGTGAAGGTCTGGGTGGCGCGCCTGATCGTCCTCGGGACAGCGCTCCTCATCGGCGCGCTGATCGGCGCCGTGGTGACCCAGTTCGTGCGGCTGTCGATCTTCAGCGGCATGGATCGCCTGATGGGCTTCGCCTTCGGCGGGCTGCGGGGACTGCTGCTCTTGGGCATCTTCGTGATGCTCGGCCAGCTGCTCAGGCTCGACCGGGATCACTGGTGGAGCGAATCGCATCTCATCCCGGTAGGCGAGTCGATCGCGAATGGCGTGCGGTTTCTGGTGGGCGAGGGCGCGCAGCCGCACAGCCGGGATCTCCAGGTATGAGGAGCTAGGAGCCTAAGCCATGTGCGGCATCGTCGGCATCGTCGGCACCAGCGCGGTCAACCAGCGCCTGTACGATGCGCTCACGGTGCTGCAGCACCGCGGCCAGGACGCTGCCGGCATCGCCACCTCGGGCGAGGGCGAGCTCTACGTGCGCAAGGGCAGCGGACTGGTGCGCGATGTCTTTCAGCAGCATCACATGCTCGAGCTCAAGGGCAACGCCGGCATCGGCCACGTGCGCTACCCGACCGCAGGCTGCGACAGCGCTTCCGAGGCCCAGCCCTTCTACGTCAACGCGCCCTACGGCATCTGCTTAGGCCACAACGGCAACCTCACCAACGCCGGCGAGCTCGCCGAGATCCTGATCCACGAGGATCGCCGGCACCTCAACACCACTTCCGACTCCGAGGTGCTGCTCAACGTCTTCGCCTCGGAGCTGCAGCGCGTCGGCACGGCGCGCATCACGCCGGCGGACGTGTTCGCGGCGGTGAGCGCGGTCTACCGCCGCTGCCGCGGCGGCTACGCAGTGGTCGCCATGGTCATCGGCCACGGGATCCTCGGCTTTCGCGATCCGAACGGCATCCGCCCGCTGGTGCTCGGCGAGCGCCGGACGGCGCGCGGCACCGAGTGGATGCTGGCCTCCGAGAGCGTGGCGCTGGATTCCCTGTCGTTCCGCCTGGTGCGCGACGTGGCCCCGGGCGAGGCCGTGTTCATCGACGAGGCGGGGAGGCTGCACGCGCAGCAGTGCGTCGCCACGCAGCGCCACACGCCCTGCATCTTCGAGTACGTGTACTTCGCGCGGCCCGACTCCAAGATCGACAACATCTCCGTCTACCGCGCGCGCATGCGCATGGGCGACCGGCTCGCCGACAAGATCCTGCGCCAGCGCCCCAACCACGATATCGACGTCGTCATCCCGATCCCGGACACGAGCCGCACCTCGGCGCTGCAGCTCGCGCAGCGGCTCGGCGTCAAGTACCGCGAGGGGTTCATCAAGAACCGCTACATCGGCCGCACCTTCATCATGCCGGGGCAGGACGAGCGGCAGAAATCGGTGCGCCGCAAGCTGAACGCCATCGATCTCGAGTTCCGCGGCAAGACCGTGCTGCTGGTCGATGACTCGATCGTGCGCGGCACGACGTCTGCGCAGATCATCGAGCTCGCGCGCGAGGCGGGCGCGGCCAAGGTCTACTTCGCCTCCGCCGCCCCGCCGGTGCGCTTCCCGAACGTCTACGGCATCGACATGCCGGCGGCGAGCGAGCTGGTGGCGAGCGGCCGCACGGTCGAGGAGGTCTCGAGCCTCATCGGCGCCGACTGGCTCGTGTACCAGGACCTGGACGATCTGATCGCCGCCTGCAAGCACGAGGATGCGCGCATCGAGGAGTTCGACACCTCGTGCTTCTCGGGCGAATACGTCACCGGCGATGTGACGCCGCAATATCTCGAGCGCCTGCAGGACGAGCGCTCCGATGCCGCCAAGCTTGCCCGCCGCGAGCGGCGCAAGCTCAAAGTGGTGCGCGGGAGCTGAGCTGGGTGCCCAGAGCGACCCGCGGCGCGAATTACTGCTGAATCTTCTGCAGGCGGCGCTCGGCTGCGTCGACGGACGGCGCTGCGTGCGCGAGGCCCTGACCGGCGGCGGCGCCGGCGAGGCGCTCGAGTCACAGCGCCCCGTCTGGCTCGCCGCGGTCGGCAAGGCCGCACCCGCCATGGCGCTCGGCGCCTACGACGCGCTTGGGCGTCGGATTGCCCAGGCGCTCGTCATCACCCGCGAGGGTCACACCCCGCCGGAGCTCCTGCGAGCGCCCGGCGCCGAGGTCGTGGTCAGCTCGCACCCGGTGCCGGATGAGCGCTCGCTCGCGGCCGGTGCGCGGCTCCTTCAGTGGGTTGAGGCGCTGCCGCGCGAAGCGCAACCGCTGTTCCTCGTCTCGGGCGGCGCCTCGAGCCTCGTCGAGGTGCTGAAGCCCCCCACGACGCTTGCCGACCTCGAGAGCTTCACGGCGCGCGAGCTCGCCGCCGGGACTGCGATCGGCGAGCTCAACGCCAAACGCAGCGCGCTCTCGCGCATCAAGGGAGGGCGGCTCACCGCGAGGCTCGCCGGCCGGGCGGCGCGGGCACTCTACGTGTCGGACGTGCCGGGGGATGATCCCAACGTGATCGGCTCAGGTGTTTTAGGCACCGCGAGCGAGGGCGAGGATCGGGTCGAGCGGACGGTGGTCGCCTCCGTCGAGCGTGCGGTCGAGGGAGCGGCGGCGGCGGCGCGTGCGCGCGGACTCTCGGTGCACGCGCCGGGCCGGCGTTTCGACGGCGATGCGCTGCGACTTGCGGCGCGCTTCGCGCATGAGCTCAGGCTCTCGCCAGCCCAGGTTTGCGTGTGGGGCGGGGAGTCGACCGTGCAGCTGCCGGCAAATCCGGGCCGGGGCGGGCGCAACCAACACCTGGCGCTGGCCGCCGCGAAGCTCATCGCGGGCAATGCCGACCTGATGCTGCTCGCCGCCGGGACCGACGGCACCGACGGGGTCACCGAGGATGCCGGCGCGCTCGTCGATGCCGAGAGCTGCGCGCGCGTCGCGGTCGATGGGCTCGACGTGGACGAGTGCCTCGCCCGCGCCGATTCGGGCACCGCGCTCGCCGCGAGCGGCGATCTGGTGCACTTGGGGCCCACGGGCACCAACGTCGGGGACCTGGTGATCGGGCTCAAGCTCCCACCCGAGACGGCCGGGGGCGCTCCGGGCCCGCATGGCGGCCCGCGGGCGCGCGTGCTGTAATCGCGCCCCCATGCGGGTGCTCCTGATCGAAGAAGACGCGCGGCGCTGCGCGCAGATCCGCGAACGGCTCACGGCGTGGCGCCCGCAGGCGAGCCTCACGGTCCACCACCCGGTGTCGCAGGGCCCGCTCGCGCCCGAGTTCCTCGCGCAGGGCTACGATGCCGTGCTGCTCGCCGACCAGTGGCCGGGCGGACAGGGACTTCAGTGGGCGCGCGAGCTCGCCGGCCGGGCCGGTTTTGCGCCCATCGTGCTGCTGCAGCAGCGCGCCGACTCGGCGGCGGCGAGTGAGACGGCGGCGCTCGGCGGCTGGTCGGTGACGGGCGAGGATCTCGACGGCGAGGAGTTCCGCCGCGTGCTCACGGCGGCCGAGCAGCGTGCGGCTCACGCGCGTGCGGTGTGGCGCTCGAGCCAGGCGGGACGCGAGTCGCAGCGCTTCGGCGATGCCTTCGTCCGCGGCTACCGGCGCATCCGGCGCCTGGCCGCGGGCCGACTGACCGACCTGTACGTCGGCGAGAGCGAGCGCGAGGGGACACTGGTCGCGCTCAAAGTGGCGCGCGACCGGCAGGACGAGCGCGAGCCGGTCGACATCTTTGCCCGTTTCCTCCAGGAGTACGAGCTGGGGCAGCGCATCGAGGGCGCCGGCGTCGCGCGGCTCCACGATCTCGGCATCAGCGATGAGCACGCCTGGCTCGTCATGGAATACTTTCCGCTCGGGGACCTGCGCCGGCGCATGCGGGCCCAGGCGCTGAAGCCCCGCGAGGCGCTGCTCTATGCCATCGAGATCGCGCGCTCGCTCGAGCGCGTGCACGCCGCTGGCGTGCTGCACCGGGACCTGAAACCGGGCAACGTCATGCTGCGCAGCGACGGCAGCATTGCGCTCATCGACTTCGGCCTCTCCAAGGACACGGCGCTCAAGGTGGACGCGACCGATGGCGGCACCATCTTCGGGACGCCTCACTACATGAGCCCGGAGCAGGGCCACGCCGAGCCGATCGACGCGCGCAGCGATCTCTACAGCCTCGGCGTGATGCTGTTCGAGATGCTCACCCGCGAGAAGCCCTTCCGCGCCGAGAATCCCATGGCGATTGTCTACAAGCACCGCAAGGAGCCAATCCCGGCGCTGCTCGGGAGCTGCGCGGCGCTGCAGCCGCTCATCGAGCGGCTGCTGGCGAAGGCGCCGGCCGACCGTTTCGCGAGCGCCGCCGAGGCGGCGCAGGCCATGACCCGCGCACTCGGTGAGTGGATCGCACGGGAGGTGCGCGCGTGAGCGCCCCGGAATCGATCCTCGCCGCGCCGACACCCGAGGCCTGGGTGCTGGCAGCGGCGGCGCGCCTGCCGCAGCTGCTCGTCGATCACGCCAACTGCGAGAAGAAGGCGGCCTCCAGCGCCATGGCGTTGATCTTCGCCTACCCCGAGGACACCCCGCTCGTGCTCGCGCTCTCGCGCCTCGCGCGCGAGGAGCTGCGGCACTTCGAGCAGGTGCACCGCGCGATGAGTGAGCTCGGGATCAGCGTGGCGCGCCAGCGCCCGGGCCGCTACGCGCAGGAGCTGCGGCGCGCGCTGCGCACCTCGCACCCGGAGCGCAAGCTCGATCTGCTGCTCGCCGCCGCGCTCATCGAGGCCCGCTCGGCCGAGCGCTTCGCGCTGCTCGCCGGCCGGCTCCCGCAGCCTCTCGATGCGCTCTACCGTGAGCTCGCAGCGTCCGAGGCCCGGCACTTCGAGCTCTACCTCGGGTTCGCGCGCGAGCGCGCCCCTCTCGAGTGGCGGGCGCGTCTCGCCGAGCTCTCCTCGCGCGAGGCGGAGCTCGCGACGGCGCCCGACACGGAGCTGCGTTTTCACTCAGGGCCGCCACTGGCGGTGAACTAACAGTTTGTTACAAGCCTCGAGGCACGAAATCTGGCGTCCGGTGTCTCTACGCCCCAGTATCCTCGCTTGCCGCAAGAGGCTTTCGCCATGAACGACCGTCCGCACCTTCTGATCGTCGACGATGACCGCGAGATCCGCGGACTCCTGGCCCAGTACCTCGAGAAGCACGAGTTCCGCACCACGGCGGTGGCGGACGGCAAGGAAATGCGCCGCGTGCTCGACCGCTCGCACGTGGACCTGCTGGTGCTCGATCTGATGCTGCCGGGGGAGGATGGACTGTCGCTTTGCCGCGAGCTCCGCGGCCGCTCGCAGCTGCCGATCATCATGCTCACCGCCCGTGGCGAGGACGTCGACCGGATCGTGGGACTCGAGCTCGGCGCCGACGACTACGTCGCCAAGCCGTTCAACCCGCGCGAGCTCCTCGGGCGCATCAAGGCGGTGCTGCGCCGCTCGGCGCACGCCCCGCGCGACCCCTCACCGGAGACGGTGCGCTCCTTCAGCTTCGGCGGCTGGAAGCTCGACACCATCACCCGCACGCTGACCGACGCCGAGGGCAAGGACGTGGCGCTCAGCGGCGCCGAGTATCGGCTGCTGGCGGTGCTGCTCGCCGCTGGCAACCGCGTCCTCACCCGCGCCCAGCTCACCGAGCTCCTGCGTGGGCGGGACGCCGATCCCTTCGACCGCAGCATCGACGTGCGGATCAGCCGGCTGCGGCAGATCCTCGGCGACGATGCCCGCGCCCCGCAGATCATCAAGACCGTCTACGGCGAGGGGTATGTGGTCGGCGTCAGCGTCGAGAGCCAGTAAGTCCGTGAGCCCCCAGGGAAGTCCGTGAGCCCCCAGGGAAGTCCGTGAGCTCTCCAAGGTGCGCCTGAGTCTCTGGCCGCAGTCACTCCTCGGCCGGCTGATCGCCGTAACGGTGCTCGCGGTGCTGGTCGCCCAGGCCGTGGGGCTCGTACTGATCGCCGGGGAGCGCGAGAGCTTCGTGCTCCAGAGCAGCGTGCGCGAGTGGACGCGGCGAATCGTCGAGACCGTGCAGATGCTCGAGCCGCTGGCTCCCGAGGAACGCGCCACGGCGGTCGCGCAGCTCGCGGTGCCGCGCGGACCGCGGGGGATGCTCCCCTCCCTCCCGCCGCCGCCGCCGGACGATCCGCCGCGGGCGGCGCGCAATCTCCTCGACCCGCAGCGCACCTTCGTGCGCGTGCCGCTGCTCACCGACTTCGAGCGCACGCTCCGGGACCAGGTGCAAGCGGCGCTCGGCGCGCGCTACGAGGTGAGCGTCGGCCGCGCGCTCGATGCCGGCCGGCCGGCGATTGCACTGCCGGTGCCGTTCTACGAAGCGCGCGAGCTCGCCGCGCGCCGCGAGACCGCGAATCGCTACGACGTGGCGGTGCGCTTCCCCGATGGCGGCACCGAGGTGTTTCGCATCACGCGCATGCCGGGCGGGGCGCCGCTGCCACGAAACCTGCGCGTCAACCTGACACTGCTGGTGGTGCTGCTGGTGATCGCGCTCTATGTCACGGCGCGCAGCATCACCCGGCCGCTCTCGGCGCTCGCAAGAGCCGCCGACAGCATCGGCCGCGATGCGCGCCCGGAGAAGCTCCCCGAGGTGGGCGCGCGCGAGCTGCGCGATGCGGCGCGCGCCTTCAACACCATGGAGGATCGCCTGCGCCGCTATCTCGACAGCCGCACTCGTGTGCTCGCGGCCATGTCGCATGACCTCAAGACCCCGCTCACCCGGCTGCGCCTGCAGGTCGAGACGCTCGAGGATCCGGCGCTGCAGGCACGCATCGGCAAGGAACTCACCGAGATGGAGCTCATGGTGCGCGAGGCGCTCTCGCTCTTCCGGGGGCTCGACGACGGCGAGCCCGTAGTTCCCGTCGACATGAACGAGCTCATCAGCGCCGTTGCCCAGGCCTTCTCCGAGATGGGGACCCCGGTCACCGTCACCGGCCAGGCGCTCGCGCCCTTCGTCGGCAAGGCGCAGGCCCTCAAGCGCTGCCTGACGAATCTCATCTCCAACGCGATCGAGTTCGGCACCCGCGCGAGCATCCTCATCGAGGACAACGGGGAGCTCGTCATCCGGGTGCGCGATGCGGGCCCAGGCATTCCGGAGGGAGAGCTCGAGCGGGTCTTCGAGCCCTTCTACCGGCTCGAGCACTCACGTAACCGCGACAGCGGCGGCACGGGGTTGGGCCTCACCATCGCCCGGGACATCGCCCAGGCGCACGGCGGCACGCTGGTCCTCGCCAACCTCCCGCAGGGAGGCCTCGAGGCGGCTCTGAGGCTCCCCCGCAGGCACTGAGGCCCCGGTTTGCGGGGCGACAGTCGCTCACACTTGCTCACGGCTGCCTTGCCGAGTCGGCCGTTAGCCTAATCCTGCGGTGCAACCCAATTACGCACCGTCACGAGGAGATCGTTCATGAAAGCGTTGATGAAGGTTTCGCTTCTGGCACTGGCTGCCCTCTGGGCGGGGGCCGCACTGGCCGGGCCGGGTGGCGGCAACCAGGCAAGCCACATGGAAAAGCTCGCCATCCTGCTCGACCTGACGGATGCGCAGAAGCCGCAGGTGCAGACCATCCTCCAGGGTGAGCACCAGCAGATGAAGGCCCTGTTCGACCAGGCCAAGGCGGCGGGCGGCGGCCAGCCCGACGTCCAGTCGCTGCACGCAGCAGGTCAGCAGATCCACCAGGACACGCTGACCAAGCTCTCGGGCGTGCTCTCGCCGGTCCAGCTGAAGAAGTTCCAGACGCTGCAGCAGATGCACCACGGGTTTGGCGGCCGCCGCGGCCCGCCGGCCGGCGCACCGGCTGCGCCCAGCAACTGAAGGCCCAACCCTGAGGGCCAGCGCGGGCGAAGGGAAGCGCCCGCGCTTGAGTGCAGCGGCGGTCAGCCGCCCGCCTGCTCCCGCGGCAGCACATTGAGCGCGTAGCTGCCGCGCTCGCAGCTCAGGTAGCAACCCTCCTCATACCAGGCTCCGAGCACGATCCGCTGGGCGCTCGCGCCGTCGATCGTCAGGTCGTGCACGCCGGGCCGGTGCGTGTGCCCGTGGATCATGCGGCGCACGCCCGTGACGCGGAAGGCGCGCTCTACCGCCCCCGCGTTGACGTCCATGATGGTCGGCACGGTGCGCGCGATGTGCCGCCGGCTGCCCGCGCGGACCTCGCCCGCCAGCAGCTCGCGGCGCTCGAGCGGCAGCGCGAGGAAGCGCCGCTGCATGCGCGGTGAGCGCACGATGCTGCGCAGCTCCTGGTAGGAGTGATCGTCGGTGCAGAGCGCATCGCCGTGCGTCACCAGCACCTGCTCGCCGTCGAGCTCGGCGACCACGGGATCGCTGAGGAGGACACAGCCCGTGCGCTCGCAGAAGCCGGACCCGAGGAGAAAGTCCCGGTTACCGTGCAGCACGAAACAGGGCACGCCACCTGCGGTCAGGCCCTTCAGCGCCGCGCACACCTCGAGCGCGGCGGGGCTTCGGTCATCGTCGCCCACCCAGCTCTCGAACAGGTCGCCGAGAATGTAGAGCGTCTCGGCGCGCGCGGCGCGCGTCGCGAGAAAGCCGAGGAACTGCCCGATCGCGGGCGCCGAGTCCTCGCCCAGGTGCACGTCCGAGACAAAGAGGTGCGTCATCGCGGCCGCGGCGCGCGCCGCGTGGGTTATTTCGGCGAGAGGATCTTCTGCGGCTCGGCCGGGTTGACCGGCGCCGCCGCCGGCGCCGCGGCGGTGGGCGCCACGACGGTCACACTCTGGATGATGATCGGCTTCAAGGGCGCGTCCTGCTTGAAGGGGCCGATGGCGCCGGTCGGCACCTCGCCGATTTTGTCGATCACGTCCATCCCCTGCACCACGCGGCCGAATACCGCATAACCCCAGCGGGTCGGGACCGGATCGAGATCCGGGTTGTCGACCAGGTTGATGTAGAACTCGGCGTTGCCCGAGTGCGGCGAGGGACTGCGCGCGAGTCCCACGGTGCCGCGCTTGTTCTGCAGGCCGTTGCCCGACTCGTTGACGATGTTCTCGTGGGTGGTCTTCAGGTTCATGGTGGTGGCTTCGTGCCCGCCGCCCTGGATCACGAAGTTCGGCACCACGCGATGGACCAGCGTGTTGGTGTAGAAGCCCTCCTTGACGTAGCGCAGGAAGTTGGCGGCGGTGAGCGGGGCGCGCTCGGGCCGCACCTCGATGACGAACTCACCCAGGGTGGTGACCACGCGCACCTGGGTGGTCTGTTCCTCGGCGGCCGCCATGCCGGGCAGGCAGGCGAGACTGAGGAGCAGTGTGGCGGCGGTGAGGGGCGCGCGGAGCTTGACGGGCATCGATCCTCCAGAGTGGTTCTCGCGCGCGGGTTTCCGCGCGCGGCGGCGAATTCTAAGCTGCGGCGCGGATCTCCGACAGCGGGTTAACATGGGGTCAATGAGTCCGCCAACGGTCACCCGTTTCGCTCCGAGCCCCACCGGGGAGCTGCATGTCGGCAATGCCCGTACCGCGCTTTTCAACCTGCTGCTCGCCCGGCACGCGCACGGGCGCTTCATCCTGCGCATCGAGGACACCGACACCGAGCGCAGCCGCGAGAGCCACCTGGAGGCCCTCCTCGCAGACCTCCGCTGGCTCGGCTTCGACTGGGACGCCGGGCCGGATCGCGAGGATGCGCTCGGCCCCTACCGCCAGTCGCAGCGCCACGCGCTCTACGCCGGCTATTTCGCGCAGCTCGAGGCGAGCGGCGCGGTCTACCCCTGCTTCTGCACGCCACTCGAGCTCGAGCTCTCGCGCCGCACCCTGCTCGCCTCCGGCAAGCCGCCGCGCTACGCCGGGACCTGCCGCGACTTATCGTCCGAGGAGCGCGCCCGGCGCTCGCGCCAGGGCTCACCCGCGACGCTGCGCTTCCGCGTGCCGGCCGGGGTGCGCGTCGAGTGGGTCGACCTCGTGCACGGGCCGCAGAGCTTCGCGACTGATGACATCGGCGATTTCGTGGTGCGGCGCGCGGACGGCTCGGCGGCGTTCTTCTTCTCCAACGCCGTCGACGATGCCTGCATGGGAGTGACGCTGGCGCTGCGGGGCGAGGATCACCTCGCCAACACGCCGCGCCAGCTGCTGGTGCTCGAGGCGCTCGGCCTCACCGCCCCGGGCTACGGGCACGTGGCGCTCCTGGTCGGTGCCGACGGCGCACCGCTCTCCAAGCGCCACGGGGCGACCAGCGTCCGCGAGTACCGCGAGCAGGGATACCTGCCGCTCGCGCTGCTGAATCACCTGTTCCGGCTCGGCCACTCGACCGCACTCCACGGGCTGCTGACGCTCGAGGAAATGGTGCGTGGCTTCGACCCGAAGCATCTCGGGCGCGCGCCGGCGCGCTTCGATGAGCAGCAGCTCACCGTCTGGCAGAAGGACGCCGTGCACAACCTGACCCCTGAGGCCGCGCGCCACTGGCTCAAGGGCGTCCTGCCGCCCGGGCTCGAGAGCCACACGGCGACCGCGTTTGTCGCGGCGATTCTCCCCAACCTCGTGCTGCCTAAGGATGCCCTGCCGTGGGCGGAGGTAGTGTTCGGCGGGCCGCCGGCGCTCGAGGAGGGGGGCGAGGCCGTGGTGCGCGAGGCCGGCGCCGGCTACTTCGCCGCCGCCGCGGCGGCCGCGGCCAAAAGCGGCAACGATCTCGCCGCGATCGCGGGAGCGGCGCGCGCGGCGAGCGGCCGCAACGGCAAGCAGCTCTACATGCCGCTGCGCCTCGCGCTCACCGGGCGTGCGCACGGGCCCGAGCTCGCGCCGCTCCTGAAGGCCATGCCGCCCGGCAAGGCGCGCGAGCGCCTGGCGCGCTTCGCATGATCCGCCTCCACGACTCGCTCACGGGCGAGAAGCAGGACTTAAAGCCCATCACGCCCGGGCAAGTCCGGATGTACGTCTGCGGGCTCACCGTGTATGACTACGTGCACATCGGGCACGGGCGCATGCTGACGGTGTTCGACGTCGTGACGCGCTACCTGCGCCACCGTGGGCTTCGCCTCACCTACGTGCGCAACATCACCGACATCGACGACAAGATCATCCGCCGCGCGGCCGAGAATGGTGAGACGACCGAGGCGCTCACGGCGCGCTTCATCGCCGCCATGAACGAGGACTGCGCGCGGCTGGCGATCCTGCCGCCGGATGAGGAGCCGCGCGCGACGCAGTACGTGCCGCAGATCATCGCGATGGTCGGAAAGCTCATCGAGCGCGGCTACGCCTATGTCGCCTCCGACGGCGACGTGCTCTATTCGGTCGCGAAGTTCGCGCCCTACGGCCGGCTCTCGGGCAAGCGCCTCGCGGACCTGCGCGCCGGGGCGCGGGTCGAGGTCGATGAGGCGAAGCGCGATCCGCTCGACTTTGTCCTCTGGAAGCGTGCCAAGCCCGGCGAGCCCTGGTGGGACTCGCCCTGGGGCAAGGGGCGCCCGGGCTGGCACATCGAGTGCTCCGCCATGTCGACCGCGCTCCTCGGAACGCACTTCGACATCCACGGTGGCGGCATGGATCTCAAGTTCCCGCACCACGAGAACGAGATCGCACAGTCGTGTGCAGCGACCGGCGATGCGTTCGTGAATCTCTGGATGCACAACGGCTTCGTCAACGTCGACGAGGAGAAGATGTCGAAGTCGCTCGGCAATTTCTTCACGCTGCGCGACGTGCTCGCGACGCTGCGGCATCCGGAGGTGCTGCGGTACTTCTTCCTCGCGAGCCA
>Ga0187781_10003039_pt1 | contig 12663 bp, 9 predicted proteins | sample 0715_SJ02_MP02_2_FD_132447 | JGI IMG/M metagenome (GOLD analysis project Ga0187781, IMG submission 132447) | Tropical peat soil microbial communities from peatlands in Department of Meta, Colombia - 0715_SJ02_MP02_20_MG | ecosystem: Environmental > Terrestrial > Soil > Wetlands > Peat | place...
AGAGACGCATTGCCAGCGCACAAAGTGTGCTATCAATTCGCCCGCTTGTCAACGACTTTAACGAAGCAATCCAAAACTTGATCAGGGCAACGATTTCGTACTAAAAGTGCAAAGATTTGTACTTACCCTGGCGCCGTCACGCTTTTCTTCAAGAAGCGGGCCATGCCAACGAAGCTGGGACAGATGCGGCTTGAAAGACCTACTCGTCTGGATTAGTACTCTTAGGACTCCGCCTCCGATCCTTCAGGTCGCTGCTGCGTCCTATAGCCTGTTCATTAGTGGTGAAGGTCAATCAGGGAAATGAAACCGCACCGGAAGCGAAAGGTTACGCGCGTCGAGCACATCTGATCGCACGGTCGACGCATGGATAGCAGCGCCAACCCCTGACACGTGAATTTTTTCCTGCCGCCCGATGGAAAATTGACCTATAATCCCCAACCATTATCTTAATCCCGCTCCTGACATGTTCAATCTCGAGTCCTCAATGCCGGAAGACATCCGTTCCCAGGGCGACGCGCAGCGCATCGCGGTCTTGACCGCGGATGGAAGGCTTGAACCCGCGGTACAGGAATTTCTCGCCTCCAGTTTCCATACCACGCTGCTGAATGCTGCGGACCAGGTTCTTGCCCTTCTCCAGGAGGTGCCGCTGAAAGCCGTGATCGTCGACCTCGATGACCACGACGACTCCGGCGACCAGCGCTTGCGGCTGGTGGAAGAACTTCATCGCGCGGACCCCAGCCTGGTCTTGATCGGCCTGGCGCGGTCGCGCAACAAAAATCTGCGCAATGGCGCCGCAAAAGTCGGGATGGACAAGCTCTTTGTAGCGCCCGTCGATTTCCGCGAGGTGCAGACGAGCCTGGCGCGGATTCTCGAGGAACGGCGAGTGGAAATCGAGACCTCCTTGCTGCAGGAGGAAGCGGCGCGAGGCTACTCGTTCTGCGATCTGATCGGCGGCTGCCAAGCCATGCGCCTGGTCTATGAGGCGATCTCCCGCGTTGCCAAGGGCAACGCAACCGTGATGATTCGCGGGGAAAGCGGAACCGGCAAGGAACTGGCGGCGAGGGCAATCGTAGCCAGCAGCCCCCGTTGCGACGGACCGTGGGTCGGCGTCAACTGCGCCGCGCTGCCGGAAAGCCTGATTGAATCGGAATTGTTTGGTCATGAGAAAGGATCGTTTACCGGGGCCCACGAATCGCGTCCCGGCCAGATCGAGCTGGCCCACGGCGGCACGCTGTTTCTTGACGAAATCGGTGCCCTCGATCTCGCCCTGCAGAGCAAACTCCTGCGCGTTCTGGAACTGCACATGGTGCAGCGGATCGGAGCCAAAGTGCCTAAGAAAATCGACTTTCGCTTGATCGCCGCCACCAATGAGGATCTTGAGGCTGCCGTTCAGGCGGGCCGCTTCCGTGAAGACTTGTACTACCGCATCCATGTCGTGCCCATTTTCTTGCCGCCTTTGCGCGAACGCGAAGGCGATGTCGCGCTGCTCGTCGACCATTTCTTGCGCTTCTACTGCCGCGCCAATAACGTCGGCCTCAAACGCATGGATCCCGATGCCCTCGAGATTCTGGAGGATTATTCCTGGCCGGGGAACGTCCGCGAGCTTGAAAATGTGGTGCAGCGGCTGGTGCTGATGGCGCCGGGCGAGGTCATTGCCGCCAAACACCTGCCCCAGCAAATCCTCTATGCCAGCACGGCCAAGCAAGAGTCGCTCTTGATCCCGGAAGACGGGATTTCCTTTGACGAGGAAATTTCCAGAATCGAGGTCGCCTATTTGGAGGCGGCATTACGGCGTACCGAAGGCAGAAAAGCGGAAGCGGCCCGGCTCTTGCGCATCGATCCCCAGAAGATGAAATATTTATGCCGCAAGTACGGGATTGCGGTTAAAAATTAACCCTGCCTGGGTTAAATTATTTACCGATTCACGAGTAAATCGCTCCGATTCACCGCCCGTGCTTTCCACGCTATACGCTATCCAGCTGATTCTAAAGAGAGAATGCAAACCGCTTCTGCCGGGTCCGGTTTGGCATTCCCAGTGCTATAGCAATATCAGACCGGATGAGCAAGCAAGCAAGGCCTGGTCGAAGGTTCTAACAAAATTCCCGTAGCGGAGGACAGTATGGCGATTCAGAAGAAGTCGTTGATCAGCAACCGTGCAACCGTAAAGAAGGCCGTTATTGCGAAGTCCACCCTCGAGCCTCAGACCGAGCTTACCAAAGCGAAGGCCTTCAACCACAGCGCCCCCAACACGCTCCGGAGCTCACCCATTAAGAGCCACAGCGCCCTGCCCCGGACCACCGTCGCGGCCCGGATGACTGCCTTCAACCGGACTAGCATTACGAACTAAGGCTAGCAGCAGAGAAATTAGGCGAGGGGACCGCGACCAAGCGGTCCCCTTCCTTTTTTTGGGTTACCAGATCTTTCTGTCGATGGTGTCACGCAGTAGTCGCCAGGCAAAACCAGCCAGACTGCGATGTCCCACCCGGATTTTTCCCGTGCCCGGCATTCCTTCCCGGAAAACACTGCCCGAAGGCAATTCGATCATGGCGGCGTAGTAATCGGGCTCACGAAATCCCTCATACCTCTCTTTCGGCAGAAGCCCCTCGGGAATCGCCTGGTTTGCCGATGCGATCGCCACAACCTTTCCGCTTACCGGCTGGAAAAACGAATCGAACTTCACGTCCGCAGGTTCTCCGATCCGCAGGTCGCGCATGGCGATTTCCGGGACGAAGATGCGCAGCCGTGCGGTTGAAACATCGTCAACCTCGGCAATCTCATCGCCTTCCTTCAGGTATGCTCCTTCAAGGTCACGCAATCGTGGCGTGACCACCACTCCGCCAAGCGGGCTGACCACATTGAGCTTGGCCAGCCGTTCCGTTAAGGTTCGGCCGCGCTCGGCCAGTTGTTGTCGTTCGCGTTCCGCCGAACCAAAGGACCCGTAACCGAGCTCCGCCTGCCTGGCCCGCGCCGCCGCGATGGCCAGGTCAGCTTGCACTCGCGCCGCTTCCAATTCGAGACCCAGGTTGCGCAGCTTGAGCACGGGAGCGCCTGCGGTAAGCACCGTCCCTTCCTGAACGGCGACGCTTTCCACCCGGCCGGGCGCTTCGGCACGGATCACGGCTCTCCGGGCAGGCTCAACCGCGAACCGGCCAGTAATGGTGTCCGGCCAGATGGGGGCAAAAATCACAAGCAGTACGCCGGCCGCGACCAGGACCATCCGCAGCGGCGTGAACCACGCATGCATGCGCTCTTTCTTGTCCAGATACATAATCTTCATAAGTTTCCCCGCCGCGGTGATGCGGGACTGAAACACCTTCAAGCCCAGCAATAAGGCCGGAACCCACGCCCAGTCCGGCGAGAACCGGTGGGCGACGTTATAGGTGAGTCTCACGATCACGAAAAGCAGAAGGTAGCAATAGATGCCCGAAGCCAAGCCATACACCACGAACAGCGGACGCCGCTGGCGCGGCACATGTTCCACCTGCACCGGCAGACCACAAATATGACGCTTGCACCAGCTGCTGATGTACGCGGTGGATTTTTCCTTGATGTCGGTCACCCCGACGAGCTCACTGAAGATGAAGTAACCATCCAGTTTCACGAGAGGATTGATGTTCAGCGCCACCACCCCAACCCCGGTGATCACGATCAACATGTAGGCCACATTGTGAATCCATAGACCGCGCGCCGTCGCCCACCACACGATCGTGATCACGGAACAGAACTCCAGCTCGCTCCAGATACCCGCCAGCGCGGTATAGATGCGGGGCCACTTTCCGCCATATAGGTATACTTCGGTGCTGTCGCAATAGAAACAGGGCAGAAAATACATGAGTCCGAAGCCCATGGCATGCACGCCGCCGCCGAAGTGCTTTACCGTACAACCGTGCGCGGACTCATGGAAAAAAGCGACGAATGAGAACAATACCCAGAAGGTCAAGAAATCGCCCAGAGGCTTGCCGATGAAGTGGTAATACTCCATTGTGTCGTGCCAGATAATGTCCCAGTGCCCAATGAAAATCACGGTCATAATCCCGACCATCACAACGCCGCACAAGTTGAACCAGGGCGAAAACAGGAATTTGATGTAGGGATACAGCCGGTTGAGAAACGCGTCCGGGTCCCAGGAAGCTAAACTGACATCCGAGAGGTCGCCCCATTTGCTCTTGCGCCTTTTTTTTCGTTGCTGCTCGAGGCTTTCGAGGAGTGCGGCGCTGCTTTCCACCGCGCTGCGATGGATCAGGTCGGTGCCACTAAGGTCGTCGGAGAAATCCCGGACCATCTCCTCCGAACACTCCTCTCCTGCTTCCTTGGTATATTTCGCGGCGATCTCCGCGAAAGAACTCTTGCCGTCGAACAATTGCAGCAGGCGCCATTGTTCCGGGGTCAGGCGGTAGTAGCCTCCTCCTTTGGGTTTCAGCACCAGAAACTTCCGCACCCCTTCCTCGACGTGCTCGCGCGCCACCACCGTCGGCTCCATGCGCGGCAGGACCTGCTGCGCGCGGCGCTCCCGAATCTCTGGCAGCGCCATGTCGAGGGTCCGAAGGATGTTCATTGCGATCGCGGAATACGAATGTTGGCGGTCATGCCCGGACGGAGATCGCCCGCGGGGCCTACAATTTCCGCAAGGATTTCAATGGTCCCGCTCGAGGGATCGACGACCGGACTGATCTGGATCACCTTGGCGGTGTGCCGGGAATCCGGACTATCGGGGGAAACTACGCTGATGACCTGCCCGCGTGCGACCTCGCCCAGAAGATTTTCCGGAAGGGTGAACTTGACGCGCAGCGGGGCAATTGCCGTCACCCAGAACAGGCGATCTCCACTCGCGACTCTCTGTCCCACGCGCACGTAACGCCGCGCCACCACTCCGCCAAAGGGCGCCAGGATGCGGGTTTTCTCCAGTTCGAGATTCAACGAACGAATCACGTCCTGCTGGTTGACTGCGGTTTCGCGCTCGCGCTCCAGTTCATAACGGTCGGCTTCCACCTTGAAGCGGTCGTGCTCCAGTTGCTCCTTGGTGATGATCTGGGCATCCCACATCTTCTCCGAGCGTTCCAGATCCGCTTCCAGGACTTTGATTTCCGCCATCCAATTCTTCACATTGGCATCAATGGAGAGAAGTTTTGCCGCAGCCGCGTCGCGGTCGGCCGTGAGCTGGCGGTCATCCAACCTGGCCAGGAGATCGCCCTTTTGGACGAACTTGCCGGTGTCGGCATTGATCTCTGCGACTACACCCTCGCGCTGGGCCGCTACATCGAGCTGGTTCTCCACGACGATGGGCCCGGAGGAAGTAATGTCTTCCGCGGGCGGTTTCGCGGCCACCGCCTCGGCGGATGGGCTGGCGGCTTGAACCTTAGCCGCCAGCGAAGGGCCCGAACTCGCGGCAGGGTTGGAAACATGGCAACTACTCAACAAGCTGGCAACCAGCAAAACCGCGAAAGCTAACCTTGAATGCATGGACAATTGCCTGCCCCCCGGCAAAGTTTTTTCAGCTTGCACATCTCACCATCCAAACCACGACCACAACTTCGACCAGATCCACATCAGCGGGCCCCGTAGTATGACGTAGCCTGCCGGCCGCCAACCCGCCCACACTTTCGCGCGGCCCTGCATGCCGGACCGAATCCTGCCCTCGGGGTTGGGCACGCTCACACGAGCAAAAAAGACTCGATCGTCACCGTTCGAGACGCTCTTCGGACTGACGATCGCCACCGTGCCTTTGAAGGTCCTCGCCGGGAAACTCTCGAGTTTCACAACCGCCTCGGCACCCGGCTTCAGGAATCGAACCTCGTCCTGATCGATGGCGACATCCACCATTGCACTGGAGGTGTTGATGACTTCGGCGAGGGTGTCACCCTTAGCGAGATGGCGCCCCACCGCGCTCTCCACGTGCGGAGTCGCCACCACACCATCGATGGGAGAGCGCAAACGGGTTTTCTCGAGCCGCTCACGCGCCCGCTCCACTTCCGACGCCCAGAAATCCGCCTGCACGCGCTGCACTCCGGCCTCGGTGCCGTCATTGACGGACAGCGCATGGTTCATCTCCGCTAACGCGCCGGTGTATTTGGCTTGCGCTGCGGCTAAAGCAGAGCGGTAATCCCAGTCCTCAAGTTCCGCCAGCACCGCGCCCTTCTTGACCGTATCTCCCTCATGCACGGCGATCGATCGCACCACACCTTCCAGTTCCGGCTGGATCTGGGCCGTATTCTGAGGAGCTACCGAGGCGTCGCCCGCCAGCCGCATGGGGATCGGGAAAAAGGTCAGAAACAAAACCATGCCGGCCGCCACCGCCAGCACCAAAGCCCGCCGCCGTTTCTTCATCGCCATGAATCGCTTCTTGCGCTGCATCAGCGGTTCGATGACTCCGATGAACGGCACCTCTTTATATAGTTCTGCGTTGCGCAGGGCGACCGTCACTTGCGCTGCCAGAACGCGAATCATCTCCACATGGGCACCGGTCAGAAACTCCGGGTCGCGGCTTTCGAAGGACAGGATGCCGATCCTTCCCGCATCGTCCAGCAGCGGGGCCGCATAAAAAGCGCGCATCCCCGTGTGCTCAAAGTACTCGGTGAACTTTGCCTTGGTTTCTTCCCGCTCCGCGTCGACTTCATCTCCGTGCTGCTTGATGTGGATCTCATCGTTGGAAACGGTGGCCCACTCCAGCAGATCGCGCAGTTCGCTCACCTCCGCGTCGCCCAGCCGGATTGCCTCCAGCCCGGAGACCGCCTTGACCTGGAGCTTGCCTCGTTGTTCCAGCGCGACCGCGGCCCGGTCATACGGAACGACGGCCTTCGTCCCGTTGACCACGGTGTGCAACACACCCTCCAGGTTGAGCGTGGAAGTGATCTCTTTGCTGACCGTGACCAGCGTTTCCAGGATTTCGACCTTGCGTTCGGCCTGCAGCAAGCTGGCGTTGTGCAGAGCGTTGCTGGCGGTTTCGCAGATGTTGACCAGTTGGAATTCGTCATCCTCGTCGAAGGGCAGGCCGTCGCGGCGGTTGATCAGCTCTACCACCCCGACCAAAGACTCCCGATCCATAAGCGCCGTCGCCAGCAGAGAGAAAACGGCGCCGTCCTCGATATCGCCATTCCGTTTGCGTAAGCGCTCATCCTCGGGATCGCTGATCAGGGCCATTTCGCCGTTGTCCGAGACATCGCCGGCAATCCCCTCGCCGGGCCTCTGCAGCGTGTCCATTTCTACGGTCGGGTCCACTCCTGCGCGGCTCACCAGTTTGACCGCGTCGCCATCCACCATCCATACGTTGACGGCCTGGACGTTCATCACTTCCTCGAATTTGCCGGCAATCCGTGTAAGCAGTTCATCCATCTCGAGGTTGGAGTTAAACACTTTCTCCAGGTCATACATCTGCGTGACGCGCGTAACCGAACCGAGACTGGCATTGCGTTCGTTCTCGTAGTCAAGACTCGCGCGCATCGCCGGCCCTGCCAGACCAGCGATTTCGCCTACACTCCTAAGCATTTGCGGGGTGGGTGGGTCCTCGTAGCTAACCATCTCAATCATGCCCATGACAGACTCACTGGCAAAGAGCGGCACGTACGCCAGAGACGTCACGGTCCGGCGTACATCCAGGTGAGCGTAGTCTTCACGCGACAATTCGGCGCTCGCGAATAGGACTGGAGAGTTGCCTTCGGCGGCGGCCGAGAGGGTTCCTACTCCGAATTCCACCTCCCGCGCCCCGAGTGCAATCTCGCCCACCGTGGCCTTCGGAACCCAGACGGGGCTTCCCTCATCCATGACGACGTAGACTACAACCGCGGAGTTGGGAACCATCGCGGCCGCTTCTTCGGCGATTATCTGGGCGCGCGGCAGGGTCTCACGCTGCGACAGCAGCGCGGCAGCGAACTCCGGCAAATGGGTCGCTGATATCGATTTATTTACCGCCATGAACGGGCTCCGGGTAAGGGGGAGGGTAGTTTCGAGTCTTAACTCATTCGGCGAGAGCTCACATCGTGCGCCTCGCCCGTCCGTTCAGGAACTGTGGGCGCGACTCTAGCAGACCGAGATTTGTGTGTCAACCAAATCTCGCTGCGCTCGCTCTCTTGCCAACTAGTACTTCCACATCTGAATTTCGCTTCCCCCGCGCTCGAATCGAACGTCGTCCATTAACTGCCGGATGAGATAAATCCCGCGCCCATGGTCGCGATCCAAATCCGGTGTCAAGGAAGGCGCGGGCAGGGAGTTCAGGTCGTGTCCTGGACCCGGGTCGCTGACGATGATTCGAATTCTGCCCTCGCTATCGCTGCTCAGCCGGCAATGGACTTCCTTCGACGCGTCGTTTCCGCACCCATGGACCACCGCATTGGCCAGCGCCTCCTGGAGGGCAAGACCTATTTCCATTTGTTTCTCTTCCGGGACGCCTAGACGCAACAGGATCTCCGCGACCGTGTCAGAGACATTGGCAATCGCGCCCGCATTCGCGGGCACGCTCACGCTCAACAGTTCGCGCTGTTCGCTCCCGGCATCTCCTGTCCTGAGTTCACTTCCCATGTCAAATGTCCTCTGGTAATTCACGCGGGAGCGGTTCGGCCAAACGACTCGACCGCCTTCTCTTCGTTGTCGAATACCTCAAACAGATTCAATACCCCGACAAGTTTCAGGGTTCGCACGGCGAACTGGGAGGGATTCAGGAGCTTGACGCTGCCGCCGCGCGCTTTGGTTGTCGCCAGGTACCTTACAACGATTCCGATGCCGCTCGAATCGATCATGGGCACTTCGGACAGATCGATCACCAGGTTATGTTCTCCCGAACCCAGCAACTCTTCTAACGTTTTTCTTAACCCGTCCACCGCTTCTCCCAGCCGGAGAGGGCCGCGGAGATGCACTAGAAATACATGGGAGCGTTTGCGAACGTTGATATCCACCCTTTCCCCCTTTGAGCCGTCGGGTTTGTATTATGCCTTATTCTTGAGTCGGAGTCTTCCGCTATAGCGGCGTGATTTCAAAACTACCAACTCCCAACGAACCCAATGGTTTGACCTGCGTCCGGCGCCGGGCTATGATAAAAGCCCTTTCCAGCTGGGTTCCCCGAGGTGCACCGTGTCAGATGGACGACCTGGCAGTGATCACCCACCCGGAGTTGACTCTATCCATAATCCGCCGAGTTCTGATCAGCATGCCGCCGGGCAGCCGAGCCAGGTTACCGCGCTCCTGGAACGTTGGCGGAAGGGCGACGAGGGGGCGCTCCACCAGCTCGTGCCTCTCCTCTACCAGGAACTTCGTCGTCTCGCCCACTACTACCTGCGATCGGAGCGGCCTGACCACACCTTGCAAAGCACTGCTTTGGTTCACGAGGCCTATCTCCGCCTGGCAGGCGGCCAGCAAGTCCCGGAGAATCGCGCCCATTTCTTCGCTGTGGCCTCCCGCGCCATGCGCCAGATCCTGGTTGACTACGCTCGCATTCGTGCCGCCTCCAAGCGTGACGGCGGGATCAGAATCGACCTCGACAACGTCGAGACTCTGCCGGTCAACGGCGACGCCGAACTTCTCGCCCTCGACGAGGCCCTCCAGAAACTCTCCAGCCTCGACGAGCGCCAGGCAAGAATCGTAGAGATGAAATTTTTCGGCGGATTGTCGGCTCCTGAGATCTCGGAGACGCTCGGGATCTCGCGCGCCACCGTCGACCGCGATTGGGCCGTGGCTCGTGTCTGGTTGCACCGCGAAATGAGCCGCACGGACTGAACATGGATACCAAGCGCTGGGAGTCCGCCAAAGATCTGCTGCATCAAGCCATGCAGCTCACCCCTGCGGAGCGCGGGCCGTTCCTTGACGAGGCTTGCTCCTCCGACCTGTCTCTGCGCGCCGAGCTCGAGTCGCTGCTCAACGCCGAAGACAACGTCCGTACCAGTTTCATGCAGTCGCCTCCGTTGCCGACCGAACTCCACGGCGCCAAGTTCAACCTCGAACCCCTTGCCGGGCTCGAACCAGGCCAGACCATCGCCCAACGCTTCCAGCTCATCCGTAAGCTCGGCGAGGGCGGAATGGGCCAGGTCTGGCTCGCCGAGCAAACCTCGCCCGTGCGCCGCCAAGTGGCGCTTAAGCTGATCCGGGCCGGCATGTACGACCCGGCCGTGGTGCAGCGCTTTCAGGCCGAGCGCCAGTCCCTCGCTATCATGGACCACCCCGCCATCGCCAAGGTTTTTGACGCCGGCACAACCGAACTCGGCCAGCCCTATTTCGTGATGGAATACGTCCCCGGCCTCCCCATCACCGACTACTGCGATCAGAAAAGACTCAGCATCAAAGAGCGTCTCGAACTTTTCATTCCAGCCTGCGAAGGCGTGCAGCATGCGCATCAGAAAGCGATCATCCACCGCGATCTGAAACCGGCCAACATTCTCGTTGTCGAAGTCGATGGCAAGCCGGTGCCGCGCATCATCGACTTCGGCCTCGCTAAAGCGGCCACTTCTGCCGAGGGCGAAACCATGTTCACGCAAGCCGGTAGCCTGCTCGGAACGCCGGCCTTCATGAGTCCGGAGCAGGCCGATCCCGCCGCCCACGACATCGACACGCGCACCGACGTTTACTCTCTCGGCGTCGTTCTCTATGTGCTGCTCACGGGTGCGTTGCCGATCGAGATGAAGCAGTGGCAAAAGCAACCGTTTGAAGCACTGCAAAAGTTGCGCGAGGAGGAACCCGAGCGGCCCAGCACCAAGGTGAGCGCCGACCGGCAAACCTCAACCGCCACCGCGCAAGCGCGCGCCACCGAACCGGGGCAGCTGGTGAACCAACTGCGCGGCGATTTGGATTGGATCACGATGAAGGCGCTGGAGAAGGATCGCGCCCGCCGCTTCGGCACTCCGTCCGAGCTTGCCGCCGACATCCAGCGCTATCTGAAGCATGAGCCGGTTTTGGCCCGCCCGGCGAGCACGCTCTATCGCGCAAAGAAGTATGTCCGCCGTCACCGCATCACGGTCGGTGCCATCGCCGCGTTGGTCTTGATTCTGGCCGGATTCGGCGTGGTCCAGACCGCCGACCTGCGCCGCATCACGCGCGAACGCGATCGCGCCAATCGGCAACAGGCGGTGGCCGATGCGGTGAATTCGTTCTTGCAAAACGATCTTTTGGCTCAGGCTGGCGCGTCCGCGCAGGCCGGACCGAATGCCAAGCCAGACCCCGATCTCAAGGTGCGGACCGCCCTGGACCGTGCGGCAGAAAGGATCGAGGGGAAATTCGCGAAGCAGCCCGACGTCGAGGCCTCCATCCGCGACACGATGGGATCGACGTATTTAGACCTGGGGCTATACCCCGAGGCACGGAAACAATTGCAGCGGGCGCTGGAATTGCGCCGGCATGTACTGGGGTTGCAAGATCCCAAAACTCTGAAAACTATGACGAACCTTGGAGGGGTTGCCTTCCAGCAAGGCAAGTATGCCGAGGCCGAGGCGCTGGATAGCCAAGCTTTGGATACCCAGCGCCGTGCCCTGGGACCCGAGCATCCCGACACACTGGCGTCCATGAATAGCTTGGCTGTCGTCTACGATGAGGAGGGTAAGTACGCGCAGGCCGAGGCACTCGACACTCAGATTTTGGAGATCCAGAAGCGCGTCTCCGGGCCTGAGCACCCCGACACCTTGAGGTCCATAAGCAGTCTGGCGATCGTCTATGAAGACGAAGGCAAGTACGCGCAGGCAGAGACGCTCCACGCTCAGGCCCTCGACATCCGAGAGCGCGTCTTGGGGCCCGAGCATCCCGATACGCTAATGTCCATGGCCAATCTGGCGCTTGTCTACGAATACCAGGGCAAACACGCACAAGCCGAGGCTCTCAACCTCCAGACCCTGGAGATCCGCCGGCGAGTGTTGGGACCCGAACACCCCTACACCCTGCACGACATGAACAACTTGGCTCTCATCTACGCCAATGAAGGCAAATACGCCCAGGCGGAGGCTCTCAATGCCCAAACCCTGGAGATTCGTAAGCGGGTGTTGGGGCCCGAGCATCCCGACACGTTGCTGTCCATGGGCAACCTCGCTGCATCCTATGTGGGGGAAGGCAAGTACGCACAGGCCGAAGTACTCTTCACCCAGACTCTAGAGATTCAAAAGCGCGTGCTGGGCCCGGAGAACCCTCTTACCGCTGTGACTTTATATAACTTGGGTGGCGTGGCAGCACACCTCGGAGACAAAGACAAAGCCCTTGCGCTGTTGGGCCAGTCCGTGGACCATGGTCTGCTTCCATGGGTCGACTTGGGAATGGAAAAGGACACCGACCTCACTTCCCTCCACGGCGATCCGCGCTTCGCTGCCCTTGTCGCTCACGCCAAACAGGTCGCCGAGTCCAAACAGAAAGCCACTGCCGCGGTAGCATCCAAATAACGCTGAGCCACGCTCCTTGGTCGCAAACCTGGAGTGCAGTTCCCTCTGCCGGCCGACCTGTTCTTATTTGCCCGTGCCCGTGAGATTTGCCGTTTGCGGGCTGGTGCTGGCGCTGTCGCTGATGATCAACTGACCCGTCTGTGTTCCGGTTGCCGTCGGCGTGAAGGTCACGCTGACCGTACACTTCGTCTCGGCCCCCAGGCTCGTCCCGCAAGTCGTCATCGACACCGCGAAGTCTCCCGTGGTCGAGATTGCAATGCTGGTCAGCGCCCGGCTTGGTTGTTGGCTAGAGTGAAGGGTTTCGCCGCGCTCGTCGTTCCCACCG
>Ga0187781_10003041_pt1 | contig 12659 bp, 8 predicted proteins | sample 0715_SJ02_MP02_2_FD_132447 | JGI IMG/M metagenome (GOLD analysis project Ga0187781, IMG submission 132447) | Tropical peat soil microbial communities from peatlands in Department of Meta, Colombia - 0715_SJ02_MP02_20_MG | ecosystem: Environmental > Terrestrial > Soil > Wetlands > Peat | place...
GGGGGCGCTTCTGCCACCGCCAACGTGGGTGGGGGGAGATCCCACAGTTCCGCCACAGCGGGTGCCGATGCACTTGTATGCCACTGCACCGCAAACCACATCCAGCCAACCAGCGCTGCGTGCATTGCCAACGCGGCCACGAAGGAAGGCGCCGCGTCGTGGTCGCGGTGTCGTGGCAGCGCTCGAGCAGCGATGGCGGTCATGACGCCGGCTTGACCGCTAATCCGACGTGGCGCACGTGCATGTGGTAGAGCGCATCCATGACTTTCGTGACCGACTCGTAGCGCACGTTCTTGTCGCCCGAGATCACCACCGGCGTGTCCGGATGCTGCTGCAGCCGCTCTTGCAAGACGCCCTCAAGCTCCTCTAAGCGCACCTCGCGCGGAACCGCCGACGTGCTGCCAGGCCCACGGTCGCGAAGCAGCAGCCGTCCGTCGGTCTTGACGACGATTTCCAGCGGCGTTTCGGGCGCGCGCGTCGATTTGCCCATGGTCGGAAGTTCGACCAGACTCGGATTTACAAACGGGGCCGACACCATGAGGATGACGACTAGCACGAGCATGACGTCGATGTACGGCACGACGTTGATGTCCGAGAGCAAGCGACGGCGGCTCGTGGTGCGGCGGGCAATGATGGCCATTGGCGTGGGTCGGTGCGAGCAGGACGGCCGCGTTAACGCTGGCGCTGCAGGATGTTTGAGAACTCTTCCATGAAGGTCTCAAAGCGATTGGCAAGACGGTCGATGTCGTGTGCGAAGCGGTTGTATGCGACTACCGCCGGTATTGCGGCAAACAGGCCGATCGCGGTTGCGATCAGGGCCTCGGCGATACCAGGCGCCACGCTGGCTAAAGTTGCCTGCTGCAGGCTCGAGAGATTGGTGAAAGCATGCATGATGCCCCAAACGGTGCCGAACAGTCCGATGTACGGACTCACCGAACCGGCAGAGGCCAAAAACGCCAAACGTGCTTCGAGGTTATCCATTTCGCGTTGGTAGCCGGCACGCATTGCGCGCTGCGCGCCGTTGACCAACGCCTGACGGTCGACCTCACCAGCGCGGGTGCCCCGCAGCTTCAGAAACTCACCCATTCCGGCCTCAAATATGCGCTCCAGCGCCACGGTCTTGTGGTTCGGATTGGTCGCCACCTGATAGAGCTGGACCAGATCACTGCCCGACCAGAACCTGCGCTCAAAGGACTCGGTTTCTCGTCGCGCACGGCGAATCGCCAAGCCCTTGCTGAAAATCGATGTCCACGAGGCCAACGAGATGAGCAGCAACAGGGCCATGACGAGCTGCACCACCAGCGTGGCATGGCTAACCAAGGAAAGAATCGACAAGTCGGCAGAGACGTTCATGCGTTCATTTTTCTCGATTGGCTTTCTCGAAGGGTGCACCCGCGGATGTGGCCGCGGCGCTAAGCGCCGAAACGAGGGGTGGCGGAAGGCGCGTGGGCTTCATGGTCGGCGCCGCGATGCAAGCGACCTTCACACGGGCGCGACACAGCAGTTCGGATCCGCGCTGGGCCTTTTGCTCAAAGACGAGGTAGCTCGCACCACGCTCAGCGACGCACGCGTCGATGAGCAGCTCGTCATCGAGCACGGCCGATCGCAAAAACTGCAGCTCGGCGGCCGCAACGACAAACAGCACCCGCTCGCGCTGCGCCAGTTCGCGCTGGTCAAAGCCCAAAGAGCGTATCCACTCGGTGCGGCAGCGCTCAAAAAACCGCAGGTAGTTCGCGTAATACACGACTCCGCCGCAGTCTGTGTCTTCGTAGTACACGCGAACCGCCCAGAAAAAGCACGGCTGCATATGGGCAGCCGGCAGTTTTCCCACTTTCGCGGCCGCCAAGGGCGCGACGCGCCCGGCGCGCGGCGGCGCTAGCGCCGATACTGGCGAGGCACGCCCAGGCTGGTCGGTCGGACGGGAACCGGATGGCACGGATCTTTGCACGACGTCGAGTGTAACGGCTGCCGCCTCAAGCTGCTCTTGCTAGTCTGCTGTGAGCCGGCAACGGCGCGATATTTTCGGCTTTATCGCGGGTCCGATCCGCGATTGCATAAAATTCGTCGCGGCTTGCCTCGGGCAAAGCACAGTTGCGCAACTTGGCGGGGGATCGGTTACTTGTCTGCCATTCGGACTAGCATGAGTCGCAATCGAATCGGTGTCGCATCCGTTGGGCTGCGTATCGTCCCGGCAGTCGCCTGCACGCTGGCACTAGTCGCCTGCCAACCGGTACGCAATTCGCCTTACCCTGAAGAGTGGCTGCGCGGCAAGGTCTTGTTCACTTCGTTTGAAGAGCGCCCTAAGTACCTCGATCCGGTCAGCAGCTACAGCAATAACGAGACGCCCTGGACCTACTCGATCTACGAGCCGCCGCTGCAGTACAACTATCTGAAGCGTCCGTATGCGCTTGAACCTCGTACGGCCACAGCCTTGCCCGAGGTCACCTATTGGGATAAGAGCGGACACCGCCTGGCCGACGACGCACCGGTCAGGCAGATCGCGGTGAGCGTCTATCGCATTTACCTACAGCCGGGCATTCGCTACCAACCCCACCCAGCATTGGCGCGCGACGCGTCAGGGCGTTTGTGTTACCAGGACCTGACGCGCGAACAGATCCGGAGCAAGTTTTCGCTGCTCGATTTTCCGCTCGATGCTCACACGAACCCCTGCGTCGCCGTGGCAACGCGTGAACTCACGGCAGAAGACTACGTATATCAAATCAAACGGCTGGCCAGCCCCTACGTGCGAACGCATTCACCCATCTACGGCATCATGTCGCAGTTCATCGAAGGCTTGCAGGAAATGGGCGATGCCTTGCGCGCCGAGCGAAAGCGCGCTCTTGCCGGACGCGATCCGCGCGACCAGTACTTGCCTTGGCGCGACCTGCGTCAGGTCCCTCTTCGCGGTGCCCGTGCGATCGATGAGCACACGCTGGAGATCCGCATCAACGGCAAGTATCCGCAGTTTCGCTTCTGGCTCTCGATGCCGTTTTTTGCCCCGATTCCTTGGGAGGCCGATCGCTTCTACGCGCAGCCAGGCATGGACGAGAACGGACTGACGCTCAATTTCTGGCCCATCGGCACGGGGCCGTTCATGCTCACCGAGCAGGGACCTAGTCGCTACGTCATGCGCCGCAACCCGAATTTTCGCGGGCAAACGTATCCAAGCACGGGCATGCCGGGCGACGAGCAAAGCGGTTTGCTCGAGGAGGCCGGCAAAACCTTGCCGTTCTTGGACATGGTCGTCTCCTCGCTGGAGAAGGAGCGCGAGCCGTCGCTGGCCAAGTTTTTACAGGGGTATTACGACATTCCCTTTGTCGAGCGGCCCGACGTGGGATTTTTGCTGCAAAAGGAGGTGCTGGACAACACTGGGCGGGCAGCCCAGCTCAAGGCGCGCGGCGTACGGCTGGTTGGGCGGGTCGACCCCAACACCTGGTACATGGGTTTTAACTGGCTCGACCCGGTCGTTGGCAAGGGCGACACGCCTGAGCAGCAAATCCGCAACCGCAAGTTGCGACAGGCGATCTCGATCGCCACTGATTGGGAAGAGCACGCGGCCATTTTCTACGATCTGTACGGGCAATCGGAGATCGCCATGGGACCTCTCCCGCCGGGCGTGTTCGGCCATCGCGAGGGAAAGGAGGGAATCAATCCGGTGACCCACGTTTGGGTCGACGGCCATGCCAAGCGCCGCTCGCTTGACGAGGCACGCAAATTGTTGGCGGAGGCGGGCTATCCCGACGGACGGGACGCCCGAACCGGGCGGCCGCTGGTGCTCACCTACGACGCTAGCGGCGTGACGCCGGCATTTCAGGCGCGTCTTGATTGGCAGGTCAAGCAGGCCTCCAAGCTTGGCATCCAGCTCGAAATCAGGGCCGCAGATTACAACCGCTTCCAGGAGCGATTGCTCAAGGGCGCACACCAGATCTTTTTCTGGGGATGGTTGGCCGATTACCCGGATCCAGAGAATTTTCTCTTTCTGCTCTACGGGCCACAGTCTCGCTCCCGAAGCGGCGGGGAAAATAACGCCAACTACCAGAACCCCGAATACGATCGGCTCTACAACATCATGAAGGATCTACCTGACGGACCCGAGCGTCAGCAAGTCATCGATCGCATGGTGCAGATCGCTCGGGACGATGCAATCTGGATGTGGGGGATCTTCCCGGGGGTATCGGGGGCGTATCAGCCGTGGGTACGCAACGCCTCGCCCAGCATCATGTTGCGCGACACGATCAAGTACCTGGACGTCGATCCGGGCCTGCGTTGGCGGCAAATTCAGGAGTGGGACCGCCCGCACTGGGGGCCGCTGCGCTATCTGCTGGGGACCGTGCTGCTTGTGCTGGTTCCTATCTGGCGGGTCTGGCGCGCACGCGAGCGGCGCGACGCCCGCACTGCCATTGTTGCGGGCAGGAGCCGCACATGAGCTCCTACATCCTGCGCCGGGCCGGCTACGCCTTCGCAGTACTCTTTGGCGTGAACTTAGTCACCTTCGTGCTTTTCTTTGCTATCAACACGCCCGACGATCAGGCGCGCCTGCAACTTGGCCGTCGCGTCACGGCGGAGGCCATTGAGCGCTGGAAGGCCGAACACGGCTACGACCGTCCGCTATTTTTTAATTCCGCAGCCCAGGGCTTGGCGGGTCTGACCGATACCGTCTTTTTCGACACCTCGCGGCGTGCAATGAGCTTTGATTTTGGTCGCACCAATGAGGGCGTCAACATCGGCGAAGAAATCCGACAGCGCCTCATACCGTCTTTGCTCATCGGCGCCCAGGTATTCGTCCTGGCAATCAGTGCCGCCGTGCTGATGGCGCTGGGGCTTGCATTGTTTCGAGCGACCAATCTGGATGCAGTTGGCGTCGCAGTGCTCGTTGCCATGATGTCGATCTCGACGCTTTTTTACATCATCGTCGGACAATTCGTCGTCGGCCGTGTATTGCAAATCACACCGGTTTCCGGGTTTGCTCCAGGCACACGCGCGGAGACTTTTCTCGTGCTACCCATCATCGTGCTCGTGCTTTCCTATCTGGGGCCCGAGGCACGCTTGTTTCGCACCATCTTTCTTGAAGAGCTTGGCAAGGACTACGTGCGTACCGCGCGGGCCAAGGGTCTATCCGAATGGGTGGTATTGGGGCGACACGTCTTGCGCAATTCCCTAATTCCGATCGTGACCTCCTCGGGCACTTTGTTGCCGGCCGTTATCACGAGCACGATCGTTACCGAGACGTTCTTTGCAATTCCGGGCTTGGGAAATTTCACCATCGAGGGCATCACGCAACAGGACTTTGGCATCGTGCGGGCGATGGTGTTTGTCGGGTCGGTGCTCTACATCCTCTCGTATCTGATCGTCGACGTCGTCTACACGATGGTCGATCCAAGAATTCGGCTGCGCTAGGGCGCCACCCATGAAACCCGTCTTACTCTGGACCGATGGCATCGTGCTCGCGCTGCTTTTGGCGCTGATTTGGTACGCACGTTCGGTCGCGAAAACGCCGCATCTTGCAAGCACCTGGCGCCAGGCATTTCGACGCCCGCTAGGCAGCGCCGCCGCCACCGTGCTGGCCCTGTTTGCCATCGTCGGGTTGCTCGATTGCGTGCATTACCGAGAGGCGCTGCCTAGCGCCCCCGGCGAGGAGCGCGCCTGGTCACCCGAAACGCTTTCCGCCCTCGACGCCTTGTTAAGCCATGTTCGAGCAAGCCGAGAGACCACGTATTCGCGACCGCTGGCGCTGTTTGGATACGAGAAGCAGGCGATTGCGCTTGCGGACGGTCGTCTCGAGCGTGCCTACCCGCGGTTGTCCCATGCGGGAACGACCCTTACCGGTTCGGGCGATGCGCTGCAGGAGCAGTGGCGCAACGACGTGGGGCGGCGCAGCTTGCTTGGGCTTGTGGGCGGTGCGCTCGCCATAGCGGTCTTGATCCTTCTGACCACTTTGTGGCAAAACTGGCGCATGCGCACGGCGCAAGAGGCGCCGCGCGGCGATTTGCGCGCGGCCTGGCGGGCTATCGCCCGCGGCCACACGTCCTTTCCGGTGCGCGCGGTATTAATCACGCTGGGCATCGTTTGCCTGATTGGCGGGCCGATCCTTTCGCTATCGACCCAGTATCACGTGTTTGGCACGGATCGTATCGGCAATGATCTGCTTTATCGCGTGCTAAAAAGCATCCGCACCGCCTTGGTGATCGGCACGATGACCACGCTCGTCACGCTTCCCTTATCGGTTGGCTTGGGTCTAATAGCCGGGTTCGTGCGCGGGTGGGTCGATGAGGCGATTCAATATGTCTACACCGTCATCAATTCGATTCCGTACGTGTTGCTAATTGCTGCTGCAATCTTGCTACTCATCGTTTTTATCGACGGTCACCCGGATGCCTTCCCAACCTCGGCGCAACGCACGGATGCGCGCCTGTTTTTTCTTTGCGTAATCCTCGGACTGAGCAGCTGGACCGATCTGTGCCGTTTGGTGCGCGGCGAGGTTTTGAAACTGCGCGAACTCGATTTTGTGCAAGCGGCACAAGCCTTTGGCGTTTCGAACCGACGCATTATGCGCGTTCACCTGTTACCCAACGTAATGCACGTCGTGCTCATCAACGTCGTCATCCGGTTTTCCGAGCTGGTGCTGGCGGAGGCAACGCTTTCTTATGTTGGCGTCGGAGTTGATCCGGCGATGGCCAGCTTTGGTACGCTGATCAATACCGCGCGCCTAGAGCTGGGACGCGATCCGGTGATCTGGTGGACGCTAGCCAGCGCCTTTGCTTTTCTCTTCGCCCTGGTTTTATCGGCAAATTACTTTGCCGATGCCGTGCGCGATGCTTTTGACCCGCGTGCCGCAAAGCTCGGCGGCCGCTGAAATCGGACCGAAAACGTCAATGCTGCGTGTTCAAGCGTTGCGAACCGAGATCGATACCGGCGATACGCTAGTCGTCGCCGTCGACGGCGTGGAGTTTTCGATCAGGCCCGGTGAAACGTTCGCATTGGTCGGCGAGTCGGGTTGTGGCAAATCGGTCACAGCGCTTTCGGTAGCGCGTCTGCTGCCCGACAATGCCCGTGTGGCAGCTGGCTGCATCGAACTGTCGGGCACTGACATCGTTCCTTTGCCCGAAAACCGGATGCGCGATCTTCGTGGTCGGCGAGTTGGGATCATTTTTCAGGAGCCGGCAACAAGCCTCAATCCTGTCTTACCCGTGGGCGCGCAGATTATCGAGGTAATCGAGCGCCATACGTCGTTGCGAGGAACCCAGGCAAGGCAACGCGCCGTGCAATGGTTGGACCAGGTCGGAATCGCCGAACCCGAGCGGCGCATCGAGAGCTACCCCTTCCAGCTCTCGGGCGGCCAGAAACAACGGGTGATGATTGCCATCGCCTTGGCGGCGGAACCGGATTTGTTGATAGCCGATGAACCCACCACCGCGCTCGATGTGACCATTCAGGCGCAGATCCTGGAGTTGCTCCGCCAGCTGCAGGCGCAGCGACACATGGCGATGCTGCTTATTACGCACGATCTGGCCGTTGTGGCCCAGATGGCGCGTCGCGTCGCATTGATGTACGCAGGGCAGATTGTCGAGGTGGGTGCTGCCGAAGACTTTTTTTCGCAACCGATGCATCCCTATGCCCAGGGTCTTTTTGGTGCGTTGCCCTCTGCTGGCAAGCGCGGCCGCTCGCTAGCCGCCATTGCGGGCACGGTTCCGCCACTGGATCGACCCTTCAGCGGCTGTCGCTTTGTAGAGCGCTGCTCTTCGGCACGCGCGCAATGCGCCGCCGTCGCGCCGCAGTTGCTGCCCGTTTGCCAAGATCGGGCCGTGCGCTGTTTGTTGTATACCGCGTCTGCAAATCAGGCCGCCAACATTGCCCGACAGATCTCAGCGACCGTCGCGGAAGACACGGCCGGGACGCCGCCAAGGCCCCCGCTGCCGACGTCGATGCCAGCGGCTGCCGCAAAGAATCGGCCGGCACTACTGGAGGTGCGCAATTATCGGGTGCACTTTCCGATCCGGCATGGCGCGCTGATGCGCGCCAAACGCTTCGTCAAGGCGGTCGACGGTGTGAGTTTCACGCTGCGCGCCGGACAGACGCTGGCGCTGGTGGGCGAATCAGGCTGCGGCAAAACCACGACCGGCAAAGCGATCATGCAATTGTTGCGAGATTCAGCCCATATTTCTGGAGAGGCGTTGCTTGATGGCCAAGACCTGGGCACGATGCAAGGGCCGTTGCTACGGGCGGCGCGACGCGATATACAAATTATCTTTCAGGATCCCTATGCATCGCTTAATCCGCGGATGCGAGTGACCGAGATCCTGGAGGAGGGCGTGCTCTCGCTGCGACCAGAAATCGGGGATCGCGAGCGGCGCGAGAAAATCGCCGAACTCGTTGCGACGGTGGGCTTGCATCCGGGGGCCATGGTGCGCTATCCGCACGAGTTCTCCGGCGGCCAACGCCAGCGCATTGCCATCGCACGGGCGCTTGCGGTGGAGCCGCGTTTGATTGTCTGTGATGAACCCACCTCGGCGTTGGACGTTTCCGTGCAAGCGCAGATTCTCAATTTATTGGCGCGCTTGCAATCTGAGCGTGGCTTGGCCTACCTTTTCATTACACACAACTTTAGTGTCGTGGAGTTTCTGGCACAGGAAGTCGCGGTGATGAATGCGGGGAGAATCGTCGAGTTTGGATCGGCCCAAGAGGTCACCGAGCGACCGCGCGATGCGTATACGAGAACACTGCTTGCTTCCGTCCCGCGCCTTGCGGATAGACCCAGCTAGTCAAACAATTCCGATAGACCATTGCGGGTAATACCTGCGCGGCAGGCGGTGCAACCCCCCCGCATGCCACTTGCGTTGCTTTGGTGTCGTTATTGGCACAATGCAATGCTGCGTCCCAACATTGGCCCCAATTTCGCCCGCGTTCTGCTGTGAGGGGTGCCGCTCTAATGTCGCCTGCACGACATATGCAAAGGACGCATCAGAAAAATTCTCCTGGCGAATTGGCGCGATTTGGTAATTCCGCAACAAGATGTTCTTGCAAATTCTTACAAAGAATTACGAGAATGCTGCGATACAGATTTCCGTACGGTGAACCTGCGCGGGCTCCCACAATGGGTCCGCGGGACCTAAGGCCCCATCGGGCCCGACGTCACAGGATGAAGCGAACCAAAAAAAGGTCGACGCCGATGGAACCACGTACTGGGGGAAAAATGAACAAGCTCATCAGGACATCCTGCGCCGTTGCGCTTGGGGTGCAGATGGTCTCGGGCACGCAGTTTGTTTACGCGCAGCAGGCCGAGACGCAGCAAACACAACAACAAATGGTGGAGCCGCAGCAACCAGCGCAAATTGCACAGGCAGCTTCGGAACCGGTAACGACGGAGCAACAACAGCCAACGCAGGTTGTGCAAGCGACACCGGAGATAACGCTGGAAAAAGTCGAGATCACCGGCTCCAGCATCAAGCGGGTCGAGGCCGAAACGGCGCTGCCGGTGGAAGTGCTCACGCGCGACACGATTGAACGCTTGGGCGTGACAAACGCCGAGCAGCTCATGATGGACATTACGTCCACGACTGGCGTAGGCGGGTTGGTGACCGCGCAAAACGCTGGTCAACAAACGTACGGGCAATCGGCCGTGTCCTTGCGCGGTCTAGGAGCGCAGCGAACCTTGGTACTGGTGAACGGCCGACGGTTAGCGAATTTCGCACCCTCGAGCCCACCGTCGGTCGACATTAACGCAATTCCGACCTCGGCGATCGATCGGGTCGAAATACTGCAGGACGGAGCCTCCAGCGTTTATGGCAGTGATGCCGTGGCGGGGGTGATCAACGTCATATTGCGCAAGAACTACCAGGGTTTTGAAGGCAGCGGGTATGTGGGCACGCCCACGCATCCGGGCGGAGGTCAAATCGAAAAGCTCGGGTTTGTTACTGGCTTTGGCGATTACAACGAGGATCGCTTCAATTGGCTGATTTCTGCCGATGCCGAACATGACAACCCCTTGTACGGGTACAGCCGCTCCTTTGCGAACAGTTCTTGGGACCAGGCCATTTATGACTCGAGCGCAACTCCCAGCGGAAACGTGTCGGGACCGTGGGTCATCGGTGTGCCGTATGGCCTTCAACCGAACATTAGTGCGATCGCCAGTGTCGGATATGGCAACCCGCTGCAGGCCACCAATAACTGTGCCTCCGGCGGGCCGCAGCAAAAGCTCGACACGTCAAATGCATTTCAGGCAGCCGGCATCGTGACCTGCCGCTTTAACGCGGCTTGGTTCGTTCCCTTGGTGCCAGACATCGATCGTGTGGATCTGGTTTCGAATTTCTCTTTTAAGCTCAATGCGTCGACCAAGCTCTATTCTGAGCTGCTCTACGCCCATACCCGGACGGTATTGCAAGAGCAGCCCTCGCCCTATAACCCGGACTTTTTTACTACGGACACGGCATTTAAGGGTTCCGGCTTCGATCCCACCTTGCTGATCCTCCCAAGTAACCCCTACTACCCATCTGCGTGGCTCAAAAGCGTGGCTGGCACCGTCTTTGGCGCGCCACTTGGCGGATTGGGCCCTGCCGCCCTCAACGGGGCCACGCCTAACATGGTCGGGCAGCCGATCGCCGTTACCTACCGCGCATATGACGGCGGGCCACGCGTTCATACGGATTTGGCAGATCAGTTCCGGTTGATCGCCGGCATCAACGGGACCGCAGGCGCCTGGGAGTACGACGCAGCGCTTATGTTTAACCAAAGCCGGGTCGAGGAGGACACGAACGACGGCTACCAGCTCATGCTTCCGTTGGTCAAGTTGCTCGATGGCGCCCAAAGCGGACCCAATGCATTTGATCCCTGGGTGTATCCGCAAAACCCAACGCTAGCCGCGCAAATCCGCGGTACGAATTACGACGGCATGGTGGCGAACTCGGTTTATTCCACGAGCAGCGCGGATGGCAAAGTGACTCGTTCCCTGGCAACGCTTCCCGGCGGATCGATGGAGCTTGCCGTGGGCGCGGATTTTGTTCGCGAGAGTTTCGACCTGGAGTCCTCTGGTCCCGCGCAGCTGGGAGATATCTCCGGTTACGGCAACCCGATCTTGCCATTTAGTCATCAGCGCCTGGATGAGGCCGCGTATGCCGAGATCGACGCGCCTTTTGTGAGAATGTTGGAAGCGGATCTTTCGGTGCGCTTTGACCACTACGAAGCGACGGGTTCGGCCACCAGCCCGAAGATCAGTTTCCGATTCCAGCCAGTGGACCAAGTCGTCATGCGCGCGTCGGCTGGCAAGGGGTTTCGCGCGCCCTCGCTCGTCGAGCTCTATCAGCCGGATTTTGTTGGCACCACGGCGATCATTCCCGACCCGGGCAACCATAACATTCCAGGGCAATATCCGGAAGAGTTCGGTGGCAACGCGAACTTAAAACCGGAGAAGTCCACCCAGGATTCGATCGGATTCGTAATCGAACCGAACAAGCACTTTTCTTTCAGTGAGGACTACTTCTCCATTCGCGTCTACGACGCAATTGAGAACCTCTCGCCGGGAAGCGTGCTGCTTCTTGCGTTGCACGGGGTCTCGCCGTACACCTCGGAAGTGCAACGCAACCCACTCACCAACACACTGCTGCTCGTCCAGACGCTAAACCTCAACATCGGCACGGAGTCAGCCGCGGGATGGGAGACCAATTTCCGGTGGCGCAGCGACGATTACTCCTTTGGTCGAATCACGACGACGCTGACGGGAACGTACATGTCGCGGTTTGACGTCTCCCAGCCCGACGGGACGGTGCAGCACAGCGTGGCGAAGACGGTGGACCAGTTCGACAATGCCCTGACCGCGACGCAAAACGGCGGCGTCGTCATGCGCTGGCGCCATAACCTGGAGGCTCTGCTCGAGGAGCACAACTGGTCGGCCTCGATCATCCAGCACTATCAGGCAGGCTATGCCGATGCGACGGATAACCTTGGCAACCCCCACAATGTCGGGTCGTTTTCTACTTATGACCTGGAGTACGCGTACACGGCTATGAAAAACGTCCGACTGCAACTGGGCGTGAAAAACATCCTTGATACGCCACCGCCAGTCATTGCCGGCACGGGCGTGTACTTCCAGGGCGGGTACGACCCGACGTACTACGATGCGCGGGCGCGATTTGTTTACGCGAGCTTGACCTACAAGTTCAAATAAGAGCTCGCACTTTTTTCTTTGCCCCTCGGCCGATGCGACGCAAGAGCGCATCGGCCCCGTCGGTCACGTCGCTAGAACAGCTCTGCGTGACGTCCGGGTGCGGGGCCAACGACGCCAAAATGCCGGTACGCCTCTGCCGAAGCGATGCGCCCGCGTGGCGTTCGCTGCAGCAGCCCCTGCTGAATAAGAAAAGGCTCCACAACGTCTTCTAATGTATCGCGCTCCTCGCCGATAGCCGCGGCCAAGTTCTCGATTCCGACGGGGCCACCCGCAAAACGCTCGATGACCGCTTGAAGCAACTTGCGGTCCATGATATCGAGCCCCAGCGAATCGACTTCCAGCATCCCCAAGGCACGATCGGCTACACCCTGCGAGATGTGCCCCTGCTCGCGCACTTCCGCAAAATCGCGCACTCGCCGCAACAGCCGGTTGGCGATGCGCGGTGTACCCCGAGCACGACGCGCGATTTCCTCGGCACCCGCGGCATCTAACTGCGCTTGCA
>Ga0187781_10003042_pt1 | contig 12656 bp, 6 predicted proteins | sample 0715_SJ02_MP02_2_FD_132447 | JGI IMG/M metagenome (GOLD analysis project Ga0187781, IMG submission 132447) | Tropical peat soil microbial communities from peatlands in Department of Meta, Colombia - 0715_SJ02_MP02_20_MG | ecosystem: Environmental > Terrestrial > Soil > Wetlands > Peat | place...
AACAAGATCAAAATGTCGACTCGCCACTCGGGCAACCGTCCGCTGAACTTGGAACTCTCGACTCTCGACTTTTCAACGAACGAACCGGGAATGTCTGTGAAAACAAAGAACAAGATCAAAATGTCCACCCGCCACTCGGGCAATCGTCCGCTGAACTTGGAACTCTCGAGTCTCAACTCTCGACTCTCGACTTTTCAACGAACGAACCGGGAATGTCTATGAAAACAAAGCACAAGGTAAAAATGTCTGGCGGCAAACCCGCCGGTCCGCGCCAAACCTGCCGCACCACAAACCGCGCCAACCAGCGTATAATACTCGCCGCAGTGGCGAGTTATTTAACAAGTGGAGTGGAGCGATGCAGGTAAGCCTAAAGCCGGGGCAGAACAAAGCGAGGTGCGCCGCGTGGGGCCGATGCGGGCCGTTCGATTTCTTGCTTTGCCTTGTGGTGGCGGCGTGGATGGCCGGCAGCCTCGGGCGCGCCCAGGTGTCTTCGTCGGCGGGCGACGACAACGCTCGAGTCGCTGCCGAGGCGGAAGAGGCGCTACGCAAAGGCGACTACGAAAAGGCCATCGAAAACCTTCAGAAGCTCGAGAGGATTGCGCCCGGCGTAGGCGAGATTCATGCCAATTTAGCCACTGCCTACTACTCGGTTGGGCACTTCGAAGAAGCGGCCGAGCAAGCCCGGGAAGCGCTGAAGCTGAAGCCCTCCTTAACCCATGCGCACTTCTTACTTGGCCTGAGCCTGGCGCGCGCCGACCACTGCAAAGAAGCCTTACCCTATCTCCAAAAGGACTATCCGCGCGCTCCCGACCTCCAGAAGAAGCGGGTGATGGGAAGCGAGGCCCTGCGCTGCGCCATGTACTCGAACGACCCCGGCCTGGCCATCGACCTGGTTCGCCTGCTGAATCGAGACTTTCCCGACGATCCCGACCTGCTCTACCTGAGCAGCCACGTTTACTCCGACCTCTCAACCCGCGCCTCCGAGCGGCTTCTGGCGACCGCCCCGGAGTCTTTTCAGGCGCACCAGATGAATGCGGAGGTCTTGGCGATCCAGGGAAAACTCAGCGAGGCCGCCGATGAGTACCGCAAGGTTTTGGAACTGAACCCGGACTTGGGCGGCATTCACTATCAGCTTGGCGAGCTGCTCCTGGCCGGGGAGCGGGGGCCCAAGACGCTGGATGAGGCGCGGCGCGAGTTTGAGGAGGAGCTCAAGCTTCATCCTCGCAACTCGAACGCCGAGTACGAACTGGGCGAGATGGCGCGCCAGGCGCGGCAGTGGGACGAGGCCATTGAGCATCTCCAGAAGGCCTTGAGCGTCGACCCACAGTTTGCAGACGCCCTGATTGGCCTGGGTAAGTCGCTGGTTTCAGCAGGACGGAGCCAGGAGGCGCTGGCGCCGCTGGAACGCGCGGTGAAGCTCGAGCCCGATAACGCTAACGCCCACTACCAACTGTCGTTTGCATACCGCCGCCTGGGGCGCGGCCAGGAAGCGACGAAGGAGCTTGCAACCTATCGGGAAATTCACGACAGCGCCCAGCGCAGCCGGCAGCGTATCCGCACCGGAATACAGGGGAACATCGCTCAACCGCAGACCGACGCGCCGCCGGAATAGGAACCCGATTTCTGGCTGGCCTGGCATTCTCGCCACACCCGTGACCAGGGTCGGAAGGGCTGGGCTTCGGAGGCTGCGGAAAAATCTTCGGCTTCTGCTGCCCTGAAAATGTGTAGGGGTAGGGCTTGCCCTACCCCGTTCAAAGGGGACGGCAAGCCGTCCCCCTACAAGGGGGCACCTCGCCTAGGAAGCGCTGCCCCCGGCTACTGAATGTATCCCCTTCGGGGATCAAGCAGGGTCAGACCGCGAGAGTTTTCCGCAGCCTCTTCAGTCCCGCCCCTCCCAGTGAGGTTAGACATCTAGGCTAGTTACGAGAGCCGCCCAGGCAGGATGCCATCCGCTCGCCCGGCCCGCCTTTGGCGGACCCCGATCGCCGGGCGCCGAGGTGCCGGTGCAACCATCTCCCGCCCCCATTTGACAACCTCCCTGAGCCGTTGTAGTCTTCCCCTAAAGGGGTTTCATTCCATGGGCAGAGTTGCCGGCCGAGGCTGCGAGCACGCGTTTGGCGTCTTGACTCGGACGGGGGTGTGGCGCCCTGCGCAGACGCTCGCCCCGTGCGGCCTGCTCATTCTTCTGGCGTCCGCGCCGGCCTTGGCGCAGATGGACTTTGACCTTTACGGCCGGGTGCGCACCGACCAGGGCGTGGTGCTGAAGTCCGGGGCGACGGTGCGGCTGGAAACGCCGGAGCACCAAATGGTGGCTGAGTCACCCGTGAACACGGGCGGGGAGTTCTATTTTCTGCATGTTGCCAAAAGAACCTACATCTTAACGGTGACTGCGGAGGGCTTCGAGACCTACCAGCAGGAGATCGACTTCGGCGAAGTAGCCGGCAGGTACGTTATCAACATCACCTTGTCGGCTTCACATAAGACGCCCCGCGCGACCACCTCCGCCCCTGCGCTTTCCGACGCTCAGGCTCCCAAGGAGGCCCGGCGGGAGTATGAGAAGGCCGAAAAGGCGCTGGAGGCGCACAAGCTCGATGACGCTCGCCAGCATCTGCTGAAGGCCGTCGTGCTCTATCCGTGCTACGCCCGAGCGCAAACCGACCTCGGCCTGGTTCTCAGCCAGCAAAAAGACTACGCCAAGTCCGAGGCGGCGCTGAGGAAATCGCTTACGTGCGATCCCGGCTATGTGGACGCCTATGTCGAGCTCGGACAGTTGCTGAACGCCGAGACGCGCTTCGGCGAAGCCCTGCCGGTTCTCGACCAGGGCACTCGGCTCTCGCCCAGTTCGTGGCAGTTTTACTACGAGTCGGGTATAGCGCACTATGGGTTGAAGCAATATAGCGCGGCGGAGTCGGAATACCTCAAGGCCGAATCCCTGAACTCCGACGCACCGCCTGAGTTGAACGTCAAACTGGCCGATGTTTATTTGAAAGAGAACGCCTTCGACAAAGCTTACGCCAACATGCAGGAGTACCTGAAGGCTGAGCCGCAAGGCCGGTTTGCTCAGCGCATTCGAGAGATCATGAAGCAGATGCAGTCGAGCGGAGTGGTGGCAAACGACGCCAAGGCGAAGTAGCTCTTCACGGTGTTTGCGGCAGGCTGGCGTTGTACATGGCGTCGAGCAGGTCCTGCGTTTGGCCGTCGTAATCGGCGTCGAGCGACCACATGAAGCTCCCGCCCAGTCCCCTTCGCCACACTGAATAAGCCACCCTGTAGAAGGTCGAGAAGGAATCGTCGTAGGTGATGAATCCCGGCTTGCCGTCGGTTCTGAGCATATACGGGACAAGAGAGTAGGTGTCGTAGTAGGTCCGCCAGCCGTTCTGGTTGATGCGCTGCTTGATGAAGGTTCCGTAGTTCTCAGAAATGACCGTGTTGCCGCAGTTCGTACAGGATCCCCACAGCGCGCTGACATTCTCGTACAAATACCCGTAAAAAGGCGTCCCCATGTTGAGTTGGGCGGGAGGGATCTCCAGGTCCTTGACGTAGATGTCGATGGCCTCTTTCACCGTACCCCCCGGCTCGCACTCGTAGGGTTCGGGATTGAAGGGATCGGGGAAAATCGCCGAGTTGAGTTGCGCGTCGTCCGTCCAGGGGCCGGCGCAGTCGTACATCATGATGTTGTAGTAATCCACCAGCGGGGTTACGTTGGGGAAGTTGTACCCGCTGCCGCCCCAGGGCGCGACGTCGGCGGAAAGAACAGAAGCAGTGGGGAGCGAGCCGCGCAAGGCGTTAAAGAGGGCGAGAAAAGTCGCGGCGTCCTGGGTGGTGCTGGGGTACTCCCAATCAATATCGACTCCGTCGTAGCTATGCTCATCGAGAAAGGCCTGCAGGTGCGTCACCAGGGTTTGTACCAGGCTTGGTTGGGTTTCGAGCGCCGGGAAATTGCCGCCCAATAGCAGCAGGACCTTCACCCCTGCCGCATGAGCCTTCTCATTCAGTTCGGGCTCGAGAAATCCCGTCGGCACCACCAGATTGGCATTGGAATCGAAGCTCACGCCCGCATGGTTAATGTGCGTCAGCTTCGACATGGGGATTTGGTCTGCCGAATAAGGCGGAGTTTGCGTCCTGCTCCAGTAGCCGTAGTCACCCACCACGCGCTTGGTTAGTTGTACGGTCGCCGGCTGGCTTTGGGCGCGGATTAGCAACGCACCTCCCACCAAGCCCAAAATCAGCAAACCCCATCTGCCCACTGACACGCAGCGAGAGTGTTTCATTACCAATCTCCCTTTCGGATCACCTGAACCCGGCCAGCGAGCCAGTATACACCGGGGTGAAAATCAGCGCCAGCACGGTGACTCCCGGGCGCCTCTCCTCTCCCCTAAGGATTCTGTGTGACAACTCGACGACCGTGAGCATGGCCCGCTTCCTGGCCGAAGCCCGGCCTTGGAGTGCGGCAGATTGCTGCCGCTTTCCCCCAGGCCAGCTTGCTGGCCGTTCCCGCGGAGCGCCGGGTGGGGGGGTTGGTCCGTCAACGTAATATGTAACGCACAGTAACTCCCATTGACAATCCAGGTAACAAGTGGTAAGAACAGGCTGTTTTTGCCGGACTTGCGACAGGTTGTCAGCCCGTCTCTTATCCTTTGGACGGAGGATTCCATGAAACGTCATTGCACCCTATTGGCCGCGGCGCTCTTCGGCGTCTGCTTTGCGGCCTTGGCTCAGGACACGGCGAACATTCTCGGCACGGTGAAAGATTCAACTGGCGCCGTGATCGCGGGCGCCAACATCGTTGTTTCGAATCCTCAGAAGGGCTTTACCAGGGCCCTGGTGAGCAACGCTGTGGGAGAATATTCGGCTCCTAAGGTGCCCATCGGGGACTACCTCATCACGGCCCAGGTGCCGGGCTTTCAGAAGTTGGTACGCGCTGGAATCACGGTGGGTGTGGGAGAAACGCTGCGCGTCGACCTGACATTGGTGGTCGGCCAGGTGAGCCAGGAAATTACGGTCACGGGCGCCGGGGCGAAGGTCGAAACGGAGACCGCCGCCATTTCGGGAGTCGTCACCGGAGCGCAGATCGCCAACCTCAACTTGAATGGCCGCAACTTCGTGACCTTGGCGTTGCTGGTTCCGGGGGCGGTGGCGGACGACGGCCTGGACACATCGCACGTGGGCGTTTTGGGCAACAACAACATCTCCTTCAACGGCGGCCGCATGCAGTACAACAACTGGGAAGTCGATGGCGGCAACAACACCGACGAGGGCTCCGCGAGCACCTTCAATACCTATCCCAACCTCGATACCATCGCCGAATTCCGCATTTCGACCTCTAACTACGGCGCGGACATGGGCAAACACTCCGGCGCGACCATTGAGGTTGCCACCAAGTCCGGCACCAAGGAATTCCACGGCGATGCCTTCGAGTACGTACGCAACGACGCGTTCGACGCCAATCCCTGGGACATCAACCGCGCCTCAATCGGCAGCGTGGCCCCCAAGAGCCCGCTCAAGTGGAATGACTGGGGCTACACTTTCGGCGGTCCCTTCTACATTCCCGGACACTACAACACCTCAAAGTCAAAGACCTTCTTCTATTGGTCGGAAGACTGGCGGCGATACCGCGAGGGCCAGACGGTGGGCGCCGGCGTGCCGACGATGCTGCAGCGGGCCGGCGATTTCAGCGAATGCGACCCCGCCTCTTCCAATTACAACTCGATCGTAGCCTCGGGTTGCGTCCTCCCCGTGGAGCGGGCGACGGGGAATGTCTATGCCAACGATCAGGTGACTATCGATCCGAACGCACAAATACTATTGAATAGCCTCGTGCCCCTCCCCAACACCGGTCCGCAGGGCCACGAAAACGGTTATGTCGTCGCTTCCAGCACCGCCACCAACTGGCGGCAAGAACAGATACGCGTGGACCAGAACCTCAGTGACAAGACCCAGGCTTTCGTGCGCTGGACCCAGGATGCCTGGAACACCCTGGCCGTTCCGGCCCTCTGGACGAGTTCATCTTCCGATACCATCAAAACCCCGTTTTTCGGGCCCGGCAAGAGCGCCGTGTTTCACCTCACCCATACTTTCAAGCCGAACCTGATGAACGAGTTTGTAGTGAGCTACTCGGTGGACCACATCTCGCTGTTTAACCAGGCGGGCGCGTCATCCCCTGACCACTCCATCGACAAACCCTCGGATTGGACGGTGAAAAACCTGTTTTCCGCCAACGCTTCGAACCCGCTGCTGCCTTCCATTTCCTTCAATGGCTTCACCGCCGATGCGGGAAACCACCCCTGGTTTAACTCCAACCCAATCGTCGACATCAAGGACAACATCGGTTGGATGCACCGCAATCACTCGGTGAAATTCGGCTTCTACCTTCAGGACTATCACAAGAACGAGCAGTTCGGGGCCAACACCCAGGGCTTCCTCTCTTTCGGCTGGGGTCCCTATTCAACCGGGAACGGCCTGGCCGACATGGACATCGGCAGCATCGCCAATTACACCGAAGGCACCATCAATCTGAACGGCACTGCCCTGGGCGGCTACCCGAAGGGGCACTGGAACGGGCATGAGTTCGAGCCTTACATTGAGGACGACTGGAAGGTGACGAGGAAGCTGACCCTGAACCTGGGCGTGCGCTATTACTATTTCCAGCCCTTCCACGACGTCTCCGCTACCAACATCGACTCCGCCTTCCTTCCTCAGGATTACAATCCAGCCGCGCAATCGCAAATTACGAACGATCCGGTACTGGGTCCGGTGCTGGTGCCGGGAACGGGGTCTAACTACACCGTCTACGGCAACGGCCTCTACGCTTGTGGCACGAATGGCGTTCCCAAAGGCTGCTACTTCGGGAGCAAAAAAAATATCGCTCCGCGATTTGGGTTTGCTTACGATCCCTTCGGAACCGGCAAGACCGTGATCCGGGGCGGATATGGCATTTACTACGAAATGGGCAACGGCAACGAGTCCAACGCCGAAGGCGGCGAGGGTAACCCCCCCGTCTCCCTGGGTCCGACCGCGTACTATCTACAAGGTTTCAATGCCATTCAGCCGATCAACTCGCCGTCCGAGGAGCCCATTAGTCCGGGCGGCTACACGGCGCTTCCTCTGCACCAGAAGTGGCCGAGCGTGCAACAATTCAGTTTCGGCCTGCAACACGAGTTTCCGGGAAATAATATTGCGACACTTGCCTACGTCGGCAGCCTGGGCCGCCACTTGGCCACCGCCATCAATATCAACCAGGTGCCGCTGGGCGGCGGTACGGTGAACATCCCCTCGCTCGCCAATACGGTGGGCTGCGATGCGAACGGGAACTGCGATGTCGAGGACACGCTGATCGGACCAGGAGGCAACTCGACCGTGTTTTTCGTTCCCTATCGCGGCTATGGATGGATGACCGGCAAGCAGAACACCGCCGTCTCCGATTACAACTCCATGCAGGTATCTATGCGCCACGACGTCGGACACGACCTCACTCTCCAAGCGGCTTATACCTGGGCGCACGGCATTGACACCTCCACCTCCACCTACTTCGCCACGGGCATCGATGACAATACGGACCTCTCGCGCTGGAGGGCCACCTCGGACTTAAACCGCACGCAAGTGGTCGAGCTGAGCTTTATCTACGCGCTGCCGTTCTTCAAGCACGCCAGCCACGCTCTGACCCGGCAGGCCCTGGGCGGCTGGACGTTCAGCGGCATCCCCAGCTTCTACACCGGCGAACCCGTGAACTTCATCACCTGCGGCATCACCGATCCGGTGAGCGGGCTCGGTTACGCCACCGGCGTGGGCGGCGGCTCGATGTGCAATACGCTCGGCAAGGTGAGGATCAAGAAATGGACCTATGATGATCCCACCTACGGTCCGACGCCGGCTTGGGTTGATCCTTCCCTGATCGGCCAAGTCACCTTCCCCCAATTGCGCGCGGACCACGAGCCCGGCATGTTCGGCTATATGGGACGCAACGTGCTCACCAGCCCGGGCGTGAACGACTGGGATCTTGCTCTGCTCAAGGACTTCAGGACGCCCTGGTTCGGGGGCGAGAAGTCGACGCTGCAGTTCCGTTGGGAGACGTTTAACACTTTCAACCACACGCAGTTCGGCGGCGTCAGCGTCTGGTGCAGCGGCCTCACGGCTCCCGGCGAGCCCTGCACCGGCCCGAACAACATCGGCAACGGCGAGGTCGGTTATGCCCGGCCGCCGCGCATCATGCAGTTGGGACTGAAGCTGGTGTTTTAAGGGCAGCGGCTAGTAGCTAGTGACTAGTACCGGCTTTGCATCTATCCGCTGCCTTTGGAAGGGCGGGGCTTCAGCCCCGCCGCTCAACGCGCGCGATGGAGAGTGGGCTTTAGCCCCTGAAGCGAGGCGGCATCAGGACCTAAAGGCCCTACCTTTAGCCGGCCCCAATGCGGCGGGGCTGAAGCCCCGCCCTTCCGCAGGACTTTCGAGAGAGTTTCCATGGGCCTTCGGCCCACCCTCCGCAATGAAAATCAGCGTCGTCCCCGCGAAAGCGGGGACCCATGTCGGGTGGATTCCCGCTTTCGCGGGAATGACGAGTCTGGCCGTGATTTTCAGGAGAGCGAAGCGAGGAGTGGGAAGGGGGAGGTTCACAAGCGATTATTCAATTCGGCTTCCCAGCATACTCTGTTTACGACAGCGTCACCCCTCCCTCCTAGCCCCCAAAAATAATTTGAAAAAATCCCTTGACAAACTTGAATAGGGGATGGTATAAGCGGCCCTTGGTTCATTAGAGGTAAGGGCCGGGGAACTGCTACTGAACCGGTCCAACTCCACTTGCCAGTACTTCGCGTCGGGTCAATTCTCTTAGGTAGTCGCAGCAACCTGCGAAAGGTTAGCAGTGTCACCGGGTTGTCAACTCGGCTCTGAGGGCGTGTGGCGGGATGAGCATTGTCGCCTCGTGACCGTCCCAGGGGCCCTGACCGAACTGTGAAACTAAAGAAGGAGGACGCAATGAAACGCAGTTTGATCTTGCTGGCAGTGGCCTTCCTGGCCGTCTGCTTTAGCGCTTTGGCGCAAGACACGGCGCGCATTAACGGTTCCGTAACCGATCAAACCGGCGCGGTGATTCCTAATGCCAAGGTTACGATCGAAAACCCCGCCCGGGGTTACAAACAAGTGCTGACGAGTGATTCGGCGGGATTCTGGGCCATCCAGGCTGTCCCCATCGGCGATTACGTCATCACCGCCGAAGCGCCGGGCTTCCAGAAACTGGTGCGCACCGACATTACCCTGCAAGTAGGACAGATCCAGCGCGTGGACTTACAGATGACCGTAGGCCAGATGACGCAGGAAGTCACGGTAAGCGGCAACGTTCCCAAGGTGCAGACCGAGACTGCGGCAGTCTCCAGCGTCGTCACCAACACTCAAATCCAAAACCTGGACTTGAACGGCCGCAACTGGGTCTCGCTGGCGCTGCTGGTTCCAGGCGCCGTACCCGACAACGGCTTGAACACTCAAGCCGTCGGCGTTTACGGGAACAACAGCATTTCCTTTAACGGCAACCGCCTCCAGTACGCCAACTGGGAAATTGACGGCGGCAACAACACCGACGAGGGTTCGGCCTCCACGTTCAACACCTACCCGAACCTTGATACCATTGCCGAATTCCGCATCTCCACCTCGAATTACGGCGCGGAAATGGGGAAGCACGCGGGCGCCAACATCGAACTCGCCACCAAGGGCGGCACTAAGGACTTCCATGGTGATGCGTTCGAGTACGTGCGCAACGATGCGTTTGACGCCAACGACTTCTTCATCAACCGCGGCACCATCGGCGCCACCGCAGCCAAGACGCCCCTCAAGTGGAACGACTTTGGTTATACCCTCGGCGGGCCGATCTACATCCCCGGCCACTGGAACACCAGCAAGACCAAGGCGTTCTTCTACTGGTCCGAGGACTGGCGGCGCTATCGCCAAGGCCAAGTGATTGGCAACGGCGTACCCTCCACGCTCGAGCGCACGGGCGACTTCTCCCAGTGCGACAAAACGTCAGCCAACTACAATTCTGTGGTGGCCAGCAGTTGCGTTTTGCCGACGCTCAACAGCGTGACTTACGACAACGTGCAATCCATGCCGGGCTATAACGCGCAGGCATTTACCAACGCAACGGACCTCCTGAACGGCCTGGTCCCGCTGCCTAACAGCGGCCCCGCCGGCTGGATCACCGCTTCCAGCGCGCCCACCAATTGGCGCCAGGAACAAATCCGCATCGACTACAATATCAGCGATAAGACCCAGGCGTTCTTCCGCTACACGCAGGACACCTGGAGCACACTGGCGGTTCCCTCACTGTGGGCATGGGCAAGCTACGACACCATCAAGACGCCGTTTAAGGGTCCCGGCGAGAGCGCGGTATTCCACGTGACTCACGTCTTCAAGCCCACACTGACCAACGAATTCGTCGCGGCCTATACCACTGACCACATCTTCCTTTACAACCAGGCCGCCGATTCCGTGGCTATGTCCATTAACCGCCCCAGCAACTTTGTGATGTCCCACCTCTTCGCGGCCAACGATAGCGACCCCTTGTTGCCTTCTCTCGAGCTGTGCGGCGGCCTTTCCTTCTGCACCAACGAGGACGCTTCGAACCACCCGTGGTTCAACTCGAACCCCATCATTACCTGGAAGGACAACATGGCGTGGGTGCATGGCAAGCACACCACCAAGTGGGGCTTCTACCTCGAGAATTACCGCAAGAACGAGCAATTCGGCACCGACGTTCAAGGGGAACTCTACCAAGGCGGGGGCGGCGCAGTCACTACAGGCAACGCCCTGGCAGATACCTTCTTGGGTCGCATCCAGCAGTACCAGGAAGGCACGGCGTTCTTCAACGGCGTGCCGGTGGGCGGCTACGGCAAGGGCCATTGGCAAATGACCGACACCGAGCCCTACATTCAGGATGACTGGAAAGTCAGCAAACGGCTCACCGTGAACCTGGGCCTGCGGTATTACCTCTACACCCGCATTCACGACGTGTCGCGTCCCACCGTCGATTCCGGGTTCTTCCCCAGCTTGTTCAACCAGTCGCTCGAGGATCCGCTCGACATCAATGCGAACTTCGTCTACCCGGCCGTCGGCTTCGCCGGCGGTAACGGCTACGGAAATGCCTTGGTGGAGTGCGGCGTCGGTCTGGCGCCCAAAGGCTGCCAGCTTGACAACACCACCAAGAACTTCGCGCCTCGGCTCGGGTTTGCCTTCGATCCCTTTGGCAAGGGCACGACCTCGATTCGCGGCGGTTACGGGATCTACTATGAGTCCGGCAACGGCAACGAAGCTCAGACTGAAGGGGGCGAAGGCAACGCGCCAGTGACTCCGGCGCCGTCCGCCTACAACCTCTACAGCGCTGGGGCGCCTGCCGCCGGCTACAGCGTCATTGCGCCTTCCGGCCTGCTCGTCCCCGGTCCGACGGGCTTCACGAATACTCCCTACAGCGAAAAATGGCCGAGCGTGCAACAATTCAACCTGACCGTCGAGCACGAATTCCCGGGTAATAACTTGTGGAGTGTGGCCTATGTTGGCGCTCTGGGACGGCATCTGGCTCGTGCCCAGGACATCAACGAAGTCAACCCCGCATCCGTCGGGAACGGCGCCACCATGAATGTGCCCGTTCTGGCGGGTTTCACGGGAACCAAGGCCGCGGCCTCTGGCGCTCCAGGCGACAACGGGCAAGTGCTCTGCGACAGTGGCGGGAATTGCAACCCGCAGCTCGTTATGATTTACGGGGAGAAACCCAGCCTCTTCTTCCTGCCCTACGTCGGATGGAGCGGGATCACGGAGAAGCAGAACACGGCGGTCTCGAGCTACAGTGCGTTGCAGTCGAGCTTCCGCCACAGCTTCACTCACGGTTTGACCCTGCAAGCGGCTTACACCTGGGGCCATGCCATCGACGACTCCACCAGCACGTACCTGGAGACTTCCGGCGCCATAAACGACTACAATCTCTCTCGCTGGAAGGGAACCTCGGACATCAATCGCACCCAGGTGCTCCAGCTCAATTACATCTACGCCATGCCGTTCTTCAAGCACTCGCAATACGCTATCGCGCGGCAGGCTCTGGGCGGCTGGCAGATCAGCGGCATCACCAGCCTGTTCACGGGTGAGCCCTCCGACTTCAACTGCGGAGTCACCGGGTTCTCCACTGGCTTGGGTGGCGCAACTCGCTGCGACGTCATCGGCAAGTTGGCCATCAAGAAGGGTACCTGGAACGATCCCACTTACGGCCCGACGCCTACCTGGTGGGATCCGACGGTTGTCACCCAGCCGTATTACAGCCAACTCTTTGCTAACAACGAGCCGGGAATGTTCGGCAACATGGGGCGTAATGAGCTGACCGGCCCTGGCCGGAACAACTTTGACCTGGCGCTCGAAAAGAACTTCAGCACGCCCTGGTTCCGTGGCGAGCACGGCACCGTCCAGTTCCGGCTGGAAACCTTTAACACCTGGAACCACGTGCAGTGGCAGTATTTCAACAACGGATGCAGCGGGAGCACACCCTTTGGCGGGACGTGCAACCAAAACACCACCGCACCTGGAGAAGTCAATTCCGATTGGGGCCCGCGCAACATCCAGTTGGGCCTGAAGTTTATCTTCTAGGCTTGAGTTGCTAACGGGTCTTGGGTAATTTGGGGCGCAACGAGGGA
>Ga0187781_10003043_pt1 | contig 12655 bp, 10 predicted proteins | sample 0715_SJ02_MP02_2_FD_132447 | JGI IMG/M metagenome (GOLD analysis project Ga0187781, IMG submission 132447) | Tropical peat soil microbial communities from peatlands in Department of Meta, Colombia - 0715_SJ02_MP02_20_MG | ecosystem: Environmental > Terrestrial > Soil > Wetlands > Peat | place...
CCGGATCGAAGAACTGGTTTTCGACTACACTGAGCTCAAGGCCACCTATGGGCAGCTGCCTCAGAATTTGTTTCCCGAATTCGACCGGCGCGCCGCGCGGCTCGACCAGCCCCAGAAGTAGCTGGGCCGCGACGTGGAGTTTTGGAACAGTCGCGCTCATCGTCGCGTTGTATCTGTTGAGCGACCACCCTGTCGCGTTGGCGCAGTCAACGACGCACGGGGCGCGACGGTCCGACTCGAGCCGAGCTGCCACGCGGCTGGTGGTCGACGTGGTCAAACTCAAATCGGGCAAGGCGCTGCGCGGAGCCATCGCGCGGGCCGAAGCCGATGGATCGCTCAGGCTGGCCGTCTCGCGCGAGTGGCTGCGGCAGGCCGATCCGCATTTGTTGGCGAGCCTCGAAGGGGACGAGGCCCGCACGCGTGACGCAGCGCTCGAGCAACTCCGCGACCGGATCAAGAAAGAACTCGAAAAAATTCCCGAAGAGTCACCGCTGGGGAGCTTTCTGCGCGTCGAGCAGAAGCGGGTCGAGCGGCTGCTTGCCGACCCCCGTCCCGCCGCCCAGGCCGAGCCGCAGTTTGTCTGGATCAAGTTAACGCCGAAGATCGCCAGGATTGTCTCGCCGAGCGCCGACCACAGGCGCATCGCCGGTTGGAGCTGGTTCGAGCGGCTAGCCAACGTCGAGACGCGCGACGCCGACGATCTGGAGCGGGAGCTGCGGCAGAAGCGCATCGATCCGAGCCAGACGCTGCCCGATCTGTCCGATCGGCTCCCCTTGCGCCTGCAGGACGAGCGCGAGTGGTCCGCGCGAATGGCACTCGTCAGCTATTCGCTCGGTAAGCCGCTCGATTTTCAGGGGACTGGCGACCTCTTGGTGCGGACCGACCGCGCGAAAAACGCCGACGACATCGCCCCGCTGATCGCCAAACTGTTCGGCGGGCAAGTCGATTCGCTGCTGAAGGACCTGCTCAACGAGGGGCGTCCTGCCGAATCGGCACCGAAGGCGTCGACCGCGTGGCTCGAGCCTGCGATCAAAGAGGCCGAGCGGGAGAAGGCACGGGCCTTCCGCGCGACGCGCGTCGATTTGAGCCTCGAGCGGAGTCAGGCCACTGTGAGCTCCGCATTCGCTGTTCAGCTTGTAAGCGGTGAGTGGAAGATTCTCTGGTCCGACCGCGACACCGAAGACGGCTGTCAAGCGCGGCCGCAAATCGAAGCCAACATCACTGCGGATCCGCAGGTGAAATCGGCACTTGGCCTACTCAAATCGCTGGGGGCCAAAGGGGACGACCAGGTCCGCTCGGCAATTCGCATGGGCGCCGCGACGATGGCCGCCCAGCAAACGGTCAACAACCGCTTCACCGCGTTCCAGACGCCCTACCTCCGCCAACTCGACGGCCCGCCTCTCTGGTGATCGAAGTGAGTCTGCCAATGGGATTTGCATTCATTCTTGAGGCCGAAAGGCCGAGACAACCGCGACTCCTGTTTGACAGCACCGGGGTGGCCCGGGTCGAACCGTCGGCGGTTGGTCCCCAGAACCAATCGCGCTGGGGGCAGCCCTGACGCTGGCCCGGCCACTCCCCGTGTCATTCCAACTCATCAAGAACCGCTTACTGCGTGCGCGGCTCTTCACGAGCGCCATTCAGCGTGCCGCGGGTGACAGCGCCTCGGTCAGATCCCGCAGGAACCGCGCCGGGTGCAGGGGTACGCCCCTGCTAGTCGCGAGAGGGGCCGTCGAGGGATGCTCCCTGCAGCGGGCGGCCGTAGGAAGGCTGGACAGACAGGCGACCGGGGCCGTCGACGACGTGGGCTTGAACCAGCGAGGCGTAGGTCAGCACCATCAAGAGCGAATAGGTGACGAGGTTGGGGATCGGGCTCCTGCCGACGAACTTCACGGCGCTGCCGGCGAATTTGTTGAGCCGCACGTGGACGCCGCTCCATTCGACCGAGTAAATCTCGTCGAGCAGCAGGTGCGAAAAGAACCCGACGCAGACCCCTCCCGACATGAACAGCCGGGTGCCGAGCGAGCTGGCTGTAAACGCCAGGAACGCGACCTCGCCGGCGATGATCATCGCCGGAATGCTGTGAAACATTCCGCGATGGACGGAGACGCGATTGAGCAAGCCGGCCCCGCCGTAGCGAATCACAACGTAGACGATCACCGATAAGAGCGTGGCTGTCTCGTGGTTGCCATGGCTCCAGGCCAACAGGTGCGGCATCATGGCGAAGGGAGCAAAAGCGGCTAGCAGGCTGAAAACCTCGCGGACGGGCCGACCGCTGTCCGAGTCGAGATCGGGCAGCATTCCCGAAAACCAGGTCAAACACCCGGCCAGGGCACCCTGCACGGGAGTGAAGCCGCCGAGGATGAATCCGGCCGCTCCGTATCCGACCCCCAGCGCGCCGCTGACGGTGATGTGCGTTTTGTATCCGGCCATGGATTCTTCCTTGAATCGAGTGGTGGGACTCTTAGCAGATTTCTGGAAATCTGGAAATCCGGCTTGAGGCTCGCTCGCCAGCGATCGCTCAGTCGTTGTCCGCGGCGAGCTCGCGAAGCTGCGCCAGCGCTTCGTCGAGTTCCGGGACATTTGCCCCGGGGACGCGGCCGGCCAGGTCGCACTTGGCGAGGAGAATCAGCTCTTCATAGTCTTCCGACTGCTGCAAGCGGCGACGGGCGCGGACTCCGATCCTTCCGTCGAGAAAGCCGCGGGCCAGGGCGTGATTTTCGATCAGCCAGGCCGTGCGCACGGAGATCGAATCGCCCAGGGCGCGAAGTCCGGCCGCGATGGAATCGTACGGGTCGATCCCTTTGCCCACGTCATGCAGCAGAGCGGCGAGGCGAAATTCCTCGTCGTAGGCAAGTTCGTCCGAGGCGAGCGAAAAGACCTGCAGGCTGTGGTAAAGCACGTCCCCTTCGGGATGCCGCTTGTGATCCTGTTCGATCTTGGCGAGCGGCGCCAGCAAATGCCGATAGACGCGAAACCGATCGGCACCTTCCGAAGGGAGGCGTTCGAGGTCGTCGTTCGCGTTTGAGAGAAGCGACGCACCGGCGTAGCCGTTGGACAATCGTTCCAGCTCCTCGCGAATCTCGCGATTGGTGGGAAGTTGCGAGGGGCGCAGTCGCTGGCGACAGAGGGTTCGGGCGGCCCGCTGCTTGGCCCGCGCATACTCTTGCTCTTGCCGCTGGAACATCAAGCGGGCGGCTTCAAAGAGGATCTGCTGGCGCAGCTTGTCGCCGGACATGAGAGCAAGCCGCTCGCGAACGGCGGCCGATGTCGAATTGGCGGTTTACGGATCGAGCTCGACGTTCCAGTACGCTTCGCTGATGAACTTCGACCAGCTGTCGATCCGCGTATGTTGCGTGGCGTACAGGGGTTTCCAATCGGGGCGGCAGGGGTGCTTTTTGAGGGGCATCTTTGCCTGCTCGGGAGTGCGGTCGGCCTTCCGCTTATTGCAAGATACGCAGGCCAGCACGCAGTTTTCCCAAGTCGACATTCCGCCTTGTGACCGCGGCATCACATGATCGATCGTCAGCTCTTCGCTTCCCGGCTGCACCCCACAGTATTGACACGTGTAGCGGTCGCGCTTGTAGATGTTGCGGCGGCTGAAAGTGACCGCGCTGGTCGGCATGCCCGAATAACGGACCAGGGCGACAACCTCGGGGCAGCGAATGCGGCTGCGGACTGTGGAGACGAACAACTCGCCATCTCGCGGGGCGAGTTTCGACCAGTCGAGCCAGCCATAGAGCTGATAGTCTTCGGGATCGACGACGCGGGCCGTCTCGTTCCAGACCATCACGAGCGACCGGGCCACCGAGGCAACGCCCACGGGTTGCCAATTCCGGTTGAGGACCAGCGTCGGTCGTTCCAGGACCATCGAACTCATCGTTTCATTCTCCGGCGCTCGTGTCGTCTGCACGGGGGCCAAAGCCAGGTTGAACCGCCTTGCTACCACTCGCAGAGCGACAACCGGATTGCTGTTCCTTCAGGTCCAAGCCGCGCCGGGACCAACGGTGTGTCGACTGCCTTGACCCGACTCCGCGCGTCCGCCGAGGACGCCTGGCAATCGGGTCGTGAACCACCCTGTGGGTAATTTAGGCCGAAAAATCAGCCCCTGAATAATAAGTGTGCGCACGGGGCTTGTCGAGCGCGGAGGGTGCGCGCCGGACGAGGAGCGGGTTAAGTTTTGGTGAAGCAATCCGCGCATCAAACTGCTTGGGCCGAGCCACTTGCGCTTATTGGAAAGCGGCCGCCTTGCAGAGAGTCAGGGGCGGCGACTGTCTTGACGGTTGCTCAGCGGCGGCTCGGGTCGCGTCGCCAGTTGGGCGAACCGCTCGTAACCGCCGGCGACCAGCTGATTGCGGATCAATTGCCGCCGTTCGGGTTCGGACTGGCCATTCAGCACGCCAAACACCAGACAGCCCAGCACGATCGTTGCGACATCGACGACCGTGGCGGGGAGACGAAACTCCTTCAGGTCGGCGAAGATCTCGTCTTTGCTGCAGTACTCGCCGAATTTCTTCCCCGCATACATCAGCTCGACGCCGGCGAAATCCTGGCTCCATTCGTAGTCGAACGGGCCGAAGTCCCGCCGCCGATGGATCACCCAAAAGCGGCTGCCCTGAAACAGCACTCCGTGGCTCGAGGCGCTTAAGCCCATCCTGCTGAAGCTCGATTGATCAGAGGTCGAGTGCGATGCATCTCGGTAGGTGCGGTAGGCCAACGCAATAGGAGGGTAAACTCCGTGCTTATCTCGATGATTCGCACGCTGCGAAATCATGGCGAAAGAGCGTAAACCGGACAAGACCTGGCGGCGGTCCCGCTAGCTGCCCGCCTTCGCAATATCAAATTCTTCACCAGCCGGCCGCGGTGCGATGACGGCAGACCGGTTCACGTCGTCCTTGAGTCGCCGGCATCGTCGCCTCAAGAATGTGGGCCGGGGAGTCGATGGATTTTGGCCGGGTCGGCAACCTCAGCGTGGCGGCCAATTTAGGGAAGGAGATTTGCCGTCCCCGCGAGGAAATTGGCCGCCCGAACTAATTCGCCAAAATCGTCGCGCCGAACCGACTTGGGTGCTTGACAACGGGCAAAAACTTTAATACTTGAAGGGGCCGTTCCCCGGCCGCAAAGGGAACAAAGGACGACGCCGGGCCGGCTCATAGGGAGTTGATTAATTTGAGAAGGTCGGGGCCCGAAGGGCATTCGGGCTTTCCATCTTGCTCGCGAGTTGATTTCTCAGAACGACCGTTTCTGACGAACGATCGCTTTACCGACAGTGAGGGGCTCACACAGATGGCATGGCAACGGAGCGAGGAATTGTGGTCAGGGACCCTGATCGCAAGGGGGCCGGCATCAATGACCTTCCAGGGCGAGAATGAATCTCCCGTTTGGAGTTCGACTTTCGACGTGCGGCTGGCCGACGAGGAAGACGAAGAAGAGGAGGTCGACGACGAAGACGATGACGATGCCGACGAAGACTTCGACGACGAAGACTTCGACGACGAAGACCTCGACGATGAGGACTTCGATGATGAGGACTTCGACGACGAGGACGACGACCTCGAAGACGACGAAGACGAGGACGAAGACGACGAAGACGAGGATTATTGAACGTCCGCCGACCAGAGAGGGGCGGTTGAAACAGGGGCGGATGAACCTGTGACCGCGGACGGACTGTTCGAGCAAATCGCGGAAGCCGCGGCCGCCGTCCGCGGGCGGTGGTCTCGGGTCCCCAAGCTGGGGCTGATCCTGGGGACGGGATTAGGGGGCTTCGCGTCGCTGATCGACACGGATGCGGCCATCGCCTATTCCGATATCCCCTACTTCGGCGCTGCGACCGTCACCTCGCACACGGGCCAGCTCGTTTGCGGCCGCCTCGCAGGTGTGTCCCTTGTGGCCCTCGCAGGCCGAGTGCACTTCTACGAGGGCTATTCGATGCGCCAGGTCACGTTTCCGGTGCGCGTCGTCAGGGCCCTCGGGGCCGACGTGTTGATCTGCACGAACGCGGCCGGCGCGATGAACCCCGACTATGATTTGGCCGACGTCGTGATCGTCGACGATCACATCAACCTGCTGCCGGAGAGCCCGCTGCGGGGGATCAACGACGATCGGCTCGGCCCGCGCTTTCCCGACATGAGCGCGCCCTACGACCGCGAGCTGATGGGCATTGCCCGCAACGCCGCCGCCGAGCTTGGAATTCCCTGCCGCTCGGGAGTCCTGGTCGCCGTACCCGGGCCCAACCTGGAGACGCGCGCGGAGTATCGCATGCTGCGGGCCTTCGGAGCCGACGTCGTGAGCATGTCGACTGTTCCCGAGGTGATCGTGGCTGCGCACGCCGGGCTGCGGACGCTGGCGTTCTCGATCGTCACCGATTTGTGCAACCCCGACTCGCTCGAGCCGGCCACGCTGGAAAAAATCCTGGCCGTCGCCGAGCGGGGAGCCCAGCACTTGGAGCGGTTAATCCCGCGAGTCGTTTCCCAACTCGGGGCGCAGGGGTAGTCGCGTGTTGGGTGGCACTGGTGTCACCTAGTCGCAAAGAACCGGCCGGCTTACACGGGCCGCTCGCCTTTGACTATCATCGCACCTCCACGGCATGTTTGAAAAAGTCACGAACTCCGACTTCATCCGCGGCGAGCACGAGGTGCTGCGCTTCTGGCAGGAGCGAACCATCTTCCGAAAGCTGCGTGCAAAGAACGCCGGCAAGCCGCGCTGGAGCTTTATCGACGGCCCCATCACCGCCAATAACCCGATGGGCGTCCACCACGCCTGGGGCCGCACCTATAAGGACGTCTTCCAGCGCTACTTCGCAATGACGGGGCACGACCAGCGCTTCCAGAACGGCTTCGATTGCCAGGGGCTGTGGGTCGAAGTCGAGGTCGAGCGCGAGCTGCAGATGGGGGCCAAAGCCGCCATCGAGGCCTATGGCATCGACAAGTTCGTCAACGCCTGCAAAGAGCGCGTGCTGCAGTTTGCGGCCCGACAGACCGAACAATCGATCCGCCTCGGCTATTGGATGGATTGGGACGATCCAGGCACGCTGCGAAAACTGTCCGAGGCGATCGGCACCGACAGGCCGGTCACGGTTACGACCCCTAGCGGGAAAACCATCACGGATCGGGCCGATGCCATCGTCGCCCGGCTCGGCAATCCGCAGTGGGGAGGCAGCTACTTCACCTTCTCGACCGAGAACAACGAGACGATCTGGGCTTTCCTCAAAAAGTGCTTCGAGCGGGGCAAGCTCTACAGCGGCCACGACGTCATGCCCTGGTCGGGCCGGGCCGGCAGCGCCTACAGCCAGATGGAGGTCGCGGACGGTCGGCGGATGACGATCCACCGCTCGTGCTTCGTGCGGTTTCCGCTGGCCGACGCCGAGAACGAGTACCTGCTCGTCTGGACGACGACTCCCTGGACGCTCACCAGCAACGTCGCCTGCGCAGTAAACCCCGAACTCGAATACGTTCGGCTCAAGACCAATCGCGACGGCGCGATTTATTACTTCGCGAAGGACAACCTCCATTTTCAGCGGCTGGAGCGAGAATTCAAGGAGGGCTTTGGGCGGCCCGAATGGTCGTGGCCGTCGGGCGTTCCCAAGCTCAAGACGATCGCCCAGATATTTAAGGAGCAAGGGGGCTTCGAGATCGTCGCGGAGATCAAAGGGGCCGAACTCGTCGGCCGAGCGTATCGCGGACCGTTCGATGAACTGCCCGCCCAGAGCGCGAGCGGCGGAATCCCCGCGGATCCGGCCTTAGTGGGGAAGACGGCCGCCGGCTCGCATCGCGTGATTGATGGCGGCCGCGACTCGCGCGGCAATCCAAACGTCGTGGCTGGCGAGGGAACGGGCATCGTCCATATCGCCCCTGGCTGCGGCGACGTCGACTATTTGCTCGGCAAGCAGCACGGCCTGGTTGGTCTGGCACCGCTCGATGAGGCCGGTCAATTCGTCGCCGGCTTCGGACAATTCCAGGGTCGCGAGGCCAACGATCCCGAGACGGCCCAGCTCGTCTTCGATTCGCTCAAGCAAAAGCACCTGCTCGTCACCGTCGAAGAGTACCCGCACATCTATCCATTCTGCTGGCGGACGGGAGACGAACTGGTCTTCCGCCTGGTCGACGAGTGGTTCATCAACATGGACTGGCGGGAGGAGATCAAGAACGTCACGCGGCAGATCCGCTGGCTGCCGCCGAGCATCGATGGCGAAGAGCGCGAGCTCGAATGGCTCACCAACATGCGCGACTGGCTGATCTCCAAGAAGCGCTTCTGGGGGCTCGCGCTGCCGATCTGGGTCGACGAAAAGACGGGGGAGTTCACGGTGATCGGCTCGCTTGCCGAACTGAAGGAGCGGGCCGTCGAAGGCTGGCAGGAGTTCGAGGGGCACACGCCACATCGCCCCTGGATCGACCGCGTGAAGATCAAGAACCCGAAGACGGGCAACCGCATGTCGCGCGTGCCCGACGTCGGCAATCCGTGGCTCGACGCGGGGATCGTGTCCTTCTCGACGCTTGAATACAACACGAATCGCGACAACTGGCGCAAGTGGTATCCGGGCGACCTCGTGCTCGAGTGCTTCCCCGGGCAGTTCCGCAACTGGTTCTATTCGATGCTCTCGATGGCGACGATGATGGATAATTCGCCGCCGTTCAAAACCCTCTTCGGACATCGGCTCGTGATGAACGCAGAGGGGAAGCCGATGCACAAGTCCGACGGGACCGCCATCTGGTTCGAAGAGGCGGCCGAGCAGCTCGGCGTCGACACGATGCGCTGGATGTATCTAGCGCAAAATCCGGCGGCCGACTTGCGGTTCGGCACGCGGCATCCGAATCGGCCCGTCATCCTCCACACCCCCGAAGGGCCGATCGATAAGACGCGCGAAGGAATGCCGACCTGCGAAGTGGTCAGCAAGCCGGCCGACGAAATCCGGCGGCAGGTCCTGATTCCGCTGTGGAACACGTACGCGTTTTTCGTGAATTACGCGCGGCTCGATGAGTTCGACCCGCGCACACCCGCCGTTCCCGTCGCCGAGCGGCCCGAGATCGATCGCTGGATCCTCTCCAACCTGCAACGGCTGATTGACTTGGCGAACGAGCGGTTCCGTGAATACGACACGGCGTCGGTTTGCCGGCAGGCGGCCGAGTTTATCGACGATCTGTCGAACTGGTATATCCGTCGCAACCGGCGGCGGTTCTGGCGCTCGCGCGACGCGGCCGATCGGGACAAGCTGGCCGCGTACCAGACGCTCTATCACGTGCTCGTCGAGCTGTCGAAGGTCCTCGCGCCGATGATTCCGTTTCTCACCGAGCGGATGTACGCGAACCTCGTGAAAAGCTGGCGGGCCGACGCGCCCGAGAGCGTGCAGCTGTGCGACTATCCGCAAGCCGACGCGAAATTGCTCGATCCCGGGCTCAACACGCGGATGGCCGCCGCCCAGCGACTGGTGGGGTTGGGGCACAAACTTCGCGACGACGCCAACCTGCGCGTCCGGCAGCCGCTGGCCGAAGCCCGGTTCGCTTGTGCCGACGCATCCGTTGCCGATTCGATCGAGCGCCTCGCCGCCATCGTCGAAGACGAGCTCAACGTCAAGAAGTTGACCCGTTGCGAGAACCTAGACGGCCTGGTGAGCTACACATACAAGCCGAACCTCAAAACGCTCGGGCCGAAGTACGGTAAGCTGCTCGCCGCGATCGGCAAGGCGCTGGGCACGCTGCCGGCGAGCACGTTCGACCCGCTTCGCCGAGGAGAGTCGATCATCGTGCCGGTCGATGGGACCGAAGTGTCGCTCGCTTCGGCTGACGTGCTTGTCGCGACGCAACAGTCGGCCGGCTGGGTGACGGCCGAGGACCGGGGCCTGCAGATCGCGCTCTCGACCGACCTGACACCCGCACTGATCCGCGAAGGCATGGCCCGCGACTTCGTCCGGCAGGTCCAGCAACTTCGCAAAGAAGCGGACCTGGAGATCGAGGATCGGATTCGCGTCTCTCATCAATCCGACGATGGCGGCGTGAGCCAGGCCCTGGCCGAGCACCGCGAGTACATCGCCACTGAGACACTGGCGGACGCGATCGATCCGTCGACGGCCGTTCCCGGCGGCCTCAAAACTGTGTCGATCGGCACGGCCAAGGTCTTCGTCTGGATTGTCAAAACGGCCAAGTGAGCACTCACGTGACCAGCGACCCCTTGCTGCATGTGGTGCTGCATCAGCCCGATATTCCACAGAACACGGGGAACATCGGCCGCACTTGCGTGGCAGTCGGGGCCAAGCTGTGGCTGATCCGGCCGCTCGGCTTTCGGCTCGACGGGCGGCTCTTGCGGCGTGCCGGCATGGATTATTGGGAATTGGTCGACTGGGAAGCTGTCGATAGTTGGGTCGAGCTGAAGCAAAAACTCGCGGGCCGGCCCTGGTGGGCGCTGACGAAATCGGGGACGCGCCTGTTGTGGGACGCCCGGTTCGCGCCGGGTGACGTCATGGTGTTCGGCAGCGAGACGCGCGGACTGCCGCCGTCGATTCTCGGCGAGCAACCCGACCGGAATCTCAAGCTGCCGATGCGACCCGAGGTCCGCAGCCTGAACCTCGCCAGCACAGTCAACACAGTCGTGTACGAGGCGGTTCGCCAGTTCGGCGGCTTACGGGAGTCATAACTGCGGGAGTCACCATGTTGCTCGCGCGGCGGAGTTGCCGATTTTTGGACCGCGGGTTAGATTGTGGTCGCCCTCACAAGCGGCGAGTAATCAGGCGGCGAAACGAGTCAGGAGAAGCGACGGAATGGGCGTCAAGAAGAGCGGAAAAGGACGACGCAAACTCGGCCGCAAGAAACGGCGCAACCGCAGCAAGATTCGGCACCGCAAAGGCTGAAGCCGGCGCGTCGCGCGCGGGAGGCTGGTCTTTTTCTCGAAGTGCATCTTGCTGCCAGAATCCGCACGCGCGCTCGTTGTCCGCTCAAGCTGCCTGACATCGACCAAACCGCTTGACACAGCCGGCGCGTCGGAGGATGCTTGAGTTTGGAGCAAGCGGCGACGCGAATCGACCCTTCGTTCCCCGCCTGCTTTCGCCTCACGATTGATCCCGCCTGAGACCGCCCTCAGAATCCGCACCCGCCGAGTTTGAGTTCCTCGCTGATTCGTTCCGTCCTGCCTGATCCGTTCCCATTAATTCTTGATCCGCTGGAGTTCGATCGATGCGCCCTCGCGAGACGGCAATGATTGCCCGGAAGGCGTTAATCGCCGGTTGCGTGCTGAGCTTGCTTGTTGGTTCCGCGCTGCGAGCGACGGGCGGCGACGAGATCACGCCCGAGAAAATCGAGCAGCTCAAAAAGGCCCGGCAGCAGGCGCGTGAGACGAGCGATTCGCTGGAGAAGTCGGTCAAGCTGGCCGAAGACCGCGCAAAGGCGCTCGAGACGCAGCTCTCCAAGCTGAAGGCCGAGCTTGATGCCGCGAAGTCCTCGCTGGCCGCGAGCGAGAACGAGCTGGCGAAACACGCCGATGCCGTCCGCAAGTTCGACGAGGAACGCGCGCAAGCGCTGCTGGAGTCGGCTGCCGAAGCCAAGGCCCGGCGCGATCAAGCGGCCGCCACCGCCAAAGCGGCCCAAGACAAGATTCGCGCGGCCCAGGATGCCCTCCTGCATCTGAAAGCCGACAAAGCCAAGGCCCAGGCCGATGCGGTTGCCGCCGAAAAGAGCTTGAAAGATCGTCAGACCGCTGCCGCCAAAGCCAAAGAAGCTGCGCTGGCTGCGAAGGCGGCTGCCAACGCCGCCGCGAATAAAGCAGCCGACGCTGCCGCGGCCGCTGAGAAAGCCGCGGGCGAGGCGAAGAGGACCGAGGAGACGATCACTTCGTCACGCTCGGCCGAGAAGTCGGCTGCCGAAAAGATTGCCGTCACAGAAAAGTCGCTCGCCGCCGAGGAGCGCGACGCCGCCAAATCGCGTCAGATCGTCGCGCAGCGCACGGCCGAAGCCGTCGCTCGCCAGTCGGCCGCCGAAAAATCGCTGATCGCGCTCGGCAAGCTGGAATCGTTCGCACAGAAGGTCGCGCCGATTCTGACCACGCGCTGCCTGGCCTGCCACGACGCGAAGACAGCCAAGGGGCGGTTCAGCATCGAGACGTTTGCCTCGCTGATGCGCGGCGGAGAGTCGGGGCCCGAAATCGTCGCCGGGAAGAGCGCCCAGTCGAACCTGGTCACGCTGATCGAAGACGGGACGATGCCGCAGGACGCTGACCCGCTGACAAAATCGGAGATTGCCCTGATCCGGCACTGGATCGACACGGGTGCGACGCTCGACGCCGGCCTCAATCCGGCCGATCCGCTGATTGCCGACATGCCGAGCCTGCCGCAGCCGCCGCCGCCGAATAGCTATCGCGTTCCCATTCCTGTGACGGCCGTCGCCTTCAGCCCTGACGGCGAGCAGCTCGCAACGTCGGGGTATCACGAAGTTCTGGTTTGGAATACGGCCGACGGCACGCCGCTGCGGCGAATCACCAACGTCGCCGAGCGCGTCTATTCGCTCCGATACAGTCCGGATGGAAGGCTGATTGCCGTCGGCGCGGGGACGCCCGCGCAGCTGGGCGAAGTGAAGTTGTTCGGCGCGGCGACCGGCGATCTCGTCGCGGACCTGGCCCGCTCGGGCGACGCAATTTTTGCCGTGGCCTTCAGCCCCGACGGCAAACGGCTGGCAGC
>Ga0187781_10003044_pt1 | contig 12652 bp, 14 predicted proteins | sample 0715_SJ02_MP02_2_FD_132447 | JGI IMG/M metagenome (GOLD analysis project Ga0187781, IMG submission 132447) | Tropical peat soil microbial communities from peatlands in Department of Meta, Colombia - 0715_SJ02_MP02_20_MG | ecosystem: Environmental > Terrestrial > Soil > Wetlands > Peat | place...
CCGGGACGACCCACGCGAGTTCAGAAGTCAGATCCAACGGGCATCGGCCTGTTTCCGATTCCGGGAACCTCGCCCTTCACTTGCCCCAGTTCCGCATTGTTGATTTCGGCAATATTCCCTTCCACGCGCTGCACCACCTCCTTGGCGTAGGGAATAAAGTGCTGGCCGGCGATCAGAATGGTAGAGCCGATCCAGATCTTCACGGGGTTTATCGAACAGCGGGTAACGAGTCGAAGCAAGTACTTCCAATAGGGCCGGCGGTAGGAAGACCTCAGGCCTTGCTGCCAGATCGAACAGAGCATTATCTTGGCAATGTCGACCAACCCCGGCTGCTGGGGAGGCCGCTGGCATTTCCTGGTCTGCCAGGCCTGGAGAGAACGCCACGCACGTTCGTAGAATCTTGTGGGATCATAGATTGAGGTAAGTGTTTTTTGAAAACCCTTCAACAGAACGAGGGGAGGGAGAACTGTCTGGAAGTTCGGCGGCGTAGAGTCACTATTGTGCACACTAATTTCGGTCAAGCGTCCCTCTTTCATCATTCGGTCGTATAGCGCGGTTCCCGGCACCGCGTGCAAAAAATTTATCATGGCCCAGGGGACCGCTGCGCGCTCGATGAAGTGAATCTGCTGCTCAAAGATGTCTTCGGCGTCGGAGTCAAACCCGAGGATGAATCCACCCGTAACCCATAGACCGCCCCGTTGCACAATCTTGATGGACTCGATTGGATCTTGCGACAGGTTCTGGAACTTTTTCGCCTCCGCCAGGGACGTTTTCGAAGGACTTTCAATCCCCACAAAGACATGGTGGAAGTTTGCCTTGACCATGGCCTCGATTAGCGCGGGATGCCGTGCCAGGTCCATAGACGCCTCGGTATAGAAAGACAGCGGATAGCCATGAGCTTGCTGCCACTTTTCCAACTCCTGAGCTAACTCGAGAGCAAACCGGTGATTGCCTATGAAATTGTCATCAACAATGAACACCTGCTTTTTCCATCCCAGTTTTAGGAGCGTGTCCAGTTCCGCCATGATTTGCTGAGGACGCTTGGTGCGAGGCTTTCGTCCGTAAAGCACGATGATGTCACAGAATTCACATTGAAAGGGACAGCCGCGGGAAAACTGAATGGCCATCGAGGCGTAGAAGGCGGTTTTCAGAAGGTCAAAGCGCGGCACCGGCGTCTTAGTCAGGTCGGGCTTGTCATCGATCCTGTAGAGCCTCCTGGCCGACCCTTCTTCAAGGTCTTTAGCGATCGCGTCAAACACCTCATCCGGCTCGCCCACCACGACGTGATCGGCCAACTTCAGCACTTCCTCCGGTTCGCTGCTCGGATAGGGTCCGCCCACCATCGTACGCCTGCCCAAGCGGCGGGCGCGGGTGAGGACCTCCACGAGCCCTTCTCGCTGGACTCGCATACCGCTCACCATGACGAGGTCCGCCCAGAGGATGTCGGCATCACTCAGGTCTTCCACACCCTGATCAATCAGGCGAATGTCCCATTCCTGGGGACATAACGCGGCTATCGTGATGAGTCCCAAAGGCGGGATGACGACCTCTTCACGGAGGAGCCGCATCATGCCCGTGAACGTCCAAAAGGAATCAGGGATTTTGGGCCAGACCATCAGGGTTTTGATTCGTTTGCCCAGCGCAGGAAAAACGGGAATAGCCTCGGGTTGTAATGAAGATTCCTGGTTCATAAGGTATCTCTGCAACCGGAATCCCGATTATCGATTCGGGCCCGACTGACAACGTACACTTGACCGCCCCCGAATACAATGGCCAGACGGGTTCTCGAAGTTCGGCGTCTCCGGGTGGTGAGGCGAGTATCGGGCCAGTATTCTACCACCTATCCCGCCTCACCACTTCACCAGGTCATCGAAACTTTCATTGAAAACAAAGGGCAGGTTCCCACTGCCGCAGCCTAGAGAGCCGGTCCCGGCGCACACCATCACGCACAAGGCACTTCGACCTTGGGATTCTGACTGCTGGACTTTGTGGGGGTTGAGACCACATACTATGTCGCGGAGATACATTGCCGCGTCACGGGAGCTCAATATGGCGTTCGAAACCTTACTCTATGAAAAGCGCAACGGCATCGGGTATGTGACCGTCAATCGTCCTGAGAAGCTAAACGCCCTGAGCCGGAAAACAATGGAAGAGCTGGACGAGTGCTTTCTGGATATTGAAAGTGACGATGAGGTGCGCGCCGTTATCCTTACGGGGGCGGGTGAAAAAGCCTTCGTGGGAGGAGCAGACATCAACGAACTGGCGGCACTGACGCCGGTCGAGGGCCAAGAGTTCTCCGTGCGTGGCCAGAAGGTTTTGGACCTCATCGAGCATCTAGGCAAGCCGGTGATTGCCGCCATCAACGGGTATGCTTTGGGTGGAGGCTGCGAACTCGCCCTGGCGTGCACGTTGAGAATGGCTTCCGAGAATGCGCGCCTGGGGCAGCCGGAGGTCAAGCTGGGGCTTATCCCGGGCTATGCGGGAACACAACGCTTGCCGCGCTTGGTCGGCAGAGGACGTGCCCTCGAGATGCTGCTGAGCGGCGAGCCGATCAGTGCCTCCGAGGCCTATCGCATTGGGCTGGTAAACCAAGTAGTCTCCGTGCAAGGCCTCATTGCTGCCGCCGAGAAGCTGGCGCAGAAAATCATGGCGAATGCGCCCTTGGCTGTGAAATTTGCGCTCGAAGCTGTGAGCCACGGCGTGGAAATGCCGGAAGCCGAGGGCCAGTTTCTGGAGGCTAACCTTTTCGGTTTATGCTGTTCGACGGCGGACATGAAGGAAGGCACGCGAGCGTTCCTGGAGAAACGGCCGCCTAAGTTTACCGGCAAGTAGGACTGCTCGCGGGTCGAAATTCGAAACTCGAAAAGGGAAAACCGAAACTCGAAATTTGAGAAACGAAAATCGTAAGCTGTCATTCCGATCCGTCAGGCGACGGAGAGGAATCTCGCTCTGAGTCGCTCTTCCGCAGGGCAGGGCAAGATTCCTCTCCGTCGCCTGACGGATCGGAATGACAAGATGGACCAATGCCTTCACGCAGAAAATCCCGCGCATTTGCCATGCAGATGCTCTATCAATGGGAGATCTGCGGCTACACTCCCGCCCAGGTGGAGGCGGCCTTCTTCTCCAACCAAAGGGCGGATCCTGAGGTGGAGAGGTTTGCCCGCGATCTGTTCGAGGGTGCAGTAAACGATATTGACCGGATTGACCGCTTAGTTCGCCAACACGCCGACAACTGGCGTCTGGAGCGCATGGCCGCCGTGGACCGCAACATCCTGCGCGTTGCCCTCTACGAACTCCTCCACCACCTGGAGACTCCCGCCGCGGCCGTGATCAACGAGGCACTGGAGATCGCCCGGCGCTTTTCCACCGGGGAGTCTGTTGAGTTCGTCAACGGGGTGCTGGATGGTATCCGCAAGGAGCTCCCGCCGCGTGAACCACCGTCAGGATGAGAAGGCACTTTGGGAATTTGGACTTTTGGCCTTTTAAGGATGCGAAACCCCATGGAGTAAGAAGAGGTTTCACGCAAAGGCACAAAGTACACAAAGGTCGCAAAGCAAGAAAGGCCTTCCACTTTGCGTTCCTTGGCGCCCTTTGCGTCTTTGCGTGAGCGCTTTTAGTTCGCGCTACAACTGCTTCCGCGAAAAAGCTTCCATCTCCGCGAGCAGAGCTTTTACCTGCTCGGCGGAAGGCGCTTCGGCGTAGAGGCGCAAGACGTTTTCCGTCCCCGAAGCGCGAACCAGGAGCCACGCCGAATCGCCGAAGCGCATCTTGATGCCATCCAGGTCGTCCACGGAGGTCACCTTCATTCCCGCCACGCGCTTGATCTTCCTCTGCCCCACAAGGCGAACAACACGCTGGGCAACGTCTTTAGGGATTTCCAGGTCGACGCGCCCGTAAAAGTGGGGACCGAATTCCTGGGTCAGTTCCTGGACCAACTCCCCCAGGGTTCGCCCTCGGTCCGCCATCACCTCCGCCAGCAGCAGTGAATTCAACATTCCATCGCGCTCCGGCAAGTGCCCCTTAATGCCGATTCCCCCGCTCTCTTCACCACCAATCAGCACGTCGCGAGTGAGCATTAACTCGCAAATGTACTTGAATCCGATGGGCGTAACGTGCAGAGGAAGGCCGTATTTCCTGGCGAGCTTGGTTACCATTTCCGTAGTGGAAAACGTCTTCACTACTTCTCCGCGCAGGCCGAGGTCTTCCGCCACGTGTTTGAGCAGGATGGAAAAGATCTTATGGGAATCAATGAAAGTCCCATCGCAGTCCACGGCTCCCACCCGGTCGGCGTCGCCGTCGGTAGCAAAACCGGCGTCGTAGCCGCCCTCCACGACAGCCTGGCGAAGCTCCTCGATGTGAGGCTCAATGGGCTCCGGGTTTATGCCTGGGAAAAGCGGGTTGTGCTCGTCGTGGATCTCTCGGTAAGGAATCTCCGCCTCGTCCAAGAGCCGGGCCATGCACCCGCGCGCCGCGCCATACATCGGGTCGATCACATACCGCCGGCCCGAGGATCGGATTCGATCGAGATGAACCAAGCCTTTGAGACGCTCCAGGTAAGGCCCGATCAGGTCCATGGTCTGAATGGAGGCCGGGCGCCCTTTCCGTGGATGTATCCCTGAACGATCCAGACAGTGAAGATGGATTTCGATCCTCCGCATGATGGAGGGAGGCGCAGAACCTCCAAAGAACGCCTTGAACTTCACGCCATTCCAGCGATAAGGATTGTGGCTGGCCGTGATCATGATCGCCCCGGCCGTCTGCCTCGTCGCCACCGCATAGCTTACCGCGGGAGTAGGCGTGGCCCGGTCACCCAGAACGACGGGAATGCCCCAAGCCGCCACTATTTCACTCGCATGCTTCGCAAACTCCGCGGAAAGGAAGCGCGTATCGTAACCCACCACCAGGCCCTTGGCGGCGTCACTCTCCTCGCGAACGTACTGGGCGATGGCTTCGGCCACACGGCGCAAGTTTGCAAAGGTAAAATCTTGCGCGATCACCCCTCGCCAGCCATCCGTGCCGAACTTGATTTTGTCCGACATAAACTACCAATACCCAACGCACCTTGCACTTGGACTTGCCCCCTCCAAGGCCGACGGTTGCCGCGACAGCCCTATAACAAATCTCGTCTCCCCAGCCGTTCAAGTTCCTGGACGGCTTTTCCGACATCCTGCGACCGCTCACGCGAGCAGACCAGCAGCGCGTCATCGGTCTCGACCACGATCAGGTCCCGGACGCCCACAGTAACCACAAACCTCTTGGGTGAAACCACCATATTACCATTCGACTCAAGGCTGAGGCTGGCGCGGGGCCGGACGTTCTTCTCCGAGTCCTTCCGGCTCAGCTCGTATACGACTGCCCAACTTCCCACGTCGTTCCATCCAATGTCCGCGGGCACCGCATAGATGTTCGCGATCTTCTCCATGAGTGCGAAGTCAATGGAGATCTTCTGGAACTTGTGGTAAAGCCGGCGAAAAGCGCGCGACCGGATCCCCCCTGCGCCGGCAATTTGCATCACCTGACTTGCCATTTCAGGCTGGAAGCGCTCCAAGTTCTCAATCAGCGTTGATGCCCTCCAGACAAACATGCCGCCGTTCCAGAGGTATCGGCCCGAGGCTACATAACGGCGCGCAACCGCCAGCCTTGGTTTTTCCGTGAAGCTTTCCACTTGGAATACTTCGTGCCCCCCTATTTTCCCTTCGCGCCGGCCCAAGCGAACGTATCCGAAGCCGGTATCGGGCCGCGTGGGCTTTAATCCCAGAACCACGGAACGGCCGGGCATCGAAGCCACCCGACAGGCCGTCCCCAGGACCCGCCGAAAAACTGCCGGCTTGGCGATGAGGTGATCGGAGGGCAAGACCACCATCAGCCCTTCCGGATCGCGCCGAGCGATCTCTTCCGCCGCGACTCCCAGGGTGGGGGCGGTATTTCGCGAGGCCGGCTCGCCAATGATCTGACCGGAAGGAATACGCGGCAGAAGCTGGCAGACTCTCTTCAATATCAGTTCGCTGGTAAAGATATAGATGCGGTCCAGGGAAATGACAGGCAGGATGCGCGCCACAGTTTGCTCCAACAGCGACCTCCCGCCGAACAAGGTCAGCAGTTGTTTGGGATTTTCGCGGCGGCTAAGGGGCCAAAATCGGGTTCCGCGGCCTCCTGCGATAATTACAGCGTAGGCGTGTTTGAACACTAGATCTCTAGCCATCGTTATTGATCGAAAACGACTTTCGCCACCTCTTCCGGGGGAACGTTGCGAGCCGCCAGCGGCCGCCTGAAGTCCTGCACCAGGTCGGGTACATAAAACTTCAGAAGGCGCGTTCCCTGTTGGGGGACGAATCGATAAGCCCCCACCCCCGGAGGGATTATCCACGTCTCTCCCGTTCGGTAGCCGAGCCAGCCCGCCGCGTTCTCGACGCGCCCCTCGCCTTTGAGAACCGAATAGACCTCGACGCGCTGCGGCGAGCTCTTGAAGGTGGCCATCTTGCGCAGGAATATTTCCTCGAGCGCGAAATAGCGGCAAGCCAGGACGTATCTCCTGGTGCCGAAGGGCTCCTGGAATTCCCACCGCGGCAGGCCCCAGTGAGGGAGCAGGTCCTCCCGGATAACGTCCATGCCTTTCGCCAAATGGAGGGGGCGGGGTTTTCCGTCCAACCCAACTCTGCCAAAGTCATCCAGACGATAAGTGAGGTCAGAGTTTTGCTCGACCTCGAACAAAACCAGCCCGGGGCCCAAGGCATGCACGGTGCCGGGCGGAACGTAGATAGCTTCGTCGGCCTTGGGATAATGCCGCTCGAGCAGTTCTCTCGAGGTTCCCTTTTGGAAAGCTGCTTTGAGCGCCGCCTTGGTGATCCCCGGTTTTACGCCTAGGAGGATTTCCGCCTCGGCCCCAACCTGGATGATGTACCACGTTTCGCACTTGCCAACATTCCCCGGGTCGTGCAAACGCGCGTACCCATCATCCGGATGCACTTGGACCGATAGCCAGTCGCTCGTGAAGATGTATTTAGCGAGCAAGGGAAAACGCGCGCCCTCCCAAGCTCGCCCGTGGAGTGCGCACCCGTATTTTTCGGACGCCTCCGCCAGCGTCATGCCTGCCACGGGTCCGTTCAGAAACCGCGAGGTATCGTCGGTGGCCCAGACTTCTCCGATCAATCCGCCGGGTTTCCCCGCGCCACGCGAAATCTCCGCTTTTCTCGAGGCCAGCGGAGCATTTTCCCCCGGCTCGGGGTATATGGGCGAGAGATCCGCCCGGCCCCAGATTTTGGGTTTGAAGGCGGTGGAAAGCTGAAGAGGAGTGCTCAGCGTGGACATAATTTAGTCAGAGCTTGGAGAAGAACGCTGCCATACGACGCAGTCCCTCATCAATATGTTCAAGAGAAGTCGCGTATGAAATGCGAATGTGTTCTTGCGTTCCAAAAGCAGCGCCGGGAACTACCGCAACGTGCGCTTCATCCAAGAGCCGCTCCGCCAATACGGATGTATCTCCCAAACCGTCGCTCTTAAGATAATACCCGACATTCGGGTAGGCGTAAAACGCGCCGTGAGGAGGGACACAACGTATTCCGGGTATCAATTGAAGTCCTGCGATGAGACGATCCCGGCGGTGGCGGTACTCGATACGCATCTTATCCACGTGGACCTGCGGTCCCTCAATGGCCGCCAGGGCCGCCTTCTGAGCAATGGAGGTAGGGTTTGAGGTCGAGTGGCTCTGAAGCTTCAGCATGTTGGACAAGAGCCGTGCAGGGCCCAGAGCAAATCCAACTCGCCAGCCCGTCATGGCATACGTCTTGGAAAAGGAATCGACAATCAACAGATGTTCCCGCTCCCTCGAAGAACCCAGCGAGAAAGGTTTGCGCCCGTCGTACACAAAATGGCAATAGCATTCGTCGGAAATCAGCAGCAGGTTATGACGGATGGCCAGTTCCAGAATCTTCTCCATCTCACTCGGGGGGACCACGGCCCCGGTGGGGTTGTGCGGTGAGTTAACGATCACCAGCTTGGTCTTGGGCGTGATCAGTTCTTCGATAGCCTTAGCGTGCACCGCGAAATTCTCGCGCTCGTCGGTCTCCAGCAGGACCGGCTTGCCGCCTTCGTATTTAATGATTTCCAGGAAAGTCACCCAGTGGGGATTGGGCAAGATGACCTCATCGCCTTCGTTCAGGACTGCGGACATCGCCTCAAAGATAGCCTGCTTGCCCCCCACCGTGACCAGGCATTCCTCAACCGTGTAGTCAGATCCATACGACTTCGCGTGGTGCTCCACCAGGGCGTGCCTTAATTCCCGGATCCCGCCTGTGGCAGTGTACTTCGTGAAATCTTCTTCAATGGCTTTGATGGCGGCTTTCTTGATGTGCTCCGGAGTGGGGAAATCCGGCTCACCGGCGCCAAAGTCCGCCAGCTTGGTATCTCTTGCTTTCAGCTTTTCCGCCTTTTGTAGGATGGTGGCGATAGTCGATACTGAAATCCGGGAAATGCGCTCCGAAAGCTGCATTTCAGCCTCCCTTAGATTTTATTTTGAAAGACCTTTTGATGAAGTCGATCTTCGACCAAAGGGGGAACCAAGTCCTTCACTGATCCCCCGTTCTGGAAGATCTCTCTGACCAGGCGTGAACTGACGTAGTTGTAAGACTCTGCGGGAACCAGAAAGACCGTCTCGAGGCTCGGCTCGAGCTTGCGGTTCATGATGGCCATCTGGAGTTCGTACTCATAGTCCGTGAAGGCCCGGATGCCGCGGACGATGATCCCCGCCCGCTTTTGCTTGGCGTAGTCCACCAATAGCCCGCCAAAAGTCTCCACGGAGACATTGGGCATTCCACGAGTGGCTTCCTGAAGCATCTCGACGCGTTCCTTGACGGTGAATAGTGGCGTCTTATCCGGGTTGGTCAAAACCGCAACAATCAAATGTCCAAAGATCCGCCGCGCGCGATCGATGAGATCGAGATGACCGTTGGTGATCGGGTCGAAAGATCCGGGATAAATCGCTAGACTTTCCGACATAAACTGTTTGGTAAACCGTGCCCCCAAGGATTTTGGACCCGGCCAAACACATTGTAACGTTTGGTTACAAGGTTGTAAACGGGAATCTGCGCTTAGGTCTCCGGCCGAGTTTCCAGCCCCAATCGTTCCTCACCACAGTAACAAACGAACCGCTTGCCACGCAGGAATCCAACCAGGGTAAGCCCGCACTCGCGAGCCAACTGGACCGCCAGACTGGAGGCAGCGGAAACCGAAGCCACCACCGGGACTCCTGCCAACAGCGATTTTTGAATGATTTCGAACCCCCCTCGCCCGCTGGCCAGCAACGCACAGTCCTCTAAAGGAATGCGGCCGTGCAATAAGGCCCAGCCGATGAGCTTATCCACGGCATTGTGCCGCCCCACGTCCTCTCTTGCGGCAATCAGCTTTCCGGAAGCTTCGAACAGAGCGGCGGCATGCAACCCTCCGGTCCGGCCGAACAATTCCTGCGCAGAGCGCAAAGCTTCGGGAAATCTACAAAGGATTTCAGGGTCAAGCCGAAAGCGGGGATTGGGCCGTTTGATCCCTTGCATGCGACAACCGTCGATATATGCCTTGCCGCACAATCCACAACTGGAGTTCGCCAGAAAGTTGCGCTTGAGCCGCGTCGAATTGAGAGGTGCGCGGCGCCTAAGCTCCACCTCAACAACATTTCGATCAGGGGCTGATTTCTTGCCGAATCCCATCTTGGCAATGTCTTTCGCCGAATGGATGATTCCCTCGCTGAAAAGGAAGCCCGCCGCCAATTCAAACTCATCCCCAGGTGTTCGCATGGTCACGCTGAGAGGACGCTTCCCTATCCGGATTTGCAGTGGCTCCTCACCCACCAGCGAATCACGTCGACGCCGCAACTTTCCGTCGTTCCATTCCGATACCGTGGAATATTCAAAGGAACGTGCGCCAGACTCCATTGCCTCGGGCTCCTTTGCTGAATGGCCTTAACCTCATTGTAGGCTCCGCAGCAGCGCTGCGTCTAGACCGGCGCTACGCTGCGCTTGGGTGCGGGAATTCCGGGATAGGTCGTTTTCCCCCAAATGGGGGCACCGTCTGAGGGGTGGCGGAGCCACATACCGTACGGTACGTGGCGGAGAGGGTGGGATTCGAACCCACGTGCCCGCTTTTGGCAGGCCGTGGGCGGCCTCGAGGCGGCCCCTAATGCAAGCTATCCCTGCTGCTTTGCGATTAGTTGCCGCACTGTTGACACAAGTTTATGAGGGACTTTCATCACTGTCTCGTCTTGATTCTCGAATGCCGCCTCATCCTCGGCTACAGCCTCTTCTGGGGTTTGCTGCTCGCAGTGCTCGAGCACTCTCCGAACTCTCTCTTCGTCCCATCCCAAGGGAAACCTACTCTCGCTCATACTTGTCTCCTGCGCTTTCGCCTACGGTATGCAATCAAGGGCTTGCCTTTCAGTTCGTAAGCTGTAATCACAAACACGCTGTCCGGGTCGGGGTCGGGAACATAGACAACCCGCAGATAACGTCCTGAGCCGGCCTGACCAATCGCGACCCTGGAGCCTTCGCGCCCAGGCCGGTCCTCACCCGGGGCCTCCAGCACGCCCACAACCTCGGCCTCATTAACACCATGGTTATGGATGTGAGGCTGGCCGGTCGTAGGGTCCAGGTAAAAGCGAAGGTTCATTGCCAGCCAACAGCAACCGAAAATTAAATTGGCGGAGAGGGTGGGATTCGAACCCACGTGCCCGCTTTTGGCAGGCAAGACGCTTTCGAGGCGCCCCCGTTATGACCGCTTCGGTACCTCTCCGGCCGGGTCGAGGAGTCGAGAGTCGAGGGTCAAAAAGTAAGAACTACGAACTGCTGAGATCCTTCGTCGTCCCGCGTACGCGGGACTCCTCAGGATGACAGTACTACGGGTTTCTTCCGCAATCTCCTAAGTGCTTCTTCTTTTTTTGCGAAAGAAGTCGCGCAGAATTCCTGCGCATTCATCGGCCAGCACGCCGGAAACAACCTCAACCCGATGATTCACTTTGGGGTGGTTGAGGACCGCCAGGGCTGACCCGCACGCGCCTGCCTTAGGATCCGGCGTTCCGTAAACCAGTCGTCGCAGGCGGGCTTGGATGATCGCGCCGGCGCACATAGCGCACGGTTCAATTGTAACATAGAGGTCGCAGCCTTTCAGGCGATAGTTCCCGAGCTTTTTGGCAGCGCGGCGCAACGCCAAGATCTCGGCGTGGGCCGAAGGGTCAGAGAGCCCAAGTGGCCGATTGTGCCCGCGCGCTATGACCTTATCATGTTGGACCACCACAGCCCCGACGGGAACTTCCCCCTGCCAGTCGGCCTTTTGTGCTTCTCGCAGGGCGCGCCGCATGAAATCAGCATCCGGTGTCGAGGAGGTCCGAAGTGACAATCGACGACTCATTGGAGTATCGTAGCAACGGCGCGAGAAATCAAAAAGCAGAAAGAATCAAGAATCGAGAATCAAGAATAGTGCCCACTCTAGTTTCAACTTGCATAGGCGAGCTTTCTGCTTTCTAATTTCTGCTTTCTGCCTCACGTTGAATCAGGCAAAAGGAGATTAAACTGCGATGATTAGCCGAAGAGATTTTATACGGGGGACTGCCGCCGGCGCGGCAGCTTTATTGGCAGGGACCGACCTGGCGCGGAATCTTTTTGGAAACCCCTACGGCAAGCCCATAGGGTTACAGCTTTACACAGTTCGTGATCAGCTCGAGAAGGACGTGCCCGGCACGCTCAAGCAAGTTGCCGCCATCGGCTACAAAGAGGTGGAGGTTTACGACCTCTACGGAATGTCGCCGGCCCAATTCTCAAAGCTGCTGAAGGACAACGGCCTCACCGCCGTCAGCGGCCATTACCTGCTGAATGTTGTAGAGACCCAATGGGAGAAGAAGGTCGCTGAAGCCAGCGAATTGGGTCTCAAGTACATGGTGCATGCCATACTGGACCCTCCGGAGCGCAAGTCCCTTGAAGATTACAAGCGCCACGTGGAATTGTTCAATAAAATCGCCAAGCAAACGCACCAGGCCGGAATGCAATTCTGCTATCACAACCATAATTTTGAATTCCAGAAATTCGACGGCGTCACTGTCTACGATTACCTTTTCAAGAATTTAGATCCTCACCTCGTACAGTTCGAGATGGACTGTTTCTGGGTCACGCACGCCGGGCAGGATCCGGTAGCCCTGATGAAGCAGCATCCGGGCCGTTTCCCACTCTTACACATCAAGGACATGAAGGCCGGGATCGCGCCCTCCACCGAGTTTGACGCCCGGATGGGATTATTCACTGAGGTGGGAAAGGGGACCATCGACTGGAAGCGCGTTTTTACGGCGGCGCCCCAGGGTGGCATGAAGCACTTCTTCGTCGAGCAGGATTATAGCGAGATTCCGGCGCTGGAGAGCATCAAGATCAGCTACGAATACCTGCATCACCTGAGTGTTTAGTTGTCGAGGGTGGGGCAAGCCCCAAGTTTGTCCAAGTTACGATTCGCACGGTGGGATACAGCCTGCGGCTCCGTCACTCGCTGTGCGGAAAGGGTGCGCCTTTCCGATGCTGCTACTTTTTATACAACCGGTTTTCCGCCGCGTGAAGGAGCAGCCCTCACGCGGCGGAAAACAATAATATTTCGGAGATTTCGGCCGGAAAGGCAGAGCCTTTCCGCA
>Ga0187781_10003045_pt1 | contig 12652 bp, 12 predicted proteins | sample 0715_SJ02_MP02_2_FD_132447 | JGI IMG/M metagenome (GOLD analysis project Ga0187781, IMG submission 132447) | Tropical peat soil microbial communities from peatlands in Department of Meta, Colombia - 0715_SJ02_MP02_20_MG | ecosystem: Environmental > Terrestrial > Soil > Wetlands > Peat | place...
GCATCGCCTCGGCCGGGTCGGTGCCCGGCATCGACCCGATCCCGGTGGCGCTACCCGGCGCCCAGGGATGGTTGTGGTCAGCGTCTTTGCGCACATGCCGAGCTTAGGACGGCCAGGTGACCGGCCGGCGATCAGCGCCGGCAGACGTCAGCGCCGGCAGACGGGTGGCGGCTCAATAGCGCCGCGAATCGCCGTGCGAACGAAAGAGCTCACCGTCCAAGTCCGGACGGCCCAGGCCGCTGAGACGACGCCCGTAACTCGCGAGCCGACCGGGCGCTATGCCGGTCAGGGGGCCGTAACCGCGGTTCTCGCGGCGCACCAGCACAGCGGCCGCCGCAAGGCCTCCCAGCATCACCCCGGCCAGGAACAGCGCGACCCCCGCTATGACGATGACACCGGTCATGACGGCCTCCGGGGTCCTGGGCTCTGCAAGTCCTATTCCCAGATCCCGGTTCACCCAACCACGCTGCGTCACAACCGCTCAGTCGCCGCCTTGTGCACGCCACCAAGGAACGTCGTCCGGGTCGCTTTCGTCCGAACCCGGACCCGGTAGGTGCGGCCATGCGCCTGGCCGCGGCGCAACGTGCCGGACCTGGGGAACCGCCCTATGCGCTCTGCACGCGGACACGGCGACCACCACCAGGAACCCGACAGCGGCACCGACGAGAAAGAAGAGCACGAGAACGATGGCCACTACGGCCGCCGTGCTCATCGCTGCACCCCCCCGGTGTCCCGCGGGGTGATGTCGCGCAGGCCGAGGCCGAAGAGGCGCCGAGCACCCCGCGCCACGGCGTCGGGCGGCTGCCGGGTCAGCGTACCCAGCCGATCCTCCCGGTTAGAAGCCATCGAGATCGTCACGAGGAATCCGAGGATGACTCCGGCAGCAAACACGAGAGCCATCCCGATCGCCACTGCTATCATCGTGCGGTCCATACCAGCCTCCGCACCTCTGCCGACTGGTGCTGGGCACCGCCGGGCCCCGCGTTCCGACCCCGGAGAGACTCCGCGGCCTCGCTAGCGAGCCAGCCATCGGCTCCTAGCTGGTCAAGTCATCCCGGTCACTGGACTGAGGCGAACCATTGGTCCGGTAAGACTGGTCTGACATGTTCTTCTGTGACCAAGCAGCTGAATGACTAGAATCTGACTGATCGTTCTAGCCATCCCAACGTTTGGTACGTATGGGCTCGATACCCGCATGCCAGGACGCTGAAACGGACGATGTGCCATTTATTCGGACGGCGGGGATGATTCCTCCGTACCAAGCAAGTCCAGCGGTTGGGATGACTGGCATAAGAGGACTTCCGGGCCGGGACCGCGGGCTTGACGGCAACCACCGCTGCTCGCACCGAGGTCGGGCGCCATCCCCCGCTCGGCGCCAGGCTTCCGGTAACTCCAGTGCGCGGGAACGCCTGCTGATAAGCCAGCTCGCGCGATGTCCCTGAGCCCTGGTTGCCCCGGCTAGCCAGGGCTCAGGGACATCGCGCTGTTGCAGGTAATGGCCCTAACGGACCGGTTCACCCACTGGCCGGAGGAACTCCGCATCCAGATCCCTGCGGCGGAGGCCAGTCAGCCGGCGAGTACTCCTGGACAGCCTGTCGGGGGCTTCGCCAGCCAGCGTGTAGCGACGGTCCTCGCGGCGGACTGCGATCGCTACCACCGCGATCACCCCCATGACGACTCCGCCGAGAAAGATCGCGACTGCGCTGGCGACTACAGCACCGGCCATGGTGGCCTCCCGCACTTCCGTCCCGCGGAGTTCTTCCGCAGGTCCGCTTCCTGGGACCGCGGCCTGGCGAGGTGTCCTCGCCAACCTGGTGCTCGTGGGCCACGGTGTCCCGTCTGTCCACGATCTGTGCATACTGTCCTGTTGGCCGGGTTCAGCCCGATCGTAAGACTTGCTTGAACCATCTGGCAGGTTCTAGCACATCCAAGCAGTAGGACTGCTAGGATTACGCCTATGTTTCCTGCCATCCAAGCCATCCCAACCTCTGGAACATCTGGTAGGGTGTTACCACACTGCAGTTGGGTATAAACCAGCCAAGACCAAATATTCTGCTCAGGTAGATAGTCCGGGCGATCCCGACAAGTAGGATCAGCCCAATCGGAGCGTGCTCGACTGGAGAGGAGGGCCCATGGCAAACCCCATGTACCGCCAGATCGCCGAAGATCTGCGCCAGCAGATCGAGTCGGGCAAGCTCGAGCCCGGCCAGCGGCTGCCGACCGAGCTCGAGTTGCGAGAGCACCACAACGCGTCGCGGAACACCGTCCGCGACGCGATCAAGTGGCTCACCAGCCTGGGCCTGGTGGAGACAAAGCCGGGTCAGGGCACCTTCGTCGTTCAGACGATCGACCCGTTCGTCACTACGCTGACCGGTGATCCTTCCGGCGCGGGCTTCAGCGAGGGCGCCGTTTACCTGTCAGAGGTAAGCAGACGCAACAGGACGCCAGCGTTCAGCCCAGTCCAAGTCGAGATCCAGGAAGCCTCGGACCATATGGCTACCACGCTGAGGATCCCCAAGGGCGCCGAGGTCATCAGCCGCCACGAGCGGCGCTTCATTGACGGCACTCCCTGGTCGATGCAGACATCCTTTTACCCTATGGAGTTCGCAGACCGTGGAGCGGAGCTGCTCAGAAGGGCTCGAAATATAGAGCACGGAACCGTAAAATACTTGGCTGATACGCTTCATATCAGGCAAGTGGGCTACAGTGACAGGATCACCGTACGCGCGCCTAATGCCACCGAAGCTGAATTTTTTAAACTAGCGCCTGACGGCCGTGTTCCGATGTACGAGATAACTAGGACGGCATACGACGGCAACGGCCAGCCGATGCGCGTCACCGTCACGGTTTACCCAGCGGACCGGAATCAGTTCGTCGTGAACGCGGGGGAAGTCCCAAATTCATCAGCTCCTGCCGATGAGGGCTTGGCACCGACCTGATTCAGCATTCACCAATCAGAAACAGGCTAATTGGACTTAAGTCATTGCGCCGCTCTGGCGGTATCGATATCAATGGCTGTTAACACTTCTAGGAATCTAAATTGGAGTCGAACAGACCGTCTTCTGCCATTTTGCGCGCGGTGGCGCGGATATGCCGCAGACCGGCAGGGCCACGGGTCAGGGCCGAAATCCACGCACGGCAGGCCGCTCCCGGCGCGGTGCTCCCGCCCGGCTCACTTCAGCCCTATGATGCGGTCTCGGCTCGCACTTCGCCGCGTGGACGGGCCCGGGCAGGCCCGCAGGCATGGCCGGCCACGGGTGGCGCTGTGGTGGCACCGCTGCAGATCGCGCCGGCAAACACGCAACACCTCGACACCGTCCTCGGCCTTATCGAGGACGCGAGGAGCTGGCTGTGGACCAAGGAGACGGACCAATGGGAGAATCCCTGGCCGAACGCCGCGGCGCGCGACGAGAGAGTTCTCGCCGCGCTGAAGGGCGGGAAGACGTGGATCGTCTGGGACGGCGACATCGCGGCGGCCACCGTCACGATCACAACCAGGCGGAACGCGGCTGTCTGGTCGAAACCGGCATGCACGGCCGATCTGGCTGAGCGAGCCGTGTTCATTCATCGGCTGATCACGTCACGGAAGCACGCGGGATCGGGTCTCGGGGCCGAGCTCATCGACTGGGCTGGACTGCGAGGCGGTCGCGAATACGGCGCCAAGTGGATCAGGATCGACGTGTGGACGACTAACACCGGGCTGCACGACTACTACAAGAGCAAGGGGTTCAGACCCTGCGGCGCTTGCGCCGACCCGGACTATCCATCTGGTGCACTCTTCGAGAAGCCAGTCATGGGGATCAGGGTGCCCAGGTTCCCGACATTTACAGAAACCTCTGCCGGCTTGTTGCCCGCAGAACCCACCGCCTATTTGAGGGAAACCGCCAAGCTCGACCTCGCTGCCTGCTGACCTCCCGCCCCGGACTAGCCGACTCGGGTGAGACCGCCTAGTCTGGGTGGTTGTGCCCATTTATAACGATTTGGCAACTCTTCTCTGGCTTCTGAACGACGGCCCGACCTGAGCGCACAGGGGCAAGAAGCCTGCTCATCACTCCGCACAGGAGCGGGAGCGGGCCTCGGCGGATCTGGCGAATACCGGTGCCGAGGCAAGGCCTGGTCGTGACGGCAGGGCCGTCGTGCCGGATACTCAAAGAAAGAGGGGACGGCCAACTTACTTACAGCCATGTCCTTCGCCACCGTTACTTACGATCGCAGAAAGGGAGGGTGCATGGCCAAGCTGCACGCACGTCCCTCCAATCAGTACAGGTACGAGCACTACGACCCCCGGTTCGGCTCCGTCGGCTAGGTGGACGCGATGGTCAGTCCCCGGCACGGATTGATCACCGTATCGCGAGGTCAATGATGCTGCCTGCGCCAGAGCGCAGGCAGCATCGTGGCGTAACCGCGATGTAGACACCTTCGGTTATACGTACCGGGACCTATCCATATGGCAAGTCGTGCTTGGAAGCGTGGACCGTGCCGCTGAGTTTCAGCTGGACGACATTCGACGTGAGCAACCAGCTTCCGGCAGGCTGGCAGGAGGATCTCGCGACAGCCGCGGACGAAGCAGATTTCCGGGAATTCCCGCGCACGCCAATCCTGTCACGCGAGGCGGAGCATGTGGCGCGTATTTCGCGGGGCCGGGTGCACGCTGATCAGGTACGGGAGCGAATTCCCTGGCTCTACAGGATGTACCGGGGATATTTTCTCCAACTGGCCGGGGAAACCTGCTCGGAGCGAGTGGCTCCCGCAGTCGATGACCGCTATGGCATCGTCCTCAACGTTCAGCGCGGTACCAGGATGCGATTTGAGTGTCATATTGATTCGAATCCGCTGACCGGCCTCCTCTTCTGCACCGATCATCAGGCGGGAACCGGCGGTGAACTCGTATTCGCGCACAATCCCGCCGCGTCTGACGTCGAGGCGGTGGAGAAGGACTGCTCGGTCCTCAGGCCACACGCGGGCCACCTGATCTTCTTCGACGGCAGGCGGCACCCGCACTATGCGCGTGCCCTGCTGGCGGGAGCGCACGAGCGGATCGTGGCAGTGATGAACTTCTACACCGAGTCGTTTCCGGAATCCACCCGCCCGGCGGAACTGAACCGTCATCTCTTCGGCCGGGCCTGAGAACGCGATCCACGGCTCCCGCTGCCGCCCCCAAGGCGGATTCAGGAAGGAGCGGCCGGTCAGAGGCTGATCGCCAGTCCGGACCACGCCGCCGAGGAGGTCACCGCGGAGGTGCTGCTGATGGTCGCGCTGCCGAGGACAGTGTCGCCGTCGTACAGCACGGCGGCCTGACCCCTGGCCACGCCGCGCGCGGGGCGAGGCAGGCGTACGCGTAGCTCGTCACCGTCCAGCCAGGCCGTGCAGGCGTGCGCCTCGCCGTGCGCCCGGAGCTGCACCAGGCAGTCCCGCGGTTCGGTCAGCGGCGGGCAGCCAGTCCAAACCGGCCCGGTGGCGGTGATGTCCGTTACGTTCAGTCCCTCGGCGGGGCCGACCGTGACCGTCCCTGACACCGGCTCGATGTCCAGCACGTAACGGGGTCGCCCGTCACCGGCCGGGGTGCCCACGCGCAGACCGCGGCGCTGCCCGACGGTGAAGGCGTAGGCCCCGTCGTGCTCGCCGAGCACGGCGCCGGACTGGTCGACGATCCGGCCGGGCGCCTGGCCGAGGTGCCGGGCCAGGAAGCCCCTGGTGTCGCCGTCGGCGATGAAGCAGACGTCGTGGCTGTCCGGCTTGCCGGCCACCGCCAGCCCGCGGCGGGCCGACTCGGCGCGCACCTGGTCCTTCGGCGTGTCCCCCAGCGGGAACATCGCGTGGCCGAGCTGATCGGAGGTGAGCACGGCCAGCACGTAGGACTGGTCCTTGGCCGGGTCCGCCGCCCGGCGCAGGGTCCCGTCGCAAATCCGAGCGTAGTGACCGGTGCAGACGGCGTCGAAACCGAGCGCCAGCGCGCGGTCCAGCACCGCGGCGAACTTGATCTTCTCGTTGCAGCGCAGGCACGGGTTCGGGGTGCGGCCCGCGGCATACTCCGCCACGAAATCCTCGACCACGTCGCGATGAAAGCGCTCGGCCATGTCCCAGACATAGAAGGGGATACCGAGCACGTCGGCGGCCCGCCGTGCGTCCCGCGCGTCCTCGAGGGTACAGCACCCCCGGGCCCCGGTCCGGTAGGACTTCGGGTTGGCGGACAGCGCGAGGTGGACGCCGGTCACCTGGTGACCCGCGTCCACCGCACGAGCCGCGGCCGTCGCGGAGTCCACCCCGCCTGACATCGCCGCGAGCACCCGAAGGCCGCTCATCGCCTCTCAGGCTACGCGCTGCCCGCCACTGTTCCTGCCCGCCGGTGAGCGGGGTGGGGCGCGAGTGGCGCAAGCCCCAGGACGCCCGGTCCCGCCGTGTGGGGTGCGTGGCCCCCGGCCCCATCTCCGGGATCGGGGTGCCCCACAGCCCGGACGGCACACACGCGACGGTGATGCAGAATAGTTTTTCGTCTCTTTAATCGATTCGAGCCACAATATCGCGGAGATTCTGGCTTACACGGAGGAAAAGGGCAACTATAGCTGCCCGGATGTTCCGTTACGGCCGGATCTTCCGCGATAACCGGAGTGCCCCTCCGCCTGGCGTGGCGCTAGCGAGGTCCTGTGACGGCTGTGACATCCAAGGCCGGAGAACGGACGATCACACGCTCACCGTGGCCTCGACGGAGAGCCGTTGAGGCCCGGGGCAAGCAGGCCGGCCGGTGGCACAGGTGGCACGTTCCCGTCTCCGGGACAAGCTGCACGGTGTTCATTCCCGCTCTCAGAGGTTGCTGGCCAGGAACGTCTTCAGCGCAGTCCGCAGCTGGGCGGAGAACGGAAGTGATTCGTTGAAGTCCGCCGTGTTCTCGCTGATGTCCTCCTTGAGGAAGTGGTCGACCCCGTCCAGGTACACGTAATCGAGCCTTGCCGGAGCTTGCCACAAGCCCGCGGCAAGGTGGTCTTCTTGGGCGCATCCGATCAGGGCGTCGGCGTTGCTGCAGGTGAGCAGCACCGGTGTGTTCGCGGGAGAGCCGTTGATCAGCCCGTGCGCGTCCACCGTCAGATCAACCCGGAACCGCTGTCCCCCCCGGATCGACACGACGAACGCCACAGAGTTCGGCCGCTCGCTCGTCACAGAGACCAGGCCGAGCTGTTTCCAGTCGGCGAGTGAGAGGTTGAGATCAGCCGGCGACGTCGTGGCGAGGACCGCCGGAGCGAAATGGGCGCGGATCGCGGCATCCGGAATCGGCCAGCTCCCCAGCGCCTGGAAGAGCCACCGCGCCTGGACGCCGGCCGGGGTGCTGGGGAACGCCGGCCCGGGACCCGCGGACGGGGCAGGGCTGCTCCCGCACCCGGCCACCAGCAGGCCCAGGACGGCCACAACCACCAGAGCGGACCGGCCTCGCCCGGCCGTTCCTGGCCCAGGTCGGCCCGTGGTCATTGCGGGAGCGGGATAATAGATGGTGGTGGTCTTGGCCCGGCCGCCGGGGAAGGCCAGCTTCGGGAGCCCCATGACACGCCTGTGCCTTCCTGATGAGGCTCCCGCCGAGCAGGTCCTCATAGCGGCGACGCCATCCAAGGTCTCCGCAGGAACCGCATCTGCCCGGAGACACCCGTGTCACGCCGGGCCGATCGGTACCGGACCAGCGCGGACGCCTCCTGATTCAAGCCTGTCGGTACGATGTCCGGCGGCCAGAGCCGCACGGCCCGTCATCCGGGGACCTACGCCCCGTCATCACAGATCCATCCTGGCCTCGATGGCCAGCCGCCGGACGGGGCGGCTGTCGGCAGAGTTGGCGTGGTTCCCTCTTGCGGGGCGGGTGTGCCACGAGGTCCGTTGGGCAGCAGGCGGCGAGCAGGTTAATGCAGGTAGAGCCGTGACTGCGGTGCGCAGTGCCCGGCACCCGCGGCCGCTGCGCTGTACGGCCAGCGTACGGCAAGCAGCCGGGCAGTGGCGCGGGCACCCGGATATCGGGGCGCCTCGGCGTTAACGCCAATAAATCAGTTGACAGCGTTAACCGGCTGGTTTCATAATCGACTCGGTAAACGGTGTAAACATCATCGATGACGGGGGTCTTCAGATGATCAACATGCAGCTCCTTGACGGGGTGCTCGTGGCCGTGGCGGTGCTCATGGGCGTGGCCATCGCGCTCTCGGTCGCGCTGCTGCTGGCGGCGGGCTCCGTAAGCAAGCCCGGTCCGGCGCCGCAGGGCGGAATCCGGCCTTACGTGCCGCAGCGGCCGCAGTCTGATACCGACGACGACCGGGTGCTCGTACTGCACTGACCGCGCTGTCCCGGGCGACGCTGACCCTGCCGTCCCAACTCCGACAGTCAGCGGGCGGCGGCGCGGCGGGCCCGGTCCACGACCTCGCCGATGACGACGGCCAGGGCGTCGACGTCGTGCTGGGTCGAGGTGTGGCCGAGCGAGAAGCGGAGCGAGCCGCGGGCCCGGGAGCTGTCGGCGCCCATGGCCAGCAGCACGTGGCTTGGCTCGGCCACGCCCGCGGTGCATGCCGAGCCGGTGGAACAGGCGATCCCGTGCGCGTCGAGCAGCATCAGCAGGGCGTCGCCCTCACAGCCGGGGAACGAGAAGTGCGCGTTGCCGGGCAGCCGCTCCGGGCCTGGCGGCGGGCCGTTGAGCACGGCGTCCGGGACGGCGGCCAGCACCTGGCGGACCAGGTCGCCCCGCAGCGCGGCCAGCCGTGCGGCCTCCTCGGCCCGCTGCTCCGCGCAAGCCGCGGCCGCTACGGCGAACGCCCTGATCGCAGGGGTATCGAGGGTGCCGGAGCGGACGTCCCGCTCCTGCCCGCCGCCGTGCAGCACCGGAACGGGCTCCACTCCGCGCGCCAGGATCAGCGCCCCGACGCCGACCGGGCCGCCGAGCTTGTGGGCGGAGACGGCGAGCGCATCCGCCCCGCTGGCCGCGAAGTCGACGGCCAGCTGCGCGGCGGCCTGCACCGCGTCGGTGTGGAAGGGGATGCCGTACTCGTGCGCCACCGCGGCGAGCTCGGCGACCGGCTGAATGGTACCGACCTCGTTGTTCGCCCACATCGCGCTGACCACGGCCACCTGGTCGGCAGCCCGGGAGATCGCGGTGCGCAGCGCCTCGGGACGCACCCCGCCGTCGGCATCGACGCCGAGCCAGATCGCCTCCGCGCCCTGGGTGTCCTCCAGCCAGCGCACCGAGTCGAGCACGGCGTGGTGTTCCACCGAGGTGGTCAGCACCCGCCGCCGGGCGCTGTCCTGACGCGCCCAGTACAGGCCCTTGACGGCCAGGTTGTCCGCCTCGGTCCCGCCGCTGGTGAAGACCACCTCGCTCGGCCGGGCGCCGAACACCTCGGCCAGCTGCTCCCTGGACTCCTCCACGACCCGGCGGGCCCGCCTGCCCGCGGCGTGCAGCGAGGACGGGTTGCCGATCCGCGCCAATTCCTCGGTCATCGCGGCGATCGCCTCAGGTCGCATGGGCGTCGTCGCCGCGTGATCCAGGTAGGCGGATCCGATGCGCTGCGAACTCATGACGGCGACCAGCCTAGCCGGGGTGACGTAACAGATGTAACGGGTGACGTCGGTACTTTCCCGGGGACTCAGAGCTGCTTGCGCTTGTTGATCTCGTCCAGCAGCTGCGGAACCACCTTGAACAGGTCAGCGACCACCCCGAAGTCGGCCAGCTCGAAGATCGGGGCCTCGGGATCCTTGTTCACCGCGACGATGGTCTTGGAGGTCTGCATGCCGGCCCGGTGCTGGATCGCGCCGGAGATGCCGATCGCCATGTACAGCTGCGGCGAGACGGTCTTACCGGTCTGGCCGACCTGGAACTGGTGCGGGTACCAGCCGGCGTCGGTCACCGCGCGTGAGGCGCCGACGGCCGCGCCGAGCGCGTCGGCGAGCTGTTCGATGAGACCGAAGCCCTCGGCCCCGCCCGTGCCGCGCCCACCGGACACCACGATCGACGCCTCGGTCAGGTCCGGGCGCTCGCTGCGCTCGGCGACGACCCGGGCGGTCACCTTCGCTCCGCTGACCTCACCGGCCAGCGACACCGGGGACAGCTCGGCCGCGCCGGGCGCCGGCTCGGGGGCCACCGCGTTGGGCCGAACGGCCACGATCGGGGTCCCGCGCCGCACCCGCGAGTGGACGATCGTGGAGCCGCCGAAGATCGACTGCTCGGCGACCGGGCCGTGGTCGCCCGGCTGCAGGTCCACCGCGTCGGTCAGCACCCCGGAGTCGATCTTGACCGCGAGCCGGCCCGCGACCTCCTTGCCCTGGGGCGTGCCGGCCAGCAGCACGAACGCCGGGGACTTCGCCCTGACCAGCTGGGCCAGCAACGCAGCGGCGGGGGCGACGACGAAGTCGTCGACGGCCGCGTCGGCGGCCACGTAGATCCTGGCCGCGCCGTACTCGGCGCAGCGCGCCCGGCCCTGCTCCGCGCCCGGCCCGGTCCATACCACCGAAGGCTCACCGAACCGCCGGGCCAGCGTGATCAGCTCCAGCGTGACCTTCTTGACGTCGTCGCCGGTGTGCTCAGCCAGCACCAAGATCTCGGACATGTCCTCTCCCCTCTGGCCCTCAGATGAACTTCTGCCCAGCGAGGAACTCGGCCACCTTGACGCCGCCGTCGCCTTCGTCCTTGACGATCGTGCCGGACTGACGTGGCGGCCGCTGCGCGAAATCGACCACCTCGGTGGCCGACCCGCCGAGCCCGACCAGGGCAGGGTCGATGCCCGCGTCGGCCAGGCTCATCGTCTGGACCGGCTTCTTCTTCGCCGCCATGATCCCCTTAAACGACGGGTAGCGCGGCTCGTTGATCTTCTCGACCACGCCGAGCACGGCGGGCAGCGAGGACTCGACCTCGAAGTAGCCGTCTTCGGAGACCCGGCGGATCCGCAGGACCGAGCCGTCGATCTCCGCCTTGATGGCCAGCGAGGCCTGCGGGACGCCCAGCCGCTCGGCCAGCATCGGGGCCATCACGCCCATCCGGGCGTCGGTCGACTCAGATCCGCAGATCACCAGGTCGAATCCGATCTGCCTGAGCACCTGAGCAAGCGCGTAGGAGGTAGACAAGGCGTCGGAGCCGGCCAGCCCGTCGTCCAGCAGGTGCACGGCCTGGTCGGCGCCCATCGACAGCGCCTTGCGGATCGACTCGGCGGCCTTCTCCGGGCCCATGGTCACAATGACGACCTCTGCGTCGCCACCCGCCTCGCGCTGCGCCTCGGCGATCCGCAGGCCCTCCTCGATGGCATACTCATCTATCTCGTTGATGAGCCCGTCCACCGACGCGCGGTCCAGCGTGGCATCCGCGGGCTCGAGCGTGCGCTCGACCGCGGTATCGGGGACCTGCTTGACGCAGACGACGATCTTCATGGCTGACACCGGCCTCCCTCGTTGCTCGCCTACAGCCTGCCAAACCGCCTGGGATAACCCGGCACCGGGTCCCCGGGGTCAATGTTACCGGCTGGTAGTGCCGCATCTCGCCGAGTGGGCCGACTACCAGGCCATCGACCCCGCCGAGCTGGCCCGCGTGGTGAGCGGCGCGCCATCATTGACGCCCGGTGCTGCCCGGCCGCCGCGCTCTGGCACGACGCGGGCTGGACCGTGCAGGTCCTGGGACGCCCTAGCCACGGCCCGTTCAGTGAAAGAAGTGGCGGACGCCGGTGAAGTAGAGGCTGACCCCCGCGGCCTCGGCGGCGGCGACGGTCAGGTGATCGCGGATCGAGCCGCCCGGCTCGGCCACCGCTCGCACGCCGGCCTCGGCGAGGATCTCGAAGCCGTCTGCGAACGGGAAATACGCGTCGCTGGCGGCCACCGAGCCCGCCGCCCGGTCCCCCGCCCGCAGCACGGCCAAGCGGGCCGAATCGACCCGGTTGACCTGGCCCATGCCGACGCCGACCGAGGCGCCGCCTGACGCGAGCAAGATGGCGTTCGACTTGACCGCACGGCAGGCCTTCCAGGCGAAGGCCAGGTCCGCCAGCTGCGCCGGATCGGCCGCTGGCCCTGCTTTGAGCTGCCAGTTCGCCGGATCGTCGCCCGGCTCCCGGACCCGGTCCGCGGACTGCAGCAGCATGCCGCCGCTCACCGGCCGCATTTCGGTGGCGGAGGTGGCGGCCGGGGGAGCGCATCTCAGCAGGCGGATGTTCTTGCTCGCGGACAGGATGTCCAGCGCCTCGTCGTCGAAGCTGGGCGCGATGACCACCTCGGTGAACACCTCGGCGATCTGCCGGGCCAGATCCGCGGTCACCGGTCCGTTGGCCGCTATGACGCCGCCGAAGGCCGAGACCGGGTCGCACGCGTGTGCCTTGGCGTGGGCGTCGGCCAGGTCGGAGCCGATGGCGATGCCGCACGGGTTGGAGTGCTTGATGATGGCCACGCACGGCTCGGCGAAGTCGTAGGCGGCGCGCCGGGCCGCGTCCGCGTCGACGTAGTTGTTGTAGGACATGGCCTTGCCGTGCAGCAGGTCGGCGGCCGCGATGCCGTCGCCGGGGCCGGGTCCGGGCCGGGCGTACAGCGCGGCACGCTGATGCGGGTTCTCGCCGTAGCGCAGCACGTCGGCGCGCTGCCACAGGGCACCGGCCACCGCGGGCCAGCCGCTGTCGCGCGCGATCTCGTCGGGCGCATACGCGGCCGCGAACCAGGAGGC
>Ga0187781_10003046_pt1 | contig 12651 bp, 11 predicted proteins | sample 0715_SJ02_MP02_2_FD_132447 | JGI IMG/M metagenome (GOLD analysis project Ga0187781, IMG submission 132447) | Tropical peat soil microbial communities from peatlands in Department of Meta, Colombia - 0715_SJ02_MP02_20_MG | ecosystem: Environmental > Terrestrial > Soil > Wetlands > Peat | place...
CCATGATTACTCCCGGGACGATCGGACACCTGCGCAATTTCCACCTGGAAGAGGAAGCGGCCATGACCCTGCTCAGCGCCGACCTGGAAGATCCAACCGGATATGGCCGCGTGCTGCGAAAGGGCGCGCGCAGCAGCGAAGTGGAAGCGATTGTCGAAGAAAAGTCGGCCAGCGCGCCACAGAAAAAGATTCGCGAGATTAATTCCGGCTTCTATGTTTTTGCCGTGAAGGAACTCTACGCCAACATCGGAAAACTCTCTACCGAGAACGCGCACGCCGAATATTACCTGACGGACATGGCCGCGGTGCTGTCGAAAGCGCGAGAGCGCGTGGTGGTGTTCAAAACCGCCAATGCCCGCGAGGTGCTGGGCGGAAATACCCGGGAGGAACTGGCCGATATCGACCACTTCATGCGGATGTCGAAGTGCCGGCAGTTGATGGCGGACGGAGTGACCATCTTTTACCCGGCGACCTGTGTGATTGACGCCGAGGTGGAGATAGCTCCGGACACGGTCGTCGAACCCTACGTGCAACTGCTGGGGAAAACGCGAATCGGCACGGCCTGCCGCGTGCGTTCGTACTCGGTGGTTCGCGATTCGGTCATTGGCGATGGCGTGATCATCCGTCCGGGATGCGTGCTGGAGGAATCGCGGGTGAGTGCCGGCGCGGTTATCGGGCCCTATTCGCACTTGCGTCCAGGGAGCGAGATTGGCGAAGGCGCGCACGTGGGGAATTTCGTCGAGACCAAGAAGATCAAGCTGGGCAAGGAATCGAAGGCGAATCACCTGACCTATCTGGGCGACGCGGAGATCGGGGCTGGCGTCAACATTGGCGCGGGCACCATCACCTGCAACTTCGACGGCGTCCACAAGCACAAGACGGTGATTGACGATGGCGTCTTCATCGGCAGCGACAGCACGCTGGTGGCGCCGGTGCGCGTGGGCAAGGGCGCCTACGTCGGGGCGGCATCCTGCATCACCGGCGATGTTCCCCAGGACTCGCTCGCGATTGGCCGGGCGCGGCAAGTTGTGAAGGAAGGCTGGGTCCGGCAGAAACGGTCTGCGCGAAAACCCAAATAGCGCCGTTCGAGGAACAGGCACCGAGGCGGGACGTCCCGGTGCCCGAATTTTGCCGCTAGTAGGTCTTCAGTGCGAGACGGCCGCGAACAGGTCGGAATGCATCAGCGACTCAAACTGTTGATCGGTAGACTTAAAGTGCAATTGCAAGTTGGAGCCGTCGGAATCAGCCGTGGTGTTGTCTATGGCAACTTTCTCGGCAGCCGTGGCATTCACCTTCTTGTAGAGAATGCCGGCCTTGACCAGTGACGACATGGTCGAGGCGGTCACGGAGTCGGAAGTGAGAACCGTGAGGTCAAAGTTGACGCCGCTGGAAAAGCTCATGGTATAGCGTGAGCCCAGCAGCCGCTTCTTGAGGGTTTCGTAATCGGCGATCTTGGATGCGTCGCCCAGGGCGGAGCGCATCATATTCTGGGTTCCTTGCTGGTCGAGGATGCTCCAGACCGGCGCCGAGTCGACGTTCGGCATCATGTCGGCCATGTCGCCGTTGGTGTCGAGGCTCAGGATTTTGCCATCGCGCGTATCCAGCGCGGCGTGAAGGGCCGTCGATTCGCCAAACAGCAGCGTGTTGTTATCGATGAAAGTCATGACGAAGCCGCCGTCCATCGGATAAACATCCGAAGTGCCGTATTTCTTAGGGACGAACTTCTGCAGTTTCATCTTCTTAAGGACAACTTTCATGTCGAAGGAGCCACTGGCCGCACCAATGTTCTTGACGCCTTGTTTGCCGCTGCGGAAGGAAGCGAACGCCAGCGTGTCCACATCTTTGTCGGGGTCGATGCCGATGCCCTTGAGGGCAGCTTCGAATTGCTTGATGTTGTCCGGCATCAACTGCTGTTTCAGCGCCAATGCAGTAGGTGAATCCTTCAGCGCGCGGTAGTCCACCGAGATCAACTGCACCAGTTCGGCGGGGATGCAGGAGCGGGCGGACGAGTTGAGGGGCATGGCATAGGCCATGGTCACCAGCAGAAGGGAAGCCACGCAAATCTTGAACAGTTTCATAACTCCTCTGGATTCAGAAGGCTAAATCTCGCACACTTTCAGTTGGATGCGCGATCAGGCCTTGTTGTCGATAGATCGATTTATTTTATTTTACTTGCAGCCGGGCAGTTTGAACAAAGGTACCTGACCCATTGACGGGTTGGAGTCGGGATAGATCGCCCCCACTCCGACCGTCTCTTTCTTCACAGTCCTGGTCATCACAATCCTGGCCACCACAATCCTGGTCATCATCTGGATCGGCGGGCGGCCGCCGATCATGCATAAAGAAATCCGCACCGACGGGCGCGTTGATGGAGTGATGCCGTCTACATCAAAGCTGCAGTCCTTTGGCGTACGCTAGCCGCAAAGGCCTGATCTTTCAGCGAATCCAGGTTGATCTCCACGTTGGCCAACGCGCCGGCTACAGCAGCGCGGGTCAGGGCCACAGCGGTCGCCAGGTCAGACTTCATGTTGGGATTGGTGATGGGAGCAAGCGATTGCGCGATCTGCGCAATCTCGTGCGCTTTTTCGGCAACGCGCAGAGGAACGGACGTCGCTTCCTTCAACGCCGCTTCGATCGTGGCCTCGGTGGAGGCTTCATCGGCGGCAGCCTTGGTTCGCTTGTATGCCTTCATCACGGAGTTGTAGGACTCGGCGTCAGCGTCAACCGCGCCCTTCATTTCTTCGCGCAGCGCAGCCAACCGCGCGATGGCTCCGCTCAGCTGCGATTCATATTGCACATAGGCCTTCTTGCCGCGCGACAGGGAGGCGACCATCGTGGCCAGGCCGGCTGCCATGGCGGCGGCGGCGGCCGACGCGCTGCCGCCTCCAGGAGTGGCCGTGGGCGCGGCGAGCTGCTCTACGAACGGCTCAATGCCGGCTCTTAACCCGCCAACTGCGACTTTGCCCTGCATCACGGCCGCCAAGCGGTTTTCAAGAATTAAAGACGAATCGAAATTTTCTACCTGCAGAAACCACTCGGCGGCTTGCTCCAGAGCTTTCTTGGGGATCAGGCCCACGATCTCGCTCGACACGGGCATGACGCCATAGCGGGCAGCCTCGCGCTTCACCAGTTCGAAGACGCGGTGCACGGGAGTCTGCTCAAAGTCGGTCAGGTTCATCGAAACCTGGGCCAGGCCGCGCACCAGGAATCCGGCGCCCTTTACGAAGCGCAAGCCGCCAGTGGAAAAGCGCACCGCCTTCGCGACTTTTTTCGCGATCTCAACCTCGGGCGTGTTGAGGAAGACGTTGTAAGCGATGAGGAACTTGCGCGCGCCCACCACGGTAGCACCCGCGGTTGGATGCAGTCGGGGCTCACCAAAGTCCGGCCGCCGGGCGGGGTTGGTGGCGATCTCGGCGCGGATGCCTTCAAATTGCCCGCGACGAATGTTCTCCAGATTCTGGCGCTCCGGCGTAGTCGCGGCGGCCTCGTAAAGATAGACGGGAATCTTGAAGCGCTTCCAGATCTCTTCGGCGACATGGCGCGCCATAGCTGCACAGTCTTCGATAGTCACGCCATCAATCGGGATGAAGGGGACGACGTCAGCCGCACCCATGCGGGGATGTGCGCCGGAATGAACGTTGAGGTCAATTAATTCGGCGGCCTTACCGACCCCGCGGATGGCGGCTTCCTGAATGGCCTCGCGCTCGCCGGCCAGAGTGATCACCGAGCGGTTGTGGTCAGCGTCCATTTCGCGGTCGAGCAGGTAGACGCCGGGCACCTTCATGGCATCGATGATGGCGTCAACTTTCGCTTTATCCCGGCCTTCAGAAAAATTAGGAACACATTCGACGAGGGTGGACATAACCGAGAAGAATAGCTGCGACGGTGCAGGGAAGCAAGGCCAGTGGGCACTAAGGCTCGTATGCAGAACGACTTGAGGAGTATGCCCTCCGTAACTTTCGTGCATCAAAAGAAGTGAGATAAAGTTGAGCAAGACTTGCGAGCGACGTACAGGGTAAACTAAATTGGCTCAGGAAACGAATCGAAAGGGCAGGTACATGTCCGCACTCCCAACTCCGCAGCCCCAGTCAAAGCGCACGCGCAAACAAGCGCTGAGGGAGATTGCCCGGCTTCTGGAAGAACAAATGGACGAGATGGGACTTTCGGAAGCCGAGAAGAATGCCCGGACCGACGCGTTCGTCGAGGACGTCAAGAGAATCAAAGCTTCTCGCGCTGCAACTCCCTCCAAGTAGCAAGTATCCCGTCATATCTTGGGTTGCCGGGAACAATGCCATACCTGACGGCGAGGCTCCGCCTAAAGGCTTCTTCCTCGTCAAGATTGAGCAATTCCTCCATCGACTTTATTGCTTTGATCTCGCGTTGGCGCGCTTCTCCTCGCGGTGTTCTCGGTCGAGCTTCGTTGAAGGAGGAGGGTTTCTTCATGATATTGCTCAGCCTAGCCACAAAGATGTTTGGCGCGCAACTATTGCCGCAAAGACGGCTTTGCGGAAACACGGCTCGCCGGGAATACGGATTGCCAGCAAGGCGGCTTGGCTTGCTGAGGCCCGACGTCGAAGGCATGAACGATCTTAGCGTTTACCCCTCCCCAGGAATCTTCCCACCCCCAGCCTCACCTGCACCGTGTTGATCCCCGGATTCAGGTTCGCCAGGCCGGCATTCGAGATGTGCATGTAGCGCAGTTCAAGGCTCCAGTTGTATTTCGCGCCGAGAATGTGGGTGCCCAATGCGGCCTGGTCCATGAAGTTCACCGTGTTGGTGCCAGTGGGGATGTTGTGGTTGGTGAACACCGTACCTCCGCACAGCTCAAGGTAAGGCGAAAGTCGCCCGCGGCGTTCGAAATTCCACTTGAGGCCGAGCGGGTCGAAACCCACGCCGTAGGCGGTGTTGGCGGGCTGGAAGACGAAAAAGACAGGGACGGCGTCCACCGCGTACTCGAAGCGTCCGCGGAGAAAACCGGGAAGATGCGGGCCGGTGAGAATCCACCCGTAGCGCAGGCCGGCATTGAAGGCGCCGGTGTTTTTCGTGCCTCCAGGCACGGAGTGGCCACCGCCCGCCCAGATCTGGACTTCATTGCCACCACTCTCGGGCGCGACCGGTAGGTTATGAATCTGAGCAAGGCAATGAGAGTTCGCGATCAGCAGGGATGTGACGGTGAGTAAAAAGTAGCGCATGATCGCCCCTCACTGTGTCGAGTCCAAACAGACAATACAGGAAGTTGGTAGAAGGACACAATTCATACGCCGCAGTTGTTCGTTCGCACTCCTTCGCGCCCTTTGCGGCAGTACTTTGCGAGCTTCGCGGTGAGAGCCTTAACCGCGAAGGACGCAAAGACCGCAAAGTGAGAGCTGTGATGCCAGACGAATCGTGAGCCGCTGCTAAGAGGACCTGCTGCGCCGCGGATGTTGGACCCCGATTTCCATCAGGTCGCGGGCGACGCGGGTGGTGTTGTGGCGAGCCACGCCGGCTTCTTCCAGATAATCTCCCAGCACCGGGATCACCCCCAGCGCTTCGATTGCGTCAAGGTCATTCACGATCTGGCAGGCGCCTTCGCTGGCGTATTTGGCCTTGAGTTCGTCTGACGCGGGGGTGCGATTGAGGAGCGCGTAGTCGAAAATTTGTTTCTGCGCATGGCTGTCCAGTGCGCGGAGATGATCAGCCGCGGTCAGGCCCAGGCTCTCATTCGCCTGGGTCATCAGGTTACAAATGAACACCTTGGTGGCGGGCGACTCGACAATCGCCATGGCAATGCCGCGCACCAGCAGGTTGGGAATCAGACTGGTAAAGAGCGAACCGGGGCCGATGGTAATCATGTCGGCGTGGGCAATCGCTTCCAGAGTCTGTGGCATGGGGCCGACATCGGGCGGAACGAGGACCAGTTCCTTAATGCGCCCTTTGCTGGCCGTGATTTTGGTCTCGCCGCGAATCCGCGTGCCGTCTTCCATCAGCGCTTCCAGTTCGATGTTGGAAGTGGTCGCGGGATAGATGTGTCCGCGGGTGAGCAGAATCTCGGAAGACAGGCGCACCGCCTCGGAAAAATCGGAAGTCAGCGAAGTCAGAGCGGCAAGAAAAAGATTGCCAAAGCTGTGGCCCTCGAGTCCAGAGCCCTTGTCGAAGCGGTGGCGGAAGAGCCTGGACAGCAGAGCCTCGTCCTCGCTGAGGGCGACAATGCAGTTCCGGATGTCGCCCGGCGGAAGCATGTTGAGTTCTTTTCGCAAGCGGCCGCTGGAGCCGCCGTCGTCGCTGACCGTGACCACGGCACAAAGATCGCGGATGAGTGGCGAGTCCGGCCGCTCGGCTGTGGCCTCGGCCGGGGATAGAGCAAAACGCTTGAGTCCCTTGAGCAGGGTGGAAAGCCCGGTGCCGCCACCGATGGCGACGACGCGCAGGCCCCGCTCGGCCACGGTTTTCTCCGAGGGCAGGGTCGCAGCCGTCTTGGTTTTCATTGCCCCCGTCCTCGCACCGCTACACGGATTCGTCTGCGTTGAAGTCGCTGTCGGAGCCCAGTTCGGCGCCGGGATCCGGATATAGCAACTCCGTGAACCGGGGATCCTCAGCCAGATTCTGGAAATCGGAATCGTTGCGGGCCTGGAACCGTAGCTGAGGATTCAAACGCAGAGCTTCATCCAGGCGTTTAAGGGAATCCTCCACGTGGCCCGTGAGGCAGTCCAGCGCCGCCATGCCGTATGCGACGTAGTCCGCCTTCGGGTTCTGCTTCAGCAACTTTTCCAGATGTTCTCTGGCGCTGACATAGTCGCCCAGGTTCATCAGCGAGACGGCGTAGTCAAAGTGCTCTTCCGGAGTCTTGAACTGCGTGACCGTGGTGCGCTCCAGGTGCTGGTTGCAGGTGTTGAGGTGAACGCCGGCGCGGTCGGCCAGTTCTTTGCTGGGTCCGGCCACGACCTTCTGGAAATGAGGCTTCGCCTTGTCGAACTTGTGCTCCTGCATGGCGCGCAGGCCCGCTTCGTAACTCTGCAAAGCCTGCGTGTAACGTGGGTCTTCCGCCACGGATTTCTTCGCGGTAGGTTTCTGAGCCATGTGCAAGACTCTTCCTGTACTCTTGGGAATAAGACGCTCCTTGGAGTGCGTGCTTTGTAGCCGAGCAGTAAAGTATCACTCAAAGAGTGGGTAGAGGGCAAACGTCCGGGCCCTAGTTGATCGCCGCGGCGGACTGCAGGTCAATCTGCCTCCATTCGCCTTTGATGATGCCGGCGCGAATCTGCGCTGCTGATTTGCCCTTCTTGTGCTGCTGGTAGGAGTAGTACAGCTCCTTCAGGCAGGTGTCACAGTTCGCCCCGTGCGTGTTCTCAAAGCAGCTGTGCAAGCTGTTGTGGCCTATGCGGTCGCAATAGCAGTAGCACGGCTGCTGATGGAGCACGGTTGGAATCCTGGCCGCCAGTTCGTAGGCGTGGGTCTGGAAGGCGTACTGGGCGCCGGCGCCCCATAGATCGGCCTTGGTCAGAATCGGCGGGAGCGGTGTTCCTTTCGGAGGAGGAGCGGCGTTGTAAGCCGGAACGCCGCTTTCCTCCTGCGGCGCGGCCCATTGCGCCGACACGCTCAGAGTCATCAGGAAGAGGAAGGCCATGGTTAAGCTGCGGTACACAGTTTTGTACGCTGGAGATGTCAGGCGTGTCATAGGTTCGTGAACGTATTGTAACTTTCCGGCAGATTGGGCTGAAAGTTCGTTACCGTGTCCTGGTGAGTTCTCCGATCGCGGATACAACCTCTGATCTTGCCGCTGGTTCTGTATACAATAGGGAACGCATGCCAGAACCGGTCAGGAGCCAAAATTCGGCAGCTGTGTCGGCCAGGCCCCTGGCCGGTGCGCCCGCCGAGGCAGACGTGTCCAGCGGAGCCCCGCATGTCCGGACCGGCTTCGGAGTCTGGGTGCGCGACCTGATCATTTCGCTGGCGATTTCCGCCTTCATCATCATTTTCATTTATCAACCGGTTAAGGTGGAGGGCACGAGCATGATGCCCTCGCTCGACGACCAGGAACGGATCTTCGTCAACAAGTTTGTGTACCGGCTGGAGCCGATTGAGCGCGGGGATATTGTAGTGTTCCGCTACCCGCGCGATCCCTCCAAGAGCTACATCAAACGGGTAATCGGGACAGCGGGCGACCGTATCCGCATTGACGGCGGCCAGGTCTACGTGAACGACGAGGCCGTGGACGAAGACTACGTTCCCGCAGCCTATACCGATGCCCGCTCCTATCCCGAAACCGTGGTGCCGCCGCATCATTATTTCGTGCTCGGCGACCATCGTTCCATGTCACAAGACAGCCGCGATTTCGGCCCGGTAAGCCAGAGTTTCATTTACGGCAAGGCGGTATTCGGTTACTGGCCGATGGACAAGCTGGGACGGGTGCGGTAACGACCAGCTTCGCGGCCAACAATGAGCCTTGTTATTCCGAGCCGTTCGCGGGCGCGCAACAGCCTGCCCTGAGCGAGCGCAGCGAGTCGAATGGGACGAGAACGTGTCGAGGAACCTGGTTTTTTCATCGGTTGAGCCGAATTTTTTCTCTTTATCCACAATCTTTCGGTTCCACCCCCGCTCTATTCCCTGATAAAATCCTAAAAATCCACTCTCGGGAGCGAGAATGCAGGCTATCCTTGCGCTGGAAGATGGACGCGTCTTCCGCGGCAAAGGCTACGGCGCCAAAGGCGAATGCTACGGCGAAGTCGTTTTTAATACTTCCATTACCGGCTACCAGGAAATTTTCACCGACCCTTCTTACTCCGGCCAGATTGTCGTTCTGACCAACCCGGAAATCGGAAACTACGGCACCAATCAGGAAGATAACGAAGCCACGCGTCCGTGGATCGAAGGCCTGATTGTGCGCGAGTTTTCGAAAGTGAGCTCCAACTGGCGCTCGCAGCAGGTGGCCGAAGAGTATCTGGAGCAATTCAAGGTGCCGGTGTTGTCGGATATTGACTCGCGAGCGCTGGTGCGGCATTTGCGGGACCACGGCGTGATGCGCGGCGTCATTTCGACCATCGAGGACGACGTCGAAAAACTCGTGGCCAAGGCGCGCTCCATTCCGAAGATGGACGGCACTGATCTGGCCAAAGAAGTCAGCACCAAGCGATCTTATGTCTGGGAGGTCGGCGAGCGCTCGCACGAGCCAGTGGCGGTGGTCGGAGTGAAAGACGAGCCGCCGCGATTTCACGTCGTCGCTTACGACTTCGGCATCAAGCAGAACATTCTGCGCAAGCTGCGCGGCGAGGGATGCAAAGTGACAGTGGTTCCGGCGCAGACTCCGCCGGAAGATGTGCTGGCCCTGAAGCCCGATGGAGTTTTTCTCTCGAACGGCCCCGGCGATCCCGAGCCCTGCACCTACGCGGTCGATTCGATCCGCCGGCTCATGGGACGACAGCCGATCTTCGGCATTTGCTTAGGTCATCAGCTCACAGGGATCGCGCTCGGCGGCAAGACCTTCAAGCTCAAGTTCGGGCATCATGGCGGAAATCATCCGGTGAAGCAGTTGAAGACGGGGAAGATCGAGATCACGGCGCACAACCACAATTTCGCCGTTGACCCGGACTCGCTGCCGGCAAGCGAAGTCGAGCTGACGCACGTGGATCTGAACGACCAGACGCTCGAAGGCCTGCGGCATCGCAACTTGCCGCTGTTCAGCGTGCAGTATCACCCGGAAGCCGCCCCCGGCCCCCACGATTCGCACTATCTGTTCAAGGAGTTCACAAAGATGATGGAGGAGTGGAAGGGGTGAGAGTTTTGAAAGGGCGCGGCTTTAAGCCGCGCCGGATGAGATGAAGAAAATTTTGTCATCCCGAGCGAAGATGATCGTCCCGGCAGGCCGGGACGATCATCACAGTCGAGGGACCTTGCGTTTTGCTTGGCGTGCTCGCAACGAACGAAACACAAGGTCCCTCCACTCGCGAGTTGATTGCTTCGCAATCAACTCACTTCGGTCGGGATGGCAACTGGCAACTGAGAACTGACAACTGGTTTTAAATGCCTAAACGCACTGACATCTCGAAGATTCTGATTCTCGGCTCGGGGCCGATCGTCATCGGGCAGTCGGCCGAGTTCGATTACTCCGGCACGCAGGCCTGCAAGGCGCTCAGGTCCGAGGGTTTCGAAGTCGTGCTGGCCAACTCCAATCCGGCCACCATCATGACCGACCCGGAGTTCGCCGACCGCACCTACATCGAGCCGCTCACGCTGGAGTATCTGGAAGAAATTATCCGTATCGAGCGCGAAATGGCGCCGGGCGCAGGTTTCGCCGTGCTGCCCACCGTCGGCGGCCAGACCGCGCTGAATCTTGCCATCGAACTTTCCGACGGAGGCGTGCTGGAAAAATACGATGTCAGCCTGATCGGCGCCAAGGTCGAAGCCATCAAGAAAGCCGAAGACCGGCTCTTTTTCAAAGACGCCATGCAGCGGATCGGTCTCGACGTTCCCAAGTCCGCGCTGGTCAACAACACCAAAGACGGCCTTGAATTCGCGGGCAAGATCGGCTTTCCGGTCATTGTTCGTCCTTCCTTCACTCTCGGCGGCACTGGCGGCGGCCTCGCCTACAATCGCGAAGAACTGATGGAAGTGCTGGGCCGCGGCCTCGACCTTTCTCCCGTGCACGAAGCGCTGATCGAAGAATCGGTGCTCGGCTGGAAGGAATTCGAGCTCGAGGTGATGCGCGACACCAAGGACAACGTCATCATCATCTGCTCGATCGAGAATTTCGATCCCATGGGAGTGCACACCGGCGACTCGATCACGGTCGCGCCGGCCCAGACGCTCACCGACCGCGAGTATCAGGCCATGCGCGACGCTGCCATCGCCGTCATCCGCGAAATTGGCGTCGACACTGGCGGATCGAACATCCAGTTCGCGGTCAATCCGGAAACCGGGCGCATGGTTGTAATCGAAATGAATCCGCGCGTGTCGCGTTCTTCGGCGCTGGCCTCGAAAGCCACCGGATTCCCCATCGCGAAAATTGCCGCTAAACTCGCCGTGGGCTACACGCTCGACGAGATCCCCAACGACATCACGCGCAAAACGCCGGCGTGTTTTGAGCCGACGCTCGACTACGTCGTCGTCAAGATTCCCAAATGGCAGTTCGAAAAGTTCCCCGGCGCTGATGATACGCTCGGCCCGCAGATGAAATCCGTCGGGGAAGTGATGGCCATTGGCCGCACTTTCAAGGAAGCGCTGATGAAGGGCATCCGCTCGCTCGATACTGGCAAGCGCGTGGGTGGGGCCAGGATCGAGCCGAAGATTCTCACCCAGAGATTGGTCACGCCGCATCCAGAGCGGCTGGCATACGTGCAATACGCGCTGCGCCAGGGACACACGGTCAAGCAGGTCGCGAAGATGACCTCGATGGATCCGTGGTTCCTGTATCAGCTGAAACAGATCAATGACCAGCAACTCGAACTGGAAAAGCATCCGATGGAATCGATTCCGACAGAAGTCCTGCGTGAATCGAAGCGCATGGGATTCTCCGACGGCCGGCTGGCCGCGGCCTGGCGGCTGGAAGGTCAGGAGAAAGTCCGCTACCTGCGCGGCAAGCACGGCGTTCTGCCGGTCTACAAGCGCGTGGACACGTGCGCTGCCGAGTTCGAGAGCTTTACGCCGTATCTTTACTCGACTTACGAAGACGAAGACGAGGCCACGCCAACCGACAAGAAGAAGGTCATCATCCTGGGCAGCGGGCCCAACCGCATCGGGCAGGGAATTGAGTTCGACTATTGCTGCTGCCACGCCTCGTTCGCTTTGCACGAAGACGGCTACGAGACGATCATGATCAACTGCAATCCCGAGACCGTCTCGACCGACTACGACACCAGCGACCGGCTCTATTTCGAGCCGCTGACGTTCGAAGATGTGTGGGCGATTTATCAGCACGAGACCGCGAAAGGCGCGCCGGTGGGCGTGATCGTGCAGTTCGGCGGGCAGACGCCGCTCAACCTGGCGCTGCCCCTGAAGGCCGCGGGCGTGAACATCATCGGCACCTCGCCCGAATCGATCGATCTGGCCGAAGACCGCAAACAGTTCAACAAGCTGCTCGAAGAGCTCGAGATTCCGCAGGCTCCGGGCGTGATGGCGACCTCGATCGAGGAGGCGGTTGAGGGCGCGAAGCAAATTGGCTATCCCGTGCTGGTGCGGCCTTCTTATGTGCTCGGCGGCCGGGCCATGGTGATCGCATACGATGAAGAATCGGTCGTCCGCTACATGAAAGAGGCGGTCGAGTATTCGCACGATCGTCCGGTGCTGATCGATCACTTCCTCGAAGATGCGATCGAAGTGGACGTCGACGCGCTGGCCGATGGGGAAGACGTAGTCATCGGCGGAATCATGCAGCACATCGAGGAGGCCGGCATTCACTCCGGCGATTCGTCGTGCGTGCTCCCCGCCGTTGATATTCCCCAGCACTTGCTCGATCGCATGCGCGACTACACCTTCAAGCTGGCGCGCGCGCTGAAGGTCGTCGGCCTGATGAACATCCAGTTTGCCATTCCGCGCGGCGACGGCAACGCCAGCGGCAATGGCTCGGAGGGCGGCAAAGTCTACGTGCTCGAAGTCAACCCCCGCGCCTCGCGCACCGTGCCTTATGTTTCGAAGGCGACGGGCATTCCCATGGCGAAGATTGCGGCGCGGCTTATGACC
>Ga0187781_10003047_pt1 | contig 12650 bp, 9 predicted proteins | sample 0715_SJ02_MP02_2_FD_132447 | JGI IMG/M metagenome (GOLD analysis project Ga0187781, IMG submission 132447) | Tropical peat soil microbial communities from peatlands in Department of Meta, Colombia - 0715_SJ02_MP02_20_MG | ecosystem: Environmental > Terrestrial > Soil > Wetlands > Peat | place...
AGGTCCGACTCGAGACCGGCGCAGTTGATCGCATACCTCGCGCGCACCTCGCCGGACGGGGTATCCAATCTCCAGGCGTCGGCGGAGAGCGCGGCCGAACGGACCTCGCTCGACCGCCGGGTCGTGACGCCGTCGTCCGCGAGACGGGAGACGAGCCGCTCGGCGACCGCCGGGTAGTCGATGATCGCGGCTGACGGGACCTCGGTCGCCGCCGTGCCCACCACCTCGGGGAGGCGAGCGGAGAATTCCGCGTGCGCCAGTCGACGGACGTTCGTGACCCCGTTCTCCCGGGCGCGGCGTTCGATCTCCTCGAGCGCCGGGAGCTCCTCCGGCCGGGACGCGACAATCACCTTGCCGACCCGCTCGTAGCGGATCCGCTCGCGCGTCGCAAAATCGATGAGGGCGGCGCGTCCGTCGAGGGTGAGGCGGGCTTTGAGCGAGCCGGGTCGGTAATAGACACCGGAGTGAACGACCCCACTATTGTGGCCGGTCTGGTGGGCCGCGACGCTCGCCTCCTTTTCGAGAACGACCAGCGACCACTCCGGTCGTCGTTCGTGGACGGCCCGTGCGGTCGCGAGACCGACGATCCCCGCGCCGATGACCGCGACGTCGAACGCCTCGCTCATTCGGTCAACCCACGGACACATCAAGCGTATAATCTCGTCCGCCAAAACCTCCCACGATTCTCATGGCGATTCGTATCGTCGTTCCTGCAGAGGTAACTCCCGGCGAGCGACGCGTTGCCCTCGTCCCCGAGGTCGTGAAGCACCTGACCAAATCGGGGGTCGAAGTGGCGATCGAGGCCGGCGCCGGCCTCAAATCCGGGTACCCGGACGCGCTCTACACGGCGGCGGGCGCGCAGACCGTCCCGGACCGTGCCGCGCTCTTCGGGAGCGCGGCGCTCGTGCTCAAGGTGCTGGCTCCCACGGTCGAGGAAATCGGGTGGATGCCGTCGGGAACGGTCGTGGTCGCGCTCATGAACGCGACCCGGAACCTCGACCGCGTCGCGAAGATGCGCGACCAGAAGCTCACCGCGTTCGCGCTCGAGCTCCTGCCGCGGATCACCCGGGCGCAGAGCATGGACGTCCTCTCTTCCCAGGCGACGGCCGCGGGCTACCGCGCGATGCTCATCGGAGCGGGGCTCTGCCCGAAGTTCCTGCCGATGCTGACGACGGCGGCCGGGACGATCCGACCGGCGAAGGTCCTCGTCCTCGGGGCGGGCGTGGCCGGTCTCATGGCGATCGCGACCGCGCACCGTATGGGTGCCGTCGTCGAAGGGTACGATGTTCGGCGGGCGGCGGGCGAACAGGTCCGTAGCCTCGGCGCGAAGTTCCTCGAGCTCCAGATCAACGCGGAAGGCGCGGGCGGGTACGCACGCGAACTCACGGACGAGGAGAAGAAGCAGGAGCAGGCGATGGTCGCGAAGGCGGTCTCCGAGGCCGATGTCATCGTCACGACCGCCGCGATCCCCGGCCGCAAGGCGCCGCTGCTCGTCCGCAAGGAGATGGTCGCGGCGATGCGACCGGGTTCGGTGATCGTCGACCTCGCCGCGGAGACCGGCGGGAACTGCGAGCTCACGAAGCCCGGCGAAGAGGTCGTCGTGGACGGCGTGACGATCGCCGGCCCCCTCAACCTCCCGAGCCAGCTCGCGTTCAACGCGAGCCAGATGTTCGCGAAGAACCTCGAGTCGTTCCTCACCCTCCTCCTCACGAAGGAACGGACGCTCGTCACGGAGTATTCGGACGAGATCCTCGCCGCGAGCCTTCTGACCTCGAACGGCGCGGTGACGCACAAGCCGACCGCCGAATTGCTCGCGAAGGGGGCGGCGTAGATGGCCGCGGACATCTGGACGGCGCTCTTCATCGCGCTCCTCGCGGTCTTCGTTGGCTACGAGGTCATCAGCCGGGTACCAGTGCTCCTCCACACCCCGCTCATGAGCGGGTCGAACTTCATCCACGGGATCGTCCTCGTCGGCGGCATCGTGGCGCTCGGCCTCGCCACGAACACGGCGGAGGAAGCGATCGGATTCATCGCCGTGGTGATGGGGGCGATGAACGTCACGGGCGGCTACGTCGTGACGGAACGCATCCTCGCGATGTTTGACCGCTCGAAGCCGAAGGGAGGCGCGCCATGAGCGCGTGGGTCTCGGACGCGATCGACGCGGTCTACGTCGTCGCGGTCCTCGTCTTCATCCTCGGTCTCAAGGCGATGAGCTCGCCGGTCACGGCCCGCCGCGGTATCGTCTACGCCGGGATCGCGATGTTGATCGCGGTCGTCGTCACGTTCTTCAGCCCGGGCCTCTCGAACTTCGCCCTGATCGCCCTCGGCGTGGCGGTCGGCGGCCTCGGGGGTTGGTACTGGGCCCGCGTCGTGAAGATGACGGCGATGCCCCAGATGGTCGCGATGTTCAACGGGATGGGAGGGGGCGCCGCGGCGGCGATCGGTGCGGTCGAGCTCCTTTCGACCCTTTCGAACCAGGTCACTTCGTCCCTCAGCGTCGCGGGGGCGATCATCGGTTCGATCTCGATCGCGGGGAGCATGATCGCCTTCCTGAAGCTCCAGGGCTGGATGCCGTCGAAGGCGATCGTCCTCCCGGCCCGTCAGTACGTCAACACCGGTGTCCTCATCGTCGGGGTCGCCTGCGGCGTGCTCCTCCTCTGGACCTCGAGCTTCGTCTGGATGCTGCCGTTCTTCGTCCTCCTCCTGCTCTACGGGATCCTTCTCACGGTCCCCATCGGTGGGGCCGACATGCCGGTCGTCATCGCGCTGTTCAACGCGTTGACGGGCATCGCGGTCGCGCTGGACGGGTTCGCGCTCGTCAACGGCCCCCTCGGGGACGCGGGCTACGCGATGGTGATCGCGGGGACGCTCGTCGGCGCGTCGGGTTCGCTCCTCACCTTCCTGATGGCGAAGGCGATGAACCGGTCGGTCTCGAACGTGTTCTTCAGCGCGTTCGGCGCGACGGAAGAGACCGGCGTGACCATGAAGGGGTCGATGAAGCCGATCGAGGCTTCCGACGTCGCGGCGATGATGGAGTACGCGAACCAGGTGGTCATCGCGCCCGGCTACGGTATGGCGGTCGCCCAGGCGCAGGGGAAGGTCCGTGAGCTCTCCGACCTCCTCGAGTCGAAGGGCGTCACCGTCAAGTTCGCGATCCACCCGGTCGCGGGCCGCATGCCCGGCCACATGAACGTGCTGCTCGCGGAGGCGGGGATCGACTACAGCAAGCTCTTCGACCGGGACGAGATCAACGCCGAGTTCCCCAACACGGACGTGGTCCTTGTCATCGGCGCGAACGACGTCGTGAACCCGGCGGCGCACCGCCAGGGGAGCCCGCTCTACGGCATGCCCATCCTCGACGTGGAGCAGGCGAAGAACGTCATCGTGATCAAGCGCGGCCAGGGGAAGGGGTTCGCGGGGGTCGAGAACGACCTCTTCTACCGCGACAACTGCCACATGCTCTACGGCGACGCCCAAGCGGCGGTCGGGAAGCTCGTCACCGCGCTCAAATCGCAGTAGCGGCCGTCGCCGTCGGTCGTCGCGCCGCGAGCTCCTCGCGCCACAGGTCGACGAAGAGCGCGAGGAGCAGTACGGTGAGGGCGACGTCGAAGACCATCGACGGCCACGCGACCCCGTCGTCCCAGTACCAGACGTTGAGCGCGAGGTCGTAGTTCAGCGACCCGACGAACGAGATCCCCCAGAGCCACCAGCGCGCCCGTGCTCCCACGAGGGCGACCGGAAGGATCCAGACCAGGATGTTGAACGAGAGGAACTGGGTGAGCAGCGCGAACCCGACGAGGACGATCGACGCGGCGGTGATCGGCGAACGGACCCCCGCGAAGAAGACCGCGAGCACGAGCGCGACCGTGAGGCCCGCTTGGACGGCCTCGAAGACGAGCCCGCCCGGGAGCGTGTTCGTCAGAAGGAAGATTCCGAACACGTTGAGAGAGAAGGAGTGGCGCGCCAACTGGTTCAAAAAGACCGGGTCGAGGAACTCGTGCCCCCAGAGAGCGTAGGAGAGCCCGGTCAGCGCGGCGAACACGGCCGCCGCGGTGACGAACGATAGGTAGCGGCGACGTGGGAACGCCCCCGTCTCTCCGAGGATCGGGAAGAGGTTCGGGAACCGTGAGGTCGAGAAGAACCCGCCGACCGCGGCCCCGAGGAGCTCGCTCCGCTGGGCGAGGTAGACGGAGAGCAGGATCGTCGCCGGGACGATCGCGTTGGTCGCCCCGTCGATCTGCGAGGAGACGAGCGGGACGAGGAGGACCGAGGTCGCGACGAACACGAGCACGTAGCGACGGTCGGAGCCCGCGACCGCCCAGGTGAGCGGGATGAGGGAGAGGGCGACCGCGCCCCAGACCACGTAGATGCCCGGAAGGCCACCGAGGCTTCCGAGGGCGCTGATGAGGACGGACGCGAGGCCGTACGGGACCTCGATATGCCCGCCGCAATCGGAAACGTAGAACGGGTTCGTTCCGGCCCAGAGCGCCTTACCGGAGTTGAGGACCCCGACCGGGTCGCTCACCCCGGGCGGATGGCAGCCGTACTGGCCGCTCAGGATCCCGTACGCGCTCACCGCGGCGAACGCGATCGTGGCCGCGACGAGGATCGGGATCCAGTCGAGCCAGTTGAGGTCGGAGCGGCCGGAGACCCGGCGGAGCGTCCGGAGGACCCACGGACGGAGCCGCGCTCCGCGGTCGGTACGGAACAGGAGGACGAGCAGGTTCAGGGCCGACAACGCCCCGAAGACGCCCCACGTCACCGCGTTGAACCAGTCCGCCATCGCCGGCGGGGGCGCCGAGTGGGGTCGCGCTATTTCAGTACTCGCCCGGAGCGCTCGAGACCGAAGGACGGCGCGTTACGGGCGGGGCGGGTCCGCAGCGCGTCGCCGTCGGTAGGCGACGACGGCGACGAGCGCACCCGAGGCCGACGCAGCGACCAGGATAGCCGGTACCACGACCGAAGGGTTCCACGGCGCCGAGTGGGGTACCGCGAGAGTGGTCACCCACGCGGAGGGGCCGGTGAGGTTTCCGAGGGTCCCGCTCGTGCCGTTCCACGCTTCGACGGCGACGCAGTAGCGCGTCGAGGCGTTGAGGGAGGCGATCTCCGCGGAGGACGCCGGACCCCCAGTCGATACGTTCCGGGTCCATACCCCGCACCGGGTCCCCAGGAGGATCGTGTCGTTCCCTATCACGCCGCCCGGGAACGACCCTTGGGTCCAGACGACGACCGCCGAGTGGTCAGTCAGGTTCCGGAACGTCGGCGCGGTCGGGGAGACGGGGACCGTCAGCGTCGTCACGTTGGCGTCGGGGCCGGTGAGCGTCTGGCTCGAGGGACCGGTGCCGAGCCACGCCTCGATCGCGACACAGTACTCCGTGTTCGGTTCGAGCCCGGTCACGTCGAGCGACGTCGCGGGACCGTGTGTCGACGCGCGGATCGTGCGGTCCGAGCAGGTCGTGCCGGCGAGGACGGTGTCGTTGTTGGGCAAGCCGTCCGGGAACGACGCCTGCCGCCAAGAGACGAAGACGGACGTACCGGTGAGGTAGGGGAACGTCGGACGGCCCGGAGGAATCGGGAGCCCGCTCAGGGTCTCGACGATCAGGGGGGCGCTGGGAGGGGAGACTCCCGTCGCATTTTCATCCCCCACCGCGACGCAGTATTCGGTCACGGGGTTGAGGCCCGTGTAGTTGTAGGTCGTAAAGGTCGAGGGACCCGTCGAGGGCTCGACCGAGAATTCGCCGCACGTCCCTTGCACGTACGGAGCGAGGTAGGCCGTGTCCCGATCGACCGGAACAGACGGGTTGGTCCAGTTGACGATAAACCACGAGGCGCCCACGGCGTCCAGGGTGAGGTTTCCCGGGGGCGGGAACGCGGGGCCTCCCAAGGTCTCGGTCTGCTCGAGGCACGGTCCGTGCCAATGGAGGTTCCACGCTTCGACGCACCAGGAGAGATTCTCGCCGGTTCCGAGGCCCGCGATGGTGGCGGACCGGTTCTGTCCCCACTGCGACGCGTAGTGGGGCGACCCCCCTTTCGCTTGCCAGACCAGCGTCCAGTTGACGATCGGCTGGGGTTCGCCGGTCGACGGGTACCATGTCACCCGGACCGTCGTCGCGTTCACCGTCGCGAGGGTCGTGGCCGTGGGGAGCGGTGCGTCCGGCTGCGCGACGGAGTTGGTGGTGGCGAACGGGAACTCCGGGAGTCCGAGTCTCCAGAACCAGTAGACCGTCCCGGGAACCGCGCCCCCCTTTCCCTGGATCGAGCAGAGCCCCGGAACGCCCGTCTTCTCCCCGCTCGAGCAGTCGATGGACGCCTCCGAGTAGAGATACGACGTGTTGAAGAACATCGAATCGGCGTCCCAGGACGTGCCGGTCGACATCGCGCCAGCCGCCCAGTAGTGGGTGAGCGGGGTGACGTTGGTCGATTCGTACTCGAAGGTCGAGGGATTCTGGATCCAGGAGTCGTTGTCGAACCCCATCGAGTCCCCCTGGAAGACGTCGCCGTCCGAGACGAGCGTCCCCCGCGCCTGGTCGGACTGCTGCGCGAACGACCCGTCGCCATCGCCGACGGCGTCCGCCGGTTCGACGTAGGAGCGGGAGCTCACCTCGGTGAGGAGCGTTCCGCCCGACGCGTTCACGGAGAACGCGTCCTGGGTCAAATGATCGTCCTCGACCGAGAAGTAGAACGTGTGCGAGGTCAGGTTGTACGCCCAACCGTTGACCCCGTTCACGTTGCCGACCGCCGAGAACAGCGAATCGAACGTCTCCGAGAGCGTACCGCGGTCGCTCGAGAGCTGCCATTCGCTCAGCTCGTGTCCCGCCGAGCCGTTGGCCCGGATGTCGACGTAGCCGTTGAAGTACGGCACCCAGTAGACGTTGTTCGCCTCGAAGTAGGGAAGCGTCGTCCCCTTCCACTCGGTGCCGTTCCAGAGGTTGTAGGTGTAGACCGTCCCTTTCGAATCGATGAGAGTGACGAGCGAGTCGTTGCCATCGAATCCGGTCATCTGGACCTGGCCGTTCACGGTCACGTCCTCCGTCGTGACCCCGATGAAGGTGTGCTCGAAGTGCTGCTTGGTCGTCAGGTTGACCGCCTCGAACTCGAGCTTCGAGCTCGTCGGCGAGGAGGTTCCCCAGCCGTAGATGTACGAGGAATCCTGGGTCACGAACTCTTCGTTCTGGACCATCACGTAGTTCGCGAAATTGGTGTAGAGCGGAGTCCACGCGCCGAAATCTTCCACGCTTCCGTTCTCGGCGGAGTAGAAGACGAGGTGGTCGGTGATGTTGACGTAGAAGAACCCGTCCTGCGTCCAGGAGACGATCGGGTTTTGGCACTGTTCCGAGTTGCCGGATTTCGAGCTCGGCACCTGCCAGAGGTAGGCCGACATGCAGTTGAATCCCGGGAGCACCAGGGTCGCGTTGCCGTACGGAACGTACGGCCAGCCGGCGAGGCTGACGCCGCAGACGTTCGCTCCGCTCACGCTCTCTGCTACGGCGGTTCCCCCGTAAGCGGTCCCGCCGGCTTCTCCCCTCGCAGAGGCGAGATAGTACACCCCGTCGGGGAGCGAAACCGAGTAGTTCCCGTCGGCCGCACTGCTGGCGGTCGCGACCGGGGTTCCGCAGGTGCTGGGACCGACGATATCGCCGCACAGGGATTGGTTGTACGCGCTGACGAGAACGCCCGCGAGAGGCGCCGAAGCCCCGACGGGCCCAATTCCCGTGACGGTGCCGGAAACGGTGAACGAGGGATCCGCGGGCGGGGACGTCGTGCGGCTCAGATTTCCGTGGGGGGCCCGTGGGGAGTCCGTCCCGGCGGAATCGCTAACGCTCGGCAGAACGGACCCGGAGGTCGCGAGGAGGAGGACGACGATCCCGACCGCTTCGAGAATCACTATCGCGTTCCCGATCCCCGACCGCCTCACGTTCGCGAAGGCCTGAATCCTCCCCCTATAATACCCGCATGGAACCCGTCGTTTCCGGGTGGCGGGCTCTTCGCGGTCCCGCGGTCGATAACGGAGCCCCACCTTCGGTAGGTCACCGGAGGGGATGGGCGCGGCCAGATTCGAACTGGCGACCTTCACCGTGTCAGGGTGACGTCATAACCACTAGACTACGCGCCCGCTCGGGCGGCCACCGACGACCGGCACTTATGCCCTTCGGCAGAACCGTCAGCCGTAGCCGCCGGGGAACTGGCCCGGGTCGGGGTGGTCGTTCCAGTTGTAGTAGCCCATCGACTGCCGCTGGGCCTCGGTCGACTCCTGGCGAAGACCCCCCTGGAACGAACCGTAGACGTCCCGCACCTGCTCCTCGATCGAGCGGGCGCGTTGCAGCGCCTCGCGCACGTGGCTCGCGTCCAGGAACTCGCTTCCCGAGACCGCGGCGAGGTCCCCCGCGGTGCGGATGAGGCCGCCGAGCTCGCGCAGCCTCAGCGTGAGCGCGTTGCGCCGTCCGTCCAGCACCTCCGCGCGCCGTCGAGCCTCCCCGATGAGCTCGAGGATCGCCGCGCGGGTCGCCGGACGGATCCGCCCGTCGACCGCGATCTCCTGGGCGCAGAACTGCGCGAGACGAAGGCGGTTCGCGGGCGTGTCCGGCATCGCCGTCTCGAGCAGGACCTCGTAGCCCGAGCCGGCGATCCGCGAGCGGAGCGGCGAGAGGATCCGATGGATGTCTTGGATGTTCGCGGCCGCGACGAGGATGAAGTCGCACGGTACGCCGTCGACCCGGACCGCGGCGCCGCCGGACTGGGGGTTCCGGCCGGTGATCGGGAACCGCTTCTCCTGCATCGCGGTGAGGATGTGGCGCTGGAGGAAGCCGAGGTGAGGAAGTTCGTCGATGAAGAGGACCCCTTCGTGGGCCTCGTGGATCGCCCCGGGGATGGTCCGCTCGTACGGCAGGGTGCCGAGCTGCGGGTGACCGCCGTACGGGTCATGGCGGACGTCGCCGAGCAGCTCGGTCTCGGTGGCGCCGGTCGCCATGATGAAGGTGTTGCGGTCGAGCTTGACGAGGACCTTGCGGGGGCTCTGGTGCTGGAGCGTGCGGCGACGCTCGAGCGCGCGCTGGTCGAGCACCTTGATCTGGTCGCCCGCCCGCTCGTAGGCGACGACCTCCTCGACCCCCGAGCGCAGGCGCGTGGTGCGGACCGACTCCTGGGGGTTTCCGCCCGGGCTCACGGTGAGCTCGAGGATCCCTCCGACGAGGTCCCGGAACGGGTTGCCGCTCCCCGAGACACCGGGCGGCATCTGCTTCACGTTCCCGCAGCTCGGGCAGTACCGTTCGGTCGGGAGCGAGTAGAAGCTGCAGCGGGGGCACCGGTAGCCGAGGCGCTCCGCGACGGTCGAGGGAGCTTCGGAGGGCGGGATGAGCTCGCCCTCGACCGAGCGGGCGGCCTCGCGTTCGCGGTAGACCTCCTCGCGGGCGACGACCTCCACGCTCGGGCGTTCCGGGTTCTCCGGGTTGTGAACGACCCTCAGCTCGGTGCGCGGACGCTCGAGGTGAAGCGCGAGCGCTTGCGCGGTCATCGACTTCCCGATCCCGGGAGGGCCGACGAGCAGGAGGTGGCGGCGTTGGTAGGCCGCGATGCGGGCGATCTCGACCGCCTTCTCCTGACCGATGACCCGCTCGAGGGGGTCGGTGGGGATGTGGATGTCCACGGTGGTCTCGATCTCGTCGAGCGCCATCGGGGTGCGTACGGTGCCGTCGGTCGCCGGAGTCGTCACGGTCCTACCGGAAAGCGTCGAGCGGGGTAATAGGTTCGTCGCGGAGCCTCGGCGGGGCTCCGCGACGGGCGAGAGCCGGTCCTACCGGCTTCCGCCGGGGGCCGCGAGGTCCGCCTTCGTGAAGACCTTCACGTTCTCGGGCATCTTGCCGATCGGCCCGAGTCGGGTCGCTACGATCGTGGGGATCCCCTTTTCCTGCGCGGCGTCGAGCAGACGCTGGCTGACGATCCCGTCAAAGACGAGCGCCTTGGCCGGGGACGCGAGAGCCGAGATCGCCTCGATCATGTCCTTCACCGGCGCCTCGCTCACGACCTCGTCGGCGTCGCCCACGAAGAGGGTCTTCGACGCCCCCTCGACCCCGTCCAGGAGGTCGAAGTAGCGCTGGAGCTCGGGCGAGAGCGGCACCGCCGCGGGCGGGGGAGGCGGCGGAGGCGGCGGAGGGAGAGGCTGGCGCTGCGGCGGGGCTCGTTCGCGGTCCTCCCGTCGTCCACCGCCACCGCCTCCGGACCGCTCCTCCCGCCGTTCCTCGCGTCGCTCGCCGCGGCCTCCGCCTTCCTCGCCGCGTTCCTCCCTCGGCTCGCGGGTCGCGCCCGTTGACTCGAACCCGCTCATCTCGAGGTACTGGTTGAGCGGGATCTTGTTCCTTAGGCACTTCAACAGCTGCTTCTGGGTCAGCTCCTCGACCTCGCTCCCGCGTGGGGCCCGGGCGACGAAGTCGATGTCCATCGTCTGGAGCATCTCTCGGAGGATGAGCTCGCCCGCGCGGTCGCCGTCGGTGAAGACGGTCACCGTCTTACCGCGCGAGAGGTCCTTCACGGTCTGCGGGACGCTCGTCCCTTCGACCGCGATCGTGTTCTTGATCCCGCAGCGGAGAAGGTTCAGCACGTCGGAGCGTCCTCCACGACGATGAGCGCGTCCGCCTGGTCGATGTTGGGACCGCTCGGGAGGTGTTCGGGTCCGTAGGTCGTGATCTCCTCCACCTGGACCGCCTTGCGGACGGCCTCCGTCAGGTCGAGGCCGACGCCCTTCGACTCCTCCTGAAGGTGCGCGAGGATCTCCTTTGCGCGCTCGACGACCTTCTGGCGCTTCGAGATGCGGATGTCCTCGACGCTCACGACCTCGATCTTCGCTCGGCACGGGCCGATGCGGTCGACGGTCTCGAGCCCCGAGGCCAGGATCGCGGTCTCGACCTGGTCGAGGGACGACGGGATCAGGATCTCGCCTTCGCTCTTTCCCTTTCGGCTATCGATCTCGACCTCGATCCGGCCGATGCGGCCGGATTTCTGGAGGTCGCGAAGGTCGAGCTCGTCGCCGAGCAGGCCTTCGGTCTGTCCGAACACCGCGCCGACGACGTCGGGTTTGTCGATGACGCCTTCGGCGGCGATACGGGCTCGGATCTGGTACTTTGCGGCGTTAGGGTCGTTGGTCATGTTCTATTCTCCTCATGGTGGAAAGCGCCCGCTCGAGGCGGGGGTCTCCTCCCGAGGACGATCTAGGTACGACCCGGGTCGCCGGACGATGCGCGGAGATTACGACAGAAGCGCGGGCGGAACATGAGTCGTGATTCCGGATCTCCTGGCGACGTCGGGAGGATGCCTCCTTTCGTCCCCGGAGGGATGCTTTCCAACGCTGTTCAGCCGGGGAGGCTATTTAAGCGGAGCCCTTCGGACTCCGACCGTTGCGTCGCGCGCCTCCACCGGCGGAGCGGTGTGCTTCTGCAAACTAACAGTCTTTATATCCCGCTCCTCTACGCGACCTCGGAGCTTGTATTCATGCCCCGCAAATCTGCGCGAAAGGCGAACGCCGTGCCGGAACCCGGCACTCCTTCTCCCGAACCTCCGCTCGCGGACGACGACTTCGTTTCGTCCCTCAAGTCCGAGCTGACCAAGACCCAAGAGGCGGCCAACGCGAAGACCGGCGAGGACCTCTCGCAGCGGGCCGAGATCAACCGTCGTCTCCTCCAGGACCTCTGGGAGGTCCACAACCAGTTCGAGGACGTCTCGGTCCACCTCACGATCGACCCGTCCCAGACGCTCTTCGCGACGTTCGCGGAGTACCCGACCAAGTGGACGTTCAAGGAGAACTTCGACTTCGGTGCGGTGAAGACGATCGAGCTCGGTGACCGCGCGAGCGGGTGGGTCGGGTTCACCCTGCGGTTCTGGTACTACCGGACCCCTGAGGGGAAGCCGCACCTGCGCGGGATCTTCGAGTGGTGCGACGGCGAGAGCTACCACCGCTACTCGGGCTGGATGCGGATGATGAGCCAGGCGGTCCTCTACGACGCGCCCGAAGACGAGGTCCACGTGGGAGAGCTCCACCGCGTTCTGAAGGACGTCGTCGTCCAGTGGTACTCCGCCCACCTCGCGCGCACCCCCGAGTCGTTCGTCGCGCATCTCAAGGAGAAGTACCCGCAAGGGGCCTCCTACGCGAAGGAATCGTACCGGTAGGACCCGAGCCGGGCCGTCGCACCGTTCGCGCCGGGCGCGGTCGCACGAGGGTTGAAATAAGCCGGGGCTGCTGGGACGACCCGCCATATCCTGGACGGTCGCCGGACCGGGAGGGATGGCCGGGGGGTACGTGGCGGGCGAGTTGCGCGGGCACTTGGTCGCCTATTTCGAGGAGCACCACAAGCTCCTCGAGGCGGGAGCCCTTCAGCTCCTGCTCTCCGACCATCAACCGATCGCGCTCTCGAAGGAGGTTCTCGCCCACGCCGAGGACGATTCGCCGTTCGTCACGCGCGAGATGGTGGAGAGCCAGCTCGCCCGTCGGCACGGCCCGGAGTCCCGCGCCGAGCCGCCGACCGCCGGTCTCACCTCGAGCGCCGTTCCGCGGCGGGCCGCGGTCCCGTTCGAACTTCTTCGCGAGGGGTTCAGTGGTCCTCCGGTCGCGAGCCAGCCGATCGCCGCGTACGCCGCGCTGTTCCACTCCCGCTACCGCGCGC
>Ga0187781_10003048_pt1 | contig 12650 bp, 9 predicted proteins | sample 0715_SJ02_MP02_2_FD_132447 | JGI IMG/M metagenome (GOLD analysis project Ga0187781, IMG submission 132447) | Tropical peat soil microbial communities from peatlands in Department of Meta, Colombia - 0715_SJ02_MP02_20_MG | ecosystem: Environmental > Terrestrial > Soil > Wetlands > Peat | place...
CAACTCCGTCATAGGAACCCAGATCGGCAGGCAGGCTCGCGGGTTCATCCGCAGGTGTCGCGATGTCGATGCATGCCTCCGGCGCAATGCTGCGCAAAACGCAGGCGTACGTTTCAGAAAACGTAGCGCCAGCAGTCTGTGCGACGCGCCTTCGGCCTTCCGCCACGTCACCATCGGCCACGAGCAAACGCAACATTGTGCAATGTACTCCGAGACAAAGATGGTGGACCTACCGCGTCACAATCTGCTTGGCGTTCTTCGCATCAGATTCCGAGCCGATCGCGCAAGCCATACCACCATGCGCCTAACGCCGTTAGCGGGACGCGAAATACGCGACCGCCCGGAAAAGGAAAATTTCTTAGCGAGGACCAAACATCAAAACGCTCGGCGTGCCCCGCAACGGCCTCGCCCAGTATTTTCCCCAATAGATGCGTCGTGGTTACGCCGTGCCCGCTGTCGCCATGAGAAAAATAAACGTTGTCAGCAATCTTTCCGATGTGCGGGATGCGCGTAAGTGTCAGAGCAAAGTTGCCGCTCCATGCGTAGTCGATTCGCGCTTTGCCAAGTTCCGGAAATGTCTTCAGCATTTTGGGCCGGATAGCCCGGATGATATCCTTTGGATCTGCTCCGCCATAGCCTACGCCCCCGCCATAAAGCAGACGATTGTCCGATGTCCTGCGAAAGTAGTCGAGGACATAGTTGGCGTCTTCAACGCAGTAATTCGCAGGAAGCAAGGACTGGATGCGCGACCGATCCAGGGGCTCGGTGGCTATAATCTGGCTCGACACCGGCATGATGCGACTCGTGAGCGCCGGCAGAAGCGCACCCAGATAGGCATTGCCGCAGACCAGCACATAGCGCGCGCTTACACTTCCTTTGGCGGTACGCACCTTTGGAAGAGCGCTCATGTCGACTGACACCACCCGCGAATTCTCAAAGATGCGTCCGCCGCGCTGCGCCACGGCTGCGGCCTCTCCGAGAACGAGGTTGAGTGGATGGATATGGCCGCCGAGCCGATCCAGAAGGCCTCCAACATATCGGTCAGATCGCACAATGCCATCAAGATCCTTTCTGGAGATGACCTCAAGGCCGTCATGCCCAAAGCTTCTCCAATGACTGGAGTGCGATGCGAGCTCACGCATTTGCTTTTGCGTAAGAGCGGCAAAAAAACCGCCATCGACGAGGTCGCAATCGATCGTGTACTTCTTGACTCTTTCGCGAATGATGTGAGCGCCCTCTAACGACATCGCGGCCAATTTCGTGGCCCTTTCGTCGCCGTAACGCTTCGCAATTGTTGCCAGATCGCGGCTGTAGCCGTTGACAATCTGGCCGCCATTGCGACCGGAGGCGCCAAAGCCGACGCGAACGCTTTCGAGGACCACGACCGCATAGCCGCGTTCCGCGAGTTCAAGGGCAGCCGAGATGCCGGTAAATCCCGCGCCAATAACGCAGACATCGGCAACCACTTCGCCCTGCAGCTCGGGCCGACGTTCAAGGCGCGTCGCGCTCGACGCGTACCACGTCGCGGCGTGACCGGCGATTTGAGAGCCGGCGTTCACGTTACACTGTCTTTATATAGGCGTCGTACTCGACGTCCGTGACGCGCAGTGAAAATTCCTCAAGTTCTTGCTGTTTGCAGGCGGTATAAAGAGCCTGATAGTTCGACCCGAGGATTTCCGATGCGAACTTTGATTTGGCAAACCGGTGAAGGGAATCGTCCCACTGCGTTGGAAATTCATGGGCGGCTTTATGATCTTCGCCGGTCGTCACGGTTCCCGGATCGATTAACTTGTTCATGCCGGTAAGCGCCGCGCCGAGAATCATGGCCAAGACGAGATAAGGATTGGCATCCGCACCCGCGACACGATGCTCGATCCGTGTCGACGGCTTGTTCGAAGTGATGACGCGGACAGCCGCCGATCGGTTGTCGCGGCCCCAGGAGGCGAAGGTTGGAGCGTTTTCGCTGCGGCGAAGTCGTCGATACGAATTGGCGTGGGGCGCAAAAATCGCCATGCTTTCGGCCATGGCGCGAAGCAGACCCCCAACCGCGTGCATCAGCTGGTCGGAAGGCTCATCGGGCCCGACAAAGATGTTTCGGCCCGCCTCGTCGAGAATGCTGAAATGCACATGCATGCCGCTTCCGGCCTGCATGCCGTAGGGTTTCGCCATGAAGGTCGCATCGAGATCGTGAAAGCGGGCGACGCCCTTGACGACGCGCTTGAGCAGCACCGCGTAGTCCGCGGCCTTCACCGCGTCGGGAACATGGTTCAGGTTGATCTCATATTGTCCAGGCCCGTTTTCGCGCAGCATCGCGTCGGCCGGAACGCCTTGCTCTTTGCAGGCCCGCGAAATGTCGCGGAACACATGTTCGTAATCCTGCAGCTCGGCGATCGAGAGAACCTGTGTCTGGCCGCTTTGCCAGCGGACCTCACGCGATTTCGGCGGCCGCACGGGGTCGAGCGCGGAACGTACGGGATCTATGAGATAGAATTCAAGCTCGACGGCAACGACGGGCGTCAGCTTGATTTCGCGGAAGCGGTCGACGACTCTGGCCAGTACTTGGCGCGGATCGCCGAAGAAGCCGGCGCCATCTTGTTCACGCATACCGAGCATCACCTGAGCGGTGGGACGCTCCAGCCAACCGACACGGGAGACAAAATCAGATATCGGAAAGCAGATTCCGTCCGGGTCGCCCGTTCCTTCGGCGAGGCCGGCGGCATAGACGTCTCGGCCCCAAACATCGAGAGCGTAGACCGAACGCGGAATGGACATGCCTTTATCGAGCACGTCCAATGCGCGCTCGCGTGGAATCCACTTTCCACGCGGCACGCCATTCACGTCAATCACAAAGGCTTCGAGAACTTCGATATCCTTGTTGTCGCGCAGGAAAGCACGCGCGTTGATGATATTGTCCATGAGACACCGGCATATTTCCTTCCACGCCTTGCTCCGGCGACCTCAGTGGAGCGCAAGAATATCGGGGCAACGTAAGCTGAGCCGACAATCTTGTGGCGTTGTTTGATCCTTTGTTCGTTTCTTTGCGAACTCGTTTTTTGTCGCCCGTGCAGGTAGTGCCGGTAAGCGGATCCGGCATTGTCCCGTCGTGAAAGCGCTGATCGATTGGCCGCTACTGATGTGCCAATGCTTGATTTGCTCTCAGGCGCTGCGTGCGGTCGGCATCGACGGTGAGTTCGCCGTCCTTATCCTCGGCGAGCGCCACCTTGTAGACAGCCTCCGCCCGTTCGCGCGTTTCATATCGTTCCAGCACGTCGCGCAGCACACGCTGCGGATCGCGTTCAAGCGGATCGCCGTAACCGCCGCCTCCGGCCTGGTTCCCTTTGACGATCTCGCCTTTGTTGAGCGTGACGGCGGCGACGCTCGGCAATTCTTCGGCATGGCCGTTTGCGTTCACCTTCCAATGCCGGCATTTGAGGCCGTCGTGCCCGCCGCGTACGCCGCGTGGCGCGTACACCGTACCGTCGCAGGGCCAGAGCACCTCCATGCTCGATTTCATCGGCCCATAGGCCAATTCCATGGCTGGTGCGCCCCGGTAGCGCCCGGCGCCCCCGGTGCCTGGCATAAGCCGGAGGTACCGCACTTCCATGGGATGCTTGAGTTCGTCGATCTCGACCGAGTCGCGGTACATCAGGCCCGCAGCCACCGGCAGTCCGTAGGTCACCCAGCCATCCGCCGAGGGCCCGCCCGGACCTCCCGCGTTCGTAAGGAAAAGCTGGTTGACGTAGGCGCTATTGCCGGTCCGGTAGTCATTGCCGGACACCACCGCGCATCCTGCGCCGAGGCCGAGGCCGCCTTCGGCGAGACCGTAACCGTCGTTGATCTGGGCGAAAGCCGACTGCACGATATTGACAAGACGATCAGCGACGTTGGTGGTCGCGACCGAGCAGCTGTGCGGAAATTTCGGCCGACCGCAGACCGAGCCGTCCTTCAAGTGTAAGCGAATGCGCCGGAAAGAACCTGCATTGCGTGGCACCGATGGATCAATCGAATTGAAGACGCCGGCGATGGTAGAGGCCGACGCGCAAGCTTCGCTTTCATTAAAGCCGCAATCGACATTGTCGATGTTGTCAGTCAGATCTACGTCGATATAGGCGCCCGCCGGATCAATCCTGATCTCGACGTTGAGCGGTATGCCGTCCGGCAGCAAATCGCCGAACGGATCGTGCTTTCCGGTATTGCGAAGCGTGACCTTGGGCAGCTTGCGAATTGCGTTGATCATGCGCTGCTCGGAGTACGACAGCCAATGCTTGACGAAGCGCTTGATAGTACTGACGCCGTAACGCGAGCACAGCTCTTTGAGTTGCCGCTCGGCAATCCGTGCCGCGCCGATGCCGGCAAGAAAGTCGCCGTACCATTGGCCCGGGACTCTGATCCTTGACCGGCACATGCGCACCACATCGTCGACCATCTCATAGTCGCGCTGAATCAGAACGGCGGGAAAAATAAGCGCGCCTTCCGCATATTGATCGCGCGCACCTGCCATATAGGTCGTCGGCAAAGCGTTGCCGATGTCAGCCTGATGAGCTTTGGCGACGGCAGTAAAGAGATGCTCCCCGTCGACGAAGACGGGCACGAGATAAGTGTGATCGCCGGCATGCGTATTGCCCGAATAAGGGTCGTTGTGGAGATAGCAATCGCCCTCTCGGAGTTGCGCTCCGGCAAAGTCGGTCATCGCCTTGGTCTGCATGTGGCTGCCGAAGATGTGAATTGGCAGGCCCTCGGCAGAGGCGAGCAGGCGGTTGTCGCCAGTGCAGATCGAACAGCTGAAATCACGCGCGCTGTTGATGACGCCCGAGCGCGCCGAGCGCAAAAGGGTATTCGTCATTTCACGTATAATCCCGTCGATGCGATTCGAGATGATCGCAGTCATGTAGGGATCGAACTGGTCTTCGGATGTTGCCAAGATGGCGATCCTTTTCCCGAGGCGTGTCCGTGCTAGCTGGCGCCGTCAAGCAAGTAGTTGCCTGACGGGCTAACCGTTACCTGCATGCTGGGAGAGATGACGAGGGTGGTGGTGGCTTCTTCGATGATGGCCGGTCCTTCGATCCTCTGGCCAGCGGCAAGATCGGACGCTTTGTGAATCTTCGTCGGTATGAAGCCGGCTGCGCCAAAGTAGCAGGGCCGCACCGCCGTCAAACCGGCCTTCGCTCTCCCCGCACCATTCACCATCGACACGCGCGAGGGTGATATTTGGACGGTCATTCGGGCCTTCCAGCTCACCGTCTCGATCGGACTCTCGCTGTCGCGAACAGCAAATACCCTCTCATGAACGTCGTGAAAGTTCGTCAGATATTGGTCGAGATCGCTTTGCGTGCGGAAACGGTCGCTGGACAGCTGCGTGTCGAGCTCCCACACTTGGGACAGGTAGCGTGCTTCACCGAAGTATTCGATCTTATATACTTCTGCGTCGCCCAACGTTTTGGTGCGAAATTTCTCAAGCCGCCCCGCCAATTCGTCGAGTACTGCATTCACCCGGTCGAAATCGAACCGGGTGGATAGCATGACTAGGCTTGCCGCCTCTTCGCCGACTATATCGGCAAACTGCATCCCCGAAGCGGAAAGCGCTGAAGCAGTCCTCGGCAACACCACACGTTTACACCCTAGCTCGTGTGCGATCGCGAGGATATTGACGCCAGCGGCGCCCCCGCCCGCGATAATGGTGCTGTTGCGCGGATCAATACCGTCGTTGATCGTCACATCGCCGATCGCCCGCATCATTAAGTCGGTGGCGAGGCCTAGGATTCGAAATGCGGTCTCTTCGATCGACAAGCCGATTTGAGACGCAATAGTACTCACCGCCCTTCGCGCGGCAGCGACATCGAGCGGCATCTTTCCGCCGAGAAAGTACTCCGGATCGAAGTAGCCCAGGACCACCGCCGCGTCGGATACGGTCGGCCGGGTTCCACCGCGCCCGTAACAGGCCGGCCCGGGCGCGGCGCCCGCCGAAGCTGGGCCAACGCGCATCAAGCCGCCGTCATCGATCCAGGCTATGGACCCACCACCGGCGCCAATCGACCGGACGTCGACCGCGGAAATGCCCAGAAGGTCGCCGGTGTAGCGAGAGCCGAGCCAGGTGTCACGGCTGAAAGTCGGGCGTCCATCGCGCACGACGCCAACGTCAAACGTCGTGCCGCCCGTGTCGCAGACGATGACGTCGTCGCCGAGCTTCTCAAGGCGGGAGTATGTTATGCCCGCTATCGGCGCCATGGCGGGACCGGAGCCAACCATATAAATCGGCCGCTCGATCAGCGCTTCCACCGTGCTGCATCCACCGCTCGCGGTGCTGATCAGGATATCCCCGCCATAACCCGCCTCGCGAAGGTCGCCTTCAAGTTCAAGCAGGTGGCGCTGCATCAAGGGTTTCAATGACGCATCGATCGCCGTCGCGGAGGCCCGTCGAAACTCACGCACCACCGGGTTCAGGACATGCGATAGCGTGTAGGGAACGCCCGGCAGAATTTCTTCGATGAGTTTCCCGACCGCCAACTCGTGTTTTGGATTGAGAATGGACCAAAGAAAACAGACTGCAACTGCTTCATATTTGGCGGCTTTCAGACTCTCGATCGCGCGCCGCGCTGTGACGATGTTCAGCGGGCGCGAAATCTCGCCCTCCGAATTGATCCGCTCTTCTATCTCATAGGTATGGCGCCGCGCGATGTAGGGATCCGGATATTCGCGGCTGAAATCATGCGGGCTGAATTTTCCCCCCTCCTTGAGCAGCAGGACATCCGGAAATCCCTCGGTCGTCAGGAATGCCGTCTTGGCCGTGGTTTTGGTGACGATCGCGTTGGTCGCGCGCGTTGTTCCGTAGATCAGCAGCGTAGTGTTCGCTAGGAGCTCGCCTATCGACAGACCAAGTTCCACGGCTGCATCCGCGATCGCCGCTCGCATGCCGGAGAAAATTCGTTCCGGCGTCGTGAGCGCTTTCGCGATCGTGAAGGTGCCATGTTCGTCGCTGACCACGACGTCGGTAAATGTGCCGCCGGTGTCAACGGTAACGCGGTATTTCACGGTTAGTGCTCTTTCAATCCTGGATGATGCCGTTTGAAGCTCCTGCGCCATGGCAGCGGCGCTATTTTTTGATGCGGAACAAGACCTCGAACGGAACGGGTTCGGAAATTTGCTGCTGGCCTACGAACCGCGGCTTGCCATTCTCAATCTCCATCACGAGATACGGAGCGTTATTTTGAATGTGAAGCTGCGCGGTGAATGAGCGTGGTCCAAGAAGGGTCGGCTCGTCCTTGAACGTCTCCATCACCTTGACGACTGGCCCGGCATCCAATGTTCCTGCCTTCTGCACCGCTTTCGCCCAAAGCTGCAGCCAGGCGTAGGCAGGGTAGGCATAATGCGTTACCGGCGCGGTTCCGAACTTCGCCTTGAAGCGCTCGTTGAAGGCTTGGATGTCGGGTCGCGGATCGTCGCCATAGATCGATGCCTGCGCCACCACATAGAACTTGCTGAGGTTGGGGACCGCGTTTAGCCAATAGGCGCCGTCCATGGCGCCGCCGGAAAGAATGGGCATATCGAGCCCGGCCGCGCGAATCTGACGCGTGGCACTGCCGCCACCGGGGTTGAAGCTGCAGAGTACGATGGCGTCTGGCGCGGGCTTCAATGATTTTATGCGAGTGATTTGCGCCTGAATCGACTCATCATCGTTCTTGAACGTGTTAGAGCCGGCAATCGTCGCATCCTTCAGCTTGCGCCACGCCCATTCGAAGCCCGCACAGACCGACTTGTCGTACTCGATCGATGTATCAAGCAGCGTGTACGCAGCGCGCACCTTTAGATTGGCGTAAGCCCACTCGCCAATCGCCGCGCCCTGGACCTGCGCCGCAACCGACGCCGTGAACGCGTAGGCGCCCGCGCCCTGCACGCCTGCCTTGGGATCCTCGGCGCAGAGAAACATCGAAATGACGCCACCCCGCTGGGCGGCGATCGCGGCCGGCGAGCCGTAGTCGTAGTCGCAGGTCACGACGACAAGGCTCGCGCCGTTATCGACCATCTGCTTTCCAACCTTGGCGCCTTCGGCGCGATCCGATTTGGTGTCGGTAAGCATGGTGGTCAGCTTGCGGCCGAGCAACCCGCCGGCCGCGTTCTGATCGTCGACCCAAAGCTGAACCGCCTTGGCTCCATCGGCATCGTAGGCCGAGATGAAACCCGACTCCGCGACCGCAAGACCGATCTTGATCGGATTGTCGTCAGAACACGCCGGGCTGGCCATCAACATCAGTCCCAGGAGGATTACAGCCAGACAAGCGAGCGCGCGCGACCGGCCTCGCAATGTTGAATAAAGGGCCCCAATCGAAATCATGCAGCTCCCCCTTGGCGGCAGCGCTATTTGCTGCTCACTCCGCCTGCGTTTCCTGGGTGACGGTGGCGGCCGGTTGTCATGCGATACTGCAGTGAACGACTGAGATCGGTTGACAAAGGCGCCGCGTCAGCAACGAGGCTTTGGCAAGTCTAGTCGGAGCGTGCGTTATGACTCTTGCCGGAGGGCGAACAATTTGTTGCCGAATTCCGCCCTTGTTCTTTGAACGTGGTGAGATTGGCCTTGGTGCCTTTCGACAAATGACTGTTGTTAATAGAGATTTTTCGCTCAGCACCGGCTCTTTACATTGCGTGCGCCGCGATCTCGATCTGTTTTGAATACGTGCCGCCTCATCTTAAGGTGAGGAGAAATAGGCCTGCAGTTGCTAATGCTAAAGGTCGCCGTGTGGTCTAACTCATGCTGGGCTATTTGAATCGGGATCGGGAAACGACCTCAAGCGGCAGTTCGCTGAGGGTCGTACAACCGGCTGCCCCGATGGAACGCGATGGTACGTTACAGGCAGAGTCCGTAAGTGTGAGATTCGAGGGCCTGCTCGCTTTGTCGAAGGTGTCATTGACACTTAGGGAGCGCGAAATTGCCGGACTCATCGGCCCCAATGGCGCGGGAAAATCGACATTGGTCAATTGTCTGTCCGGATTTCAAAATCCGACCACAGGAAGCGTGCTCCTCGGCGGGAAGAGTACAGCGGGATGGCAGGCTGAACGTTTTCGTCACGCCGGCGTGGCCAGAACATTTCAGGGCGGCCGTTTGTTTCGCGACCTATCAGTATATGAAAATGTCGAGGCAACTCCGATAGGCTTCGGCCTCAGCCGGAAGCGCGCGGCCCAATTGGTGTGGCCGATACTGGAATGGATAGGTATTGCTGACAAAGCGGCCCAGTTGGCCAGCGATCTGAACTACACCGATGAGCGGCGCGCGGGAATCGCCCGCGCCTTAATACTTTCTCCTTCATTCTTATTGCTCGATGAACCGGCCGCCGGCATGACCCACGCGGAATGCGACGAGCTGATGAGTCTGATTAGTCAGATTCCAGCAGAATACGGCTGTGGGGTTCTTCTCATCGAACACAATATGCGCGTCGTCATGGGCTTATGCGAGCGGGTTCATGTCCTTGATTCCGGAAATACGATCGCCGAGGGCACGCCGCAGCACGTCCGCGAGAACAAGGCGGTCATCACGGCCTATCTGGGGGAGAGCATATGATGCCTCATGATGTCCTCCTGGCCATCGATGGGCTCGAAGCACGATATGGCCGGACAATCGCGGTACGTCACGTCTCATTTGAGGTTCGGCGCGGCGAAACTGTTTGCATTGTCGGCCCGAATGGCGCGGGCAAATCGACAATCCTCAAGACCGTGGCAGGGGGAATCCGCCCGGCCTCCGGCAAAATCGAATTCAAAGGCCGCCGGATCGATGGCGCTGCGCCGGAGGATATTGCCCGGGCTGGACTTTCATTTGTGCCGGAAGGGCGTCACGTCTTTGCTGGCCTGACTGTCGAAGAAAACCTTCTCGTTGGCACGTATATGAAACGCGGCACAGGCAGGACTCCGGATCTCGGCAGGATTTATCAGCACTTTCCGCGCCTCGCGGAAAGGCGGCGTCAGGCTGGCGGCAAACTGTCCGGCGGCGAGCAGCAAATGCTGGTCATCGGCCGGGCGTTGATGGCCAGGGCAGAAATGCTTCTGATCGATGAGCCGTCGCTTGGCTTGGCGCCGAAGATCGTCGATCAGGTCTATGAGATTTTGCTGAAGTTGCAGCGGGAGGAACGGCTTACACTTCTCGTCAACGAGCAACGGCTGGATCGCGCCCGGCAGGTCGCCGATCGTGTTCTCATTGTCCGCGAGGGTGCGGTGCAATTGCGGATACCACGGAACCAGGCGATCGACGAAGGAAGCATGCACAATGCTTATTTCGGCTTCGATGCAATGGCGATGACATGATCCTATTCGCTCAGACGCTGCTGGATGCTCTTAGCCTGGGAAGCCTATACGCGTTAGTCGCGCTCGGCATCGGCCTGATCTTCGGTATGCTTCGCCTGGTGAATTTCGCCTACGGCGACTTCATCACCGTGGGCGCCTATTCGCTGATTATTCCGTCAACCGCTGCCACGGCAACGATGATCGTCGAGTCAGCCCATGTAGGAGCCGTCGTATTCATCGTCTGTACGGCGGTTGTTGTGGTCGCGCTTGTCAGCGAATTGCTCGCATTTCGTCACGTGCGCCAGGCAAAGCCCGCGACTCTCATGGTCACCTCCTTTGCGGTGGGCTACACGATACAGAACGCCATCATCATGATCTACACGAGCCGGCCGAAGTCGCTTGGCCTTTGGTCCGAGCTCCTTACGCCTCTCGATTTCGGTCCGTTGCGGGTACCGGCGCTGCAGATCGTCACGATTCTCACAACCTCCATCTTGCTTCTGGCGATGACGTTCCTGGTGCGAAGGACCCGCTATGGAGTTCAGATGCGCGCCGCGGCCGCGGATTTCGACATGGCGAGGTATCTCGGCGTGCGCGCCGGCTCGATTATCGGATTGGCTTTCATCATGAGCGGGCTACTGGCCGCCGTCGTATCGCTTCTCGTTGAAACGCAGATCGGAGTCGTTTCCCCCAACATGGGCGTGAACCTGATGCTTTTCGGTTTCGTGTCGGTGGTTATCGGCGGCATCGGCAGCCTGAGCGGCGCGGTGCTTGGCGGTCTGCTTATCGGGTTTGCGAGCGCGTTGCTGCAGGCGTATTTGCCGGACGGAGTAAGGGCGTTTCGCGATGCGTTCGTCTTCGGCCTTATTATTCTTACGCTGCTGTTGAAGCCGGCCGGCCTTGTTCGTGTGACGGCGACCAAGGAACGCATATGACCGCTGGAGTTTGCGCTTGGTACGGTGGCTGGCGGGACATGACGCGGGTAGCGGTGGCTCCTGCTCTGGTGCTTGCGTGCATTGTCGGCTTGGGCTTGGTGGCCGGCGGGTCGCTGACCGAGACAGTTACGGAAATGATGGTCCGTATGGTCGTCGTCGTTGGTTTGTACATTTTCGTCGGCAATTCCGGAATCATCTCGTTCGGTCACATCAGCTTTATGGCGATTGGCGCCTATGCTGCCGCCTGGCTGACCTGCTGCACGCTGCCCATGGTCAAACCCCTTTATCTCCCCGGCCTACCCGAATGGCTGCAGAACACGGCGGAGCCCTTCTGGACCGGACTCGCCGCCGCCGCGATACTCTCTGGAGTCGTGGCAGCGGCGATCGGCTTGGCGATCATGCGATTGTCGGGAATTGCCGCCTCGATCGCGACGTTTGGCATTCTCGCAGTCGAGTTCAACATCTACAGCAATTGGGACTCCATGACCGCGGGTACGAGCTCGGTCAGCAACATTCCGATATCGATAGACCCGTTTTCGGCTTCCCTCTTTGCCGCCGCCGCAATTCTTATCGCAGCGGTGTATCAGAACTCCCGCTTTGGCGTCGCCTTGAGGGCGGTGCGCGATGACGCGGTTGCTTCAAAGGCGGCAGGTATCCGCGTTGTCCCTAGTCGTCTCATCGCCTTTGTGCTGAGCGCGATCATTGTTGGAGTGGGCGGGGCGTTGCAATCTGGCTTTCTCGGCACGCTCACCGTGGATACCTTTTATTTTCAGCTGACGTTTCTCACGCTCGGCATGCTCATCGTCGGGGGCATTTCCAGTTTGACCGGCGCGATTGCCGGTGTGCTCCTCATAACCGGCGTCACCGTCGGCCTGCGAGCGCTGGAAACCGGCTTTGTGCTTGGCACAATCAAAATTCGTCCTCCGTCCGGATTTCAGGAAGTAACGCTCGGTGTCGCGATGGTTTTGTTCATGATCTTACGGCCTGCGGGCGCGACCAAGTCATTTGACGTATTTAGATTTCCAATACCGCATCGCAAACTCAAATGAGCTTTGCCTGAGCCGGCCGACGAAGCGTCGTTTTTGAGCTCTTAAATCATTTGACGCCTCACTCCCTTTCGACTGGCCGAAAGCCCTTTCGCTTTGATTTTAGGCAGCGGCGAGGCCTTTTTTGAGCAATGGACATGTGTACACAACTGTCACAAATGCGGTAATATCGCCGCGGATGGAGCAACTCCTTGGAGTATTTGCCTGTCGCCAGATGGTCGCGAACCTCGACTGCCTTCCGTCGCGAGCGACCGGCCGCCTCCGGCGAGCGTCGCTATTTTATTTGATATTGCGACCGTAAAGACTCCGGAACGACGGCTGTCGGCTTGGACCGACGCTCTCAACGAGCACTACTATTCTCTCGATGTCGCGAGCACGGCGGACACATTCGACGTCGGACGCATGC
>Ga0187781_10003049_pt1 | contig 12650 bp, 8 predicted proteins | sample 0715_SJ02_MP02_2_FD_132447 | JGI IMG/M metagenome (GOLD analysis project Ga0187781, IMG submission 132447) | Tropical peat soil microbial communities from peatlands in Department of Meta, Colombia - 0715_SJ02_MP02_20_MG | ecosystem: Environmental > Terrestrial > Soil > Wetlands > Peat | place...
CCGATGATGTGCGCCAAGCTCATTCGCCACCATCCCGATGCCGAGCGGTCGCGCTTCGATCTCGCGGCCGAGCACGTGTTGAACGGCACGATCGAGCTTTACGGCCGGGCGCTGACCTGGGTGCTCGACCGCCAGCCGCTGACGCTCGCCGTGGCGATCCTGACGCTCGGGGTGACGCTTGTTCTCTACGTTATGATTCCGAAGGGGTTCTTCCCGGTGCAGGACACCGGCATGATCCAGGCGATCTCGGAAGCCTCGCAAAGCATTTCCTACGAGGCCATGGCGAAGCTGCAGAACGAGCTCGCGGAGGCGATCCTGCAGGATCCCGACGTCGAGGGCTTGAGCTCCTTCATCGGCGTCGACGGCACCAACCAGACGCAGAATACCGGACGGTTTCTCATCAATCTGAAACCGCACGATGAACGCAAGCTTACGGCGACGCAGATCATGCGCCGCATCCAGAAGGAGACGTCCGGCGTTGTCGGCGCGAGCCTCTACATGCAGCCGGTGCAAGACCTGACCATCGACGCCACGATCAGCCGCGCGCCGTATCACTTTGTGCTGGAAGACGCCAATCCGCGCGAGTTCGACACCTGGGTGCCGCGCGTCGTGCAGAAGCTCGGCACACTGCCCCAACTCACCGACGTGGCGAGCGACCTGCAGCAGCAAGGCTTGACGCTCAACATCGTCATCGACCGCGCCACCGCCGCGCGCTTCGGCATTACGCCGGCGACCGTCGACAACGCGCTCTACGATGCGTTCGGGCAGCGCATCATTTCCACCATCTACACGCAATCGAACCAGTATCGCGTGATCATGGAGGTGGACCCCTCGATGCAGAAGTCGCTCGACACGCTGTCGAAGATGTATCTGCCGTCGTCGTCGTCCACGACCAACGGCCAGGTGCCGCTGTCGGCCTTCGTGCATGTCGAGCAGCATACCGGACCGCTCCTGGTCACGCATTTCGGGCAATTGCCCGCCACAACGATTTCCTTCAACACCGCGCCGGGCGTTTCGCTCGGCGCGGCGGTGGAAGCTATCCAGCAGGCCGAAAACGAAGTCGGCCTGCCGATCAGCTTCACCACCGCGTTTCAGGGCACCGCGGCCGCGTTCCAGTCATCGCTCGCCAACGAGGTGTTCCTTATCATGGCCGCGATCGTGGCGATGTATATCGTGCTCGGCGTTCTCTATGAGAGCTTCATCCACCCGATCACGATCCTCTCGACATTGCCCTCGGCCGGCGTCGGCGCGCTGCTCTCGCTGATGCTGCTGCACTACGACCTCGACATCATCGCCATCATCGGCATCGTCCTCTTGATCGGCATCGTGAAGAAGAACGCGATCATGATGATCGACTTTGCGCTCGACGCCGAGCGCAGCGAGGGGCTGCCGCCGCGTGAGGCGATCTATCAGGCCTGCCTGCTGCGGTTCCGGCCGATTCTGATGACCACCATGGCGGCGATCCTCGGGGCGCTGCCGCTGATGCTCGGCACCGGCACCGGCTCCGAATTGCGCCAGCCGCTCGGCATCGCCATCATCGGCGGACTGGCGTTCAGCCAAGTGCTCACCTTGTTCACGACGCCGGTCATCTACCTCTATTTCGATCGGCTGGCGGTGCGCCTGACCGGACGGCGGCCGGCGAACCCGCTGGCTACCGGCGAGCCGGCTGAGTGAACATTTCGGCGCCATTCATTGCGCGGCCGGTAGCGACGACGCTGCTGACCATCGCGATCGCGCTTGCCGGGCTGATGGGATTCTCGCGGCTGCCGGTGTCGCCGCTGCCGCAGGTGGATTTTCCGACCATCTCGGTGAGCGCGACGCTGCCGGGTGCGAGCCCCGAAACCGTCGCCACGAGCGTCGCCGAACCGCTCGAACGGCACCTCGGCCAGATCGCCGACGTCACCGAGATGACTTCGCAAAGCGGCATCGGCCAGGCGCGCATCACGCTGCAATTCGACGTCAGCCGCGACATCGACGGCGCCGCCCGCGACGTGCAGGCGGCGATCAATGCCGCGCGCGCCGACTTGCCGACCAACCTGCCGAGCAATCCGACCTACCGAAAGGTCAATCCGGCCGACGCGCCGATCATGGTTCTGGCGCTGACCTCGAAGACCATGACGCAGGGCCAGATGTATGACGCCGCCAGCAACATCTTGGCGCAGCGGCTGTCGCAGCTGAGCGGCATCGGCAACGTCAATATCGGCGGCTCGAGCCTTCCGGCAGTGCGCGTCGAACTCAACCCGCAGGCGCTTTACAAGTACGGCATCGGCCTGGAAGACGTCCGCGCCGCGCTTGCCTCGGCCAACGCCAACAGTCCGAAGGGCACGATCGACGACGGCGACCGGCGTTATCAGATCTACACCAACGACCAGGCGAACGTTGCCGCCGACTACGCGCCGCTGGTGATCGCCTATCGCAACGGCGCGGCAGTCCGCCTCTCCGACGTCGCCGAAGTGGTCGATTCGGTTCAGGACACGCGCAATCTCGGCATGTCCGACGGCCAGCCTTCGGTTCTGGTCATCCTCTACCGCCAGCCGAACGCCAACATCATCGAGACCGTCGACGCCGTGAAGGAGGAGCTGCCGCACCTGGAAGCGGCCATGCCGGCCGACATGAACGTCAATGTCGCCATCGATCGCAGCACCACGATCCGCGCCTCGCTGCACGACACCGAGATGACGCTCATCCTCGCGGTGCTGCTGGTCACCGTCGTAGTCTTTTTTTTCCTGCGCAATTTCAGCGCCACCGTGATCCCGAGCGTCGCGGTGCCGATCTCCATCTTCGGCACCTTCGGCGTGATGTATCTACTCGGTTATAGCCTGGACATTCTTTCGTTGATGGCGTTGACCATCGCCACCGGATTCGTCGTCGACGATGCGATCGTGGTGATGGAAAATATTTCCCGCCACATGGAAGAAGGCATGCCGCGCTTGCAGGCCGCGTTTCGCGGCGCGCGCGAGGTCGGCTTCACGGTGCTCTCGATCAGCCTGTCGCTGATCGCGGTGTTCCTGCCGATCCTGCTGATGGGCGGCATTCTCGGCCGACTGTTCCGCGAGTTCACCGTCACGCTGTCGATTGCGATCCTGGTGTCGCTGGTGATTTCGCTCACCACCACGCCGATGTTGTGCGCGCTGTTCCTCAAGACCCGGCCGTTGCGCGGCCCGGAGGGCCGGCCGAACGTTTTCGAGCGGGTGCGGATCGGTTACGGCCACACGCTGACCTGGGCGCTTCGTCACAGTTTGCTGGTGCTCCTGATCTTCATCGCCACGATCGGCCTGAACATGTATTTGTTCGTCGCCGTGCCGAAGGGCTTTTTTCCACAACAGGATACCGGACGCATTATCGGCTCGCTGCAGGCTGACCAAAGCATCTCGTTCCAGGCGATGAGCGGCAAGCTCAAGCAGCTGATTGACATCGTGCGCGCGGATCCCGCCGTCGAAACCGTTGTGGGCTTTACCGGCGTCGGCAGCGGCGGCGGTTTTGCGCAGATCAACACCGGCACGGTCTTCGTATCGCTCAAGCCGATTTCACAAAGGGTGTCGGTGGATGAAGTCATCGCGCGGCTGCGCCCGAAACTCGCGCAGGTGCCGGGTGGACGCCTTTACCTCGCCGCCGTGCAGGATCTGCGCGCCGGCGGCCGGCAGAGCAACGCGCAGTACCAATACACGCTGCAATCGGAAAACGTGCAGGATCTCTACACCTGGACGCCGAAACTTGTTGATGCGCTCGAGCACAATCCGGTCTTGACCGACGTGAGCTCCGATCAGCAGCAGCGCGGGCTCGAGACCTACCTCACCATCGACCGCGATACCGCGGCGCGGCTCGGCATCAGCCCATTGCAAATCGACAATACGCTCTACGACGCGTTCGGCCAGCGGCAGGTGTCGGTGATTTACAGCGCGATCAATCAGTATCACGTGGTGATGGAGATCGATCCGCGTTACACCCAGTATCCGAACTCGCTCCGCGATGTTTACGTCTCTCTATCCGGCGCCACGCCGGCCGGAACCGCAACCACCAACGCACCGGTCGGCAACGTCACGGCGGCGACAACGGTCGGAACGGTCGTTTCATCGCCAGTCGCACAGGCTTCGCCCGCTGTCACACCCTACCCGGCCTCGGCCTTTACGGGTGCCCCGGCATCCGGTACCAGCGGCAAGATCTCAAGCAGCACGGCCGCAACGGGCGCAATCACCGCGGCGAGCGCCAACGCCGCCGCTGCGCGCAACGCCTTCATCAATGCGCTTGCCAATACCGGACACGGATCCACATCGGCCGGCGCCGCAGTCGCCACCTCGGTGGAGACCATGATCCCGCTCGCCGCGGTCAGCCATTACCGGCCTGGGCACACGGCGCTGTCGGTCAATCATCAGGGCTTGTTCGTCGCCTCGACCATTTCGTTCAATCTGAAACCGGGGAAATCGCTCGGCGAGGCGGCCGAAGAGATCAATGCCGCGATCGCCCGCATCAACATGCCGTCTTCCATCACCGGCACCATGGCCGGCACGGCACAGCTCTTCCAGCAATCGCTGTCCAAGGAGCCGATCCTCATCCTGACAGCGATCGCCGCCGTCTACATCCTGCTTGGCGTGCTCTACGAGAGCTACGTTCACCCCATCACCATTCTTTCGACGCTGCCGTCGGCGGGCGTCGGCGCGCTGCTGGCGCTGATGCTTTTTAACGTCGAGTTCGACATCATCGGCCTGATCGCCGTCATTCTCCTGATCGGCATCGTCAAAAAGAACGCGATCATGATGATCGATTTCGCCATCGAGGCGAAACGCTCGCGCAATCTGAATTCCTACGAGGCGATTTTCGAAGCAAGCCTGCTGCGCTTCCGCCCGATCCTGATGACCACGTCGGCCGCGATCCTCGGCGCCGTCCCCCTGGCGCTGAGCTTCGGCAACGGCGGCGAAATCCGCCGGCCGCTCGGCATCGCCATCGTCGGCGGGCTGATCATCAGCCAGCTCTTAACGCTCTACACCACGCCGGTGCTCTATCTTTATCTCGACGGGCTGAGCGGTTGGTCGCAGCGCTTACGGCGGCGCTTGACGCGACGGCCGCCGCCCCAGGTCGGGCCGCAGCCGGCGGTATAGGGCGCGGCGGCGCGGGCCGCTCGAATAAGGATCTCGGCCGGGTTTTAGGGGATATGAATGGGCGGCCGGCCGTAGCAGCATGGCGTCGCCCATTCCCAATCCGCCGGATAGAGCGTCGAGCGCAGCCTGTAGATATCGGCGCGCAACTGCCGGATGATCGCCGCCTTGTAGCCTTCGTCGATGTCCGGGTTGGCTTCCAGGAACGCGATCCGTTTGTTGAGCTCGTAGATGCCGCGATGCACGTCGCGCCATTCGTAGCTGTGCGGGCGGCGCAGCCAGTCATAGGCCATCGACGGAGTGGCGCTTACGGCAAGCACAAGCGCAGTGAGGGCAAACGCGATCCGGCCTTTGGTCATGTCTCGCTCCGCTTCGGCGCCTGGATGATGCCGCGGCGCCGGCCAAAAAGAAAGGCAGACCTTCGAATTTCCCCGCAGGCGGCGCCGGACCGCCCCGATATACTCGCCGGTGTTTCAACCGAGAGTTATCGATCAATGACGGAACGGTATTTCGAGGATTTTGCTGTCGGACAGGTTTTCAAGCCGAGCGGCCGCGTCCGCGTGGACAGGGAGGAAATTATCGCCTTTGCGCGGAAGTTCGATCCGCAGCCGTTTCACCTCGATGAAGAGGCCGCGCGCCATTCGATCTTCGGCCGGCTGGTCGCGAGCGGCTGGCACACCGCGGCCATGACCATGAGCCTGATCGCCCGCGCCGACTACCGCCCCGCTGACGGCACTGTCGGGCTCGGCTTCGAGAGCCTGCGCTGGCCGATCCCGGTGCTGCCGGGCGATGAACTGCGTATCGAGAGCGAAGTGCTGGAAGTGCGGCCGTCGCGGTCGCGGCCGGATCGTGGACTTGTGAAAATGCGCACCAAGACGTTCAATCAGAACGGCGAAGTCGTGCAGGAGATCGTCGCCAACGGCATGGTGCCGCGCCGGCCGGCCGTTTAGGCGCCGATTGGCAACATGCGCTGCAGCACGATCCCGAAAGTGGAAACCGGTTTTCGGACAAGATCATGCTCAAAACCGAGAATCTAGAGCGTGATCCCATTCAATTGAATTGGATCTCGGCCTAGGACAGCGGCACCGTACTCGCCGCCGGCAGCGGCGGGGTGAAGCGGCCGTCGGCCGCGGTCCAGCCGCCGTCGACCAGAAAATACGAGCCGGTGACATAGGAGCTCGCGTCGGAGGCAAGATACACCACCGCGCCGACAATCTCCGACGGCTGCGCCCAGCGGTGCATCACCGATTTGTCGGCATAGGCGCGGTACCAGGCTTCATTCTGCTTGATCTGCTGCGTGAGCGGCGTCTCGACGATGCCCGGCGCAATGGCATTGGCGCGAACGCCCGACGAACCGATCTCGGCTGCCAGAGCCCTGATCATCTGCAAGGTGCCGGCCTTGGTGGCGGCGTAAACGCCCTGCCCCGGCTCAACCACCTGCGCACGGATACTGGAGAAAACGATAACGCTGCCCTTGCCGCGCTTGACCATGCCGGGCACGAAAGCCTTGAGCGCACGGAAGATGCCTTTCAGATTCAATCCGACCACGCGGTCGAATTCGTCCTCGGTGTAATCGAGCACCGGCTTGCGCACATTGATCGACGGCGAAATGACAAGCACGTCGGGCGCGCCGACTTCCGCCGCCGCCGCCGCGACGCTCTTGCCGTCGTAGAGATCGATCGGCAGCGCTTCGGCGGCCCAGCCGCCGGCGGCGATCTCTCGCGCCGTCTCTTTCGCCTGCCCGATGGCGACATCGCCGCAGATAACGTGCGCGCCAAAGCTCGCAAGCCCGAAGCAGCCGGCGCGGCCGATGCCGCTTGCGCCGCCGATCACGAAGGCGCGCCGGCCGGTGAGATCGAACATATGGGAATAGTCGTCCATGAGCGTTCCTCGTGCAGATTTTTTTGCGTTATTGCGGCGGCTCCGGCCACGGCCGCGCCGTGCCGGCGCGCATCGCCTCGAAGGCAGCAGCGACGCGGAGCACGCCGAGATCGTCGAAGCGGCGGCCGATGATTTGCAAACCGATCGGCAGGCCCTCGTCGCTATAGCCGCAATTGATCGAGGCGGCCGGCTGATCCGACATGTTGAAGGCGACCGTGAAGCAAATATGCGGAAACGGATGGAGCGGGTCGTCGCTCGGCGAGGCGAGCTCGGCGGCAAAGGCAGTGACCGGCGCGGTCGGCGAAATGACGAAGTCGTAAGGCAGCGTCGCCGCGACGGCCGCCTTGCGCATCACCAGCATCTGGCTGAAGCCGTGAAAGATCGCTTCGCCGCTGAAGTCGGCGGCCGATTCGCCCCAGGCGCGGATGAAGGGAAGAATCTTTTGCCGCCGCTCCGGCGGCGTCGCGCGAAAGTCGGACAGCGCACGCATGCGCCAGAAGCGATCGAGCCCGTCGAGCATGTCCTGGGTGAGGAACGGCTCAAGCGGCTCGACGATGGCGCCGGCGGCGGCGAAATCGCGCGCCGCGGCTTCGACCGCCGCGCGCGTCGGCGCGGAGGTTGGATAGCCGCAGCCGGCTTCCATCAGCACCCCGATGCGCAAGCCGGCAAGCTTGGCCGGCTCGATGCGCCAGTCGAGGTGCTCCGGCGGCAGGCTCATGTGGTCGCGCGTGTCGGGCTGCGCGAGCGTCGCCATCATCAGCGCCGCATCGGCGACACTGCGCGTGATCGGCCCCGCGGCACGACCATAATAGGTCGGATCGATCGGCACGCGTCCGCCGCTGGGTTTTAGTGCGAACACGCCGCACCAGCCGGCCGGCAGCCGCACCGAGCCGCCGATATCGGTGCCGAGATGCAGCGGGCCGTAGCCGGCCGCCGCCCCCGCAGCAGCTCCCGCCGACGAGCCGCCGGGGTTGCGCGTCAGGTCCCAGGGATTGCGCGTCAGCGGATGAAAGCTGGAAAGGCCGGACGAGAGCATGCCGTAATCGGGCATGGTGGTCTTGGCGAACAGAATGGCGCCGGCTTCGCGCAGGCGCGCGGCGGGCGGCGCGTCCTCCGGCGCCGGTTTCAGTTCGCTCGCCGCCGTGCCGAGCGGTACCGGCTCGCCCTTGGTGGCGATATTGTCCTTGATGGTCGCCGGCACGCCGTCGAGCGGACCCGCCGGCTCGCCGCGCTGCCAGCGCTGTTCGGAAGCGCGCGCCTCGCCAAGCGCGCGCTCCGGCGCCAGCAGGTAGGTGGCATGAATATGCGGCTCGAAGGCTGCGATGCGCGCGAGCACATCCTGCATCGCCTCGACCGGCGACAGCGCGCGGCTGCGATAAGCTTTCAGCAGCGCGACGGCGCTCATTCGGCATGGCTGCATGGCGCGCTAAACTAGAACCATGCGCGGCGGCGAACAAGCCGAACCGCGCCCGCTCATTTTCGCACTGCAGCGCAGCGCGAAGATCAGAAGCGGGATCGACGAACGCTCATCGGCAGCCGCACGTTGTGCTATACAGCATCGTCACGGGCGGGGACACAAAGCCAGCCGCGTCGAAACAGGCTGGCCGGCCCGGACGCGGAGGAACACATGGAAGATCTGGAAGCCCGAACGATCAGGAAGATTTCGGCGCGGCTGATCCCATTCCTGATGATCTGCTATTTCATCGCCTATCTCGATCGCGTGAATGTCGGCTTCGCCGCGCTGACGATGAACAAGTCGCTCGGCTTGACCGCGACCATGTTCGGTTTCGGTTCCGGTGTTTTCTTTCTCACCTATTTCGTGTTCGAGGTGCCGTCCAATCTGGCGCTCGACCGGTTCGGCGCGCGCAAATGGATCGCGCGCATCATGATCAGCTGGGGCATCCTCTCCGGCCTGATGGCGTTCATTCCGTATATCGCGCGCGCAACGGGTCTCGGCAACGAAGTCACCTTCTATGTGGTGCGGCTGCTGCTCGGCGCCGCAGAGGCCGGCTTCTTTCCCGGCATCATCTTCTATTTGACGCTGTGGTACCCCTCGGTCTATCGCGGTCGCATCATCGGCGCTTTCATGGCGGCGATTCCGCTCTCCTCGGCGATCGGCTCGCCGATTTCCGGCATGATCCTCGGCATGAACGGGATCTTGGGCCTGGAAGGCTGGCAGTGGCTCTTCATCATCGAAGCGGCACCGGCGGTCGTGCTCGCGTTCGTCACCTATTTCTATCTCACCGACCGTCCGACCGACGCGAACTGGCTCGCGCCGGACGAACGCGGCTGGCTGACCGGGCGTCTGGAGGCCGAGCGGCGGCAGCGGGAAGCGGTGCACCAAATCTCCGTGTTGCAGTCGCTCTATAATCCACGGGTCTGGGCGCTGGCTCTGGTCTATTTCGGTTTGGTCGCCTGCAACTACGGCGTCGCCTTCTGGCTGCCGCAAATCATCAAGGCATTCGGCCTGTCGAATTTCGCAACCGGTTGGGTGACGGCCATTCCTTACGCGATCGGCGCAGCGTTCATGGTCTGGTACGGCTACAACTCCGATCGCACCGGCGAGCGCAGGGGGCACACCGCCATCGGGCTGTTGATCGCGGCAGCCGGTATTGCTGCGTCCACGCTGACCGGCAACCCGGCCTTGACGATCGTTGCGTTCACCATCGGCGCCTGCGGCGTGTTCGGCACGCTGCCGGTATTCTGGACCTTGCCGACCGCGGTGTTATCCGGCAGTGCGGCCGCCGCCGGCATCGCCGTGATCAACTCGATCGGCAACCTCGCGGGCTTCGCCGGTCCCTATGCGATGGGCTGGATGAAGGACGCGACCGGGAGCTTCACCGGTGGCCTCCTGTTGATCGCGGGGCTTGCTATCGTCGCCATGGCGATCGTACTCGCGCTTGGTCACAACACGGCGCTGGAACGCGCGCCGGCCGTCGCGCTGAAAGAAGGTTGATCAGCGCGACGCTTCGCGCTGCGGCTTCGCCCGCCGGTGCCGGTCCTTGGGCATCGGCGGCGGATCACGCGTGATCTGCAGCGCGTCGCTTGCCGGAAATGTCTGCTCCAGCTCTTGATCCAGCCGGTCTTCGATCTCCGGATCCGTGTACTGTTGCGCGGATGCCTTGAGCTTGTGGCTTCCCATGGCACGCCTCCGGCCAATCTTCGAAGCGACGACCCCGCCCCCTCGATGGCGAGGAAGAAAGGGCGCTTCCAGATATTTATGAAGCCGGCGGGACGGCCACAACGCACCGGATCCGCGGAAACGCCTAGTTGCGCCTCGATGCGAACGTGCCGGGGAAATTCGATCCGGCGACACTAGCGGTTTCGGTTCTCAAATCGGAATCGTCCATGCGCAGCAGAATATCCTTGATTGGATTGTCGGCCCATGCGCGGGTGACAAAGTCGCGGTGCGAAACGTCGCCGGCCGGCAGGAACGTCACCATGCCCTGCAGATGGCTGTTCCGCAGTTGCGAGCTGTAAGGCACCGATCGTTTGCGCAGCAGGTGTTCAAGATCGATGTTGCGGTGCGCCGTGTGCGGCGTGTACGAACTGACAAAGAAGCTTGATCTGTTGTCAGCGATCCAATCGGCGAACTTGCCGGTTCCGCCATACAACGCATCGAGAAGAACCAAGCCGCGCACGCGCGATCCAACGCCGCCTCGTTCAAGGACCGAGAGGGTCGGTGCAAAGCCCCCGCTATAGGCGACGATCACGATCGGCATCCTGGCGAACGTGAACGCAGCACGTTGATCGCCATACATTCGGGCAAGCTTGACGGCCGCTTCATCGAGAAAGCGCTTGAATCCGTTCGGCTCCCAGAATTTGCCGGCGCTGGAATCGGCGGCATTGACGGCAAATTGCGGCGCCACCAACACGGCGTTCACGCCCGCGGCCGTGATCTGCTCCGGTACCTGCTGCCGATCGCTCACGTCTTGGGCGAGATTGGCGCCGTGGCCATGAAAGAAGACGACCATCACTGCGGGGCGTTTCGGGTCGAAACCTGGCGGAATGTGCAGAAGCACGCGATCGTCACTGAAGGTTTCAGATTCCCAGAGAACTTGGCCGCGGAAATTGACATGGCCCCAGTGGCCCTCAGTACCGACGTTGAAGAACGGACGGCCCGACACTGGCATCATGCCATGATAGGGGAACGGCGCCGTCTCGAAATCCTCGAGGCTTGTCAGTGTGCCGAAGATGGAGGGAGCGCGTGAGGGAGCAGCCGCGGCGGGCGGCGCTTCGTCCTCGAGTGATGCCAGCCGCACGGGAGGCTTCGGGATCGGTTTTGTTTGACCAGCCGCATGTTTCGTCGCCGCGCGACCGCGCTCCGCAGTCTTCTTTGGCGACCGGCCCCATGTGCGAGCCATCGGGCTTGCGAGGCCCCCGCGGCCGAGGTGTGTGCGCACCTTGCCAAGCGTACGTGGCTTGACCGAGGGTGCGTATGTCGAGCTGTTGAACGGATCCAGCTTCACGGCGCCGGCCTCGGCTTTGCCATGACACCGGCTAAAGCGCAGACAACGGGAAACAGGCGGGTTGATCGATGCTTCCGCCGCCGATGAAACCCACGCAGTCGGCCGCAACTTGCTAATGGCGGGCCAGCACAAGCCGACAGATCCGGCGAGGCACAAAAGTACGGAGACGGGAAGGAGCTTGCGCTCGAGCGCGCACCCAATATGGACCAAACATCGCGCGGGCCCCTCGCTTAGCTGAAATAATCGACCGCAATGCCCGCGCGGCGAAGTCCGGCTGCCAGTCTTTTTGATTCGGGGCCGAAATGCCGCATCGGCTGAAAAATACCGTGAGGGCGGCGCCGCGACAGCGGCCGACCTACAAACGGAGTGCAGCGTTGGTCCCCCGACCGTGTCTGACACTGTGTCCCCATCCGACCAATCGAGTGTCGGAGGCGACTATGTCGTCATTTTGGCCTTATCAACAGAAATTGGCCTTACCAACAAAAAGGGAGAAACCTTCGCAATTTGGTAGTTTTAGCGACCGCGTCCCACCCGCTTGCAACGCGCCTTCGTGTCTTTTTCGGGACGGCGCAGCGATTTCCGCAGCACCGGTATCTGGCTGCGCCTGTGCAGTCAGCTTGTCGCTCTTTTGAGCGAGCAGAAGGCTCGACCCGTTTTTTGACTTATAGGATTGGCACCTTCTTGATCGCCAGCAGGAGATTCGACGTATTTCTTCGCCATTGATAGCCCACGCCGAAATCAATCCCTTTTCGGTCAGGCGCTCGAAACAGCCGAGCAAGCGACGCCTGATATCGATTGCGAAAGAGCGGTATCGGCCCGACGTAATTACCGAACGGCTGAAGTTCCCATTTCAAAGGATCGAAAATACGAGATCGGTATTCCGCTATCATCCTGCAGAACTAATGCTCCACATCAGGCTCTGCGCTGAGGCGCGCTGGGTCGATCTCGATACCGCTGCCAAAGACAAAGCTCATTCATTTCGACTGCCAGCGGGGGTCAGACTTACGGCGATGGACTTTCGCGCGTGTCGGGGGGAAAATTAAAACAGGCTTGAAAACTCCGTTTTTATTCAATGGCCCTGCATGGTCGAGAAACAAGACGCGGGTAAGGACGAGTCAATTCGTGACGGTGCGGCCCCGGGGGCCGAGGAAAGCGTCTCGGCTGGGCGCGCGACCGAATCTGCGCAGACAGCACCGGTCAAGCCGGC
>Ga0187781_10003050_pt1 | contig 12645 bp, 11 predicted proteins | sample 0715_SJ02_MP02_2_FD_132447 | JGI IMG/M metagenome (GOLD analysis project Ga0187781, IMG submission 132447) | Tropical peat soil microbial communities from peatlands in Department of Meta, Colombia - 0715_SJ02_MP02_20_MG | ecosystem: Environmental > Terrestrial > Soil > Wetlands > Peat | place...
CCTCACTACGTGATCGGCAGCCGGAGGCGAAACCGGCGCACCCCGCGCTCAACGGGGGACGCGGCTTAAAGCAACGACGGAGCGGGCTTTTTTGGTCTCGTTGGCCGTCCAAAGGTCAGCACCGAAGAGGCTTGTCCATCTTGCCGGCCGTGCGGAACGGGTCTCCCGCTCCAATCCAAGGCAGCAGTACTGGCGCAAAGAGCCGCCGCTTTGACCGTGTCCCCAACGCACGGCCGACGCCAAGCGCTTAATGCCGGTGATGCCGGTCGCGTGCGCAAGAAGCGCAGCGACCGAATTTCAACGCGGGCCGAAAGGCTCCTTGAACCTTGATGAAGGAGCGCGCCCATGACCGAGCGCATCCGCGAATTCTTGCGCCGCCGCCACGAAAGCGGATTGGATGACGGACCTTGCCTCGTCGTCGATCTCGATGTCGTGCGCGACAACTATCGTGCCTTCGCCAAGGCATTCCCCGACAGCCGGGTGTTCTATGCAGTGAAGGCGAACCCGGCGCCGGAGTTATTGTCGCTTTTGGTTTCGCTTGGCTCCTGCTTCGACACCGCCTCGGTTGCCGAGATCGAGATGGTGCTCGCGGCCGGCGTCACGGCCGACCGTATCTCGTACGGCAATACCATCAAGAAGGAACGCGACATCGCGCGCGCCTTTGCGCTCGGCGTCCGTCTCTTCGCGGTGGACTGCAAGCCCGAGGTAGAAAAGATCGCCCGCGTGGCGCCTGGCGCCCGTGTCTTTTGCCGCATTCTCTCTGACTGCGCCGGAGCAGAGTGGCCGCTGTCGCGGAAATTCGGGTGCGAGCCAGCGATGGCCGTCGAGGTGCTCGAGCATGCAATGGCGCTCGGCCTAGAGCCGCATGGCGTGTCGTTTCACGTCGGCTCGCAGCAGCGCAATCAGCACGCTTGGGACCGCGCGCTCGCTTCGGCAGCGGCCGTGTTCAGGGAATGCGGCGAGCGCGGTATCAATCTCGCCATGGTCAACTTGGGCGGCGGATTTCCGGCCAAGTATTTGAAGAATGTCCCGTCGGTGAAGACCTACGGCTCGACGATCTTCAGAGCGCTGCGCAAGCACTTCGGCAACCGCATTCCGGAGACCATTATCGAGCCTGGCCGCGGCATGGTCGGTAATGCCGGCATGATCGAGGCGGAAGTCATCCTCGTCTCGACCAAGAGCGAGGAGGACGACGTGCGCTGGGTGTATCTCGACATCGGCAAGTTCGGCGGTCTCGCCGAGACGATGGACGAGTCGATTCGCTACCCGATCCGCACCCCGCGCGACGGCGACGCATTGGCACCGTGTGTGCTTGCCGGTCCGACCTGCGACTCGGCCGACGTGCTGTACGAGAAGGACCCCTACATGCTCCCGGTCAGCCTCGAAATTGGCGACCGGGTGCTGATCGAGGGCACCGGCGCCTATACCGCAACCTACGCGGCGGTAGCCTTCAATGGCTTCCAGCCGCTGCAGGGCTTCCACATTTGAGGCCTCTTGCTCCGGCGCGCGCCTCGGCTTGCGCCGGAGCGCTCTGGCCCGAAAGGAGCCGACCGATGACCATCGTCCGGGAAGAAAAAGTCGCTGATGTCGCCGCGCGCGAGGCTTTGCTCGATGAGGCCTACGGCGCGGCGCGTTTCGCCAAAACTTCCGAGCGGCTGCGCGAAGGGCGCCTGCCGGCAAATGGCCTGTCGCTGGTTGCGGTTGACAGCCGCCAGCTGGTCGGCACGGTCCGGCTGTGGAACATCGTGGCGGGTCCAGGCCGCGACGCGCTGCTGCTCGGTCCGGTTGCCGTTCATCCGGATTGTCGCAATCGCGGCATCGGTACGGCGCTCATGCGCCGTGCGATCGTGCGTGCGCGGCTTGCCGGCCATGGTGCGATTCTGTTGGTCGGTGACCTAGCGTATTACGGCCGCTTCGGTTTTTCCGCCGTATCGACCGGTGAACTCTGGATGCCCGGCCATTTCGAACGCGACCGGTTGCTGGCGCTTGAACTCAAGCCCGGTGCACTCGCCGGAGCGCGCGGGCTGATCAGCCCTACGGGAACGGCTGCGTTGAAGCCCGACCTCACCACGCTCATTGCCGCCAAGCGCACCAAGCAGCGCGCGCCGATACGGCGCGCCGCCTGATCTCCGTCCGCTCAACCGGACCGACAAACAATGACAAGATTCGACCGGCTAGGGGCGTGCGGGCGCCGTTCGATGATCGGCCCGAGCGAATCGGTTATAATTGTTCGGATAAGTCATTGCCGAAACGGCATAACGTCAGAAAGGCGATTTCGCAAACGAGTCCTTCGGCGCGCCAGTTGAAATTTGCTTTGCCCTTCAATTGGCCGATCATCCGTTCGATGACTCGGTGGCCGAAGCCCTGGCGGGTGGGTGTCTTCGCCGCCGGGCCGCCTGTTTCTGTCCAGCGAAAGTTGAGCCATCCGTCGTCCGAATGCGACCAATTCACTTCAATGCGGCCTATGGCCCCAGATAAAGCTCCATACTTAGCGGCATTGGTCGCAAGCTCGTGCAGGATCACAGCGGCCATCTGAGCGGTATTCGGTTCCAGCAAAACCTCCGGGCCGTTAATTCGCACGCGCGCTTCATCTTCCCGGCAATAGGGCGAGAGCTCCTGCGTCGCGAGCATGGATAGTTCCGCTCCGATCCAGCGCGACTGAGCAAATAGCGAGTGAACATTTGCGAGCGCCTGGATGCGTCCCTCGATTGCATTTTTAAGACCGTCGGGTGTCTCGGACTGCGAAAGATTGACGGTTGCTTGCACGGTCGCCAGCAGGTTTTTGCTTCGATGCTCCGCTTCTCGGGCGAGGGTCGCAATTTTTTCCTGATTGCGCTTCTGCTCGGTAATATCTCTCGCGATCTTCGACGCGCCGACAATCTTACCTTCTGCATTTTTGACGGGCGAAACAGTCAGTGAAACGACAATCAAGCTGCCATGCTTGCGCTGCCGGACAGTCTCGAAATGGTCGATGCGCTCCCCCCGCCTGATGCGCGTTAAAATCTCACGCTCTTCGCCTCGCCGGTCTTGCGGTATCACGATTGTTATCGGCTGACCAATTGCCTCTTCGGCGGTGTAGCCGAAAACGCGTTCGGCACCTCTGTTCCAGCTTGTGATAATGCCGTCGAGATTCTTGCTTACAATCGCATCGTCGCTGGACTCGACGATGGATGCCAGTGCACGCAATCGCTGTTCACTTTCGTGAAGCGCGATTTCAATATGCTTACGGTCGGTAACGTCACGATTGACCTCAAGCACCGTATCGCCACCGAGCAACTGCATTCGGCTGTCTACAGTGACGTGACGGCCATTTTTGCAGATGTGCTGGAGCTCGCCCGACCAGTAGCGCTCTTTGCGAAGCTGCGAAAACAGCTCGGTAAATTCCATCGGCAATTTAGTTTGCAATAGGGAATGGCTGATGCGGCCGACCGCCTCGTCCGGCGCGAATCCGTAAAGCCGCTCGGCCCCGGCATTCCAGAATTCGATTGCACCGCCCAGACGCCACACAAGCATCGGCTCATAGGACAGCATAAGCAGGCTGGCCAAACGATCTGAACGTTCGGGGGTTGCTTCTGTTTCGGCAGACTCGCTGTTGCACCCGTTAGCAAGGCCCAACGTAGCGATGTCTCTACTCATTCGCGCGAACTCTGGCTCGCCATGGCATGCTTTGGCATCCCGCCCGTTTTAACCCCGAGATCGGGTCCACCATCCTCCCGCCGCGCGCAGCTCGCAAGAAAAATTGCAGGCTAAGAGATTGGAAAGTAATTATTTTTTGCTATAGACGCTTTTTGCAAATTATATAATTAATGAGTATAAATTTCATCAAGAGGCCGCTTCCCAGCTCTTGGGCTGCTTCTGAGCTCTATAGACATGGGGGTTTGCCGTGGCACTGGGTCGGATTGAACGTTTGCAGATCATGCTGACGGAAGATGAGTTGGCGGCCATTGACGATTGGCGCTTCGCGCGGCGTATGCCAAGCCGAGCGGCCGCCATTCGCGAAATAGTCAAACGCGGACTGGCCGCCGAGGGTTTTACGGTCGCCGACAAAGACATAAAGTCGAAGGACTTCGGAATTCTCGCCAAGCAGAAAGCTAAGCCTACCAAGCGGGAATGACGGTCTCCGATTGCCATTAGGCATCAGGATCCAACGTGAACAATTCCTGTGCGTGAGATATGCCGCGCAAGGCGTATCGTCCCACCGAAACGAGGCGGCGTTTAATGTCCCGGACATTGGCAAACGCTGCCGACATCAGAATAGGCTGATCGACGGAGCGGCACATTGCCGCAATGCGGCTTGCCTCATTCACGGCCGGTCCAAGGACGGTAAAGTCCAGTCTCTCCCGGCTTCCGACATTGCCATAGAAGACTTTACCGACATGCAAACCGAGATACATGTCGGTAACCGGCTTAGCCTCCGCCGTTCGGCGTTCGTTCAATTCGGCGACGCCGTGGCGCGCAGCGATCGCAGCCGATAGGGCTTCGTTACATGCAAGCGCGCGGTCTTCGGCGGTGAAGATAGCAAGGGTGCCGTCGCCGATCAGCTTGAGGACATCACCGCCATGTTCATGGATCGCTGAGACGATCGCATCGGCATAGTCGTTCAGCAACGGAATGACCTGTTCCGGCGCCGTGTCGGTGATATGCGTGAAGCCTTTCAAGTCGCTGAACCAAATAACGGCGTCCATTCGCTCCGCAACGCCGCGCACGATTCGCCCGCTTAGCACACGTTGGCCGGCGTCACGCCCAAGATAGGTTTCCATTAGCGTTCGAGTCATGCGCGTGAGCGATACGGATTTGATAGCAAGCGCGAGGTACGGCACGATGTGTTTAAGCGTGGCAATTTGGCCGTCGCTGAATCCCTCCGGTGCTCTTGTCCCCCATGATGTATACACTGCGTCCATCTCACCGATGATGCCTTCGGCAGCGAAGCGGGTGATGATCGCGACGTAGTCGGTCATCCCCGCCGCGAGCCATTCGGGCAGCAACGAGAATTCGTCTTGGGTGTCGGTATTCAGACGGCGGCGCAGCAGCGACGCGTCGGTTTGCAGCATGTTGTGGAATGCGCTACGCCGCCAGATATCGGTCGCCTGTGCATCCAAAGACACCGGACCGGGCTCATCAAGACCTGCCACGCTCGTGCGGCCATATTCATGCACAGGGGATTCGCCGGCACTATAGCCCCAGCGGAACAGACGGCCTTCGTGGACCGGATGGAGGGTGTCGATAAAGAGGTGAGCGCGACCCAGCGGGATCCCGGCCGCGACGCAACGGTCGCAGAACACAGAAACTATGTCAGGTTCAGGAGTGCCGGCCAGGCCGGCTTGGGTCAGCCAAGCCGACAATTCGGTGAAGAGATCATCGTTCATGCCGCGATTATATAGAAATTTGCTGCGTGGACGCGTGCGAGAGTTGCGCAGTGCGCTTCCAGCCCGGAATCTCCTTCGTTATTCGCGGGCACCGAGTGGCTCGTAGATAAGTGCGATTATCCCCGTTGCGCCATCGCCGATAGTGCCTGTGTCAGCTCGATCGGGAACGGAAACACGATCATGGATGTACGTTCACCGGCAATGTCGAACAGCGTGCCGAGGTAGCGCAGCTGCATGGCCTGGGGGACGCCCGCGAGGATTCGGGCCGCATCGACCAGCTTCTGAGCAGCCTGCTGTTCCCCTTCCGCATTGATGACCTTGGCGCGGCGCTCGCGTTCGGCCTCCGCTTGGCGAGCGATGGCGCGGATCATGCTCTCGTTGAGATCGATGCGTTTGAGCTCCACGTTGGAGACTTTAACGCCCCAGCCTTCGGTCTGCTTATCGAGGACGTCCTGGATATCGGCATTGAGCTTGTCACGCTCGGCCAGCATCTGATCGAGGTCATGTTTGCCCAGGACCCAGCGCAGCGTGGTCTGTGCGAGCTGGCTCGTGGCCGCAAGGTAGTTGCTGACCTGAATGATCGCGCGTTCGGCGTCGACGACGCGGAAATAGATCACGGCGCTCACTTTAACCGACACATTGTCGCGGGAAATCACGTCCTGCGGCGGCACTTCGTCGACGACCACTCGCAGATCGACGCGCACCATCTGCTGGACGAAAGGCACCAAAAGAAACAGGCCCGGGCCTTTCGTTCCGGTATAGCGCCCAAGCGTGAACACGACTCCGCGCTCGTATTCCCGCAAAATGCGGATTGAGGTGTAGATAAAGATCAAGGCCAATACGGCGATGACGATTACGGCTGGCAATAGCATGGCATTCTCCTTGTTGTTACGATCCGTTCGACCTGCGAACGATCCAGAAAACATCACTAGGACAACGCGATCCTCTGGATTTGCGCTTGTGTGGGAATGAGCGCCACGGTCGCTAGGCGGGCCGAATGTCTTCGACGCGAAGGACGAGGCCGTCGCGTCCGACGATCTTGACGCGATTTCCGGCCGCAAGTGAAGCGTCCGAGCGCGCCAGCCAGATTTCGCCGTTGACTCTTACTCTTCCTTCGCCGCCCTGCCAGGAGACGGCTTCGCCTTCGGCGCCGATCAACGCCTCGCTCCCAGTCACTACCGGCCGCTTGTGGGAGTGCAACAATGCAGCAAGCACAAGCAGTAGCAGCACGGCGCTGACGATGGCGGCGCCGGTGACAACAGCGCCGGAAAGAGCAAAACCCGGCGTGCGCGCGGGAAACATCATCAGCGCTCCAATGACGAAGGCGGCGATGCCCCCGATGCCGAGCGCGCCAAAAGCGCCGATATGGACCTCCGCAACCATCAGGGCGATGCCCAGAAGCAGCAGCGCCGCACCTGCATAGTTGATCGGCGCGAAGGCGAGCGCATAGAGCGCCACGAGAAGACTGATTGCGCCGACGAGCCCGGGCGCAACGGCCCCAGGGCTCAAGAATTCAAAGATCAGCCCGTAAACGCCGATGAGCAAAAGGATGAAGGCGACGTTTGGGTTAGTAACCAATACGAGCAACCTGGTGCGCCAATCCGGTGGCGCGGTCACCACCTCAAGGCTGGCGGTCGCCAGACGCTGTGACTTGCCCGCGACCAGCACCGTGCGTCCATCGATCTTGCGCAGAAGATCGGGGACGTCGTCCGCGATCACATCGATGACGTGAAGGGAAAGCGCTTCGGCAGCCGGCAGGCTTGCCGCCGAACGCACGGCATCGATGGCCCAATCGGCGTTGCGACCATTGAGTGCGGCGAGGCTTCGAATATAAGCGACGGCGTCATTGACGACTTTGCGTGTCTCGGTGTCCGCCGGTTCGTCGGGTTTGCCTTGCTGTTTTTGTTCTTTTTGCTGCTTTTCGTCGGATGGGAACAGCGGATTGCCGCCGAGCTGAACCGGCGTGGCGGCGCCGATATTGGTGCCGGGCGCCATTGCCGCGACCGCGCTCGCATAGGCTATGTACGTGCCGGCACTGGCAGCGCGCGCACCCCTCGGCGCGACATAAGTGGCGACGGGGACAGGGGAGGCCAGGATCACGCCGATAATCTGGCGCATCGAAGCGTCGAGGCCGCCTGGGGTGTTCATTCGCAGAATGACGAGCTTGATCTCTTCCTGCCTCGCGGCATCGAGTTCACGCACGATGTAGTCGGCGATCGGCGGGCCGATAGCGCCGTCGATCTCGAGCACAAGCGCGCGATCGGCAACCGCAGCCGTCGGCGACGGTTGGACGAGCCCCCCCAAAGCCACCGTGCCCAGGAGCGTCAGACTGGCGCACAACCACCTCATGGCTGTCGCCATCTCAAGTCAGCCAGCAGGCCCGAACCACGCAATGTCCGCTCGTTGGCATAAGACAGCGCGCGAACGGAATTCGATCTTCATCGTCCTTTAGATTCCGTGGCGGCGCGAACGGGAATCGAGGGGTCCAGGCCGTCACCGGCAAGTTCCGCGGCGATAGCCGAAAGCTCGTTTTCAAGGATCGCGATGCGACCGCGAAGCTGATCGTCGTTTAGCTTCATGAATGCACTTGCCGCCTTGTCGGCAAGATCCGCCAGCATCGACCGCTCATCTTGACTGAGGGCGTTACCGGTCGCGTGGGGGCCGTAAAGGACGATCCCCAAACAACGTAGCCGGTCACCCACCGGAACGGCCAGGATCGGCCGCGTTAGCCCGCTTGGAAAGCGATGGCCTGCGGCGGCGTCGATATCAAGGTCGTACGGCCGGTGGGCATGGGCAGGTTCGAGCACCGGATCGCTGGGATCGAGTGTTCGCGTCGCGTCATCCCATGCTCGGTCCGCGGTGGTGCGCTGAAAAATGCTATTCTGCTCGCGAAAGATGCTTGCGGAAGCAAGGCCCAGTGCGTCATGCACTCCTTGGACGAGCTGCACATCGACTTCATTGAAATCCTTCGCCTTCAAGACAGCTTCGCCGAGCCGTTCTCCGGCCTTTGCGGTAGAACGATTGAAAAGCCAATCGACGTAGTGAACCGCGTTGTCGTGAATCCTTGAGATCAAGAAAAGAAATAGGGTTGCGATTACGATCCAGATCCAAGCCGGCAATGTGATATTTTCGCTGACCCCTTCGCGAATTTGATCGATGGTTTGGTGCAAGAAGAGCGCCGGCAGGCTGAGAAGAACGCCCAGAACCGTCACGCGACGAAGCGGAATGCTCACTTTCACGACGTAAGGCCTGCGTACCGCTTCGCTGACGAGCAAGCAAAGCACTCCGTTAACGAGATAAATCAGGCCCCACAGCTGCTCGGGCGGCGAATAACCGGGCCAGAAAAAATTAAGAAGCGTCGTCGTCGTCCCCGCATCCGCGAAAACGAGCGCCGGCAACCCGATCACGCATCCCCAGATGACCCAGCGAAGACGCTGATAGTCCTGCGGCGGCAATTCACTTTGCCGCAGCAGCAGAATCGCGAATCCGCACGCGGCGACAACGAGGCCGCTCAATACACCGGCCCTTGTCACAGTTTCAGTCGGATAGCCGATGAGATTTAGATAGCTGAGCGCCAGCAGAACGGCCAGCATGATTGCAACAAAAGGCAAGCCCCGTTCGACCGGCCGCCAGCGCGGCGTCGTTTGATCCGTTGGCGCTCTCAGCGCGAACCAGATGAAGCCCGCAGAACCGACCCCCTGCGCTATGGCGCCCACTATGTTCTGCGTCAGCAAGGCGACCGGCGAGACGCGCTGCAAAAATGCATAAAACTCCGCGGACTGGCCCGGATTGAACCAAATGACATAAAGGAAAAAGCCCCAGGTCATAAGTCCCGGCCTGGTCCAAACTAGCCATGCCGCGGCGAGAATAACGAGCAATGCCGCGATCTGATCGAGCAGCAAAACCGCGAGCACCCATCCACTATTTGGCCGCTGTTTTGCGACGATGTCGACTTCTCGCGTCGGCCGGTCTGGAGTCTCGGCGATCGTAAACTCGGCGCGGCGCTGATTGGCGACGAGCCGGAAACCTCCCAAAGCCGCCATGGCGCTCGCACATTTGAGAGTGTTTATGGGAATGCAACGCATTCGCCCGAGATCGAGCCTGTCACCGGCGCGAAGTCCGGCCTGGAAAGCAGGGGAGTCTGCCTGTTCCGGGAACGGCCCCTGCACATCTGTGATGAGACCGTCATTGTTTGAGTAGAAGCCGAACGATCCGAGCGGTCGATATAACCGGTAGAAATCGGGCACAATCATCGCGAGCGCCCAGAGCGTGAGCACCGCGAGGAGAATGCGGCCTACGATTGCCTCATAAGGGCGCAGACGCCGTCGGGAGGCCGAATGAATGCTCAAACCTGCCTTTCCAAGGCGCCGGCAGCAAGCAAAGACATTGCTTCCTCGTCGCCGCCTTCGGCCGCTCGCGTGAGCAGCACCGCAATCGACTCGGATCCTTTCGTTTTATGCCTTTCTCTGAAATCGGATATTCTCGTTACCAAGGATTCTTGCTCAACGAGCATACGCAAGGCGGTCAGAAAGTCGCCTCCCTGCAAATCCTTTATTAGATTGTAGCCTTCGGCAAATTTACCGTGCGTCATCAGATGTCTAGCGCGAGCGACCAAGCAGGCGTTCTCGATGACGTTGACCTTGAATTTGATCTTGACTTTACCGATCATGTTGGATGCCTCGCGGGCGGTTTCCCGTTCGGAGTCAAGTGCGTGCATCGGCACGATGGTGGGCCAATTTCGGCACGCGAGCAAGAAGTGCACGAGTGTGGCCCGGTGGCAACGCCCCAGGGATTTTGGATCCGTTGGCGGGGTGGGTTGACGACGTTCGGCCCCTGGGCGGACGATACTCGGGCTTCTCGTGACGCTTGGATTGGTTCGATTGGATGTCGCGTCGAAGTCCTTTTCCATCAGTGGCCGGCTGGCCGGAGATATGGAACTTTCCGGGGAGTAACGGGAGGGCGCGCGTGCCCGTACCAACTGTAAAATTCGGTTGCGTTGTTGTTGCGCTGGCTGCTCTTATCTGCTGCGCCCCTTTCCCTTAAAAGCGATCCGTCGGCCTCGGCTGACCAAGCTAATGTCGGCAAAGATTATTGGCGGACCGGCGCGGTGCATTTTTGTCCTGAGCCCAACGTCAGCGCGAAGTGCCAGGACCTGGCTGAAGGACACCTGAAGACAGACGGCGTCCAGAAAGGCGCCAAGGAATCCCCCCTCGGAAATCTGCCGACGTCGGATTCCTACTACCACGTGACGCTCAAAGACGGTCGCGCGGGCTCTATCCAGGCCTCCGAACTTTTAGCTCACGGCACCGATACCGACCCAGCCAAAGCGGACTGCAAGCGTCGCGGCGATCCAGGCGTTGGCATGTCGGCCAAACAGGTTGAGGCTACGTGCTGGGGTAAACCCGACCATGTAAACAGGACCGAAAAAGAAGGAGTCGTTTTCGACCAATATGTGTATGGGAATAAAAACAAATACGTCTATCTCCGAAACGGCATGGTTGTTTCGATCCAGCCAATTGATGCGCGAACGTGAAACAACAAACTCGCGGTTGCTGAGCGCTAAAGTTGCAGACGCGGGCGCCTTCGCGTGTAAGCTAGTACAGCCATTAGAAGCTGCGGAACCGCCCGAAAATCCCTAACCATTAATTTATCATCTGTTCTGCGCAATTTGGCCGTGACCTTGGGTTCTGATGAGGGCTTGGGAACACGGGGAGGGGCGATCGTCATCGACCTTGGCTATGCTCTGGGTCGTCGGCCGATGCCCTCGGCAGATCCATGGCCGGCCACGAGCGAAATTTCGACTACCGTCGCGACAGACCTAAAAAGCCCCGCCCGGCAGTGCGCAGTTCCTCGGAGCGCGTATCGCCCGCGAGCGGCGCGCCTTCACGCGCTTCCAAATTGCCGAAGGTCAAACTGCGATCGCAGGAGAGCTGCGGTCTCGACGAAGCGTTGCTGAAAATTGCTGAAATCTGGAAGGACATCCAAGCTCATCGGCGCGTTCCGCCGAAGTCCTGAGAGGAACGGAAAAACCGCGGGACGTTCACGACACTGATCTTCCGTTCTGCGATGGTTGGAACCCATGCCGCATTTCCAGGTGTGTCACCGAGCGACTTTCAGTTCCGCGCCAATCCCGCCGTTTGCATGTCGGCAATGGTTGCAGCGCCACAAACGTGCCGCACGTCGGGTGAATTGTCATAGAAGCATCGCACTAACGCCCCAATGCGCGTCAGGAATGCGCTGGCTGTTTGAATTTGACGATTCGAGTTGGTGCTTCTTTCGGCGTGAATACGCGCACAAACAGCGATAGAGGGATCAATGTTGGGGACAAAGATCCTGCCGGCTCTCCTTGTCGCGGTGCCCGCGATCCTATGGGCCGCTCAACCAAGCTTCGGCGAGCCGGCCGGCGATATGTGCAGAGCGAGCCCCGGCGCCGCGGCGCCTCAGGGCCAGCACTGGTACTATCGCGTCGATCGAGCGACCAAACGACACTGTTGGTATCTAAATACGGAAGGGATCCATGTTCATTCATTCGCGAATGTGGCAGCACCTGCGCCGTCTGAGCATGAAAACACCGGCAAACAAGCCGGGGCAACAACAAGCGGCACCGTACAAACAGCAGCTACGCAAACGGCAACCGCGCAAGCCGCAAGCGCCGAAACTGCATTGCTCGAGCCACCGGTCCGTGGGCATAGCGCAATAGATTTTACCTCGCGTTGGCTGGAGCTTCCGAAATCTCTCGATTTGGGTTCGCACGATGTTACGACGCCGAGCAACGACCACGCCGGCGAGCGTGGGGCAACGATTGCCGTCGCGCAAATGTCGTCGCCCCCATTCGTGACCAAGGACCTAGGCAGTGGCGCGGATCAGAGCAATGGGTCGCGCCGGCGCGTCGGAGCCGAGTTAGGCTTCGGATCGATCCTTCTCGCTTGCGCTCTTGGGATCGTGTTTCTCCTGCTCTGCCGCGAGGCAGTTAAGCTCCTGGGCATGCTCCGCCTCGAGGTCAGGCACCGGCATGCTGGTGCTGTTTTCCCCGCTTCAGGCCGTTTCAGTTCCGTCGCCAAAGCATGGCTTAGCGATTTAGTCCGGCCGCGTCGTCAGCAGGGCGATTGGAGCAGCGATACAGAGATAAGCATGAGCGAGTTCATGGGCGTCTTGCGGCGGGCCGACGCTGCATCCTATTCGCCGCGATCGTTTGCGCCGTCCAGCCATCAAATCACGAAAATTCCGGCCATCCGGCGAATCCTGAGAAGGAAGAATCTGCGCCGTCGCGTGCAATCCG
>Ga0187781_10003051_pt1 | contig 12645 bp, 9 predicted proteins | sample 0715_SJ02_MP02_2_FD_132447 | JGI IMG/M metagenome (GOLD analysis project Ga0187781, IMG submission 132447) | Tropical peat soil microbial communities from peatlands in Department of Meta, Colombia - 0715_SJ02_MP02_20_MG | ecosystem: Environmental > Terrestrial > Soil > Wetlands > Peat | place...
CGGCGAAACCATAACGCGGTTTCGCACCGGCTATGTCGCGGCCTTTGGCGCCGCGTCGCCCGACGACCTGCTCTACGAAGCGGTGAGCGAAGGCCGCCGCGCGCCGGGCATGGAGCATTGGCTGCCGCTGTTCCACGAGAGCATGGCGACGCTGTTCGATTATCTCGACGGAAGTCGCGCAAATAATTCTTTCCCCTCTCCCCAGCGGGGAGAGGGAGCCGAGCGAACTTCAGTTCGCGGGGCGGGTGAGGGGGATCGACCCTCGAAGTCAGTCCCCCCTCACCCTAACCCTCTCCCCAATGGGGAGAGGGGACATGCTGTGGCGGCGACACCGATAGTTCTCGAACCACTCGCCGAGGAAGCGGCGCACGAGCGCCTTTCGCAAATCGCCGACTATTATCAGGCCCGCAAAGACGCGCTCGATCATCCCGAAAAAGGCAGCGGCGGCGCGCCGTACAAACCACTGCCGCCGCACCGGCTTTACCTTGCGGAAGAAGAGTGGCGCGCGCGGCTTGAGCGCATGCCGCTGGCGCGGCTGTCGCCGTTCGCCGCGCCGGAGGGATCAGCCGACGCCATCGCGGTCGGCGCCCGCGCCGGAAGGAATTTCACCGCCGAACGAAGCGACCCCGGCGCCAATGTCTTCGACGCAGTGCGCGCGCACGCCGAAACGCTGCAAGCCTCAGGCAAGCGCGTGGTCGTCGCGCTATGGAGCGAAGGCTCGCGCGAAAGGATGGCGCACGTCCTCGCCGAGCACCGGCTTCTCAACCTCGCCATGGTGGACTCCTGGCCGGCGGCGCTGACGCTGTCGCGGCCGCAAGTCGGGCTCGCGGTGCTCGGCATCGAATCCGGCTTCGAGACCGCCGATGTCGCGCTCATCACCGAGGAAGACATTCTCGGCGAGCGCCTGATCCGCGCGCGCAAAGCTTCGAAGCGCGCGGAAAATTTCATTGCCGAAGTCACAAGCCTTTCCGCCGGCGACATTGTCGTTCACGTCGACCACGGCATCGGCCGCTTTGTCGGCTTGCGCGCCATCGAGGCCGCGGGCGCTCCGCACGACTGCCTGGAAATCCACTATGCCGGCGGCGACAAGCTGTTCCTGCCGGTCGAGAACATCGAACTCCTTTCGCGCTACGGCTCGGAAGCCGCCGGCGTCGAGCTTGACCGGCTCGGCTCCACCGCCTGGCAAGCGCGCAAATCGCGGATGAAAAACCGCATCCGCGAGATTGCCGGCGAATTGATCAAGGTCGCCGCCGCCCGGCAATTGCACGAGGCGCCGCGGCTCACGCTCGACACTGGGGTGTACGACGAGTTTTCCGCGCGCTTTCCCTATGAGGAGACCGACGACCAGCAAGCGGCCATCGCCTCAGTCATGGCGGATCTGTCGTCCGGCCGGCCGATGGACCGGCTCATCTGCGGCGACGTCGGCTTCGGCAAGACCGAAGTCGCTTTGCGCGCCGCCTTCGCCACCGCCATGAACGGCAAGCAGGTCGCGGTCGTGGTGCCGACGACGCTGCTCGCTCGCCAGCATTACAAGACCTTCTCCGAGCGGCTGCGCGGCTATCCGGTCAAAATCGCGCAGGCCTCGCGCCTCGTCTCCGCCAAGGACTTGGCGCAGGTGAAGAAGGGCATCGCCGACGGCGACATCGACATTGTCGTCGGCACGCACGCGCTCCTCGGCAAAACCATAAAGTTCAGGGACCTCGGGCTTATTGTCGTCGACGAGGAGCAGCATTTCGGCGTCGCCCATAAAGAGAAGCTCAAACAGCTGCGCGCCGAGGTGCATGTCCTGACACTGACCGCGACGCCGATCCCGCGCACGCTGCAACTGGCGCTGTCCGGCGTGCGCGAAATGTCGATTATCGCCACGCCGCCGGTCGATCGCCTCGCCGTGCGCACCTTCGTCGTGCCGTTCGATCCCATTGTCGTGCGCGAGGCGCTGCTGCGCGAGCGCTATCGCGGCGGCCAATCTTTTTACGTCTGCCCGCGCATCGAGGATTTGGCCGAGACCAAATCCTTCCTTGACAAGAACGTGCCGGAAGTGCGCGTCGCCGTCGCCTACGGGCAGATGCCGTCCTCCGTTCTCGAAGATGTCATGTCGGCGTTCTACGACGGCAAGTTCGACGTGTTGCTTTCGACTTCGATTGTCGAATCCGGTCTCGACATTCCCACCGCCAACACGCTGATTGTGCATCGCGCCGACATGTTCGGGCTGTCGCAGGTCTATCAGCTGCGCGGCCGCGTCGGCCGGGCGAAGCTTCGCGCCTATGCGCTGCTCACGCTGCCGGTGGCGCGCAAAATCACGCCGCAGGCCGAGCGCCGGCTAAAAGTGCTGCAATCGCTCGATACGCTCGGCGCCGGTTTCCAGCTCGCCTCGCACGATCTCGACATCCGCGGCGCCGGCAATCTCCTTGGCGAGGAGCAGTCCGGCCACATCAAGGAAGTCGGCTACGAGCTTTATCAGGAAATGCTCGAAGAGGCGGTGATGGCGCTCAAGGCCGGCATCACTGCGCCGGTTGCGGAAAAGTGGTCGCCGCAGATCACCATCGGCACGCCGGTGCTCATCCCCGAGGATTATGTTGCCGACCTGCCGGTGCGGCTCGCGCTATACCGGCGGCTTTCCGAGATCGAGGACGATCGCGAAATCAAAGCGTTTGCCGCCGAGCTGGTCGACCGCTTCGGCCCGCTGCCGCAGGAGGTCGAGTATTTGCTGCAGGTGGTCGCCATCAAGACCATGTGCCTTGCCGCCAATGTCGAGCGGATCGAAGTCGGGCCCAAGGGCGCCGTGCTCGCCTTCCGCGATAACACGTTCGTCAATCCGGACGGGCTCATTGCCTATATCGCCAAGCATCCCGAAGGCGCGCGCGTGCGCCCGGACATGAAGGTCGTGTTCTTCGACGAATGGGATTCGCCCGCGGCGCGCCTTCGCGGCGCCGCCGGCATTTTGCGCGCGCTGGCCGGCATCGCCGCGAAGGCGAAGCAGGCGGCGTAGCCAACATGTCGGCTCGCTAAGGCCGAATAACCCCGGGTCCACAATAGGAGTAAATCGGTGAGTCCGGGCGGGCACCGAACCGGAATTGCGTCGCACTTTGGCGCTCGATAGAAAAATTGCCCCGATAGTGCTTGTCGCCATACGAACATTCGACATCGAGCGTGCATATCTTCGCCGCCAGGTTCGCCGCGAAGATTGCGCAGCTTGCGCCCTGGAAGCGGTAAAAGCCGGAATGCCACTCGAGCAGCGCCTCCTCGCCAAAGCGCCTGCTCGCCTCCTCCGGTCGGCCGGCATATTGGCACGCCTGCTGCGGAGAGGCCCACATTCCGGTGTCGAGGCCGCATGACCCCTCACCCGCAACCGCACACGCGGCGGCGAAACTACACATCGCGGCGCCGAGGGCGGGCATCCATATGCGCTTTCGCAACATCATCGCCACCTCTTCACCTCTTTTACAGCGGGAAAGGTCGCGCGCGTAGCGAGCCGGGTCGGCCTGAGCATCCTGCCCCGAAGCGGTGAAGGGAGCCATCCGACGCGCGATTAGCGCGCAAGATGGTGGAAGGGCGCGCCCTCGTTTCCGATCCACAATGTCAAACAGCAAACTTCCCTCTCCCCTTGCGGGAGAGGGTGGCGAGTTGCGCGCTTGCGCAGCGAGCCGGGTGAGGGGTCGCTTCTGGCACGCCCGCAAAAACCCCTCACCCGCTTCGCTCGCGGACGCTCGCTCAGCACCCTCTCCCGCAAGGGGAGAGGGGCAGGCGATCCCGTTCTCGCAATGCGGTGCATCCGAGTTCTGCCAACCACGAAGGAACGTAGGGTGGGCAAAGGCGCCAACGGGTCCGGCCCGAAGTGGCCGGCCCGATGACAGGCTCCGCGCCGTGCCCACGTTCTCTGGCTAAGCGCTATCCGCGTGGGCTTCGCTTTCGCTCAGCCCACCCTACGAGCCGCTTCCCGCGCATGATCCCGAAAAGTGCAGTTGCGGTTTTCGGACCAAGATCATGCGCCACGAAAAAGGGAAGCGGAGCACCGAAAGGCGCATTGTCCAACCAATGTCCGCGTCAAGCGCGGCTGCGCGCTGCTCCCTCGTCTTTCCCTCCCCCCTTGTGGGGGAGGGTTAGAGCCCGTAGCCCGTAGGATGGGTTGAGTGAAACGAAACCCATCATGTAGCCTTCGAGGTTCGTCGATGGGTTTCGCTGCCGCTCAACCCATCCTACTTGTTGAGGCCGCCACTAAACGCTTAATCCCGCCTGCTTGAGGAGCGGCATGACCTCGTCGCGGAAGCGCGTCATGCCGTCGGCCGAGCGCAGGCATGACGCGGCTGAAGGGACTGCCGTCCTTTCCGATCCAAAATGTCAAACAGCGACTCCTCCGTCATCACCGGGCTGAACACTTGACCCGGTGGTCCATACTGAGCAGCGGCTAGGCGAAAATCTCGCCGGGAAGCCGATCGTGCTTCACTTCCGCATGGATTGCCGGGTCAAGTTTACAGCCGGGCCGGCCACGTCGGGCCGGACCCGGTTGCCCGGCAATGACGACGTGAAGAAGCGTTCTCGCGACGCGGTGCATCCGAGCTTTGCCAGCCACCAAGACTGACGGGCCCGAGCGCTTCATTTGGGCTGCGTCGTCCGCCAAATAAAGAGAGCGGAATTTGAGCGGAGAAGCCCAATGCCGGCCTATCTCGGGGCGCTCGCCATATTTGTCTTGCTGGGCATGGTGCTGAGCCGCGTTTTTCTCCTGAAAAAGCGGGGGATCGCCGCGATGAAGTTTGGCGCCATCGACGAGACCGATTTCCTGATTCCGCCGGTCATGCTGTTTTACTTCTATCTGGTGTTTGCCCATGCGTTCGGCTGGCCTTCGGTCGCCACGCGGCCACTTATCCATTCCGCGCCGATGGCGTGGGCCGGCGTGCTCGCCTGCGCGGCCGGACTGTTGCTGCTGCTGTGGAGCCTGATCTCGTTCAGACAAAGCTTCCGCATCGGCATCGACACCGACAAACCGGATGCGCTGATCACCTCGGGCATTTTCGCTTTCAGCCGCAATCCGATCTACGTCGCCTTCGCTTTCGTCCTTATCGGCGAATTTCTGATTTTCCCGAATTGGGTGTTGCTGATCTACCTCGCCGGCTTTGCCGCGCTGGTCCACCGCCAAGTCCTGCGCGAAGAGGATTATTTGCGAGTGCATTACGGCCGCGAATACCTCGACTATTGCCGGCGCGTTCGCAGGTATTTTTGAAAGCCGGATTGTTTCGTCGCTCGCGCTCTGCAATCCGCCCCCGCGCAGCGGGGGAGGGGGACCATCCGTAGCGCGATAGCGCGAAGGATGGTGGAGGGGGCGTCTGCCTCGATTGGATCCCTTTCATCGATAGAGTTCGGAGAGGCACGCGCCCCTCCCACCGCCTTCGCATAGCGACGCTTCGCGTCCCGTACTTAAATTGACGGCAGCCGAAGGCCGCCTATGCCCCGCTCCCCGCTGCGCGGGGCGGGAGACAGCGAGCTACGCCGAGCGCCAGTGATCCGGGATTTTCTTGTCGTTGAGATGGCGGACGCGCGCGACCAGCGGGTGGTGACCCGCCTTTTTCGCCCAGTCGATTGCATCCTTCTGGGTGTTGAAAGTTTTCAGCACGTTACCGGCGCCATCTTCGACCACGTAGTCGTTGATTGGGCTTCCTTCCGGCCGCCCTTTCGGCCGCGGTTCGATGTAGACATTGGCCATGGCGCCTCTCCCTTTGGTTGAGAACGATAAAGTTACACTTTTCACGGATAGACTGCAAACCGGTCTTAATCGAACACCGACCGAAACAGATACGCCGTCGCCAGGCTGCGATAGGGCCGCCATCGTTCCGCGCGTGCAAGCACCTCGGCCGGCGAGGGAAGCTGATCGAGCGCGTAGGCCTCTTTGACGGCGCGGCGCAGAGCCAAATCGCCGGGCAGGACGACGTCGCCGCGGCCGAGCGCGATGATCAGGAATCCCTGCACGGTCCACGGCCCGATGCCGGACACGGATGTCAACAGCGCCAATATCTCTTCATCGGGAAGCTTTTTCAGCTTTGCCAAATTGAGGCCTTCGCGAACGAACTTTTTCGCCAACGCCCGCAAGGTCGCGACTTTGCGCGCCGAGAAGCCGACCCTTCGCAGACGCGCCGGTCGGATCGCCAGAATTTGGCGAGGCGTAGGAACCTTGCCGCGAAAGAGAGCCCGCAATCGGTCAAAGATAACGCGGGTTGCCTTCACCGACAGCTGTTGACTGATCACCTGAAAAATAAGGACGCCGAACGCATCCATTTTCGGCAGTTCGGATAGCCACGCTCGCGGATTAAAATCGGGATACTTGGCGATCAACCTCGCCATGACCGGGTCTTGGCGGAGGTGCCGGCGGGCCCTTTGCCCTTGGCGCTTTTGTTCGTCTGCACGGCCGGGGCTCATGACGCAGGCAAGCCTAGCCCGGATTGAACGGGCGGCGAAATCAACAGGAACTGCACGGCGTGCTAGCCGACGCTCGCCAGCTCCGCTTCGCGCGCGCGCAACAGCGCGGCGCCGAAGGTGCGCACCTTGCCTTTGGCGACATCGTTGAAGTGCGGCGGCAGCGGCGTCACCTCGTAGAGCGCATCCGGCCGCGGCCAATGGTAGAAAAAATCGGCGGCCATGATGACGCGATTAAATCCGCGCTCGCGGAAATAGCGCGCCAGCAGACATTCGCCGGTCGAGGAATAGCAATAGGCGCGGTGCGGATCCTGCCGCTCGAGCCACGAAATCAGGCTGGCGAGCGAGAACGGATCGTAATTGGCTTCCCATTTCGGGTCGTACAGCATCGCCTATCCTATAGCGCGCGTGAGTCGCTTAAGGGATAATAGCGAGGCCGGCCGCGGGTTGCGCTATTTTCCGGCGCGGCGCCGGCGTCCGCCGTACGCCGCCGCAAAGACGCCGGGCGATCCGACTTCGCCGGATTTGCGCACCGGCACCTTATGGCTTTCGTCCCAGTACCATTCGCCGGGTTCGCCGTGGATGGAAAACGGCGCTTCGCTGCGCCAGGCGCCGTCAACGTCTTTGCGCGCAGTGCGCCGCGCCTCGGCCTTTTGCGCCTTGGTCCGATAAGGCTTGCGATTGAACATGACATAGCTCCGCCTCCGGCCGCGACATTGCGGCCGGCCCGAGACCGGTGAGGCTCGGGGCGCGGAGCGCGCCTATGGGCTCAGTCATGTCCACGGCGCTGCACATGGGGGAATGCGGCAAGAAAGTCAATGTGCGGACGTTGCCGGCACACGCCAAAGCTCCGTTCTACGAGGAGCTGCCGCCGTCGCTTTGCAGCGAGCGAGACAGACAAACACGCTAAGCGGATTGGGCGGCTTAAGCGCGCAGGCGCGTGTGGCGGCCGGCGGTGCGCTCGATGGCGCTGGCGAGATATTCCGGCGATTGCGCGCCGGTCACAATGACGCTGCCGCTGAAGACGAAACACGGCACGCCATCGATGCCGGCTTCCTTGGCGCTGTTGGCCTCGCGCTCGATGCGCTCGACATCGGCGTCGCCGGCGAGAAGCCGCCGCACCAGATCGCCGTCCATGCCGCATTCGACCGCGGCGTCAATCAGCGTCGTCGGATCAGTAAGGTCGGCGCCCTCGGCGAAGTAAAGGTCCATCAGCCGCTGCTTCATGCGGCCGGGATCGGTGGCGCTGCGCGACCAAAGAATGAGCCGATGGCAATCGAGCGTGTTGGGCTGCGGGCCGATCCTGTCGGCGGCGTAGACCAGTCCCTCCATGGCCGCCGCCGCCGCGACACGCTCGGCGATGACGGCATAACGCTCGGCCGAGCCGAACTTGGTCTCCAGGTAAGTCTGACGGTCAATGCCTTCGCGCGGAATCCAGGGATTTAAGAAATAGGGCCGCCAAGTGATGTTGACCGAAACATCGGGAACCAGCGCGATCGCCGCTTCCAGCCGGTGCTTGCCGACATAACACCACGGGCAGACGATGTCGGAGACGACATCGACGTGAACGGAAGCGTTTCTTTCGGCGCTATTGGTCATGACACGCGCTCGTGGTCCGATTCTAACATTCGCATCCCCTCCCGGTGCGCTCTCCTGCGAATGTTAGAATCAAAAGGACCACGAGCAAATATTAGTTCTAGTGGAGCTTTGGATTTGACATTCGCTTTCACGAATTAGCGACTAGGTGGGTAGCGAACGTCAAATCCGCTCCACTTGATCGCAGTAAACCTTAAATGGGGATTTGATCAGCCGACGGCAACGTCGCTCACCACACGCGAGATCAGCGAATCGATATTGTCGGTCGGCTTGAGCGTGGCCAGCGTCACCGCGGTATCGACGCCGCTGGTCTTGCGGTCGGCAGTGAGCATGGCGTTCTTGAGCACGCTCGCGATCCGCCGGGCGATGACATGGGCCGCGCGCAAATCAGTTTCGGTAAAGACCGCGAAAATCGAATCGTCGGCCTCGCGGCAGGCGAAATCGACCTGGCGCATCAATCGGCTCACCAGGCGGGCGGCATCCAAGCTCACACGGCGGTCCCGCCGCGAGAAGGAAAAGCGCGCAATCGACAGGCCGACGCCGCGCTTGGCGGCCTCGCCTACGGCGCGGTTGAGGTCGCGCCAAAACGCTTCATGGGCAAGAAGCCCCGTCGTCGGGTCGAGCATGCCCTTGGCGTCGAGCGATTTGAGCATGCGCTTGAGCCGCTCGCCGAAAGCGTGCAGGCGCACGAACGGCAAGAAGCGCTCGACCAGATAAGAGGGCGCTTCGCCGATGCGATCGAGATTGGGCAAGAGCGGGAAGAATTCCTCGAGTATCCCCGGATGCCCGCCGAGCACCGCGACCGGCAGATCACGAAAGCGCACATCTTCGGCGACGACCGTCAGCAACGCCTGCACCATGCGCGGGCTAAAACCATCGCCGATAATCATGCCGTCGATGTCGCGGGCATTGAGCGCGCGCGCGGCGCTTTCAACCGACAAGGCGCCGACCACACCGACGCGCTCGCCGACCGCGACCGACAGCTCCGGATAGGAGCGGCCACGGCCGGCGATCAGCACGATTGCCTCTTCCAACGGGTCGGTGTCCGGAAGTTGCGGAATCGCCTCGCTGCGCGAAGCAAGCGTCTGCATGCGGCGCAGCACGGTGCCGTGCAAGGCGCGAATGCGCGAAATGGTGCCAAGCCGCCGCGCAATGCGCACCGCCGGCGCGCTTGCCGAAATCGCGAACGCATCGGCAAGCGGCACGGCGCCATCGTCGCGCACACGGGCAATGATCGGCGTAAACGGGCCGTCGCCGGCCTCAAGCCGGTTCGCGAGCGCTTGCGCATATTCTTCGGCACGCTCCTGCTCGCTGCAGGGCTGGGCAAGAACGATCGCCTCAGGCTCGACAGTCGCAAGCGCTGCGGCCGCGTCGGCCCAATTTGTTTCCACGACCGACGAGGCGCCGGCGGTGCGCAGCGCTTCGACAACGTCCCGCGCGGGGCTATCGGCGACGACGACGAACGGGCCTTGCAATGCCATCCAGGAAACGCCTTCAGCTACAGCGGAAAGTCATGCCAAAGTGCTGTTAATGCCACGTCAACGCCGCTTGTGACGCCTTATGTCGCCGCGGCCGGATACATCATGCCGCGTCACGCTGCGTCGGCGGATGGGTCGGCAGCTGAGCGGGCAATTCGGGAGGTGAACGCGGCCCCTATGAGCGCGTTCGCTCCAGCCGCAGCGAGCGCCGCTCGCACGTCCGGTACATTGGATGCCGTTCCCACAAGCCGCTGCCCGATCACGGGATCGGCCACCACCGCCAGTTTTGCCTCGGGATCGACGCGCCGCAGCGCATCCTCAACCTCGCGTAGCGCAAGGCGATAGCCGCCAATAACGACCACGCCGGAAGGGGCGCTATTGAGGACGGCTGCCCCGGTGCCGGGATGGGTAACGAAGCGCTGCGCGGTGTCGACCGTTCCGTCCTGACCGATCCGGAAATAGGGCAGACCGGAGCGTTCCACTCCGGGCGGGTAGGCGTGGTGCGGTACCATCGGCCCGCGCACGGCGAGCGTGCCGTGGCTGGTGCGGATGAATTCGGCGAGCGTCACCGCGCTCGAACTGTCGCGCGGGACTGCGACCGGGCCCGACTTGAATGGCATCGGACGGCCAGACGGCCCGCGGCGCGAGGGCGCCAGCGCCGCTTCGCCGAAAACCGCCACGTCGATCAACGCGGTCTGCGGCGCACGCCAACGCGCACTCTGCATCAGCGCCTGCGGTTCGCGCCATGCTGCGATCACCGAGTGCGGCGCCTCCTCTGCGAACGCACCGGCCGCATCGAGCCGCATGGCGACCAGGCCGGGCAGGATGACCGTCGTGCACCGATCTTCCCGCCATTGCCAGGCCAAAAGATCGGCATTGAAGGGATGATGCAGAAAAAGCGCCCCGCCGCTGAATAGCCAAGGCAAAAGCGTGAGGCTTAAGCCGGCAAAGGTGGCGGGCAACAGCGCCGAAAGAATGTTCGCTTCCGGTGGAAGCCGGCTTTCCAGGATGGCCGCAAGCCCTCCCGCGAACAGCTCGGAATGCGTGCGGGCAACCGGGACTAGTCCGCTGTCGCCGACATCGAAGGTGATTGCGGCAACATGGGCTGCGGGGTTGTCCCGCCCGCGGTCGAGCGGGAGCAAATGGCCGGAGACGTTGTCGGAAAAAAGATCTTCGAACGAAACGGCGCCGTCGGGCAAATCCGCGCCGAAGGCGCAGATATAGCGAATGGAAAATACTTCTGCTGCGGCTTGCAGGGCAAACTGACAATAGTCGCTCGCGCCAGCGCGGCCGCAGACAATCAAGGCCTTGGCACCGACACGGGCGAGCGCGGCGACGACGTCGGCGCGACGCCAAAGGAGCGGCAAGGGCGCCGCGATCATTCCCGCGCGCAACACGCCGAGCATCGCCAGGATATTCTCGACGATGTTCGGTAATTGAATGGCGATAACGGCGTCGGTCGGAAGCCCCATGCCACGCAACCTTGCGGCAATAGCGGCAACCATCCGATTGGTCTCGGCGTAACTCAGACGCTTCGGCTTGCCGTCGGTGAAGTCGCTGCGGTTGGCCGGGTCGGCGAGCGCCAGCGCGTCCGGCCGCCGCCGCGCGGCATAGTGAAAGAGCTCGCTGATGGTGACTCGGCCCAAACCATGAGCGCCATCGGCTACCGAGAGCGTCGGATCGCCGAGGATCATTGCAGCGACCGTTTCGGTTCGCGCCACCACGTCTCCGGCAGGTAGCCGGAGAGCGAAGTTCGCGCCGGATGTGCGATGCTGGCCCAACGCGCCACCCATTGCTGCGGCAAATAGAACAGCGGCACGACGTAACAACCGGAGATCAGCAGTCGATCGAGTGCGCGCACCGCCGCGACGAAATCGGCGCGCTCGCGGGCGCGCAGCAGCGCCGCGATCATGGCGTCGACCCCCGGACTGCGCACGCCGATATAGTTGCGCGATCCTTCCTGGTCGGCGGACGCCGATCCCCAATACAGGATTTGCTCATTGCCGGGCGACAGCGATTCTTCCCAGCGGTTGTCAATCATATCGAAATCGAACGATAGCCGGCGCTGATCGTATTGGACGGCGTCGAGAAGCCGCACGCGCGCCTCGACGCCGGCGCGCGCAAGGCTATTGGAAAAGGCCAGCGCCAGCCGCTCCTCGTCGCGATTGGCCGCCAGGATTTCGAAGGCGAACGGCTTGCCGCTTGCGCGTTCGCGGAGCGTTGAGCCGTTCAGCTCATAGCCGGCGGCGGCGAAGAGAGCCAAGGCCTCGCGCAGATGACGACGGTCGCGGCCGGAGCCATCGGAGACCGGCGGCGACCAACTACCGTCGAGCACGTCGGCGCGCACGGCGCCAGCAAACGGTTTGAGCAATTCGCGTTCGCTTTCGTCGGCGGGGCGCCGATAAGCCGACAATTCCGAATCGTCGAAAAAGCCGGCGCTGCGCCGATAGAGATCGAAGAAGAAATTATGGTTGACCCATTCGGCGTCGAACAACAGCGCGATTGCCTCGCGCACCCGGCGGTCGGAAAACAGCGGCCGCCGTGTATTGAAGACAAAAGCGGAGCTGAGCTTGGGTAGACCACTGGCAAACACATCCTTGACAATGCGTCCGTCGCGGACGGCGGGGATGTCGTAGCCGGTCTGCCACCGGCTCGGATCGGTCTCGCTGCGCACGTCGTAGAGACCGGCTTTGAACGCCTCGAAATAGGCGTTAGCGTCGCGGTAATAGTCAAATCGCAGCTCTGCAAAGTTCCACAAGCCGCGATTGATCGACAGCCCGCGTCCCCAATAATTGGCGTCGGCTTTGAATGTGACGCTGCGGCCCGGATCGACATCTGCAACCACATAGGGGCCGCTGCCGACCGGCTTGCTGAGGGTCGTTTCCTCAAATCTCGCAACGTCGATCGCGTGCTTCGGCAATACCGGCATCAATCCGAGGATGAGCGGCAGCTCGCGATCGTTGCTGCCGCCCAGGTCGAAACGCACGGTACGCGCGTCGATGGCATCGGCACGGGCCACTTTGGAATAATAGGCGCGATGATTGGGACGCCCATGATCGCGCAGCAGCTGCCAGGAAAAAATGACGTCATCGGCGGTCACCGGCAAGCCGTCGGAGAAATGCGCCGCGGGATTGAGCGAGAACGTGACGTAGCTGCGCGCATCGTC
>Ga0187781_10003052_pt1 | contig 12645 bp, 9 predicted proteins | sample 0715_SJ02_MP02_2_FD_132447 | JGI IMG/M metagenome (GOLD analysis project Ga0187781, IMG submission 132447) | Tropical peat soil microbial communities from peatlands in Department of Meta, Colombia - 0715_SJ02_MP02_20_MG | ecosystem: Environmental > Terrestrial > Soil > Wetlands > Peat | place...
CATCATTGAGCGCGCCGTGGCCCTCTCCACTGGCACGATGCTCGATGTGGCCGACATCCGCCTCGACGTCGGCCCGGGCGGAGCGGCTGTTGTTGGTCCCGGAATATCTGCCGGCGACGCTTCCGGGCCATTCCTGCCCTCCGGCATGACGCTCGAGCAGTACGAAGACGAGATCATCAAGGAAGCCCTGCGCCGCGCCAACGGCAACAAGAGCCAAGCCGCGCGTCTGCTGGGCCTTTCCCGTAACGCCTTCCGCTATCGTTTGTCCAAGCTGGGCGTGCCCGATGAGCCCGAGACGTAGGATTCCCAGGGGCGGCAGATGCGCTCGATGATATCGATCATATTCTCGACTTCTTCTGAAGTCGGAGTGTTCTCAGGATGCACGGCGGCGCAACGGGCGCCCCAGGCCCTTCTGAGGAGCGTCCTGTCGCCGGGCGAAATATGCCCACCCTCGAGCAGCCGGTCAAAGAGGATTTCCGTGGCGCCCTTGACGTATAGCTTCAAGCCCCCGCAGAGCCGGCGCGCGGCGAAGCGCAGGAGCCGCTCATATTCTACCCCGGCTATCATGCCGGCCAGGTTCGGGTCTTCGTAGACCAGAATGCGGGCAAGTTCCAGAGGACCGTATTTCTCGAGAAAGGGTCGGAGCACCTGCGCTACGCGGCGGCGCTGAATCCAGATATCTGCGTCAAACGCCGTGCGCACGCTGATCCCGTTCGGCGCCTCGAGCTCTTCAATCGTCAACTCGTGATAAGTCCACAGGGCGGTCTCGGTGTATGCCACGGAAGGTAGTTGGAAGTGCTCTTTCCACTCCCGAAGCTCATCGCAGTAGGCCAGGTAGGCGTCGACGGTTCGCGGACGGTAAACCTGGAGTAGGTTCATGATGGGCGCACTGAAAACGGCAAAACGATCGGGGTGGACGAAGCGCAGTACTAGCGAGACGATGCCGACGTTCTGGAAAACCCGCAGCACCCGCTGCACCAGGTCATGCGCATCAACAGGAAGCGGGCCCACCATAAGATGAACCTTTTTCAGTGTCTGATCCAACTCCTTCTCTATCGGCTTCGGCCAATAGCGCGCGAAGGCCGTCTGGGCTGGATCGAAGATGTTCATGACGTCCTTCGCCACCAGCCACCTCTTGCCGGAGCGAAGCTGATCAAACTTCTTTTCCAAGGATTGAAAGGAATAGGTGCGCCCGAACTTCTTCTTACAAACCTCCGGGAAACGGTCGAGATAACTCCTCAGATTAAAACCCGACACGATCATCGTTCTCTCTCCGAACCAGCATCCTTTTGGCAACATTCTACCGAGGTTGGGAATCAAAGCAAAGTATTCGTTCCGGCGGGCCGCACGTATTATCAGTTTGTCAAGAGACATATTGGATACCTTGTGATAAAGTTCCACAGGTGTAACTGCACGACGTTCGATTCTGGAGAGCGGAAAGAACGGGGATTCTTCGCCCGACAAGTCGGGGCGAAGAATGACAGATGTGGGAGGAAACTAGGTGCTCAGATTGACAGGGGTTGGCGCCTGAGGCTTCCAGTACCCCTCGGAGCTCATCATTCGCATGGGGCGGCTCTGGCATGGTTGAAATTGGCCACCGTCGGTTGAATTCGGCCAAGAGTAGTTTATTCCTTGGATAAGGGGTGTTATGGCAAGTGCCTTTAACTGCTTTTGTTTCTGCAAGATGTCTCACCCTACCTTAGCGCAGAGCTTTGGCGACCTAGTTGCCTTACGCAAGGCGGAGGCCAAGATGAAGTCTAGGCGCCAAACGGGTGTGAGGTGGGCCATGAAAAGCCGAAAACTTTGGTATCTAATTGCCCTGAGCACGCTGTGCCTGCTGGCAGCGAGGATCGCCATGGCTCAGGAGCAAGAACCCTCACCGGATGCTACCCTCCAGGAGCAAGTACCCCTACCAGACGCCGCGGGCCAGCAGCAAGCACCCCTACCAGACCCTTCGGCCCAGGAGCAAGGACCCCCGCCAGGCGCCGCCCGCATTGGCGTAATAAACGGCCAAGTTTCCACCATGCGTGGGGACAGCGGGGAATGGGTGGCGGCCATCGTAAACGCGCCAGTGATGCAGGGCGACACGGTGGCGACGGTCGCGCGCTCACGCGCTGAAGTCCAGCTTGACTTCGCCAACGTTCTGCGCCTGAACGAGAATACCGACGTCAAGATTGCAGCCCTTACCCAAAAGCATATTCAGGTCCAGGTGGCGAGCGGGATCATCGACTATACGGTATTCAAAGGCTCGGAAGCGAATGTGGAAATCGACACCCCCAACATGGCCGTGCTTCCGCTGGGTGAAGGAGTCTACCGCATCCAAATCAACGCGGACTCGCAGACGCAACTCACCGTTCGCAAAGGCAAGGCCCAGGTTTCGACCCCGGAGGGCAGCGCGACCGTGGAACGAGGCCAAGTCATTTACGTCCGCGGCACGGATAACCCCGAATACCAGATTGCCAACGCCGAGCCCAATGACGAATGGGATCGATGGAATAGCGAACGCGACCGCATCATCGAGCAAGCCCAAAGTTGGCAATACGCGAACCGCTATTACACGGGCGCTCAGGATCTCGACCAGTACGGTCAATGGCAAAATACACCCGACTACGGTTATGTCTGGACACCCAACGTCGGGCCCGACTGGGTGCCCTATTATGATGGCAATTGGACCTGGGAACCCTATTGGGGATGGACTTGGGTTTCCTATGAGCCATGGGGCTGGGCCCCTTACCACTACGGCCGTTGGTGCTGGTGGGGTGGCCGTTGGTGCTGGTGGCCGGGCATAGGATATTGGGGTCCGCGCCCCATGTGGGCACCGGCCTTCGTCTCTTTCCTCGGCTTTGGCTTCCGGGGTCTGGGTTTCGGATTTGGCCTGGGTTTCGGCTCGATTGGATGGCTACCCCTGGGGCCCTTTGACCGAGTCTTTGGGTGGTGGGGACATCGGAACGGCTACACCGCTGTTAATATTACAAACATTAATAATATCAACAATTTCGGCCGGGGCGGGCTCCGACCGATGGGCAATGGGCGGTACATGTCCAACCTCCAGGCGGCGTTTACCAACCCCGGCATCCGGCGTGCCATCACCACCATGCCTGCCGGCCAGTTCGGTAGGGGCATGAGTAGAGGATACGGGCGCGGTGTGGATGAGGCCACGCTGCGAGGGGGCCAGATGGTGCGAGGAACTCTGCCCATTGTCCCCACGCGCGCCAGCTTGATGCCCGGTAATCGTATGGCCAGCCCTTCCGCCATTCCCTCGCGGGCTGTCACCAACACGCGGTTCTATTCCAGGACTCCCGTAACTGCTCGCACGGAGTCCTTCACTCAGCGGGCGGCGCAGATTCAGCAGATGGTCCGGCAGAATCCCCTTGGAATGTCGAACAATGGGGTGCGGTCGGGCGCGAACTCACGGCTTGGGAATGCGGGAGGCGCGGGCAGCGGTGGGTTTGGCAACGCAAACCGGCCCGGATACGCTAACCCGAGGTCCACAACACCTTACACCCAGGGTCAATCCGCCAACTCGGACTGGCAGCGGTTCTCTTCACGCACGCCTTATTCCTCCCCGTCACAGGGACGTAGCGGCGGTCTTACATCGCCATCGCCTCAGTCGCCTCGCAGCTACCCCAACGGCCCCCAGCCCGGCCTTGCTCCGCAGGGGGGCAACCAGGGCGGCTGGCAGAGATTCCCAGGACAAAATCAGCCCGCTCCCTTGAACAGGGGTGGGGGGTGGAACGCTCCCGCGCCGCGCACCCAGCCTTCAGCGCCAAGCTGGGGCCGATACTCTTACGGTTCGGGAGCGCGACCCTATGGCGGGTACGGTGGCCGTCCCACTCTGAACATGAATAGGCCCATTGTGGTCCCACGGTCCAACGCTCCGCGTTCATATGGCAGCGGTGGCCGCAGCACGACAAAACCGTCCGGAGGCGGGCATGGAAACTCGGGTGGCGGCGGCGGTGGCCACACGGGAAGCGGCGGTGGTGGCGGTGGCCATAGTGGTGGAGGCGGCGGACATAGCGGCGGTGGCGGTGGCCATAGCGGCGGGGGCAGACGGTAGACGGGCAGGAGCCAGGATTCAGGAGTCAGAAGACAGAAGAAAACCTCTGGTATTCTGGCTCCTGATTTTTTTCTGCCACTCGGCTCCCCCCTTCCGTCTCCCGATACATTTTCCCGATTTCTTATTCAGCTTCCTGACTTCTGACTCCTGAATCCTGCTCTACCTCTCGATTCTCATATACAATAGTCAATGTATGCTGGAACAAAGCGACTTACTAGCTGCGACAACTGCGCCGCTCGATGAAATCGAATCGCTTCTCGTTGGGCAACACTCGGACCCGTTCCATATTCTCGGCGCACACATCGTGGAGGTTGATGGTAAACCGGCTGTTGCTGTGCGCACCTACCTGCCGGGCGCCGAACAAGTTTGGGTGCGGCGCGAGTCGGGAATCTTCCCTGCGCAACTTGTCCACCCGGACGGATTTTTTGAGGCCGTGTTCCCGAACGAGGCGCAGGTTTTCCGATATCGGCTTCGCGCCCGTTATGGGGAAGGCAACGAGCCGGAGTTTGAAGACCCGTACCGTTTTCCCCCCATCCTTTCTGAGTTCGATCTCTACCTTTTAGGCGAGGGCACACACTCCAGGTCTTACGAAAAACTCGGCGCTCACCTGATGGAGGTTGAGGGAGTTCGAGGCGTGGTCTTCGCCGTGTGGGCTCCAAACGCGCAACGGGTGAGCGTGGTGGGGAATTTCAATAATTGGGATGGCCGCCGTCATGCCATGCGCGTGCGGGGAAGCAGCGGCATCTGGGAGTTGTTCGTTCCGGGCCTCGTGGAGGAGGAGGTTTACAAGTATGAGATCAAGGGCCGCAATGATTATCTAGGCTTGAAGGCAGACCCCTTCGCCTTCTACGCCGAACTGCGGCCCAACACGGCCTCTATCGTACATGACATCAATAATTATGCCTGGCACGACCAGGCATGGATGGAAGCGCGCGCGCAACGCCAGTCGCTTAAGTCGCCCCTTGCCATCTACGAAGTTCACCTCGGTTCTTGGCGGCGCGGGGAAGGCAACCGCCTGCTCAGCTATCGCGAACTCGCTGACCAACTGGTCGACTATGTCTGCGAAATGGGTTTCACCCACCTCGAACTGTTGCCCGTGATGGAGCACCCCTTGGATGAATCCTGGGGCTATCAGACCGTTGGTTACTACGCCCCGACCAGCCGCCACGGCACACCCCAGGACTTCATGTATTTCGTCGATTACTGCCACCAACACGGGATTGGCGTGATCCTGGATTGGGTGCCGGCGCACTTTCCTTCCGATGCCCACGGCCTGGCATATTTCGACGGCACGCACCTTTACGAGCACGACGACCCACGCCTGCGGGAGCATCCAGATTGGGGCACACGCATTTACAATTACGGGCGGGCGGAAGTGCGAAACTTTCTCTTGAACAGCGCCCTCTTCTGGCTGGAGAGGTACCATGCCGATGGGTTGCGCGTCGACGCCGTCGCCTCCATGCTCTACCTGGACTATTCACGCAAGCCCGGACAGTGGATCCCCAACCGATACGGCGGCAACGAGAACCTCGAGGCCATCGATTTCATCAAACGGTTCAACGAACTTGCTCACCAGAACCATCCCGGAGTGCTGACTATCGCGGAGGAGTCCACCGCCTGGCCGGCGGTTTCACGCCCCACCTACTTGGGAGGCCTGGGATTCAGCCTGAAGTGGAATATGGGCTGGATGCACGACATACTGCTTTTCTTTTCCAAGGACGCCATCCACCGCAAGTACCACCACCACAACCTCACCTTCTCGCTCCTTTATGCCTTTAGTGAAAATTTCGTACTGGTGCTTTCCCATGACGAAGTGGTGTACGGCAAACGCGCCCTGCTTGCGAAAATGCCCGGCGACGTGTGGCAACAGTTTGCGAACTTGCGCTCGCTTTATGCTTTCCAATTCACTCACCCCGGCAAGAAGATGCTCTTCATGGGCGGGGAGATCGCCCAATGGAACGAGTGGAATTCGAAGCAATCCCTGGACTGGAACCTGCTCGACTACATTCCGCACCAGGAAATCAAGCGGCTGGTGTCCGATCTGAATCGCCTTTACAAGGCTGAACCCGCACTATACGAAGTTGAATTTGAATGGAAGGGCTTTGAGTGGATCGACTTCCACGATACGGACAACTCTGTGGTCGCTTTCCTGCGCCGCGCACGCGACCCGAACAATCATCTGGTTGTGGTGTGCAACTTCACGCCCGTCCCCCGCGCCCGCTACCACATTGGCGTGCCGGAGCCTTGCTTCTATCGCGAAGTTCTCAATACCGACGCGGCGAAATATGGCGGCAGCGGCGTCACCAACTCTCCTGGCCAGCAGGCGGCGCCTATGCCCTGGCAGAATCAGCCTTGCTTTCTCGAGATAACCTTGCCGCCTCTCGGCGTCGCTATTTTCAAGCCTGAACGCTAGCCGCTCCCTCGGCAAATTTGGCGGAGCCGCTGGGCGCACAGAACCACAATAATGGCTGGGATAGACGATCTGAAATGTGGAAACTCGTGTGCCGCTGCGGGACGCTCCCGCCGCAGCGGGCGAGACGCACGCGCTCCACCCCCACTACATCCCCAGCACCAAGCGGTCCACCCGCTTGCCAACATCTCGCAAATAGGCTTCATCGCCGCCCTCGAGCTCAGTCGTGGCCCACCCCGTGTAGCCAACCTCCGCGAAGGCCTTGCGGACCGCCGGCCAGTCGATATCGCCGTCCCCTAGGTTGACCCAGCGGTAGCCATCCTCGAGCCGCTTGAAGTCTTTGAGGTGAACTTTGGCGATCCGCTTGTTCAGATTGCGAATCCAATCCTGCGGATATCCGTAGAGCACCACGTTGCCCACGTCGAAGTACGCCTTGACCCAAGGGCTCTGGAATTCATCCACGTACTTGGGCATCTCCAGCGGGCTGAGCAGGAATTTGTTCCAAACTTCCTCGATAGCGATGATGACCTTAAGCTCCTCAGCCAGCGGGATCAACTTGCGAATCTGCTTCTGCGAGCGCGTCCACGCCTCGCGGTAGGTCACTTGAGGGTTGACGACCGCCGGCACCAACAAAACCGCCTCCGCTCCCCAAAGCTTAGCGTTGTGCAGCGAGGTTCGCATTCCCTCCAGGCTTTTCTCGACTACCGCAGGATCGCTCGAGGAAAGCGGGTTCTCCCAATGCGCCATGTTCATCACGGAATGGATTCTGACTTTGGCATCGTCCGCCGCTTTCTTGATTTCTTCGGCTTCGTGCTCGTCGGTCACCGTCTGGCCCTCGATCGCGTCGAAGCCCACATCCTTCACCAGCTTCATTCGGTCGGCGTAGCTCAAGTTTTTCGGCAGCATTTCGATCTGGAGGGCCTTCTTGATGTGGCCCGCCTCCGGCAACGGAGATGCCCCGGAAGCCCCTGGCCCGCTGCCCAGCGCCACTGCGCCAACCGCAATCGAAGCCTTTAAGAAATCTCGTCGTGAACTTTCGTTGTTCATTTCAACCTCCCCTTCTCATTTGTTCCCGGAAGCTTGTTGTGCCGCGAACATGCTTCGTTGACCAGCAACGTCTCTGTGTTCTCTGTGGTCAGAAAAGATCAAACACAGAGGCCACGGAGGCCCTCCGTGATCTCTGTGTTTAGCTTTTTGAGGCACAGAGAACACTCGGAAAACATTTCGGCTACGGCTCCGCCGCGCTGTTCCCCAGCCGGCGCCGATTCTCAGGGCTCTGGCAAGCGCGCTTCAGTTCTCCGCGATCTTGGAGATATCGATCCCCGGATCGTATACCTCCTCAGATTTCATCAATTCATCCCACGTAACTAACTTGCCCGTGTAGGCCGCCGTGCGTCCCAGCATGGCGCTGAGCGCGGACTCCGCACCCTGTGCTGCTTGGTTGTGGAATTGGCCGCTGGTGATGCTCTCCACAAACGCCTTCTGTTTTTCCGACTCGGCCTCATCCAGGGAACCTTTGAACGTCCCCGCGACTGAGAACTGGCTGCCTCCTTGGGCTGGGCCAAGGCCCGCGTCCCAGGGCTCGGCTCCGGCGATGCTGACCCGGTGGTCGTAGTGCGCCTGCGAGCTGCCTTTTTCTCCGTAGAACTGGGTTGCGGCGTCAAAAGTCGGGTCGTTAAACTGCGTGGATCCAAAACTGATTTGCACGTGACCCGGATAGGTGAAGACCAAATTGAAGTTGTCCCAGCAGTCCCCTGCATCCGCGCGCAGCTTGCGTCCGCCCCCGCCCACAGCAGCGAGCGGATGGCCCTGCAGAGTCCAGTTCACCATGTCAATAACGTGAATGTTCTGCTCGACGATGATGTCTCCGGAAAGTGTGCGGTACCAGACCCAATTCCGGAGCTTCTTCTCTTCCGGAGAAGCACCCGGCCACTCGGGGCGATCGATGTGGCCGCAGTAGTAGTAGGCCAAGCCGCAACCGATCTTGCCCAGAGCGCCTTCCTGAATCCGCTTCACCAACTCGACGTGGGGCGGCGCCTTGCGGATCTGAAACCCCACTTCCAGGCTCAACTTCCCCTCGGCCTTCTTTCCAATCTGCACGACGTGCTTGGCTCCCGGCACGTCCACGGCCACGGGCTTTTCGCAATAGACGTGCTTTCCTGCCCCCACCACGGTTTCCAGGTGGTGAGGGTGGAAGTATGGAGGTGTGGTGATGAGGATGAAGTCCACTTCTTTCGATGCGGCGATCTGCTCGTAGGCCTTGGGGCCTTGGAAAAGTTGCGAGGAATCTATGGCCGCGTAGCCCTTCGCTTGCTGGTGCTCATCGAAGTGTTTGCGGCCTGCCGCGAGTTGATCGGCGAAGAGATCCGCCAGGGCCACCACGCGCGTGTTGGTGTTTTCAATGAACCCCGTTCCTACCGCCGTCCCACGCCCCCCACAGCCCAAAATGCCCAGGCGTAAGGCGGAGCTCGCGTCTGAACCTCGCACTGCCCCGGGTTTCAGGATCATGGCGCCTGTCGCGGTCGCAGCGGCAGCGCCCAGAAACTTTCTCCGACTGATTTTCTCCTTTAGGCCATCCACCATGACTATACCTCCTTATGTTTTTGCTGCGGCGATTTTACATCGCCATGTAGTGGCTTCCCCCGAATGACCAGCGAGTACGGTTTGCCAGCAAGCGGCTAAAGCAAACTCTCCGGGGACGCCCTACTATCCTGCCGATCAATCATTGCCGCCCCTATAAACGCTGGCATGATACTCCCACCAAAGGCCTGAAATCCAGCAAAACCTATCTTCCGTTGGACACGCGACCGAAGTCGGGGATGCAAGCCTCTCGAAATGAATGCGCCCTCTCCCCAAGGGTTGAGCGTCTCCCCCCGCGGCGCTTTCTCCAGCCGTCGCGGGACGGGTGACGAGTTACTTCCCTTCGCGTTCGACACCCTAGCCTGTGCGCTTGGTGCGGCTACCCGGTTTGACGGCCGGGAGGCCCGAGTGGCAGAGAGGACAGTCAGCAGGATTGTAGTTCTGAATCGTTAAAGTCAGCAGCGCTGAACGGGGGACGCCCAGGTCGGTCGTACCACCGCTGCGGTCAATCAGCGACCCGGCTCCCACCACCTTCCCTCCCGCTTCTTCAACACATCGCATCGTTTCGCGCGTCGACAGGCCCGTGGTCATCACATCTTCCACCACCAGCGTCGGCTCGCCGCGAGCCAAGCTGAATCCCCGGCGGAGAGTCATGATGCCTTCCTGCCGCTCTGTGAAAAGTGCACGGATGCCCAGCGCCCGTGCCACCTCATGCGCCACCAAGATTCCGCCCAGGGCTGGCGCGGCCACCACCGTCGCCCCCAGGGCTTGCAGCTTTCGAGCCAGTTCGGAGCACAGTTGTTCGGCGACTTTCGGGTGCTGCAACACCAGCGCACACTGTATGTAGCGGTCGCTGTGCAGGCCCGAAGAGAGAATGAAGTGACCTTCGAGGAGAGCCGAGTTTTCGCGAAAGACGTTCAAGATCTCGTTGTCGGTCATGTGTTGTGTCCCCGGACCTTCCGATTGCCGATTGTTGATTGTCGATTGTCGATTGTCGATTAGAAACAGCGGCACCAATCGTCAATCGTCAATCGACGATCATCACTGTCCCTCCATTTCCGCCACAATCGCATCCGCTGCCGCCGCCGGATCAGGCGTGCCGGTAATCGGTCGTCCCACAACCAGATAATCCGCACCTGCTGCGATGGCGCTCGCAGGGGTTGCAATTCGAGCCTGATCGTTTGCGGCGGCAGAGGCGGGCCGAATCCCCGGGGTGACAATCAGAAATTCAGGACCGCACGCCTGCCGGATGGCGGGGATTTCGCGCGCCGAGGCCACCACGCCATGCAGCCCCGCACTTTGCGCCAAGCGAGCCAACCGCACCACCGCCTCCATCGGCGTTCCCGAAACGCCCAGCTCCTCAAGATCCTGGATTTCAAGGCTGGTCAGGATCGTTACTGCCAGCACCTTCGGGCCGACCTGTTGGGACGGCCCTTGTGACCGCTCTGGGTTGCCCCAAACCGTCGCCAGCGCAGAGCGCGCTCCCTCGAGCGCCGCTTCCATCATCTTCCGCCCGCCTGAGGCGTGCACGTTCACCATGCTCACACCAAGTTGCGCAGCTTCGCGGGCCGCCGCCCGCACCGTGTTGGGGATGTCGTGGAATTTAAGGTCGAGGAAAACCCTGTGGCCCGTGGCGACGAGAAAACGCACCGGCACAGGCCCTTCGGCTGTGAAAAGCTCCGAGCCCACCTTGAACAATCCGACGTGGCCTTGCAGCCTCTCCGCCATCCGAGTTGCCGCATCGCCGGTGGGCAGATCCAGCGCTACAATTAGTTTGTCTCGCATAGTCATTCCGGCTATTGTAAACCCAAATTGGTAGGTTTTGGAGGACTCCAGAGTCTCGACAAACGGCCCTGGACCGTGCAATGATTCATCCGGGAGATTGTCCAGGTGAGCGAACGCTTGCAAAGCCTGTTAGCGGAGCTCCGGAGACGATTTGAGGCGCTTTACGGACCGCGCCTTGTCCGCTTGATGCTCTTCGGCTCCCATGCGCGCGGCGATGCCGAGCCCGGCTCGGACGTCGACGTACTCGTGGTTTTGGAGGGGCCGGTCCGACCGGGCGAAGAAATCCGTCGCACGCTCGATTCGGTTGCCGAACTGTCACTCGAAAACAATGTAGTGTTTTCTTGCATCTTCGTTTCACGTGAACGGTTCGAAACTGAACTCAGCCCTTTGCTCATTAATGTTCGGCGTGAGGGGGTGCCGGTATGAGGCCCGAACAGGAGGGCCTGTTAGGGAAAGCTGAGGACAGCATTGCCGCCGCGAAGCTCATGCGGGAAAATGGCTATTACGATTTTGCTGTCTCTCGCGCCTATTACGCCATGTTCTACGTTGCCGAGGCATTTCTGCTTGGAGTGGGCCTTGCTTTCTCAAAACACTCGGCCGTCCACGCAGCCTTCGGCGAGCACTTCGTTCGGACCGGAATCGTGCCTGCTGAGCTCCATCGTGTTTTGATTCACGGTATGGAGGTGCGGCTGACAGGGGACTACGATTCTACGAAAGAAGTTACCACCGAGGAAGCAGCGGAGCAGATCGCAAACGCGGAACAATTCATGAAGGTGGCCCGTCAGCGTCTAGGGAACCTTGCGCCCACGTAGAAAGAGCCTTAAGCCCAGCGACGCTACCACTGGCCATCGTGAACGGGTGTTCCCAGGGACCGCACCTACAATGGATTCGATTCCGCTTCCAGTTTCGCCGCCGCGGCGAATTCCCGCAAGCGCTCGGCAACGCTCTTCACGTGTCGGGCCAGCGGCAGCTTCGCTCCGGCTTCGAAAATGGGAATCAGCTTTTCAAGCTCCGGGCCGGAGGCTGTGCCAGTTAGGGCGACGCGAATGGGGTGGAACAGGTCCCTTCCTTTATTCCCCGTTTCGTTTTGTACTTCCTTCGCGAGCGCGCGGAACCGCTCGTAACTCAAGTCTGATTGGGCCAGGACTTTGGGGATGAAGGCGCCGAGTACAACTCGTGCGCTTGCTGTCGGCGACAGTTCGAGTTCCTGGACTGCCTTCCCGGCATCATATTCGAAAATGATGCGCACCGCGTCAGGCAGTTGTTCGAGCGAGTTGATGTTCTTGAGGACAGCATCCAGCACCTTCTCAAGCCAAGCCAGGACAACCGGACTTGGATGTGCCCCCAAATATCCTGCCCCAACCAGGAATGGGGCTGCAAGCTCGGCTAGGCGGCTGGGCAGGCATTCCTTCATATAGTGTCGATTTAACCAGTAGAGCTTTTCCTGGTTAAAAACTGCGGGACTCTTTGTGATGTGCTCGAGCGAAAACTGCTCGACCAGTTCCTGCGGACTTAAGATTTCCGTCTTCCCATCCGCCGGCGACCAACCCAAGAGTGCCAAGTAATTCCGCAGCGCTTCGGGAAGAATCCCCATCTTGCGAAAACTCTCGAGAGACGTCGCGCCGTGCCGCTTGGACAGGCGCGTCCGGTCGGAGCCCAGGATGGTGGAGAGGTGGGCGAATTGCGGCGGCTCCCAGCCCAGAGCGCCATAGACGGCGAGTTGACGCGGGGTGTTGGAAATGTGGTCGTCGCCGCGAATGACGTGAGAGATCGCCATCAAGTGATCGTCAATTACCACCGCGTAATTGTAGGC
>Ga0187781_10003053_pt1 | contig 12643 bp, 13 predicted proteins | sample 0715_SJ02_MP02_2_FD_132447 | JGI IMG/M metagenome (GOLD analysis project Ga0187781, IMG submission 132447) | Tropical peat soil microbial communities from peatlands in Department of Meta, Colombia - 0715_SJ02_MP02_20_MG | ecosystem: Environmental > Terrestrial > Soil > Wetlands > Peat | place...
ATCCGGCATCCATGTGGTGACCGACACGATGCCGCATCTCGAGAGCGCTTCGCTCGGCGTGTGGGTCAATTCCGGCAGCCGCGACGAAGGCCGTGACGAGCACGGCATCTCGCATTTCCTCGAGCACATGGCGTTCAAGGGCACGCGCCGGCGCTCGGCGCGGCAGATCGCCGAGGAGATCGAGGCGGTTGGCGGCGATCTCAACGCCGCGACCAGCGTCGAGAACACGGCCTATTTTGCGCGCGTCTTGAAAGCCGACGTGCCGCTCGCGATCGACGTCTTGTCCGACATTCTCTCCGAGCCGGCGTTCGACCGCGAGGAGATGGTGCGCGAGCAGAATGTCATCGTCCAGGAGATCGGCGCCGTCGCCGACACGCCCGACGACCTGGTGTTCGAGCACCTCAACACCGTGGCATTTCCGGATCAGCCGCTCGGCCGCTCCATCCTCGGCACGCCCAAGACCGTGCGCTCGTTCGACGGCAAGCGGCTGCGCGATTATCTCGGCCGCCACTATCGCGGGCCGGACATGGTGATCGCCGCCGCCGGCGCGGTCGACCACGCGGCGGTGGTCGCCGAAGTGGAGAAGCGCTTCACCCATTTCAACGGGCCGTCGAGCCCAACGCCGGAGCCGGCGCGCTTCGGCGGCGGTACGCATGTGGAGAAGCGTGAGCTCGAGCAGGTGCATATCGCGTTGGCGCTGCCCGGCGTTGCGCAGAACGATCCCTCGCTCTACAGCCTGCAGATGTTCAACAACGTGCTCGGCGGCGGCATGTCATCGCGGCTGTTTCAGGAAGCGCGCGAGAAGCGCGGGCTGTGCTACTCGATCTATTGCTTCCACGCCGCCTATTCCGACGTCGGCATGTTCGCGCTCTATGCCGGCACCGACGCCGCCGACACTTCCGAGCTGATGCGGCTCGTGGTGGAGGAAATCGCCAGCGCGGCGGAGACCATCTCGGAAGCCGAGGTCGCGCGCGCCAAGGCGCAGATGAAGGCCGGCCTGTTGATGGCGCTGGAAAGCTCGGGCGAGCGCATCGGCCAGTTGGCGCGGCACATGCTCGCCTGGGGCCGGCCCATTCCGCTCAGCGAATTGGTGGAGAAGGTGGAGGCGGTGACGGTGGAAAGCGCGCGCGCCGCCGGCCGCGCCCTGATCCGCCGCGGCAAGCCGGCGATCGCGGTGATCGGGCTCGGATCGGGACTTGAAAGCGCCGCCGCCATTGCCGAGACTTTGAACCGCCAAGCCGCATGAGGAAGGCGGCATGGGCGGAGGGTGATCTGCCGCCGAGCTGATCCTGATGGCGTTTTTCCGCACCATCAACTTCTCCGATCCGCAGCCTTCGGTCGTGGGCGAGGGCGTCATGCTGCGCACGCCGCAGCCGACCGATCACCCCGAATGGGCGGCGCTGCGCGAGCAGAGCCGCGACTTCCTCACGCCTTGGGAGCCGACCTGGCCGGCCGACGATCTCAGCCGCAGCGCCTTCCGCCGCCGCATCCGGCGCTATGCCGAAGACCTGCGCACCGACCAGAGCTACGCCTTCCTCATCTTCCGCAGCGCCGACGGCAGGCTGGTGGGCGGACTGACGCTGGCCAATGTCCGGCGCGGCGTCGCGCAGGCCGGCAGCCTCGGCTATTGGATGGGCCTTCCTTACATCCGCCACGGCTACATGACGGCTGCGGTGCGCGCGATGATCCCGTTCGCCTTCGGCACGTTGCGGCTGCACCGGCTCGAGGCGGCCTGCATCCCGACCAACACCGCATCCATCCGGCTTCTGGAAAATACCGGCTTCGTGCGCGAGGGCTATGCGCGCGAATATCTCTGCATCAACGGCATCTGGCAGGACCACCTGCTGTACGGGCGGTTGAAGGATTCGAAGGCCTAAAGCGCGATGGCTTTAGGTTGAATCGTCATCGCGCTTTAGATCTTTGATGGAGCATGATCTTTTCGGAAAACCGGTAGCCACTTTTCCGGATCATGCTCCAGGCCGTTACGCCCACGCGACGGCGATCCCTGGCGGTCAGTCGGACCGAACGCGTTGGGCCATCGCCCCCCTTCAGGGTCAGCAACATGCGTTCATGCGCCTTAACCACGCGCCGATCTGCCGCCTTGGGATGGCCACGGTCGCCTTGATATAACAACGGCATCGGGGACATCGCGGACAAGCGGCGGGGTAAATGCCGGTTACCAGTGAGCGACTGAGACAGTGTGGCTGCGCGCTCGGTGCGCCTGTGCTTTGGCTCGCGCTCTTGGCCGGCGGCGATGGGAGCCTTCACGCGTCACGTGCAGCGGCGCCGGATGCCCAGCTCGGCGCGACCGGTTCGACTTCGCTCCGCAATTCTTCTTCTGCGCCCGCTTCGGCCAAGGGCGTGCGGACCGCTCAAGCCGCACAGCCCGACGTCACTTGCCCCCCCGTCGAAGTCCGCCGCGGCGCCGCGACGCTCACCGTCGGACCGCCCGGTGAACAAACGGCGATGACCCTGAAATACCAGGGCGGCTTCGTGCGGCTCGCGCGCGAATGCGCGGTGGTCGAAGGCAATATGGTGGCGAAGGTCGGCGTCGAGGGACGCATCGTGCTCGGACCGGCGGGCAGCCCTGGCCGCGTCGGCGTACCCTTGCGCTTAGCCGTCGTGGAGGAAACGCCATCGGGCATGAGGGCGATCACGACCAAATTTATCATGGTCCCGGTCGACGTCGGCGCCACCGGCAACACGCCGTTCGTTTATGTCGAAGAGGCGCTGACCTTCCCGATCCCGACGCCGCCCACGGCGCTTGACGAATATATCATCTATGTCGGCTTCGATCCGGTGTCGGCGGAAGCGCAAAGCAAGGCGCCGAAGGCGCAGCCGAAGGCAAAGCCCAAACCCGAAAAAACCAGCCCGAAGGCCACCCTCAAGCCGAACCCGCAGCCGGGCGCCGGCGGGAATTAATACCCTCACCCGGCTTCGACTTATGGAAACGACTGAGGCGCGCTCTCCCGCAAGGGGCGAGGGCATTGCCCTCTTTGCCCTGCGATAGCCGCACCGGGTCCAATAACGCGGCGCGGCCGGCCGCGCCCTCTCCCCCTGCGGGAGAGGGCAGCGCATGCCGATCAACAAACGCTGTCGGGTGAGGGGCCGCAGTGAAAACTCAGTTGAATTTCTTTTTGACGTCTTCGATGCCCCGCGCCAGCAGGTCCTCGGCGACCTTGCCTTTGGCGGCGGCGGCGAGGATTTTTTCCGCGGCGGCGACCGCTGTGTCGGCGGCGGCAGCGCGGACATCGGCCAGCGCCTGCGCTTCGGCCTGGGCGATCTTGGCTTCCGCCATCTTGGTTCGGCGCAGGACGAAGTCTTCCATCTTGGCCTTGGCCTCGGCGGCGAGACGCTCGGCCTCGCCCTTGGCGCTGGCGATGATGGCGGCCGCCTCGCCTTCCGCCTCACGGCCCTTGCGCTCGTACTCGGCGAGCAGGGCCTTGGCCTCTTCGCGCAGCCGCACCGCCTCGTCGAGCTCGGCCTTGATGCGCGCCTGACGCGCATCGATGCCGCCGATCACGCGGCGGTGCGCGCCGACATAGACGAGCAAGGCGAGGAAGAGGACGAACGCGACGGCGACCCAGGCTTCGGCTTCGATCATGGTCTATCTCTTCGAGACTTCGGCCACCGCGGCGGCGACGTCGCCTTGCGCCGGCGCCGTGCCGATCAGGCGCTCGACGATTGCCGAAGCGGTGTCCGCGGCGATGCCAGAGACATTGCCCATGGCGGCGCTGCGGGTCGCGGCGATCGATTGCTCGGCCGCGGCAAGCTTCTCATGCAGCTGCGCCTCGAGCTTCTTGTTGGTCGCTTCCGCCTCCGCCGCCTGCTGCTCGCGGGTGTCGTTGGCGATACCCTGCGCTCGAGCCCGCGCGTCGGCGAGCGACTTCTGATAGGCGGTGTTGGCCGCCTCCGATTGCTCCTTGAAGCGCTGCGCCGCCGCCAGATCGTCGGAGATGTGCTTGCTGCGGTCGGCCAAAATCCCGCCGATCCGCGGCAGCGCGATCCGCGCCATCAGCGCGTAAAGCAGGATGAAGGTCAGCGCCAGCCAGAGCAGCTGCGACGGAAAATACTGCGACTCGAACGGCGGGAACGCGTGGCTCTCGCCGGGCGCTTCGGTATGGGCAGTCGTTTCGGCCATCCGGCGATCAGAGCCCGAACAGGAGAAGGAGCGCGATGAGGAGCGAGAAGATGCCCAGCGCCTCGGTGATGGCGAAGCCGAAAATCAGGTTGCCGAACTGGCCCTGCGCCGCCGACGGATTGCGCACCGCCGCCGCCAGATAGTTGCCGAAAATGGTGCCTACGCCGACGCCGGCGCCGCCCATTCCGATGCAGGCAATGCCGGCTCCAATATACTTTGCGGCGGTCGGATCCATGAGAAAACTCCTTTTCGAGGTTTGCGTGTCGTGCCGTCAGTGGCCCGGGTGGATCGCATCGTTGAGATAGATGCAGGTGAGAATGGCGAACACATAGGCCTGCAGGAAGGCCACCAGGAATTCAAGCGCGGTGAGCATGATCACCAGCAAGAGCGGGATGGCGGCGCCGAACCAGCCGGCAATGCCGAAGCCCGCGAGCATGATGATGAAGCCGGCGAAGACCTGCAGCGTGATGTGGCCGGCGAGCATGTTGGCGAACAGACGGACGCTGTGCGAGATCGGCCGCGACACGAACGAGAGCACCTCGATCACGACGATCGCCGGCAGGATGTAGATCGGCACGCCCTTGGGCACGAACAGCTTGAGGAACTTCAGACCGTTGCGCCAAAAGCCGTAGACCACGACGATGAAGAAGACGAGCAGCGCCAGCGTCGCGGTGATGATGAGCTGGCTCGTGACCGTGAACGAATACGGGATCAGCCCGATCATGTTGGCCAGCAGGACGAACATGAACAGCGTGAACACGAACGGGAAGAACTTCATCCCCTCGTTGCCGGCCGAGCTGCGCACGGTATTGGCGACGAACTCGTAGGTCATTTCGGCGACCGATTGCAGCCGCCCCGGCACCAGCGCGCGCGACGCCGTGCCGCCGATCAAGAGCGCCGACGCCAGCAGCACGATGATGAGCATGAACAGCGCGGAATTGGTGAAGGCGATCTCGTGACCATGAAAGGTGAAGAGCGGCACCAGATTGTTGATCTTGAATTGGTGGATCGGATCGACCGTCATGGTTCCATCGTCGTTCGGCGCGCTAGAGCGGGATGACTTTTCTTCGAATCGTCATCCACTCCAGCCATGTGTTTGCGCATGATCTTTTCCGAAAACCGGGTCCCACTTTTCGAAGATCATGCCTTCAACGCAACGTCACTGTTTTATTCCTCCTCCCTACCCTCCCCCGCATGCGGGGGAGAGTAGGGAGGCGGCCCGTCACCCAGCGTGCGGCTGGGAACGACTCCCGCGGAGCGCATCACATTGAGCACGCCCGCGACGAAGCCGAGCAGAAGAAAGACAATGAACCCCCAGGGCGAGATGCCGAACAACCGGTCGATCAGCCAGCCGACGCCGGCACCGACCAGCACGCCTCCAACGAGTTCGCTCGAGAGCCGGAAGCCCCTGGCGTAGCCCGATGCAGTCGTCGCCCGATCTCCACCAGGACCTTCGGAAGGCGGAGCCGCACGATCGCGTGCGGAGCCTAAACCTTCGCCGAGACGCTGGAGTCTCGCGGAGAGGGCGGCTTCGTCGGTGTGCGCCTTATCGCGATTGCCGTTTTCGCGCGTGCCGTCGCTCATCTGTCCGACACTCGCGGCTTGCGGCAATCGAGACGGACCCGCCCCCAGAAGCCGCGCGGACCATACTGATTGGGTTTCACCAAGTCAAGGAACCGCCTATGGTGTTAACACGTTGAAACAACAACGAAACTCGCACGCCGCGAACGCCGGCCATGCCAAGATTGTGCGGCGCGAAGCCGAGAGCGTTACAATGATGCCCAGATGAAGGCGTTGCATCCCGGACCGAATCGGCCGCCAAATCCGCTGCGGCGCACGCCAGCCCCTCGCCGCAGCTCCCCGCGGCATGGAGAACATCATGATCAATAGGAGCACGATCAACAAGACGCTTTCCGCGGCCGCCGTCTGCATCGCGCTGACCGCGCCGGTTTTGGCCGAGCAGGAAACGCCCGACAGCGAGCATGGGCGCTACGCTTTCAGCAAAGTCGCGGAGGGATTCCTGCGGCTCGACACGCAGACCGGCCAGGTGTCGGTCTGCAGCCAGCGCGCGGTCGGCTTCGCCTGCCAGGCGGCGCCGGACGATCGCACGGTGCTAGAGAACGAGATCGCGCGGTTGCGCGCGGAAAACGCCGCGTTGAAGAAGGAGATGCTGGCCCATGGCCTGGCGCTGCCCGGCACCTCGGCGCCGGAGAGTTCCGGTGCGCATGACTCCGGCACCCAAAACTCCGGCACCCATGACAACGATGTCACCATCCGCCTGCCGGACAACGCCGACATCGACCGCATGGTGGCCTATGCCGGGCAGTTGTGGCACCGCTTCGTCGAGGCGATCGCGCGGGCGCAAAAGCAAGTGCTGAACAACAAGAGCTGACCCCTACGTGCGTCGCGAGCTGACGGATATTCAACGAACGCGCATCGAGACCGTCGCGACCGCAAGCTTGAGCGTCGCTACCGCCGGCGAGGGTTTTGTCGACATCACGCGCGAGGCGGCGCGCTTCCTCGAGCGCATCGGCGCGCAAGACGGCGCGCTTCTCCTTTTCATCCGCCACACTTCGGCGTCGCTGGTGATCCAGGAGAATGCCGACCCGGATGTGCGTGTCGATCTCTCGACCGCGCTGGCGCGGCTTGCGCCGGCCGAAGCCGGCTGGGTGCACGACACCGAAGGGCCGGACGACATGCCCGCGCACATCAAATCCATGCTCAATGGCGTCTCGCTGCAGGTGCCGGTCGCCGGCGGGCGGATGATGCTCGGCACCTGGCAGGGCATTTACGTCGCCGAGCATCGCGCGCGGCCGCATCAGCGCGAGGTGGTGCTGCAGTTTTTGGGAAGCTGCGCGGAGGCGTAGACTCCGGCGTCATTCCGAGGCGCGCTGCGCGGCAGTCCGGAATGACGGCGCTGGGTGGCCCTGCTCCGCGATCGGCGCTACGATAAAATAAATGCTGTCTGGACGGCCCCTTTGAACGACGCGCCCTCCCACCGTTTGTTGATCGCCGACGATCATCCGCTGTTTCGCGGCGCGCTGCGCGAGGCGGTCCATGGCCTGTTCAGCGGCGCGGAGGTGGCCGAGGCCGGCAGCTTCGAGGAGGTCAGCGATTTCCTCGAGCGCGGCGGCGGCGACATTGATCTCGTCCTGCTCGATCTCTCGATGCCGGGCGTGCGCGGCTTCTCCGGCCTGATGTATCTGCGCGCGCAATATCCGAGCCTGCCGATCGTCGTGGTCTCGGCCAATGACGATCCCGCGGTGATCCGCCGCTGCATGGAATTCGGCGCCTCGGGCTTCATCCCGAAGACGCTCGGCATCGAGGCCTTGCGCGCGGCGGTCGAGCGCGTGCTGCAAGGCGAAGTCTTCACCCCGCCCGACGTCGATCTTACCCGGCCGTCCGACGCCGAGACCGCCGCCACCATCGCCAAGCTTGCGACGCTGACGCCGCAGCAGGTGCGCGTCTTGATGATGCTCTCGGGCGGGCTTCTCAACAAACAAATCGCCTACGAGCTCGGCGTGTCGGAAGCGACCGTCAAGGCCCACGTCTCCGCCATTCTGCAAAAGCTCGGCGTCGAGAGCCGCACGCAGGCGGTGATCGCCGCCGGCAAGATCGAAGCCGGAAGCTGGCCGCAGGTGACGGCGAAAGAACCATAGCGTTCGTCATTCCGGGTCGCGCCGATAGGCGCGAGCCCGGAATCCATATTCGCTGAAGGCGAGGTAGCCAAGTTCGAGAAGATGCCGGGATGGCGGTGGTTATGGATTCCGGGCTCCTCGCTTTGCTCGACCCCGGAATGACGCGGCGCGCTCCCCGAAAATGACGATAGCTACGCGCCAGGCACCGATCCAGGCGGCAGGAAGTCCACCTCGCAGATCTTGGAGCGGCGAACGACTTCTTCCGGATCGGTGAGGTTGTGAAGCTGATCAAACAATTCGCGCAAGCGCCGCGCCGGGGAGACGGAGAACAATGCGCGCGCGGGTTTGTTCTGCCTGTTGTAGTAAGCATGCGGCAGCCCCTTCGGCATGCGCACCAGATCTCCGGCGCTGGCTTTAGTCCACGCGCCATCGAGATAGAGATCGAACGTACCATCCAGCATGTAGATGAACTCGTCCTGCGTCGGATGAATGTGCGGCGGCACGAACGTGCCCGGCGGGTCGAGGGTCTCAAAAATGAAACAGCCGTCGCATTCCGCCTTGAGCCAGTAGGTATGGCCGAGAATGCTCCACACCACGTCTTGCGATTGGCCCGCCTTGCCGGAGCCCGCCGGGGTGATGCCTTTGGCGAGGGTCAATCCCATACTGCCAACCCGTTCACTCATGTCCCTATCTCCTGCGGATGAAGCGTGCGGATTTAGCGCCCGGCCAGCTTGTAACACTTGCCGAGCGCGCACAATGCCTGGCGCCGCAGCTTCACCGCTGCCCGCATCCTGATGCGGGTCACTGAGCCGGCCGAGGTCGGCTGCCGTGTTCAGTCTCGTTGTTCACAGACACCCGGCCGGCATGTCCCGCCGGGCAACTGCCCTTCGGTATCCTTCAGAGATGATGCGCCGAAACGCTCTTGACGCACTCCGACAGAAGTTCGACCGATGCCGCCTGGCCGACATCGCCGAGGCTCAGCATGCCGATCATGCGCTTGTTCTTGTTGATCACAGGGAGCCTGCGAACTTTCAGCTCCTCCATGTGACGCACCGCCTTGGCGAGGTCTTCGTCCTCGCGGCAACAATGGATTTTCGATGTCATCACATCGCGGGCTGTGGCGCGTCGGGCGTCGAACTTGTCTTGCGCCAATCCTTTGCAGACGATGTCGCGGTCGGTCACCATGCCGATCAAACGATCGTTCTCGCCAATCGGAATGGCGCCGATGTCGTGTTCGCACATGAGCTTTGCAAGCTCGGACACGGGAGTTTCCGGGCTGACCCAATCGACTCCCTTGTGCATCACATCTTTGACTTTCATGGCGGGACCTCCGTTGCTTGAGCATCGGTCCTCACCCTCGGCGTGATCTTAGCAGAAGATCGCGCTGGGCTCCTACGCGGCGCTTAGGTAACCGCCCACCACCCTCCACTACGCCTCGTCATGCATGGCCGGCCTTAGTTGGGCAAGGGCATCGGGGCAAGTCCGGAGCGCTCACGTTACTGGGCCTCTTCGTGCGGCTGGCCGCCGCCACTCGCGCGCTGTCGGGTTTGCAACACACAGCCACGCACGTTAAAATAGATTCCAACTCAAATACATCCATTCGTTGCGAGCCACGATGGGGGCAAAGATGCAGATACAAATCAAGCCGGTCGCCGCCGACCGAAAGACGCAAGTTATCGCCGCGAAGTGGAAGCGCGTGCTTCTTCAATTATTGTTGGCAGCCACTTCCGGAATGATCTTTGGCGCTTGCGTATTGGCCTTTGAGTATGCAACTGAGCCTCCATTTATACGCGAACGACTTTTCTCTAGTGGCGAATTTATGATTGCTCCGGTCTTGGCGACAATTCTCGCAATCATTATTTTTGTATTGAATTGGATACTTTCTTGGCTCGTGACACGAGTTTCCCCAACGGGTCGCAACTTGCTCGCTGCGCCGGCTTTTGTAGGCGAAGAAAGTAAAACTGGCGACTTGAAGAGCGACGACCTTCGAACCGCATTTCAAAATAGGCGTTCACTTAAACCAGATGAAATTCTGCTTGCTGACCGTGTTGATGTGATCGACAACATCAATCGAAGAGTAGAACGCCTTGTACGGCGCACGCAAATTATTCTCTATGCGATAGGATTTGCGTTAGTGAGCAGCGCTTTTATAATTTTGTTTGCTGGTCGCCTAACCAGCTTAGATGCGTCAGCAGTTAGCAATATAGATAGGCTAAAGTCCGACTTACAATCCGAAACCAGTCGGCTTTCAAGACTATACCAACTTCAGATTCTTTACGGCCAGCTTGACTCCGCGAAATCTTCGGCGACCCCGACAGATAAGCTTCAACGACAAATCGATTTCTTGCGAGAAGACGCAATGGCGCCAATCGATGCTACCTCTACAACCTTATTGATTGAAGACCAAAAGAAGCGCGTTGATGGGATAGATGCTCTTCTCGCCAGCGCTTGGCAAAAGGAACTCGATTCGGCACGTGGTTACAGCGATTGGCATTACATTGCAGCCACAGCTATAACGAGAGTGGGTATCGTTTTGATAATTGTTTATCTGGTTCAAATCCTAATGGGCCTGTACCGATACAACACTCGACTGATCGCTTACTACAATTCGCGGAGAGACCTCTTAACTCTCTGGGATGGCAAGCAGCGCACGCTCAAATCCTTGGACGAGGTCTTAAGTTCCTCTAAAATTGATTTTGGAAGAGAGCCCAAACACCCCCTGGAAGACTTATTCAGAGCACTGGGCGGAAAAATGAATTCACTAGTCTCCGGCGGTAGTCAACAACATCTTGCGAAAAAGCTCGCATAAAAATTGCCGATCAAATTAAGCTTGGCTCGTTAACACGCGTCTTTGCCAAGGCCACTACTCCGCCGCGACGCGCTGCACGCGCCATTGCGTGATCAGCGCGCGCAGCGAGGCGGGCTTGACCGGCTTGTTGAGGATGTGGACGCCGGCGGCGCGCGCCTCCTCGCGCACATGCGCGGAGCGATCGGCGGTGACGAGGATCGCCGGCAGATCGCGGCCGTAGCGGCGGCGCAATTCGCTGATGGCGCCGACGCCGTTTGCGCCGTCGAGATGATAGTCGACCAAGAGGCCGTCGGGTTCGACGCCGCTACCTTCGATCGCCGCCAAAGCCTGCACGAGATTCTCGGCGGTCAGCACCCGGCAACCCCAACCGCCGAGCAGCGTCTGCATGCCGTCGAGGATCGCCGGCTCATTGTCGATGCAGACGACGACGGTGCCGATGAGCTGGCCGGCGGCGGATTTGCGCGCGGTGCGCGCCGGATCGGCCGGGGCCGGAGCAGCGGCCGCCGCGCGCGGCACCTCGATCGAGAAGCGCGAGCCGGTGCCGAAGGTCGATTTCAGCGTGACCTCGGCTTCGAGCACGCGCGCGATGCGCTCGACGATCGAGAGCCCAAGCCCAACGCCGCGGGCGACGCGCGCGCCCTGATCGAGCCGGTGAAATTCCTTGAACACGGCGCGGCGCTTGGCGTGCGGAATGCCGATGCCGGTGTCGTAAACGTCGATGCGCAGCCGCGCGCCGCGCCGGCGGCAGCCGATCAGCACGGTGCCCTTCGGCGTATATTTGATCGCGTTCGAGAGCAGGTTTTGCAGGAGCCGCCGCAGCAGGCGCCGATCGGAACGCACCGCCAGCGAACACGGCATGAATTTCAGGTCGAGCCCCTTGGCGCGGGCGAGCGGGCCGAATTCGACCTCGAGACGGGCGAGCAATTCGTCGATGCGGAAATCGCTCATCTCCGGCTGCATGGCGCCGGTATCGAGCCGCGAAATCTCCAGCAAGGCGGCGAAGATCTCTTCCACCGCTTCGAGCGAGGCGTCGATGTTGCTGACGAGACCCGAATCCCCGCCGCTGCGCTGACGCTCGATCAAGCTCGTCACATAGAGCCGCGCGGCGTTGAGCGGCTGCAGGATGTCGTGACTGGCCGCGGCGATGAAGCGGGTCTTGGAGACATTGGCATCGTCGGCTTCCGCCTTGGCGCGCTCGAGCTCGCTGTTGAGGCGGGTCAGCTCGTGAGTGCGCTCGCGCACGCGCCGCTCGAGCGTGGCATTGGCGCGCTCGAGCGCTTCTGCCGCCTTCACACTTGGGGTGATGTCGGTGAAGGTCGTGACCAGGCCGCCACCGGGCATGCGGTCGGCACGCACTTCGATGACCAGGCCCCGATCGGCGAAGCGCTCCAGGAACGGCTCGGCTTCGGATCTATATTTGCGCACGCGTTCGGCGATCTGGGCGTCGAAATCCTTGCCGTCGGCGGTCACGCCGCGGCCGTCGCGGCCGCCGTTCTGGGCGATGTGGCGGAGAATTTCATCGAGCGGCGTGCCGACGCGGGTAAGCCCGTGCGGCAAGTCGAACAACTCGCCGAACTGGCGATTCCAGCAGACCAGCGCCAGCTCCTTGTCGAACACGGCGATGCCCTGGCGGACGTGGTCGAGCGCGGTCTGCAGGATCTCGCGGTTGTAGTGGATGGCGGCGTTGGCGTCGTCGAGGAGCTTGAGCGCCGCCTTGGTCGAGACGTTGCGCTTGCGCAGAAGGAGCGACAGCACCAGCCGCGAAGAGGCAGCGCCGATCGCCGACGCCAATAGATACTCGCCATATTGCAGGAGCGCAAAGTCGGCCTCGGCCTGCGGCTCGAGGCTGATGCGTTTGGAGGCGGCGAAACTGGCGAAGGACTCGCGCGTGCGCTCCTCGCCGAGATAGCGGGCGACCGTGGCGATCAGCTCCTCGACCGTGACCGAGGCGCGCCGCAGCCGGAAGCTCGGCGCCATCGGCGCGAGCGAAGTCGGCACGAACAGATCGCTCTGCATGCGCTCGATCGCGCTCGGCCGGCGCACGAACGAGCAACC
>Ga0187781_10003054_pt1 | contig 12643 bp, 12 predicted proteins | sample 0715_SJ02_MP02_2_FD_132447 | JGI IMG/M metagenome (GOLD analysis project Ga0187781, IMG submission 132447) | Tropical peat soil microbial communities from peatlands in Department of Meta, Colombia - 0715_SJ02_MP02_20_MG | ecosystem: Environmental > Terrestrial > Soil > Wetlands > Peat | place...
CGGCCGCCGAAACACTCGATAATTCGACCAATGTATCCAATGTACCCAACAACGACGTCAACAACGACTATCCTTTTTCCGATAACGACAACAACGAGTTTCTCAGCCGCAACCGCACGCTGACGCTGCAAGATACAACGGCGGTTGCACCGGGGATCGACCTTACGGGCGGATGGGAGTACCTGGTTCAAAACGGTGCATCCAACGCGTACGATCCGACGGGCAACGACGTCGTATTGACGGCATTTTCGCGCAGGGTCGATTCGCTATGGGCAGGCACCATCGGACACCTGGGCACTCAACAGTGGCAGGCCAATGTGCGCAACGACCGATACAGCGATTTTGGCAGCGCCACGACGTGGTTGCTGGGATACGGTTGGTCGATCAATCCTCACTGGAAGCTGACCGCGCAAGCTTCCACCGCATTTCGGGCTCCGAGCTTTAACGATTTGTACTACCCCATCAGCGGCAATCCAGCGTTGCGCCCCGAAAGCGCGCGCAGCGAGGAACTGGGTCTGCGTTGGATGCGCGGCGATGCCAGCGCCAGCATCGCAGTATTTCGCAACCGCGTCTCGGAGCTGATCGAGCTTGGTCCCGGACCAACGTACCAGGCGATCAACGTGGGGAATGCGTCGATGGACGGCAGCGAATGGCAGGCCTCGGGCGCCGTCGGAGCCTTGCGCCTGGGCGGCAATATGTCGCTGGAGCAGCCGCGCGATTTGGACACGGGGCAACCGCTATTGCGACGCGCAAGCTATGCTGTCAAGTTCTGGGCTGCGTATACGCACGGACCCTGGAGCGCGAATGCGGACTGGCAGCGAACCGGGGCGCGCAATGACATCGAGATTCTCGCTCCGTTCGGCACGACCCAATTGGCGCCCTACGACCTGGCGCGCTGTGGGCTGCAGTACCGAATCAACGCCAAGGTGCAACTGCATCTGCGCATCGAGAATCTTTTCAATGCCAGCTACCAGCTCATCGACGGATATAACACCTTGCCACGGCTGATCATCGCCGGTGTCGCAGCCAGGATCTGAGCTTGGAGGCGACCGTGCACTTTCGAGAACTGCGGCCTGCCTCGTTTTTGGCTTTGCTGGCGGCCGCGGCGATACTGTGCCTGTTGGCGGCGCTGCGTTTTGGCAGTGTCGAAGTGGGCACGGGCGCTTTGCTGCATGCCTTGGTCGATCGTCTGCGTGGTGGGCAGCACTCGTCCGTGGCGGCGACGGTACTGTCGTTGCGACTGCCAAGGGCGCTGACTGGCATGGCGGTGGGCGGATTGTTGGCGCTTTCTGGAGCGCTGTTGCAGGCCTTGCTGCGCAACCCGCTGGCCGATCCTTATGTACTCGGGGTTTCGGGCGGCGCCTCCTGCGCCGCAATTGTGGCGATTGCGTTGGGTGCGGGCGCTGCGACGATTGCGTTGTTTGCCGCTGGCGGCGCGCTGGCCGCGATGCTGCTGTTGTTTTTGCTCGCACACCGCGCGCTCTTTGTGCGTGGCGCCGCGCTCGAGCAGGGTCGTGACACTGCGATTTTGCTCACCGGGGTGATGATCGCCTCGCTGTGTGCGGCCGCGTTGAGCCTAGTGCTCACCCTGGCGCCCGATGGCCGGCTGCGAACCATGGTGTTTTGGTTGCTCGGCGATCTGGGCGGGGCAGTGAGCCTGGGTCTGGCGACGGCGGCGCTGTTTGGCTGGCTTTTGCTGCTGTTTGTTGGACTGCGCGATGCCCGTGCACTGAATTTGATGCTTGGCGGCGAGCTGCAGGCGTACACGCAAGGCGTGGCCACAGCACAAGTTCGCAGGCGATTGATCGCGTTGACGGCGGTGGCCACGGGAGTTGCGGTGGCGCTGGCCGGAGCCGTGGGTTTTGTCGGGTTTGTCGCGCCGCACCTCGTACGCTACGTTATCGGAACCGATCAGCGCGTTGTGCTGCCTGCTGCTTCGCTGCTGGGCGCGATCCTCGTGTTGCTGGCCGATACGATGGGCCGCTCGATTGCCGCTCCGTTGCAGTTGCCCGTCGGCGCATTGACAGCACTGGTCGGTGTGCCCGTGTTTCTTTGGCAGTTGCGACGGCCATGACCAAGGCCTTGCTCGCCTGCCGGGGGCTCGACGTGCGCTACGGCGAGCGCTGGCTGGTTCGCGCTTTGCACATCGAGGTTGGGGCCGGCGAGCGCTGGGCGCTGGTGGGTCCAAACGGAGCGGGCAAAACGACGTTGCTGCAGGTTCTCGCCGGCGTGCGAGCGCCCGACGGTGGCATGGTCGAACTTGGCGGGCGCCCGCTTGATCGTTGGAGTGTGGAGGAGCTAGCGGGTTTGCGAGCACTGGTTGCCGATCGTTGGTTCGATCCGTTTGGGAGCCGGGCGCTCGATACGGTGATGGCCGCAAGGTACCGTTTTCGTTTTGCCACGGCGGGCGCAAGCATCAAGGGCGGCGACGAGCAGGCGCTTGCGCGGCAATGCTTGGCCGCGATGGACTGTGAGGCCTTGGCGCATCGCGATGTGCGCCAGCTCTCGCGCGGGGAGCGCCAGCGGGTGGCGCTGGCGGCAGGCCTGGCGCAGCAAACTCCTTTGGTGCTGCTCGACGAACCCATATCGCACCAGGATCCGCGCCATCAAGTCGAAGTTCTGCGAGAACTTAGCCGGCGCGCGCCGTGTACGTATGTCGGCGCATTACATGACATCAACGCGGCGGCTCGTTTTGCCACGCACGCCTTGCTGCTAACCGGCGATGGCAGCTGGCAGGCAGGCGCAAGCCATAGCGTGCTCACACAAGAGCGCCTTTCACCGTTGTTTGGTACCGAGATCGTGCAGGTGCAGCTCGATGCTCATCGCATTTTCGTGTCAACTGGTGGCGTTCCTGCTTGATTCCGATATAGTCGCGTCTTTGCCTTTTCTCAACCACTACTGCAAACGCATCCCACAATTCCATGCCAGTAATCCTCATTGCTAATTCAAAGGGCGGTGTCGGTAAGTCAACCGTTGCTTCCAATCTCGCAGGTTTTTACGCCGGCCACGGCGAGCGCACCATGCTGGGCGATCTGGACCGACAACAGACGGTTCGCGGCTGGCTTCGGCTGCGACCCCAGAGCGTACCGACAATCACCTCTTGGGACATCGACGCCGCGGGAGTTGCCAAACCGCCGCGCGACGTAACGCATATCGTTTTGGATACTCCGGCGGGAATCGACGGATCGGCGCTGCGCGATGCGGTGCGGCTGTCGGCCAAAATCATCGTGCCGCTGCAAGCATCGCTGTTTGACATTGAAGCGACGCACGCCTTCTTGGGAAAGCTGGCCGAACACGGCGCCACGGTTGCCAACGGCCGCGTGGCAATTGTCGGCACGCGGGTGGATCCGCGCACTCGCGCGGCGCAACAGCTGGATCGATACGTGCAGGAAACGCGGGTACCGTTCCTAGGGTTTTTGCGCGATACCCAGATTTATGTCCAGCTCGCTGCGCAAGGCCTGACGCTTTGGGACGTAGCGCCTGCTCGTGTTCAGCAGGACATCGAGCAGTGGGCGCCGATCATTCACTGGATTAGCGGCGGGCGTCGCGCGATCTGACGTGATCCGCGCACGGCGCATGCCTTGCGCATGCGCGCGCGTCAAGGCCGTGCTGCGTCTCGCGCCTGCTCGACTTGTTCACACAGCTCGGTAGCGGCATCGAGGATGCGCACCGCGGCGCGGTCGAGCTCATCGGCGTCCAAGGTCACCAGATGGTGGTTGGCGACCGCCGGCAATTGCGGATAACGGCGCCACGAATCCAGGGCGCCTCGGTCGATTGCCTGCACTTCGGTGGCGATGATGACCTGCGGCTGGGCAGCAATGACGGCCTCGATGTCGACGGTGGCGACCAGCGGCCTAAGCGCCTCAAAGACATTGCGCGCACCACAGGTGCGCATGACCTCGCTTACCAGGTGTCGGCCCGACAACGTCATGATCGGATTGCTCCAGACCTGGTAAAAGACGCGCACCGGCGCGCGCTGCGCGTAGTGCTGTCGCAAAGAATTTAAGCGGGAACGAAAGTCGGCGGCGACCGTTGGGGCGCTTGCGGACGCGGTCAGCGCGCCCAGGCGCTCGATCGAAGAGGCGATCGATTCGAGTGTGCTCGGCTCATAGACGTATGTGGGCACCTCAAGCGCCTGCAGCGCCTGTTGCAGCGCCGGCGGATAGCCGCTACCCCAGAGCACGACAAGATCGGGCTCCAAGGCGGCAATTTTCTCCAGGTCGATGCCCTGGGCTCGCGACACCCGCGGCAGCAAGCGAGCCGCAGCGGGGTAATCGGAAAATTCGCTCGCGGCGATGACCCGATCGCCGACGCCGATCGCAAAAAGCAGCTCCGTAATGCCGGGCGAGAGACTGACAATGCGCTGAGCGGGGTGGGCCAACCGTAGCAAGCGGCCGGCGTCATCGGTGACGGTCTGCGCCGCCAGGCAAGGGGCCAGCGCCAGCAGGATGAAAAATGCATTCGCGCGCAGCGCCCGCGGCCAGCGGCTCACGCGGACAGCACGTCTTGCATGTCGTATAGACCCAACCTGCGCCCCTTCAGAAAGCGGGCCGCCCGCAAAGCACCGATCGCATACGCCTGGCGGCTCGACGAGCGGTGGGTGATCTCGATGCGCTCGCCGGTGCCGGCAAATAAAACGCTGTGGTCACCAATGACATCACCGCCGCGGATCGCGGAAAATCCGATGCTGCCTTCGACCCGTGCTCCGGTGTGGCCGTGGCGCGAGAACACCGCGCAGGACTCCAATCGCTGGCCGCGTGCGCGGGCGGCGGTCTCGCCAAGCTGCAAGGCCGTGCCGGAGGGCGCATCCACCTTGTCGCGATGGTGGGTCTCGATGATCTCCAGGTCATAACCCTGCGCCAGCAGCCGCGCGCCAAGTTCGACCAAGCGCATCATCGCTTGCACGCCCACGCTCATGTTTGGCGCAACGACGAGAGCGGTTCTTTCCGCAGCCGCTGCCAGCGCTGCCTTGCCGGAAGTATCAAAGCCCGTCGTTCCGATCACGGCGCCTATGCCGTGGTCCGCGCAGACCGAAAGGTGCGCAAGCGTCGCAGCCGGCCGCGTAAAATCGATCAGCACCTCGGCGTTGCGAATCGCCGCAAGGTCCGCGACGATCCGAACGCCGATCGTCTTACCCAGGAATTGTGCGCAGTCTTGGCCCAAGTCGGGACTATCGGGGCGATCGAGCGCGGCCACGATCTGCAGATCGGCGGCAGCCAAAGCCGCCTCGATGATGGTGCGGCCCATGCGGCCACTGCTACCGGCGATCGCAAGCTTCATTTTGTCTGGTCCGCGCAAGCATTCCTCGCACCGAGCGCAACGGCCTTATTTTGAAGGCGCAGTTGTGCCTTGCGGCGTTGCACTGCCCGATGGCGCGGTGGACGCTTTTGCTTTTTGCCCCAGGATTAAGCTGTCGGCAAGCGGTTCGGCCGGCATTGCATCGCTGTCAAAGCGCGCGAGCTTACCCTCCTCGAAATACACCGCAAGTTTGCGAATTTGCGTTTCTCCGGAGCGGCGGCGCAAGTAGTACGGATAGTCCCACCGGTCCTGGTGAAAAAGATCCGTCAGCATGGGGGTGCCCAGCAAAAAGCGCACCTGGTCACGTGTCATTCCGGGGCGCAACTGCTCGACCATGTCTTTTGTGATGACGTTGCCTTGCTGCACATCGGGCCGGTAGGGACGCAACAAGCCCGGCACCCAGGATGAGGAGCAGGCCCCGGCGCTTAGTGCGACGGCGGCGCAACAAAGGACACGGAATGTTCGAATCATGACCCAGGACAAAGTCAAACGACCCGCGATGCGGCCTACGGCAAGCCAGCGAGACTATCATAGGTATGCGACTGTGGGGCTTGGAAGCTGCTGAGGCAGTCGCTGGCGGCGTGCTTGGCGGGGCAGGCGCGATGCCGTACGTTGGTTTCTTGTGACTTTTTGTCAAACGGCCAAAGAGCAGACAATGGCGCGAAACCCAAGTTCGACGGAACTTAAAGTCAGTGGCTTAAAAGCGACCGCTCCGCGACTGAAGATCCTGGAGATCTTCCAGCGACAGGCGGCCCAGGCCGGCGAGCATCACTTGAGTGCAGAGGATGTGTACCGGTTGCTTAGCGCCGACCGCCTGGATGTGGGTTTAGCGACGGTGTACAGGGTACTGACCCAGTTTGAACAGGCCGGGCTGCTCTCCAGGCGCCATTTCGAGGCCGGCCGGGCGGTCTTTGAGCTCAACGAGGGTCCACACCACGATCACCTGGTCTGCGTCAACTGCGGACATGTCGAGGAATTTGTCGATTCTGAGATCGAGGAGCGCCAACGCCGAGTTGCCTCTGAGCGCGGCTTTGATCTGCAGGAGCATGCGCTCGCGCTCTACGGAATTTGCCGCAACAAGAACTGTCCGAATCGCCCAAAGGGCGAATAGCGACTGTGGCTACTTGCTCGGGCCCCTAGCGCCCCGAGAGCATTTCCCGGGCGTGTTGCTCCGTTAGCGCCGTGACCGCAGCCCCTCCCAGCATGCGCGCGATCTCTTGCACCCGCTGCTCGCCATTGAGCACCTCGGCGGCCGATACGGGGCGCCCGTCGGGGAGGTTGGATTTGCGCACGGCAAAATGGTGATCGCCATAGCAGGCCACCTGCGGCAGATGCGTTACGCAAAACACCTGGCGCGAGCGCCCGAGTTCGCGAAGCAGCCGGCCAACCGTGGCGGCGACCTGTCCGCCAATTCCGGAATCAACTTCGTCGAAAATCAGGGTGGGCACGAGATTGGCCGAGGCCGCAATTACCGAGATGGCCAGTCCGATTCGCGACAATTCGCCGCCCGAAGCTACTTTGGCAAGGGGGCGCGCGCTGGCACCCTCGTGCCCGCTGACCAGAAATTCCGCCTTTTCCAGACCTGCTGCGCAGGCGTCGGTGGGCAGCAGGCGCACGGCAAAGCGTCCCCCGGTCATTGCCAGATCCTGCATGGCTCGACTTACTTCGCCGCCCATGCTTTGCGCCGCCTGACGGCGCGCCGCCGAAAGGGTTTGGGCCAGTTTCTGGTAGTGCGTCGCAGCGTTGGATTCGGCAACGCGCAGCTGCTCGAGCTCTTGCGAGTCGACCAGGCTGTCCAGGCGACTGCGCGAGGTCTGCAGCAAGTCGCAAAGTTGTGCGGGCGTGCAGCGCCACTTGCGTCCGGCGGCGTGCAGTGCCGCAACACGCTCTTCGACGTAGGCAATGCGTCGCTCATCGGGTTCGCCACTGGCAACGTACAGGTTCAGTTCGCGACATGCTTCTTCGAGCTCGATGTTGGCGTTGGACAGTGCCGTGACCACGGGTGCAAGGCGCTGGTCGTAGCCGCATAAGGACGCAAGCCGAGCGGCCGTCCTGGCCAGGTGCGGCTGTGCGGCTTGCTCGCCGTCCGCAATGACCTGTAGCGCCGCACGGGCTCCTTCCATGAGTGCGGCGCCGTGCGCCAAGCGCTTTTGCTCCGCCTCGATACGTTCCCACTCGCCGGGCTCGGGGGACAATCGGCCCAGTTCGTCCACGAGCTGTTGCAGCTCTCCGCGCTGCGCGGCCGATTGCTCGCGCGCGCTCTGGGCGAGCATGCGCGCATCGATTGCCCGGCGCCACGCGCCGAACGCATCGGCCACGTCGCGCGCCGCGTCTTTGAGCTGCCCGTGGGCGTCGAGCAGCAGCAGTTGCGCGGGCGCGCGCAATAAGGACTGATGCTCATGCTGTCCATGCACGTCGAGCAGCATCTCCCCGAGCTCGCGCAGTTGCCCTTGCGTTGCGGCGCTACCGTTGATGAAGGAGCGGCTGCGTCCCGACTGGTCCAAGGTGCGACGCAACAAAACCGTGGAGGCGCCATCGGCACCATCGGTTCGTGCGGGCGTCGAAGCCTCAAAGCCCGATTGCGAGAGCCACGCTTGCAAGGCTGCGCTGATGCGAAATTCCGCACCCACTTCCGCGCGCAAGCAACCTTCGCGCACAAGGTTGGGATCGGCCCGCTCGCCCAGAACAAACGACAGGGCGTCAATCAAAATGGATTTGCCGGCGCCCGTTTCGCCCGTTAGCACGGTAAATCCCGCTCCAAACTCAAGTTCGAGCGTCTCGACGATCACGAAATCGCGAATCGAAAGCGCGAGCAGCATGTCGTGGTGGCACCTAGCCGGTTCGCGTCGCGGTCAGCTGCGCGCCTCGCAAGTGTGCAATGACTGCGAGCGCCCGCCACCGGGCTCAGGCGCGACCATGCTCTTCACTGGACATCACGTTCCAGTGCAATTTTTGGCGCAACGTCGCGAAATAGTTGTAGCCCGCCGGGTGCAGCAGCGTCACGACATTTTCGCTGCGGCGTACGCGCACGATATCGCCGGGTGCCAGCGTGGAGAAGGACTGCATGTCAAAAAAGGCGCTCGCGTCTCGCACCTCGGTTAGTTCGATCTCGATTTGCACGTCATCGGACAGTGCGATCGGCCGGTTCGATAGCGTGTGCGGAGCGACCGGCACCAGCACGAGGCCACTGAGCGAGGGATGCAATATGGGTCCGTTGGCCGAGAGCGCGTACGCGGTGGAGCCCGTAGGAGTCGCCAGGATGATGCCATCGGCTCGCTGGTTGTACATGTTTTCGCCATTAACGCGAACCGTGAACTCGACCATGCCGCCGGCAACGCCGTGGGAAATCACCACGTCGTTTAGGGCGCGTGCGCGCAGCACCACGGAACCGGCATGCAGAACTTCGCCTTCGAGCAGCGTGCGCCGGTCGGATTCGAACTTGCCGGCAAGCATCTGCTCGAGCACTTCGGGCATCTGGTGAAGAGCAATGTCGGTGATAAATCCGAGGCGACCAAAATTGATTCCGATCAGCGGCACGTCGTAAGCGGCCAGTTCCCGCGCGATACTCAACATCGTGCCGTCGCCACCGAGAACGATCGCCACGTCGGCTTGCCGGCCGATCTGCGCCAGCCCATGACCTTCTTGCTTATGTCCCAGTGTCAGGGAGCTTTCCTCATCGAGCATGCTTTGCAGGCCGGCCCGCTCGACGATACCCAAGATCGCGTTCAGCGCTTGCACCAGCGGGGCGCGACTGCCCTCTGCCCGGGTCTTGGCGAAAACCGCAGCGGTTCGAAACGGCGTTCTCATCGGAGCGATTATGCAAGAAATGCTGCCGGGCGCCGTATTTCGACCTAGGCGTACGCCGCCGCACAGTACGGTGTCAACCGCGTAGGGATAAATTTGCCGGGCGCCAAGTCCAATCTACTGGAATTGCTTTGAAAGGGTCCCCATTTTCGGTATTGTCAGCGACATCACAATTGGCTAGCCGCCTGTGACTCGGAAATGCTCGATAAGCGCTCGCGTTTATTGCTCAAGGCCCTGGTCGAACGCTACATCGCGGAGGGGCAACCGGTAGGATCGCGCGCGCTCGCGCGCATATCGGGGCTGGAACTGTCGCCGGCAACGATACGCAACGTCATGGCCGACCTGGAGGAATTGGGGCTGGTAGCCAGCCCGCACACTTCGGCCGGGCGTGTGCCGACGCCGCGCGGTTACCGTTTGTTTGTCGACTCGATGCTAACGGTGCAGCCGCTGGAGGCGCAAGAGACCGAAATGCTCCAGGGACAGATGCAGATCGCTGAGCCGCAGCGCGCGATTTACACGGCGGCGCAGCTGCTCTCGAACCTCTCGCATTTTGCCGGCGTTGTCCTGACGCCTCGGCGCACCTCGACGTTTCGGCAGGTCGAATTTTTGCGCCTGTCGGAACGGCGCGTGCTCATGATCGTCGTTGCGCCCGACGGCGATGTCCACAATCGTATTTTGCTCACCGACCAGCCCTACTCCCAGGCCCAACTGATCGAGGCGGCCAACGCCTTGAACCAGAATTTTGCGGGGTTAAGTTTTGAGCAGGCCCGCGCGCGCTTGGAGCACGATCTGCTGCAGTTGCGCGCGGAAATCCTGGCGCTGATGAACGTAGCCGTGCGGGCCGGCGCGGAAGCCGTTGGGCACACCGACCCGGTCGTCATATCGGGCGAGCGCAACCTGATCGGAGTCACCGAATTGGCCGCCGACCTGGACAAATTGCGCGCCTTGTTCGATTTGTTCGAGCATAAGGCACGGCTGGTCGGACTGCTCGATGAGTCGAGTCGTTCTGAGGGGGTGCAGATTTACATTGGCGGGGAAACCGAGCTCGTTCCCCTGGACGAAATGAGCATGGTCGTTGCTCCCTATGAAGTCAATGGCAGGGTGGTGGGCACCCTTGGCGTGATCGGTCCAACGCGCATGGCCTACGAGCGGGTCATTCCGATCGTCGACATCACTGCCAAGCTGCTCTCCAGCGCGCTCTCGCGCGACGAATAGCCACGCGGATCGGCCGTTGCTGCTAGATCGCATTCAATGAAATTTCTCTCCGCTGCGGCGCAGGCGCAGGGCCCCGCCGATCGCACTGCGCTTTTGCTGATCAACCTGGGGACGCCGCAGGCGCCAACGCCCGCGGCGGTGCGCAAGTACCTCGACGAGTTTTTGCTCGATACGCGCGTGGTGGAAATTCCGCGCCTGCCGTGGTGGCTGCTGCTAAAAGCAATCGTGTTGCCGACCCGCTCGGCCGCCTCGGCAGCGCGCTACGCATCGGTCTGGACGGAGGAAGGCTCGCCGCTTTTGGCCCATTCGCAACGCCAACATCGTGCGCTCATTGCGGAGCTGCAGCGGCGCAAATTGAATCTGGACGTCGATCTGGCCATGCGCTACGGAGATCCCTCGGTGGACGCTGCGCTAGAGCGGATGCGCCACGCACAGGTTAACCGGCTCCTGGTGCTGCCGATGTACCCGCAGTACTCGGCGACTACCACGGGCTCGGCCTTTGATGCCGTGAGCGCAGTGTTGCAGCGAACGCGCAATGTTCCCGAGCTTCGCTGGATCCGCGGCTTTCATGACGATCCGGGGTACATCGAGGCGCTGCGCCGATCGGTTCGCAGCTACTGGGACACGCACGGCCGCCCCAACAAGCTGGTGATAAGTTTTCACGGTCTGCCGCAACGCAGTTGCCAGCTGGGCGATCCCTACCAGAACGAATGCGCCAAGACTGCGCAATTGCTTGCGCAGGCGCTGGGCATCGAGCCGCGCGAATATGCGCTGAGCTTTCAATCGCGCTTTGGGCGTGCACGCTGGCTCGAGCCATATACCGTCGAGACCCTGCGCGAGCTGGGGCGCTGCGGTACGGGGCGCGTGGACGTGATCTGCCCCGGATTTGTCGCCGATTGCCTCGAGACCCTCGAGGAGATTGCACTGGAAGGCCGGCGCGAATACCTAACAAGTGGCGGGCGTGAATTTCACTACATAGGGTGCCTGAACGACACGCCGCGGTTTATCCTAGCGCTGGGCGACCTTATCGAGCGACACGTTCAGGGTTGGCCGGTGCGAGATCGGGACCGCGGCGGTCGCACGCAACAAGCAGATAGCGGCGCCGAGCGCCAAACCGAACTGCCCTCAGGTCGTTAACACCAAGCGCCCGGGGTTGGCGATGGTTCTTTTGCCGACCCCCTTGAAATGCCCGAAATTGCCCCAATCTGCCCCGACGAGTCAGTCAACTCATTGATTTTTTGGAGGTTGCATGGCAGCAGGGGAGTCGGAAACCGCGTCCAGCCAGCGTTTGCCAGGCGAACAATCCGTCGAGGCGGGTGCCGGCATGTCGGGCGCCGATCCCTTGGCGCAGTTAGAGCTTGCCTTGCAGCAGGCCCAGGCGAAGGCGGCCGAAAATTACGATTTGTATCTTCGCGCTCGGGCTGAGACCGAAAATATGCGGCGCCGCTCGCTAGAGGACGTGAGCAAGGCCCACAAGTACGCAATCGAATCGTTTGCCGAAGCGCTCGTGCCGGTAGCCGACAGTCTCGAGAAGGCGTTGCAAGACGAGTCCTCGAGTTTGGGCGCGCTGCGCGAGGGGGTGCAAATCACCCTGCGCCAGCTGCGGGCGGCTTTTGAGCGCGGCCACCTGACGGAAATCAACCCGGTCGGGGAGAAATTCGATCCGCACCGACACCAGGCGATCTCTACGGTAGCCAGTAACGGCACCGTGGCCCCGAACCATGTGGTTACGGTATTGCAAAAAGGATGGATGATCTCGGATCGCGTTTTGCGGCCTGCGTTGGTGACCGTCGCCCAGGGCTCTTGAAACCAAGCGAACCGGTCGCACGTAAGGTAAGACGCAGTACCCCAACAAATTTGCAGTAGTTCAATTGCAGCGCGGTGAAAGCGCAAGAAAAGGAAACAATGATGGGCAAGATCATCGGCATCGACCTTGGAACGACAAATTCCTGTGTCGCTCTGTTGGAGGGCGGCCAAATCAAGGTCATCGAGAATTCTGAGGGCGCTCGCACGACCCCCTCCGTCGTTGCCTACATGGAAGACGGTGAAATTTTGGTCGGGGCCGCAGCCAAACGCCAGGCGGTCACGAACCCACGCAATACGCTGTATGCGGTCAAGCGGCTCATTGGGCGGCGCTTTGAGGAAAAAGAGGTGCAAAAGGACATTGGCCTGATGCCCTACAAGATCGTCAAGGCCGACAACGCGGACGCATGGGTGGAAGTGCGCGGCAAAAAGATCGCTCCGCCCCAGGTATCGGCCGAAGTGCTGCGCAAAATGAAGAAAACCGCCGAGGACTATCTGGGCGAGAGCGTCACGGAAGCCGTGA
>Ga0187781_10003056_pt1 | contig 12640 bp, 15 predicted proteins | sample 0715_SJ02_MP02_2_FD_132447 | JGI IMG/M metagenome (GOLD analysis project Ga0187781, IMG submission 132447) | Tropical peat soil microbial communities from peatlands in Department of Meta, Colombia - 0715_SJ02_MP02_20_MG | ecosystem: Environmental > Terrestrial > Soil > Wetlands > Peat | place...
ACCGCGAACCCCTTGCGGCGGATGCGGGCGAGCTCGGCGCGCAGCGACGCGAGGTCCGGACGTTCCGCGGGCCTGTCGCGGTACCGCTCTGCCGCGTAGACCTGATCCAGCTCCGATCCGGACAGCTCGGCCAGCAGCAGCAGTCCCGCCGTGGTGCGGTGGGCGGGGAACACCATCCCCTCCCGCGAGCCGACGCGAAGCGCCTGCCGGCATTCTGCGCTGGCGATGAACCGCACGGTGTCGCCGGTGCGGATAGCCAGGTTCGCGGTCTCGTCGAAGAGATCGACCAGCCTGCGCAGGTGCGGCAGCGCGGCGGCGCGCAGCGTCGAGGCCCGCGACTGGGAGTGGGCGGCGAGCTCGAGCACGGGTCCGGCGCGGTAGACGCGATCGTCGTCCTGGACCGCGAAGTCCCGGTAGACCAGCATGGCCAGCAGCCGGTGGGCCGTCGACCGCGCCACCCCCAGCCGGTCGGCGACCTGCGAGACCGTCAGCCCGTCCTCGAGCTGCAGCATCGCCGCCGCCCGGAGAGCATGGTCCACGCTGGCGATGGCATACGGGGGCGGCGTCTTGAGCGGCTTGCTCACTGCGGCCCCCCTCGTCTTCTAGTTCTGTCAGACAGAATTATGCAGTCTTCACCACAGACAAGCACCACGCTACATGCCATGACCGCATCATCAGCCGACGTCGGTTCCCCCGTCCGCCTGCATCCCGCGCCGGCCGCGGACCAGCCAGACGTGACTCCCGCCCTGGAGGAGCTGTACCGGGGCTTCGAACGGGCGCTGCTCGTGCCGCTGTGGACCGAGATCGGCGACCTCATGCCCGCCTGCCCGCGGTCGGCGGCCATGCCGCACGTATGGCGGTGGGAGCAGCTGCGGACGCTGGCGGCCCGGGCCGGGGAACTGGTCCTGGTGGGCCGCGGCGGGGAGCGCCGCGCGATCGCGCTGGCCAACCCCGGGCTCGGCGGACGGCCGTTCGCCACGCCGACGCTGTGGGCCGCGATCCAGTACCTGATGCCCGGCGAGGACGCCCCGGAGCACCGGCACACCCAGCACGCCTTCCGGTTCGTGGTCGAGGGCGAGGGCGTGTGGACCGTCGTGGGCGGCGACCCGGTGGCGATGCGGCGCGGCGACTTCCTCCCGCAGGCCGGCTGGAACTGGCACGCGCACCACAACGCGGCGGCCCAGCCGATGGCCTGGATCGACGGGCTGGACATCCCGTTCCAGTACCTGACCGAGGCGCAGTTCTTCGAGCCTGGCCGCGACCAGATCAGCGACGCCGAGCGGATCACCCCGGACCGGTCGCGCGCGGAGCGGCTGTGGGGGCACCCGGGCCTGCGGCCGGTCGCGGCCGGCGCGCTGTCGGCCACGCCCGGCTCGCCGCTGCTGGCCTACCGGTGGGAACACACCGACCGCGCCCTAGCCGATCAGCTCGCCCTCGAGGCGGAGGGATTCGCCGGCACGGTAGAGCCCGGTCACGCCGCGGTCCGGTTCACCGACCCCGCCACCGGCGCCGACGTGCTGCCCACGATCCGCGCCGAGATGCACCGCATCGTCGGCGGCGCGCAGACCGCGCCGGCCCGCGAAACCGGATCCTCGGTCTACCAGGTCTTCGACGGGTCGGGCACCGTCACCGTCGGCGAGGCGACGTGGACGGTGACGCGAGGCGACCTGTTCGTGGTCCCGTCCTGGCAGCCGTTCTCGGCCCGGTCCGAGGCCGGCGCCACCGATTCCGGCTTCGGCGCCCTGGACCTGTTCCGCTTCAGCGACGCACCCGTCTTCGAGGCCCTCAAGCTCAACCGTGCCCAGGTGCAAGGAAGCGCCGCGCGGTGAGGCTCGCGACCATCCGGATCGGCGGGAGAACCAGGGCCGTTCGAGCCGATGACGATGTGCTGGTCGACGTCGGCGCCCCTGACGTCGGCGAGTTGCTCGGTCATCAGGACTGGGCTGAGCGGGCCAGGTCGGCCACCGCCGCCTCCCCGGCGACCTACCCCGCCGCCGGCGCCGAGTACGCCCCCGTAGTGCCGCGGCCCTCGAAGGTGATCTGCGTCGGGCTGAACTACCGCAGCCACATCCTGGAGATGGGCCGGGCGCTGCCCGAGCACCCCACGCTGTTTGCCAAGTTCGCCGACGCCCTCATCGGCGCCCGTGACGACATCATCCTGCCGGAGGAGACCGGCGAGCTGGACTGGGAGGCCGAGCTGGCGCTCATCGTCGGCTCGCCGGCCCGCCGCGCGCGGGGGGCAGCGGCCGAGCAGGCCATCGCCGGGTTTACCGTCCTGAACGACATCACCTGCCGGGACTGGCAGTTCCGGACCCGCGAGTGGCTGCAGGGCAAGACGTGGGACCCCAGCACGCCGGTCGGCCCGTACCTGGTGACCCCGGACGAACTGCCCGGCGGCGTCCGTCCCGGCCTCGGCCTGCGCCTGGAAGTGGACGGTGAGGTCATGCAGTCCGGCTCGACCGCCGACCTGCTGTTCGACCCGGTCGCGCTGGTGGAATACGCCTCCACGATCGTGCGCCTCCGCCCCGGCGACATCATCGCGACCGGCACCCCCGGCGGCGTCGGCCACGCCCGCGAGCCGCAGCGCTTCCTGACCGGCGGCGAGACGGTGATCACCCAGATCGACGGCCTGGGACGGCTGGAGAACCGGATCACCAGGGACGGCGCACCGTGACGCCCCGCTCGTTCGCCGACGCGCGCGGGTGGATGCGGCACGGCACGGCCCTCTTTATAGGCCTGACGGACCTGGGCGAGAGCGCTCTGGCCGAGCCGAGCGCGCTACCCGGCTGGACCCGCAAGCACGTGCTCGCCCACGTCGCGGCGAACGCCGACGCCCTGGGCAACCTGGTCCGCTGGGCTGCCACCGGCGAGCCCACCCCGATGTACGCCTCGCCGGAGGAACGCGCCGCTGGCATCGAGCACGGCAGCCTGCTGCCCGCCCGCGACCTGACAGCCTGGCTGCACCGCTCCGCCGACGCCCTGGAGGAGGCGATGGCCGACCTGTCCGACGAGCAGTGGCAGGCGCCTGTGCTGACCGCTCAGGGCCGCGCCGTCCCCGCCACCGAGGTGCCGTGGATGCGATCGCGCGAGGTGTACCTCCACGCCGTCGACCTGGCGACGGGCGTGTCCTTCGCCGGCCTGCCCGCCGGGTTTCTCGCTGACCTGTGCGACGACGTGATCAGGAAGCGCAGCATGGAGCGCGGCCCGGCGCTGGTGCTCCAGGCCGCCGACACCGGCGGCCAGTGGAAGCTGGCCGGCCACGGCAAGGCCGTCGCCGTGGCCGGCCCGCTGGCCGAGATCACCGCGTACCTGACCGGGCGGGCAAACCACCTCACCACGACCGGCGGCGAAACAGCACCGGTCCTGCCGCCCTGGCTCTAAGCCGTCACGTTGCCGAACCGGAGGAACAGATAAATGAGCACATCGGCCCCGTCCGAGCCGCACGTGATCATCGTCGGAGGAGGCATCGGGGGTCTGTCCGCCGCGTTCGCCCTCGCCCGGCAGGGCCTGCGGGTGCGTGTCCTGGAACGAGCCAGGCAGTTCGGCGAGGTCGGCGCGGGAATCCAGATCGCCCCCAACTGCACCCGGATCCTGCACGAGTACGGACTGCTGGACGAGGCCAAAAGGCTCGGTGTCCTGCCGGAGAACATGGTCATGCGGGACGCGCTGGGCGGCCGCGAACTGACCCGTCTGGACCTGCGAGACCTGCAGCGCCGGTACGGCTTCCCGTACATGGTCATCCACCGCAGCGACCTGCACGGCATTTTCCTGCGGGGGTGCCAGCGCGCGGGCGTGGAACTGCTGACCGATCAGCAGGTAACCGGCTACCAGAACACCGGTACCGGCGCGCGGGTTGGCCTGGCCGACGGCCGCGCCCAGGAGGCAGCCCTGGTCATCGCGGCTGACGGCCTGCACTCGGTGGCCCGGCAGCAGCTGGTCGGCGACACCCCGGTCAATTCCGCCTACGTCGCCTACCGGGGCGCCGTGCCGATCGAACAGGTCCGGCACAACGGCATCGCGGAGACCGATGTCGTCGTCTACGTCGGGCCGCGCTGCCACTTCGTGCAGTACCCGCTGCGCGGCGGTGACATGTTCAACCAGGTCGCGGTGTTCGAGTCCGCCAAGGCCCGGGCGGGCCTGGAAGACTGGGGCACGCCCGACGAGCTCGATGCCGCCTTCCAAGCCACTTGTGCCAACGTGCGGCAGGGCATCCCGCTGATGTGGCGGGACCGCTGGTGGCGCATGTACGACCGCGACCCGATCAGCACCTGGGTATACGGCCGCATCGCGCTGCTCGGGGACGCGGCACACCCGCCGCTGCAGTACCTCGCCCAAGGCGCGATCATGGCGATCGAGGACGGATGGGTGCTCGCGCACCACATCTCCCGCCCGGACGCCGATTGGGATGCCGCCCTGGCCGCCTACCAGGCGGTGCGCGCCGAGCACTGCCGCCGTGTCGTCCTCACCGCACGCGCGTGGGGCGAGCTGTGGCACCTCGACGGAGCCAGGCGGCGGCAACGCAACGCGATCCTGCACGCCCGGGACACCCATGATTACAGCTTCACCGACTGGATCTACGGCCCGACCGCGCTGACCCAGGACCAGGAGCCTGCCCTGTACCGCGCGATACCGCTTGATTCCGTCAAGGTCGAGCCGGAGCGGCGCTCGTCCGGCGAGCCATTGTTCCCCGCAGTCAGATCCAGGCCCTAGCCGCCGAGAAAACCCGAGGCTAAACAGGCAATGGCAGAGCCCGCCTGAAAAAGGTCGTGGCGTCGCGTCACCGGCGGCAATGCCGTGGAGCTGCGGGCACTTACGGAAAGTGGATTCGTGGCAAGCCGCTGGTCGTGGCGGTGTGGTGGCGGCGCCGGGTGGCGGGAGCCTTGCCGGGGATGGTGGCGAGCGCGATCGCGGCGCCGGCGATGACGACGATGGCCGTGGTGAGCAGGCCGAGGTTCATGCCGCTGATGAAGGCGGAACGGGCGGCGTCGGCGATCAGGGCTCCGATGGCGCCGCCGAGCTGGTGGGCGACGCCCAGCGCGGCGCCGAGCGAGGCCTGGACGGCCTGTGCGACCGCGTGCGGCAGGTGGGCGGAGGCGAGGCCGCTGGTGACGTGGTCGTCGTACCGGCCGGAGAGCAGGCTGCCGACCACGGCCACGCCGAGGGCGCCGCCGGTCTGCAGGAAGGTGCCGGCGGTGCCGCCGCCGACGCCGGTGTGCTCGGCGGGGACCGAGCCCATCACCGATGCGGTCGCGGTGGGGATGACCAGGCCGGCGCCGGCGCCGAGCAGGGCCATGCCCGCGACGATCCCGGCGTAGGTGGTGGCGGTCGTGGCGGTGGAGATCTGCCACAGGCCCGCGCCGGCGATGAGCATGCCGGCCGCGATGGTCACCTTGGTGCCGAAGCCGCGTACGAGCGCGCTGGAGGCCGGGGCGACCAGGGCGATCGCGCCCGCGGCGGGAAGCATCCGCAGGGCGGCCTGCAGCGGGGTGTATCCGAGCTGGAACTGCAGGAACTGGGTGAGCACGAACAGGGCGCCGAACAGGCCGAACATGGTCAAGCTGACCGGGGCGATCGGGGCGGAGAAGTTCGGGTTGCGGAAGAACCGCAGGTTGAGCATCGGGTGGGTACTGGCCCGCTCCCACAGGACGAACTCGGCCAGGATGGCCAGCCCGGCGATGCCGGTGCCGAGCACCAGCGCCGAGGTCCACCCGTGCGAGGGCGCCTCGATGATCGCGTACAGCAGCAGCCCGAGCCCGGAGATCGACAGCAGCGACCCGGCCAGGTCGGGGCGCTGCGCCGAGGGGTTCTTGGAGTCGGCGACGAGCCGGAGCGCGCAGGCGAAGCCGGCCGCGGCGACCGGGACGTTGATCAGGAAGATCGAGCCCCACCAGAAGTACTGCAGGAGCAGGCCGCCGATGATCGAGCCGAGCGCGATCCCGGCGCCGCTGGTCGCCGCCCACAGGCCGATGGCGGACGCCGGCGCCAGACTGATCCTGGTCGCCCGCTCCGCGGCTGGATCAGTACGGGGATGGCCTGTTCCTGCCGCTGCGGGACGCGACCTCCGGCACCGCCAGCTACGGCGGCGGACGCTACCTGCTCGACACGGCCAAGGGCGCCGATCTCGGCTCAGCCGGCCAGGCCCTCGTCATCGACCTGAACTTCTTGTACCACCCGTCGTGCCGATACGACAGCCGCTGGGTCTGCCCGCTCGCGCCGGTCGGCAACACCATCAGCGTACCGATCCCGGCGGGGGAGCGGCTGGCCCCGCCATGAGCCCAGCATTATCAGCGCGAGGCTGTGGTGCTGCGTTACTACAGCGGGCTTTCCGAGGCGCCGGCCGCCGACGCCATGGGCGTCAGCCGGGCCGCCATCAAGCGGCACACCGCACGAGGGGCGGCTGCCCTGCGGACGATCCTGAGCCAGGAATCCGCAGGTCCCACGGAATGACGGATCACCCGGGCCTGTCGTGATCCCGGCGTGCGGTCTCGCCACACAGCAGCAGGTCCGCCGCCAGGGCCAGCAGCTTGTCTGGCACGTCGACCACGGGTGAAGCGTCAACCGCGCGGAGATCGAGCGCGGGCGGCACGATCGGGTCCTGCAGGTAATCGGGCATGACACTGTCCTGGAGCACAGCGAGGGCCTGGTCGGCCTGCTTGGCGGTGAGTAAGTGGCGGGCCGCGAGCCGTGTCTCTCCGGCCGATGCCCGGCCCTTCCCCGCAAGCCGGCCAGCTCACCGCCGCGTCGGCGGGGACTTTCGGCCCGGCACGTTCGGGCGCTACGTCTCTGCCGACGGCGGCGCGGCGGCGGCGAGGATCAAGCATGGACGATAAAGCTTGCTGCTGCCCCTCCCGTCCTGTGGTGAGGGTTCTCATGCCGCCGACAACCGACCGTCGTTACCGGGTTGAGTTGTTGCTGTGCGGCCATCACTTCCGTCTCTCGCAGTGGACCCTGGCCACAGTCGGCGCGGTGGCTCGTGTCATACCGGGCAGTTCCGCCGGGCGGGTGTCCGAGCTGGCTCTGCTTTAGAGCCACGCATCGTTGGCGTCGCCTGACCGGCAGCGGGACCAACGCCTCTATGCGCGGCCCGGTCAACTGCCGCAGTATGCGGGTGGCAACCGGATCCGATCAGATGACGGCCTGACAGAAGGGTAGAGCGTTATGGCTAAACGGGTTCGCCGCCCGGTACTTGCCGTACTCCGCGCGATATTCCCGGAGCTGCCCGACTGGCCCGAATCGCCCCGGACGGTCCTGCTGGCGTTTTCGTCGGCTCAGACGTTCCGGGTCGAAGAACTCCTCCGCGACGACCATTACCTGATCCGCGCCGAGCTTCCCGGGCTGGATCCGGCCAAGGACATCGAGGTCACCGTCGATGGCAGGATCCTGACCATTCATGCCGAGCGGTGGCAGCAAGACGACGAACCCCGTCAAACCGAGTTCCGTTACGGGTCGGCCACCCGGTCGGTCAGGCTCCCCGCACAGGTGGACGCACAAGACATCACGGCCCGCTACCGGAAGGGAATCCTAGAGGTCAGCATCCCGCTGCCTGCGCCACAGCGGGAAGGCACCCGGATCCCGGTCGAGAACGCAGACGTGCCGGGCTGACACCGGGCACGGAACCCGTCGCGGGATCGGCGCCCCGTCGCCGGTGCCCGGGTCTCAATCGCGCCGACCGCCGCGAGAACCTGGCCGGATAGTTATCCGCCCGCGACCGAAAGGAGCGACGCATGTGCCGCTGGCTTGCTTACACGGGATCACCCGTCCTGCTCACGCAGGTGCTCTACACTCCGGTGCATTCGCTGATCGATCAGAGCCTGCACTCCCGGCTCGGGGCGGAGACGACCAACGGCGACGGGTTCGGTGTCGGCTGGTACGACGCCGCCCCGGCCCCGGGTGTCTTCCGCAGCATCGAGCCGGCCTGGAACGACCAGAACCTGCGCGAGCTCGCCGGTCACGTCAGCTCTCACCTGTTCTTCGCGCACATCCGGGCGGCGATCGGGTCGGCGGTCCAGCAGACTAACTGTCACCCGTTCCGCCATGGCCGGTGGCTGTTCATGCACAACGGGTTCATCGACGGCTTCGCCGCCGTCAAGCGCGATCTGGTACTGGCGGTCGACGAATCGCTGTTCCCCGAGATCAAGGGGACAGCCGACACCGAGGTGCTGTTCTACTTGGCCCTGACCTTCGGGTTGGAAGAGGACCCGCCGGAGGCTGTCGCGCGGGCCATCGGACTCGTGGAGGCCTGCGGGCGGGCGCGGGGCGTGCAGTACCCGTTCCAGGGCACCATCGCGACCACCGAGGGGGAGAACGTGTGGGTGTTCCGCTATTCCAGCCAGGGCAAGTCGCGGTCGCTGTTCTTCACCCGCGACGTCCGCATGCTGCGCGAGCAGTATCCGGACCGGGAGATCTTGCGTGAGGTGTCCGACGACACGCGGCTGGTGGTCTCCGAGCCGATCGGGGACCTGCCCGGAGCCTGGATCGAGATGCCGGAGGCCAGCTACGGAATCGTCAGCAGGGGAGGCGACCAGCTGCTGCCCTTCGCCCCTAAGTCCCCATCCAGGGCCGCGTAGAAGGCATCCGGCGCGGAGGCTCTGCCTGCGGGAAGGGCCCGTACCTGACGGGCCGGGCGGCGCCGGGCCTTCGGCCCCGGGCCGCGGGCCGTTCGGCTCTAGCCCGGACCTTCCCCGGCTCTGATCATCAGATGTAGCAGCCGGGGATTGGAGGGCTGCGCGGATGGTCGTAGTGATGCCCAGGCGGGGCGGTCCGAGCCGGGTCGCGACAGCGCCCGGCGGCCCGCCGGAAACGGCGTGCGCGGCTGGCGGGATCACTGTCGGTGTAGAGGAGGAGTTCGTGCTCCTTGACCCGTCCACCGGTGCCACCGTGCTGGCCGCCCCGGACTTGGTGCGGATGCTCGACGGCGAGCCAGGGGTGCAGCCAGAGCTGATGAGATTCCAGGTGGAGACCGCGACCAAGGTATGCACCAGCCTGGACGATCTCGGCCGCGAACTGTCGAGGCTCCGGCGGCTCGTCACAGATGCTGCGGCGCACTTGGGGTGCTGCTTGGTGGCGTCGGGAACCGCCCCATTCGGCACGCCGGGGCTGGCCGCCCTGACCGATCAGCCCCGGTACCGGGAGCTGGCCTGCCGGTACGGTCCGATCGCGGCCGATTCCGGCACCTGCGGCTGCCACGTGCACGTCGGGGTCCCCTCCCGGGACCTAGGCGTCCAGGTGCTGGCAAGGCTGCGGCCCTGGCTTGCCTCGCTGCTCGCCGTCACCGCCAACTCCCCGATCGCCGACGGCTGTGACACGGGATGGGCCAGCTGGCGGTACATGATCCAATCACGCTGGCCGACGGTGAGGACGCCAGCGGCGTGGCCCGATGCCGCCGGATACGACGCGGCGGTCCGCCACCTGATCGCGTGGGGCGCGGCGCTGGACGAGCGCAGCGTCTACTTCCTGGCCCGGCTGTCCCCGCGCTACCCCACCGTCGAGATCCGGGTCGCCGACGTCTGCCTCGACGTCGGCACCACGGTGCTCGTAGCCGGGCTGACCCGCGCCCTGGTCGCGACCGCTCTGGCCGAGGCCCGGCAAGGGAGGCCGCTGGCACCGGTCTCGGCCCCGCAGGTCGCCGCGGCCCTAGACGCCGCGGCGCGGCAGGGGCTCGCCGGGACCGGCGTCGACCCGTTCACCGGGCAGGCTGTCGATGCTCGGACGCTCCGCTCCCGCCTGCTCGATCATGTCTGCGGCGCCCTCACCGACCGCGCCGACACCCAGATCGTCACGAGGCTGCTTCACCGGCTCGATGACCGGGGGACCGGCGCCGACCGGCAGCGGGCACTCTTCACCAGGACGGCATCCGCGCCCGCGTTCATCCAGGCACTCGCCCGCGCCACCCTATCCGGCTGCGAGCCGGCCGCCCGGCGCTAGGCCGATGCTACCCGGAAGCGGTCAGGCGCGCGCCACCCGGCGGCATCACACCAGTAACCCCCGTCGCGGCACGCCAGGACCACCGCGAGGCCAGCATCGTGGCCGCGGCCAGCGCCAGCCCTATGCCGGCGCCCCAGCCGGCAACCGCCCGGATGTGCTGGCGCGCCTGGCCGAAGCCCGCTCGCAAGTCCGGGGCCCGGGCTGGGAGATGGCGAAGGCGAACGCCGCGTTGAGGTAGAACGCGGCTATGGTGATCGCCACCACAGCGGCGGACAGCACCAAGACGATCGGCCCGCGGATGTCATGGAATTGCTGGCCGCGCAGGACTTTCGCCTTCAGGTCGTAGGTTGCGGCCCAGATCCACATGGCCGGCAGGACCTGCACTTGCATCAGCGACGGTCAGATCACCGCGACGAACAAGCTGCCACGGTCACAGCCGTCCAACCCCGGCAACCTCAGATCGAAAACCTTGCCGTGGCAGCCAGCTGAGCCCGGGGCCGGACCTTGGGGAAGCCCGGCCCACGGGACTGCGGACATACTCCCTCCTCAACTCAGGGACAGCGCGCTCTTTGCCGGGTTTGGCCGGATCCGGCCAAGGGCTTCGTTATATCCGTGGCGTGCTCGGCGCCAGGGCGTTAGGGCATGCCAAGGTTCTCGCGGCTGCCGTAGGCGCACAGCCCCCACAGCGCTACGACGTCCACCGCGATGATCATCAAGGACCAGAACGGGTAGGCCGGGACGAAGAACATCTGGGCCACGGCGTTGAGGCCGACCACGGCGACGGCGAACCAGCGGGCCAGCTGGTTACCGGCCCACACCCCGAGGGCGGCCAGCAGCTGCACGGCGCCGAAGATGGTCATGACCCAGCCCCAGGCCCGCAGGTCGCCGACCACGAAGTGCGCGCCGGCGATGAAGAAGGACGACTTAGCGATGGCGACGATGCCGTCGAGCAGGTTGAAGAACCCGATGACGGCCAGCAGCGCGCCCGCGAAGATAACCATACCGAGGCCGCGGCCTTCCGCGTGGCGCCCGCCCGCGCCGTAGTGCCTGATTGTTGCCGATGTCATAATGACCTCCTGTATCGGCATCACCCGAGCCCTGCGGCCCGGATGCTTCACCGCTTCCGCGCCAGGCCCGCCCCGCACGAAGCCGCGCTGAACGGGCCGTGGACACGCGGCTTATTTTCAGCATTTCGCCAGGTGAGGCCGCATAGAGGGGCAAAGGTCCCGATCCAGAGGGCCGATCTGCCCGGTGCCGGGAGGCCGGCCGGGCATACAGGCTGCTGGCCTTGCCTGCACCTGCCAGCCCCCCAAAGGCTCGCCCGCGCGGAGCTGCCGTCGCGACGCACGGGTCTGCGCTGACCCAGTCGGCTATCGCGCAGGGCTCACGCCTGTCTGTGATCCGGGTTTCTGGCATCGTCGTCCGGGTCCCGTCGCGGCCGGTCCGTCCATCAGGCGGTGCTGTCGCACGGCGCATCAGGACGGCCCGGGCAGGCATCTTCCTGGGCTGGCAGCACACCGAGGGGGAAGCGACGCTGGACGGCAAGCCCAGGGACTTCTACGTCCGGCAGCTGCGGGACTGGAAGTTCTCCCTGCCCATCGAGGCCCTGAACCCCGCAGGCTTGCGGATGTACGGCGCGCTGTGCGGCGGGACGCTGGCCCGGGCGCACGCCCGCTCCGGTGACCGATGGGTGATCATCGCGTATGCAGCCTGGGGGTTCGTCTACTTCGCTTACTCCTGGGCCGAGAGCGGCAGGACCGTCGGCATGGCGCTGTTCGGCGTGCGGGTCGTGAGAGACGACGGCACCGACGCCAGAGGGTGCCGGGCGGTCCTGCGCACGCTGGCACTCCCGTTGAGCTTCCTGTTCCGGGGACTGGGGTTCGTGGGCATCCTGCTAGGTGACCAGCGCCGGGCACTGCACGACGTCATCGCCGACACGGCGCTCATCTACTCCTGGGACGCGCTGGCGGCGCGGCTGCGGTTGCTCTCCAGGGACTGATGACCCAGCCACGTCCTGGCCGCGCCGATTCTTCATCCGGCCTGGTCAGGCGCCGCGTCGGCGTTCTGGATGGGGATCCGGATCCCTTCTGGCTTGACCACGGGGACCGGGACGCTGACCTCGAGGACTCCCTTGCCGTACCGGGCCGTGACGTCCGCGGCGTCGACCCCGGCGGGGAGCCTGACCGTGCGGGCGAGCGATCCGTAACGGAATTCCGAGCGGTACGGCCTGTCATCCTGCTGGCGGCGCTCGGCGCGGATGGTCAGGATCCGGCCGTCGACGGTGACCTCGATGTCGTTCTCCGGCTCCAGGCCGGGTAGCTCGGCCCGGATCACATAGTGGTCGTCCCGGATCGCTTCCTCGAGCCGGAACACCTGGCCCGTCAAGAACGGCGGCGGTCCTGTCCAAGGGGACTCCAGCCAATCGGCCAGGTCCGGGAACATTGCGCGGAACGTTGCGGGCGCCTGCGGGCGCGGCAGTTTAGCCATGATGTCCCTCCACTGCACGTACGGCGATGTTATCTGTTCCGGCGTCATCTGTTCTGGCCCAACCTGTGCCGGCTGTGCCGCCTTTTCCCGCGGCCCCCCTCCGGCTGGCTGCGCGGACCTGGCCGACGGCGCGGATCCGGCGTGCCCGTTGGCGGCGGCCGGCGGCGCGGATCCGGCGTGCCCGTTGGCGGCGGCCGGCGGCGCGGATCCGGCGTGCCCGTTGGCGGTG
>Ga0187781_10003058_pt1 | contig 12638 bp, 11 predicted proteins | sample 0715_SJ02_MP02_2_FD_132447 | JGI IMG/M metagenome (GOLD analysis project Ga0187781, IMG submission 132447) | Tropical peat soil microbial communities from peatlands in Department of Meta, Colombia - 0715_SJ02_MP02_20_MG | ecosystem: Environmental > Terrestrial > Soil > Wetlands > Peat | place...
AGACGACGTTGCATGCACAGCGGGCGATTGAGAGGAAGGAGGAGTTGGAGAAGAAGGCGGAGCCGCTGGTTCGGCCCATCATTTGCGATTTGCCGGGCCCCATCCGGGATGACGAGCCGGTGAAGAAGGCAAAACCGGATCTCACCACAGAGAACACGGAGACCACAGAGAAAAAAACAGAAGCCGGAAAGGACACCGCGGACGCGCCCGGAGCGGAGGGTAAAGTCGGCTCGGAGAGCGAAGGCAAGCCCCCGGCAGAGGAAGAGAAAAACACCGTTCTAAACACGGGCCACAACACAAACCCGCCCCCGGCGGATTTGAACCATTTCTTTCCTGTGGACCCGGCACTGCCTGCCCACCTGCAGGATCCGAACCGTGCGCCGGCGCTTCCGCCAAGCCAAGCGGAGATTGACCGGCGCAACCGGCAATTCGATCGCACGCACGGAATCATGCGGCGCGGGAAGCAGAGTCACCCGGCGCGCGAAGCCCCGGATTGGAAAATCCTGAATCGAAGATGAGAGAAGATTTTCACCACAGAGAGCACAGAGTTCACAGAGACGGAAAAAGGAATGACGGAAAGCAGGAAATACGAAACAAAGATTTGCTTTGAATTTTCAACTTTCGGCCGCGCCCGAGGGGATTCCGTTCCGTTGCTCTTTTCCTCTGTGTTCTCTGTGCGCTCTGTGGTGAAAGCCCGCGCATGGTACAGTCGGTGGGACATGAAACGCGAAAAGGCGCACAAGGGTGGCTTGCTGGTGATTGCGGCGTACCACCTCATCAAGGGGACGCTGCTGGTGGCGCTGGGATTCGGCGTGCTGCACTATTTGCACCGCGATTTGGCGCAGGCCGTGGCGCATTGGGTGGACCTGCTGCGCGTCGACCCGCACAACCATTACATCATCTGGTTGATGCAACACGTCGCCAAGGTGGACGCGCACCGCTTGAAGGAGATCAGCGCCGGCACATTTTTCTACGCGGCCCTGGCGCTTTGCGAAGGAACTGGGCTGGCGCTGCGCCTGCGCTGGGCCGAATATCTCGTTGTAGTGACCACGGGGTCGTTGTTGCCCATCGAGGTTTACGAGTTGGTGAGCAAGCCGGATGTGCCGCGCGGGCTGATCTTGCTCGTGAACCTGGCCGTGGTGGCCTACCTGGTGTGGGTGCTACGCGAGGGACGGGGACGGAAGGCGTGACTATGTAGTGGCCAGTCTTTAGACTGGTTCCGACAAGCTCGGAAAAAGGCGCCGACCTGAAGGTCGGCCACTACACGCGGACGCGGAGGCCACATGGCGGATCGTTTGGAGGATTTTCAGAAGGAGCGCGAGGAACTCAACAAAGAAATCGAGGGTTGCGGCCATTTAGGAATGAAGCGTTTCTTCGCTCTAGATCATCAAACGTATGGAGCCGGGGCCCTGGACGTAAAGACCAAGGAATTGCTGGGACTCGTGGCCTCGACGGTGTTGCGCTGCGACGATTGCGTCAGCTATCACCTGGTGCGTGCCGCGGAAACCGGCTGGACGCGCGCCGAGGTGATTGATGCGTTGAACGTGGCGCTGGTGGTGGGCGGCTCCATCACCATCCCGCATGTGCGCCGGGCCTTTGCGCGCATGAGGGAAGTCCCAGGGTTGCAAGCTGAGGTAGAATAGTGCGCTGTGTTCTTTGAGGTTATAGTACGCCATGAGTACGACCCCCCGAGTAATCACCGCCGAGCAGGATACTTTTCTGCAGCGCGCCAAGAATTTCGTTGCGGCGGCGTTTTTCCTGCTGATTAGGAAATCGCCGAAATTGCTGGAACTGCACCGCAACGCGAAGGCTTGGACGCTGTTCCGCGTCGCGCTGGCCTGCTTTGGCGCGGCGCTGGTGCTGTTGCCGCTGGCGCTGTGGAGCGGCTACTTCACCGCGCTGATTGGGCTGATTCTGTTTGTGGTGGCGATCCTGCTGCCGCCGGCGGAGCTGGAATCCGCAACCGATCGCAAAGCGCGGGAACTGGGCGCGCAGACGGTAATAAGCGGCGGGGAGTATCAGGCGCCCAATCTCGCGGGGCGAAGCGTGCAGTTGTTTATCTCGCCCTCGCACACCTGGGCGTTGGATAAGAATTTCGCCCCACTGGTGGTGATGACCACGGCGGAGATCAAAAGCCTGCGCGTGGAGCAGGCAAAAGAGGATTGGGTGCTGCACGTGTGGTGGGGCCAGCACAAAGCCGAGTTTGTGTATAGGGGAATATTCGCGGAGCGCTTCGCGCGCTTGGCGGAAGAGTCGCTGCGGCAGGCGAACGCGGCGGTAAAGTCGTCCGTGCTGATGAGCCGCTCGGCGCGCGCGTGAGTGCGCGTGCGAAATTGTAAATTGCAGGATTTTGGCGCGTCCACTGCGCGCGAAACTGTGTCAAAATAATATCGTTATGGCACGCGGTTGGGAAAGCAAGGACGTCGAATCCCAAGTAGCGGACAGGAAGACAGTGGCAGAGAACTCAGGAAAAGGTCCCAAGAGCCCGGAAGAGATTAAGAAAGAGCAGGAGCGGCGCGGCCTGGCATTATCGCGCAAGCGTATCCTAAACGATTTGGAAGTAGCGACCCACCCCAATCACCGCAAGTCGCTGGAAGCGGCGCTGGCCCACCTGGATAAGAAAATCGCCGAACTCAGCTGATCGCGCGAGAGCGCGGACCGGGCAGCGCCAAGGCGTAAATCTAAGAACCCACACGCAAAACCGGCGTGTGGGGCACCCGAGCGGCCCCAAGAGTTAAGGTTAATCGGTGAAGACGACGCCGACGGCGGTGGTTCCTTTTTCCTGGCCGGCTTCGAGCCGCACCACATAGCCGCGCAGGCGCATTTCTTGCACGCCATTCACGCCGGGCGTATCAATGACAACTTCAAGTTCGGACTGCAGGCGCGGGCTGTGCTTCAGGGAAATCGAGGCGCCCTGCAGCGCGAGATCGCGAATGATGGTTTCCTCGGTGAAGCGCTGGCCGCCGGTGGTAAGGCCGGTGACGCACGCGCGGAACTTCGCGTCGCGGCGCATCGCGGTGCGCGAACCGGGAAGATGTGCTTGCACGGCTTGACCCGGAGCACCGAGCGTAATGACCATGCCTTCGCTGGCGGCGAATACGGAGTCGAATTCCTCGCGCGCCTGGCTGAGAATGCCATCGAGCGCGCGGTCGGTGGAATCCGGGTCGTGGTGGAAGAGCACAAGAGTTTTCGCGTTCACTTCGCGAGCAACGTTGACGCCCTCTTTCCAGGAGGAGTGGCCCCAACCTTTGCGCGTTGTGGCGAGCTGCGTGGGCGTGAACTGCGCGTCGTTGATAAAGATGTCCGCGCCAGCAGCAAGCTCGCGGAGGCTTTTGTCAAGGGCCGGATCGCCGGGTTCGTTGTCGGTGGCGTAGACGACAGTGCCGGCGGAAGTTTCGATGCGGAAGCCGAGGCAGCCCTGGGGATGATTGAGCCAGCGCGCGGTGATTTTGTTTTGGCCGACCTGGAAGGTTTCGGCGCCGTCGAGCTCGCGGAATTTGCGGCGCGCGCTCATAGCGGAAAAATCGACGGGAAAATAGGGTATCGCCATTTGCGTTTCAAAGACCTGGCGGAGGGAGTCGCGGCCGAGGAATTTGGAACGGAAGCTGTAAAACTGAAACTCGTTTTTTTCGACATAGAGAGGAGAGAAAAAAGGCAAACCCTGGATGTGGTCCCAATGATAGTGAGTGACGAAGATGTGGGTCTTCGTGGGACGCGGAGAATCCTCGGTGCCCCAGCGATTGCCGAGCATACGCAGACCGGTGCCGCAGTCGAGGATGAACTGCGTGCCATCCGGGGCGACGAGATCGAGGCACGGGGTGTTGCCGCCGAAGCGCCACGTGGCGGGATCGACGGTGGGCGTGGAACCACGAACGCCCCAGAAAGTCAGTTTGGTGCTAAGAGAGCTCATTTCTGTCAAACGCGCAGTTGAACCCCTCGGCCCGGAGGCGCTCCTCAGGGCTTTATGCGCTTCTTACAGATAGTGGCAGTGGCCGGGGGAAGCGTCAACGGATTCACGGGGGGATGTTGTCAACCATCCAACAAGAGGCAGCCGCCAGCAAATAGCCAACAGCAAATACGGCGGAGTAAGAGAGTAGAACAGTGGAAGAGGCCGAAGAGAGGATTTCACTGAGAGGGCCGCAGAGACCCCACATGCAAGAACGGGATGTGGGGTACCCGGAGAGGATGTTCGGCATGTCGGAGCTAAAGCTCCGACCCCCGTTGCCCTATTCATGAGATGGCTTCTAGAATACGAGGCATGCACGAACACAGGCATGAGCACGGGCATAGTCATGAGCATGCGCACGGACATGAGCATGGGCACGGGCACAATCATGCGCACACGGAAATGAAACCCTCGGTGCTGGCGTGGGCGATGGCCGCGACGTTGGGATTGGTGGTCGCGGAAGTGTTTGGCGGATTGCTGGGGCGCTCGGTGGCGCTGCTGAATGACGCGGTGCACAACCTTTCGGACGTGCCGGCGCTGGGAATTTCGTGGCTGGCGATGAAATGGGCGCAGCGGCCGGCGGACAGCGAGAAAACCTACGGATACCATCGCGCTGGAACGCTGGCGGCATATACGAACGCTGTCCTGCTGGTGGTGCTGGCGCTGTGGTTGGGATACGAGGCGATCGAGAGGCTGCGCGCGCCGGTGCAGGTGGTGGAAAGCTGGATGATCTGGACGTCGCTGGCAGCGCTGGCGGTGAACGGAGGAATCACGCTGGCGCTGGTGCGCGGGCGGACGGATCTCAATCTGCGTAGCATTTTGGTGCACAACTTTGGGGATGCGCTGTCGAACATCGCGATTATTGCGGGCGCGCTGGTAATGGAGTACACAGGGCAGCATTGGATCGACCCGCTGCTGGGGCTGGCGATCGGATTGTTGGTGTTGTATTCGTCGATTGGGATACTGCGCGGGTCGGCGCACATTTTGCTGGAGGGACGCCCACACGGGACACAAGTGGTAGAGGTGGCGCGGGCGATCCTGACGGTGGAGCAGGTGCAGGAAGTGCACGATGTGCATATCTGGTCGTTGGGCGGAGAGCACAACGCACTGAGTTGTCACGCGCGGATTCCGGACATGCACATGGATGAATGCGAGAAGGTGTTGTGCGCAATTCGGAAGAAAGTGGCGGAGTTTGGAATCGAGCACAGCACGGTGCAACTGGAACGCGCGGGGCTGCCAGCTACGAGCGGGTACGTGATGCCAGCTCCAGTGCGAACGACGGCAGAAAATGGAAAATAGAAAATGGAAATTGCATCTTGGTTTTGTGTCCCGAAGATATCTGCGATAAGTGAGCTTGTCTTCAGGGGCTAAAGCCCCATGCTTTTTTAGCAGGCCTTATCTCAGGGCTGAAAGCCCTGACCCCCTATAGAGAAATGTGAGGAGTTTTTGCGGAACACGACACTACGTAAAGCGGACCTTGATGTCGGAGCGCTTTTCGAGGTGCACGGAGTCGATGAAGCGCACCTGGCGTTCGTCGAAGGTCAGAATCATGGAGGAGGTGCGCACGCCGTCGCCGAAGAAGCGGACGCCCTTGAGCAGGTTGCCGTCGGTGACGCCGGTGCACGCAAAAATCATCTTCTTGCCGGGGGCCAAATCCTCGGTGTCGTAAATACGGTTGGGATCTTTCACGCCCATTTTTTCAAGGCGTTCGTGGTGCTCCGGCTTGCTAACCACCAAGCGGGCGAGAATCTGACCGTTCAGACAGCGCAAGGCCGCCGCGGTGAGTACACCTTCGGGAGCGCCGCCGATGCCCATGACCATGTGCACGCCCGTGCCCACGACCGCGGCGGAAATGCCCGCAGACAAGTCGCCGTCGCCGATCAGCCGAATGCGGGCGCCGACTTTACGGATTTCCTCGACGAGCTTTTCGTGGCGCGGGCGATCTAACACCATCACTACCAAGTCCTCGACATCGCGATCCAGCCGCTTGGCTACGGACTTCAGATTGTCAGCTGCCGGAGCGTCCAGTTCGACAGCGCCCTTGCACTGAGGCCCAACAACAATTTTCTCCATGTATAAATCCGGAGCGTGCAGCAGACCGCCTCTTTCACTGGCGGCGAGTACCGCCATGGCGTTGGGCGCGCCGGTGGCGCAAAGGTTGGTGCCTTCGAGCGGGTCCACGGCAATATCCACCTGGGGGAAGAGCGCTTTTGGCGCATGCGTGGAAAGGCCGACCTTCTCGCCAATGTAGAGCATAGGCGCTTCATCGCGCTCGCCTTCCCCGATGACGATGGTGCCGTCCATCTCGACCTGGTCCATGGTCTTGCGCATGGCTTCGACGGCGACTTCGTCGGCGCGGTGGCGATCGCCAAAGCCCATGGTGCGCGCGGCGGCGATGGCGGCATTTTCAACCACGCGCAAGAATTCCAGACTGAGTCTTCCTTCCATTCCACACCCTCCGCAAAGCGCCTTATCTTAGGCCAAAGTTCTGTTTATCGTCGAGTTGCGGTGCTTGGCCCTCTGCCGATCTAAAGATCGGCCACTACAGCGAATAGGATAATCAGTAATCAGATATCGGTAATCAGGAAGAACGGAGAAGAACCCCAACACCCAGGTTCACAAACCGAACCTGGGGCACTCGCGCCGGCGCTACGAAGGAGTGGGAGCATCGTGCTTGTTGCGGAAGGTGAACGTGTTGAGAGACGCGCGGGCGAAGGCGTGAGGTGAGATATAAAATGGACTCACCATGCCCAACACAACCCAAGACAACACTGTTGAACGAAATTGGAAAGCAAAGGCGCGGCACGCTTGGAAGCTCGTCAAAGAGACGAATTGGAAAACGCAGGCACAGCGCGCGTGGAAGCTCACCAATGAGACGGGTACGCTGGTCCGACCGAGCGCGAAGTACCTTACCACGTGCGAGGCGCACACTTATGCCTATTCTGTGGCGGCTAACGCCATTCTGGCGCTGGTGCCTTTTCTGGTGCTGCTCATCACGATTGCGCATCTGACGCGATCGGGGCCTGCGGAGCAAATGATTTATCAGCTTGTGGCGGAGTACCTACCAGCCGGCGGAACGGAACTGAAGGCGGACTTGTACGGTTTGACCCGGCATCACGGAGTGCAAGTGTTTTCGCTGATCATGCTGGCAATATCGTCGAGTGGCGTGTTTTTGCCGTTTGAGGTGGCGCTGAATGGAGTTTGGGGGTTCCCGAAGAACCGCAGCTACATGGGGAACCAGTTAATGAGCCTGGCGCTTGTTGCGAGTTGTGCAGCGCTGGCGTACGCGGGAGTGATGTTCGCTGCGGCGGCAAAGGCCGCCTTGGTGAACCCGATTCCGTTTGCATGGCTCGCCGCGGTTATGAATTTTCTGGTGATGAAGCTTTTCGCGGTGCCGATGACGATCATCAGTTTTTGGCTGGTGTTCTGGTGGGTACCGAATGGCAGAGTGCCGTTGGTCCAAGTGTTTGCCCCGGCGTTTTACACTGGCCTTTTGGCGGAAGTGCTAAAGATTGTGTTCACTTTGCTTTTGCCGCTACTGGATTTTAGGAAGGCGTACGGCAGTATTTTCTGGCTGCCGGTGACGTTGCTGGTGTGGACTTATGCGGGGGCGATGCTGCTTCTGTTTGGCGCGAGCTTGTCGGCGCGCGGAGTGCTCAACATACCGCGCATTCGATTCGGCGTGCAGACGGAGCCGAGTGCACTGCGGGAAGTGAACTAGGCGGCGACCACGAAGGCGGCAGCAGGGCTGCCGCTGATCGCCGCTTGCGGGAATGTGAGTTCGCGAAAAGCGGCGGCAAGCCACCGCACTCCAAATCACGGGCGGGGTTCGGGGCCGCTGAGGGGTTGGATCACGCCGTTCAGCAGGCTGGGATCGGCGAAGTCGGTTTGCTGACCAGCAAGACGCCCGGCGATGGGCAGCAGGCGCGCGGAGAGCGGTTTATTCCACTTTATGGAAAGGGTGGCGACGTCGCCAATGATGCGGGCTATTTGGTCCACGGTGGCATCACCGGGCAAGGGAACAGTGTCAAGGCCGGTGCCGCACACGGCTGAGTAACTTAGCAGCGCGTCGATGGAGACCAGACCAGCGTTCCAGCGGTCCGCAAGCACGGGGTCTTCCAGAATCGGGAGCATCAAGCCGGAATAGCCGGTGCGGCGCAGACCAATTTGTTTCAGCGCCGAGGTGATGACGCCAACGGCGGTCAGCGTGCCGCTCGCACCAAACGGCTGCTTCGAAATGTTCTCAATCGCGGTGCCGATGGACGCGTCTTTGCCTGGCGCGGGAGAAAGATCGAGACCCAAGTAGATCCAGCTACGCTCACGGTCCACTCGTAAGGCCATCTGTTCTACATCCGAGGCGCGCTGAAAGAACATGTCGATCAGGCGCCGCTGGGCGGTCGCGAGATCGGGAGCATCTTTCACCGCAGCTGCAACGTCCCCGGCCGATTCCAAACCGACGGCGAACTGATGCCCCATTCCAGTGAGATACGCGGCGGGAAAAAACGGCGAACCCTGAGGCACGTTGGCGAGTGCGGCGAAGCGGAAATTGCCTTCGCTGTGGAGCGTGCCGTCCGAAAGCTTTTTCATCGCGCCCGCGGCGGCGCGGACAGCAGGCCAATTCACGCCCGCGTCATTGGTGACATAGACCGATGCATCGATCGATTTGGTGTTTTTCAGGATGTCCACTAGGAGCTCGGCCTGGGCGTCGCCGTCTTGGCCGGAAAGGTAGGCGGGGCCAATGGACAGGATCATGTTTTCGGTTTGCGCGACGCTGTCGAGGTTCTTGAAGAATTGCATGGCTTCGTCGTGCGACATGCCTTGGGTGTATTCGGGAAAAGGTTGGGTGGCGATGCGCAGGGTTTGCACGGTGAAGTCGCGGGATTCGAAGGTGGTTTTGGCGATTTTCAGGAATTTCACGGCTTCGTCCATCTGAATCTGGTAACTTCCGCGCTCGATGCGCACGAAGGCGGTGATGGCGCGGATCTTGGTTTTGGGGGTGGGCACGGCCTTTTGCTGTGCAACGCTGCAGGAGGAAGTCAAGAACAGAAGCAAAAAAACTGTGGCGAAGCTTCTCCCGTGCCGCTGAACAAACCGAGCCAACGTCATCCCGAGCGAAGCGAGGGATCTGCTGTGACGCGGAATGCAAAGACACAGCAGATTCCTCGGGCAAACCCGGCCCTCGGAATGACAGCGAGTTTTCGTCGGAAGCCCACTTGAAAAGTGTCGCATTTTCATGAACCTCACACGAAGGCGGAAATTCCGGTGATTTTTTCTCCGATGATGAGCTTATGAATGTCATTCGTGCCTTCGTAGGTGTAGACGCTCTCGAGATTGTTCATGTGGCGCATGATGCAGTAGTCGTCGACAATGCCGTTAGCGCCGAGGATGTCGCGGGCTTTGCGGGCGGTCTCGAGAGCGATGCCGACATTGTTCATCTTGAGCATGGAGATGTGCGCGGGATCGGCTTTGCCCTGGTCCTTTAGACGGCCAACGTGCAAGGCGAGGAGTTGTGCCTTCACAATTTCGGTAATCATCCAGGCTAGTTTTTCCTGGACGAGTTGGTGCGAGGCGATGGGCTTGTTGGCAAATTGCTTGCGCGTCTTGGCGTATTGCAGCGCGGTATCGTAGCAGGCCATGGCCGCACCGATGGCACCCCAGCCGATGCCGTAACGGGCTTGGTTGAGGCAGCTCAGGGGGCCCCTCAGGCCAGTCACGCCGGGCAGAAGGTTTTCTTCGGGAATCTCGCAATCACTGAGTGCCAAGCCGCTGGTCACGGAAGCGCGCAGCGACCATTTGCCGTGGACGTCCCAGGCTTTGAAGCCGGGCGTTTCCTTCTCGACCAAAAAGCCGCGGATCTTTTCGTCCTCGCATTTCGCCCAAACCACGGCTACATCCGCGAGCGAGCCGTTGGTAATCCACATTTTTTCGCCGTTGAGGACGTAGTTGACGCCTTTTTTCACGGCGCGGGTCAACATGCCGCCAGGATTGGAGCCAAACTGGGGCTCAGTCAAGCCGAAGCAGCCGACGGCTTCCCCGGACTGCAGGCGCGGCAGCCATTTTTCTTTTTGCGCTTCGCTGCCGTAGGAATAGATGGGATACATGACCAGCGCGCCTTGCACGGAAACGAAACTGCGTAGCCCGGAATCGCCGCGCTCGAGCTCCTGGGTCATGAGACCGTAGGCGACGTTGGACATGCCGGCGCAGCCGTAGCCCTGCAGGTTGGCACCAAAAAAGCCCATTTCGCCGAGCTGCGGGACCAGATGCAACGGGAAGGTGCCTTCGCGGCTGTGCTTTTCGATGATGGGCAGGACTTCGTTGTCGACAAACTGGCGGGCCGCCTGACGCACCAGCTTTTCTTCGTCATTGAGCTGGGAATCGAATTCGATGAAGTCCACACCGGCAAATGATGGCATGCGAGGTCCTTCGCGGCAATTTCGCTGGCGGACGTAGTCTAACAAGTCAGGCGGGGAGTGGCCAACCGGGAGAGACTAGGGGTGGTGGCAGGGGCGAAGAGAGATTCCTCGCTCCGCGGACTCCGCTCGGAATGACGGGGTGGATCCATAGGCGGCAGCATTGCCGGCAGGATGCCCGGCGCTACGAAGGAAGCGGGGGCGCGAGGGGCAGCTATCCGGCGGAGGCAGGGGCTTAACCAGCAATTCTCTTCCTTTGGAGGCGATTCGTGGCAGAATTAGGCTGAGCGCCCGGCCCCTCGGCGCCTGCGTGGTTCCTGAGCCAACCCATAGCCAACAGACGCCTGACGTGGACGTGTATATTTGGACGGAGGAAATTTCCCGGAAATACTCCCGAGGGTGGAGGTGTCGCATGAGCGAGCTTTGGAAACAATGGGAAGGCCAGGTCATAGACCGCAAATACCAGTTGCGGCGGTTGCTGGGCAGCACCGACCACAGCGCCGTGTTTTACGCCGAGTACCGCGATCCCGAGACCCGCAAAGCGGCAGTGAAGTTTCTGGCGGCGGACCTTCCGCACTCGGAACAAGTGCTGGCCGATTGGAAGCGCGCGCAGCAGATTAGCCACGCCAACCTGCTCCCGATCTACAGCGTTGGGCGGTGCCAGATTGAAGATATGGACGTGATTTATGCGGCGATGGAATATGCCGATGAAAATCTGGCGGAGATTCTGCCGCATCGCGCGCTGACCAGCGAAGAAGCGCGCGACATGCTCAGCACGGTTGTGGAGATGCTTGTACACCTGCACGTCAGGAAGCTGACGCATGGGCACATCAAACCGTCGAATATCATGGCTGTGGGCGACCAGCTCAAATTGACGAGCGACACGATAGAGCCGCTGGTGGAAGCGCGCGAAATGCGCCGGAAACGGGATGTGTATGATGCACCGGAGATTCCCGCTGCGGCGTATACTCCGGCGGCAGACATTTGGTCGCTGGGCGTGACGCTAGTGGAAGCGCTGACGCAACAGCCGGCGTTTCTGCCGTTCAATGAAAATGCTGAGCCAGTCATTTCTCCGTCGATACGCGAGCCGTTCCGCGAGATCGCGGCGAACGCGCTGCGCCGCGACCCGAAGACGCGCTGGACGAGTTTGGATGTTGCGTCGAAGCTGAATCCGCAAGCTGCGGAAAAGTTGAAGGCGGCGCTAGCTGCCGCGGCTGCAGCAAGTGCGCCCACTGCGGTTGCGGCTGCGAGTACCGCAGGGTCAGCGACTGCTTCTGCCGTGGCTGTTGCCGCGCCAGCGAGTGCATCTTCGGCGCCATCTCCTGCGGCTCAACCCTCTGCGGGAACCGCTCCGGTTTCTCCGCTGGCCGTGCCACTCTCGAAAGAACCGGCGGCGCCGCTTGGCAAGCAACCTACGGTGAAGACGATCGCTGCGCGGCCACCCATGCCTCCGCCGCCTGTTTCCCGCCCGGAGGCAAAGCGCGCGTCGCGGCAGTCCATCGTTTTGCCTAACTATGTGCTACCGCTGTTCGCGGCGCTGCTCATCGTGGTGGCCGTCATTGCGTTGCCGAAAATTTTGCATCGGCAGACGCAATTCTCGGCGAGTAATGCAGCGCCTGCGGCTGCGGTGACGCCTAAGGCTCCAGAGAATCCGGTGATTACATCGGGACCCAGCCAGCCGGTGAAACCTGCGCCCGCTCCCGCTGCTAAATCCGATGTGACGGCAAGCTCTGCGCAACCCGCCGCCACTACACCTCCCACTACAACTTCCGCGCCTACACCGGCACCCGCCACCCTGCATACCACGGATTCTGCTGGGGTCTCGACGAGAAGGACAAACGTTTCACCGGATCAGGGCGAAGTGCTGGACAAAATCCTGCCGAAGCCCGCGTCCGCCGCTTTGGCTTCGATTCAGGGAACGGTGCGCGTGGTGGTGCGGGTCAAGGTCGATGCCGCAGGCAACGTTTCGGAAGCACTGCTGGAGAAAGCCGGACCGAGCCGGTACTTTGCGGAGAAATCACTGGAAGCGGCGAAGGGCTGGGTGTTCCTTTCGCCGATCATTAATGGCCATAGTGAATCAAGCGAATGGCTAATCCGTTTTGAATACACGCCCTCCGGGGTGAATGCGTACCCAAAACAAGCGACGCCCTGATGAAGGCACACCGTCTCGCTCCAATCGGCGTCCTCGATTGAAGTGGACCTGGCGGACGGCCTCAGAGTTCCGTCCCCACAAAATCACTGCGCCTAATTTACCGTCTCGATAAACGTTGCCACCGGATGCC
>Ga0187781_10003059_pt1 | contig 12637 bp, 12 predicted proteins | sample 0715_SJ02_MP02_2_FD_132447 | JGI IMG/M metagenome (GOLD analysis project Ga0187781, IMG submission 132447) | Tropical peat soil microbial communities from peatlands in Department of Meta, Colombia - 0715_SJ02_MP02_20_MG | ecosystem: Environmental > Terrestrial > Soil > Wetlands > Peat | place...
AATCGATCTCGACGCCACCACGCCGCGCAGCGGAGATTACGATGACATTGGCGGCCGATCCGACGATGAACATGTTGCCGGCCAGTGTGCTTAGGAGCGCGAGCATTGGCCGATCTGTCGGTGATTTTACGAACGGCAAAAGCAGCATGACGGCCGGAACTCTAAAAATGGAGTGCAAACTTCGTTTTAACTTTGGTCGAGCCGGATCTGCTTACAAGTTTGTGGTGAGCAAACTTATAAGCAAACAAAAATCTTCTGTTAGCTGCAAACCGTCAGCGAGATGCCTGCTCGCTTCTGCGCTTGGAGGTCGGTTTTTCGAAAGCGATGATGGCCGTTCAGTGCCGAGAACGCGCTTACACTGACACGCAAACGATTTGTCGGCTTTTGGGCTGCGCGCTGCCGCCCAAACCTTGGGACAGAAATCCGTTACCCTTCCGCCTTCGCGATTTACCGCTGCGTGATTGCCCCACCAAGCGATCCTAGATTAGGTCCAGGCACTTTGTTGCACCCAGATGTAATGTTGCCGCGCCGTGGCGGGGTGCGGGCGGAAACGGCAGATAAATCGCGATCGATGCCCGGGCGTTTTTGGATTTACCAGACCCAGCGGGTCCTATTTCACCTTTTAAATTGGGAGCAATCGCATGCAACGGTCTTACAAGTATTTCGCTAGCTTTTTCCTCGCGGTGTCGCTGCTGATGGGCGCAGGCTGCGCCTCGACGCCGCAGCAGGAAAGCACGGGGGAGTACCTCGACGACTCCGTGATTACAACGAAGGTGAAAACCGCCATACTGAACGACGCTAACTTGAAGTTTTTTGAAATCCACGTCGCCACCTCCAAGGGCGTCGTCGAGCTAAGCGGCTCGGTGACTTCTAAAGACGCCGTCGACAAGGCCGCGCAGGTGGCACGGGGGGTCGCCGGGGTGAAGTCTGTGAAGAACGACCTGCAGATCAAATAAGGCAAATTCCTCGTGGGCGATTTAGGACGTCCTTTGCAAAGATCGCGCAAGCCTGAGGATTGCCGCGATCACTTGGTTGCTTGAAGTGCCAGTGCGAGGCGCGCTGCCTGCGACATCCCGTGCGCCTCCTTGCGTGCTTGAACGCCGCTTGCTGTTGTGCGTGGACTCGCGCTAACTAAAAAATGCTGCCGACGTTAAATAGCGTCAGCATGCCCAAAATGGCGAAAATCGCTGCAGCGATGCCGTGCACGAGCGTCATCGACACTTTCTTGGCAATGGCTTCGCCGAGAAACACTGCCGGCGCATCGGCCAGCATTACCCCAAGCGTGGTTCCCAGCACTACCGGAATCAGCGCGTGGTAGCGCGCGGCCAGGGCCACTGTGGCAATCTGAGTTTTGTCGCCCGTTTCCGCGAGAAAGAACGCAAGGACCGTGGTCCCGAAAACGCCAAAGCGCTGCATTGCATCGGCGCCGGCTGCACCGGGTTTATCCGGAATGAGGATCCAGATTGCCATCGCGAGAAAGCCCAGGACGATCGCCCAACGCAGCACGTCGGGCCCCAGGTGCGCAGCGAGCCAGGCACCAAGAGCGCCTGCAGCCGTATGGTTGAGCAGCGTCGAGGTCAAAATTCCTAGCATGATCGGTATCGGACGCTTAAATCGCGCGGCAAGAACGAAGGCGAGTATTTGCGTCTTATCGCCCATTTCGCTTAAGACCACTACGCCCGTTGAGACGAGAAATGCTTCCATTACCACTCCAAGAGCCTGCGTAAAGCCGGGGCGCAGCAGCCTTGCAGCTTGCTCGCCCTCATGCAGGTAAAGCGACCCAAGATCACGCCCCCGCCCGCGCCGAATGTGGGATCTTCTCGCTTTGGCGCCAAAGCGGCCCAGATTCTTCCAGACACGTTTGATTTTCAACCATTTTCTCAAAGACTCGATAAGCCAGCGCGTTGGCTTTGGCGCAGCAATTTCGAGGGCCGGCATCGCAAAACGCGGGGTGTTTTTTACCAGAGCGGGCGCAGCAAACTTGCTTGGTTTGCCAATGGCGCTGGCAGTGCTACTGTGTTTTTGTATAAGCCGCGCAACTGGCCGCGTCAACAAGGGCGAACAGACCTAGCAAACGGCGAACACGCCGCAAGCGCGCAAGAAAGCGGCGCGTCGATGCGGATTTTTGCATAAAGCGGCAGTCGGGAGATGGGCATGTCCGGGCAAATCGAGCGGGAAGATGCGACAGTGTTCCCGCGTCGTGGTTACTTCGATCACGATGCGGATGTCGGTGTGTTTGGTCGTGGCGCAAGCGCTGAGGAAGCGCTGCTCGCGGCTGCCGAATCGACCTTCGATTTAATGACGGATATCTCCCTGATTCGGCCGCTTGAGCGCATCGACGTCGAGTTTGAAGAGCCAGAGCTTGAATTCGCGCTCGTGACCTGGCTCAATGGACTGCTTGCTCAAGCACACGAGCGCGGTCTAGCGTTGGGTCGGTTCGAACTAGAGCATCACGGTACGCACTGGCATGGCGTCGCGTGGGGTGAGCCCTGGCGCGAGGAGATGCCACGGGGCGTTGATGTCAAGGGGGCGACACTCACGGCGCTAGCCGTGCGTGCGACGAGCGAGGGTTGGGACGCTCGTTGCGTAGTCGACGTGTAAGGCGGCAGATTGGGGCAGGTGCATGAACGTAAATGAACTTGAATCGATCAACTCCTGGACATGGGCGTTTGCCCGCAAGGGCGAGCAGGGCCAGGTGCCAGACGTGCGCATGTACGGCTCGCGTGAGCTTCTGGAAGCAATGGATGAGAAGGTGCGAGAGCAAATCGGCAACGTAGCGGCCTTACCCGGATTGGTTGGGCCCGCATACACGATGCCCGACGCTCACTGGGGCTACGGTTTTCCGATCGGCGGGGTCGCGGCATTTGATCCTAAGCGAGGTGGCATCATCTGCGCAGGCGGTGTGGGGTTTGATATCTCCTGTGGCATTCGCTGTCTGCGCACCTCGCTTACCTCCGAAACCATAGTGGCGCGCCGAATCGCGCTGGCCGATAGCCTATACCGCGATATTCCGGCCGGCGTAGGCGTTGCGGGAGCCATCAGGTTGCAGGTTCGTGAGCTTGACCAGGTGCTGCTGGGCGGGGCGCAGTGGGCTATCGACCAAGGCTATGGCAGCGCGGAGGATCTGGAATTCATCGAAGACGGCGGCCGCGTCTCGGGCGCGCAGCCCGAGCAGGTTTCGTCGATCGCTAAAAAGCGCCAACTCGGGGAGATGGGAACGCTGGGATCGGGAAATCACTATCTAGAGGTGCAGCGCGTAGACGAGATATTCGATGCCGCGATTGCGCAAGCCTACGGAGTTGCGCGGGACCAGATTCTGGTGTCGATCCATTGTGGCTCCCGGGGACTGGGCCATCAGATCGGTACCGATTACCTGGTCAGGCTGGCCAAGGCTGCGCAGTCACTCGGATTGCACTTGCCTGATCGCGAACTGGCGTGCGCGCCGATCGAGTCGGAGGAGGGACAGCAATACTTGGGTGCGATGAATGCGGGCATCAATTGTGCGCTCGCCAATCGCCAGATCCTTGCACACCTGACGCGTCGAGTGTTCCAACACTATTTTCCGCAGGCTCAGCTCGAGACCCTGTTCGATATCTCGCATAACACCTGCAAGGCAGAGCAGCACAATGTCGATGGCAAGCCCAGGCTGCTATACGTGCATCGTAAGGGCGCAACCCGTGCCTTTGGTCCCGGCCATCCGGGTCTTCCGCGGCGCTACGTGGATGTCGGCCAGCCGGTGATTATTGGCGGCAGCATGGGCACGGGATCGTACTTGCTGGCCGGTATGGCCAGCAGCGAGCAGCGCGCTTGGAGTTCCGCAAGTCACGGGGCGGGTCGGGCAATGAGCCGCACCCAGGCTGCGCGTCGTTGGCAAGGATCGGCGCTCGTGCGCGAGCTCGATGAGCATGGGATTTTGATTCGCACCCGCTCGATGCGTGGCGTGGCCGAAGAGGCGCCGGGAGCCTACAAGGATATCGAGGGCGTTGCCCAATGCACTGAGCAGGCGGGACTTGCAAGGCGCGTTGCCCGATTGGCACCCGTAATCTGCATTAAGGGCTGATCTCGGGCACGCATGCGGCCAGACACAGCACCCGCGCCAGCGTCCGACGCGATGCTCTTTGTGTGCGGTGATGTGATGACGGGGCGAGGTATCGACCAGATTTTGCCCCACCCGGGGTCGGCGCGCATTTTCGAGGAATATGCGCACTCGGCGCGGCACTATGTTGAGGCCGCCGAACGTGTGAGCGGCAGCATCGCGCGCCATGTCGATTTTTCCTACATCTGGGGTGATGCCCTCGATGAGCTAGAGCGGATGCGGCCGGATGCACGAATCGTCAATCTGGAAACCGCGATTACGTCAAGCGCAAAGCCTTGGCCCGGCAAGGGCGTGCACTATCGCATGCATCCGAGGAATATCGGCTGCTTGCTCGCCGCGCGCATCGACTGCTGTGTGCTTGCCAACAACCACGTGCTGGACTGGGGCCACAGCGGGCTTCGGCAGACGCTCGATAGCTTGCACGCTGCGCGAATAAAGACCGCAGGCGCGGGCAGCGATGTACTTGATTCAAGAGCGCCAGCGCTGATCGATCTGCCAGGGGGCAGGGTGCTTGTGTTTGCTTTTGCACATGCTGATAGCGGTGTGCCCGAGGGTTGGGCGGCGAGCACCGAACACTCCGGAATCGAGTTGCTGTCCGATTACTCCGAGCAAACCGTAGCGCGTATCGCGCAGCGCGTAAATTCCGTCAAGCAGCCCGGCGACATTGTGCTTGCGTCGATCCACTGGGGCAGCAATTGGGGTTACGCGGTGCCGCAAGCACACCGGCACTTTGCTCGGCGTCTGATCGACACCGCGGGCGTGGATCTCGTGCATGGCCACTCCTCGCACCATGTCAAGGGCATCGAGGTTTACCGCGATCATTTGATTCTTTATGGCTGCGGTGACCTCATCAATGACTACGAAGGCATCGGAGATCCAGGGCCCTGGAGAAGCAGCCTGGCGCTGTTGTATTTCCCGCGCATCGAGCACACGACGGGGCGCTTGTTGCATCTTGGGATGGCGCCGGTACAAAGGTGGCGCTTGCGGCTACAGCGTGCCGCTGAGGCGGACGCCAACTGGCTGCTAGAGGTGCTCAATCGCGAAGGGCGCGAACAAGGCACACGCTTTGAACGCTCATCCGAGGGTCAAATCGCTTGGGTTTCTCAGTAAGAGGGCGCTGGGCGGCGCCGGGCGCCGGGCTAAGTCAAATCGTAACGACCAGTTGCTCGTCGAAGCGGGGGTTTTCCGAGGCGCGGCTGCGATGCGGATAGCCCCGCGGGTTGCAGACCACTCGACATTGCCCGAGCTTGTAGTCAAAGCTGTCATGCGTATGGCCGTGGATCCACAGGTCGGCCTGTTCGACCAAGTCGTCAACATGACTGGAAAATCCTGCCGACGTGAGGCTGTCTTTGAAGCGATCGGCAGTGGAGCGCCAGGAGGGCGTCATGTGGGTCACAACGACTGTCGTGCGCCAGCGCCCTAGCGCAGGCTCGCGCAGACACCGCTCGAGCCAGGCGCGATCGTCCAAGTGTCGCAGGCGCGTGTCTTCGGCGCGCAATGCTCTTTGGCCCGCGCGAATCTGCCGGTAGTCAAACAGGCTCGCCTCGGCCGCGGCCATCGCCTGGGCGCGGCGCGCCTCGCCGAAGAGGCAAAAGTCAGTCCAGAGCGTGCAGCCCAGAAAGCGTACATCCTCGATGATGCACTGGGCCCGATCGAGTAGATATACCTTGCATACACTGGCCGCGTGCGCTAGCTGCTTGGGCACAAGTTCCCAATCATGTCCGTAGTACTCGTGATTGCCTGGCACGTAGATAATGCGATGACCGGAAAACGCGCTTTGTGCCCAGGCAAATCCCTGAACTCCGGTATGGATATCGCCGGCTAGCACGACAACGTCGCACGCGACCGACGAGGGCTCCAATAAGGCAAACTCCAGGTGAAGATCGGAAAGAACGCGGATACGCATCGTTGTTTGGCGCGGTCCTCATCATTGGGCGCGCACCGCTATGGTACGTGAGGAAACGACATTGGTTGACTAGCCCGAACGACAGCAGCAAAGCGCCAGGTTACGCATGTGAGACGTCTGCTTAGCCCCACGGTATTGACGATCAGCGCAATTTTGTGCGCGGCTTACGGGTACGTTGCCTTTCGCCTGGGCACAACGGCCGCACTGCGCTGGGCGCTGGTTGTGCCTTTCGCGACGATCTGGACAGTTCCCGTCGTCTACTGGGTCGGTGAGCGAGAGAGCACAAGCTGGCTCGACGACCTGTTACATGCAGCCGCCTACCTGTGCATGGGTTGGGTCAATTTTTTGGTCGTACTTACGGCTGCGCGCGATGTTGTGCTGGGGGCTACCTCGTGGTTTGGCGCGACCGCCGCCATGTACCGCCTTGTTGACGCTTCGAGCGCCGGCTGGGTGTTTGCGGGTTCCTTCCTTGCCCTGGGCGTGGGTGCGATTGGTGCACTGCGCGGGCCCAGCGTGCGACGCGTGGATATTCCGATCGTAGGCCTTGATCCCAGCCTCGCGGGTCTGCGCATCGTGCAGATCAGCGATCTGCACGTGGGCCCCACCATCGGCTATCGGTATTTGCGCCGGGTTGTTCGCATGGCCAACGATCTAACCCCGGATCTCATCGCCCTCACAGGCGACATCGTTGATGGTTCCGTTGCGCGCCTTGCCCGAGACGTCTCACCGCTGGCCGATCTGCGGCCACTGCAAGCGGCATTTCTCGTCCTCGGAAACCACGACTATTACTCGGGCGCATCGGCCTGGGTGAGTCATTTTCAGTCGATGGGTCTAACGGTGTTGCTCAACGAACATGCGATCTTCAATCGAGGCGCTGCGCGCCTGATTGTTGGAGGTGTGACGGACCCGGCCGCTCGAATCTATAACCCCCAGCAAATGCCCCGTCCCGATCTTGCCGCTGGCACAGCGTTGGGGCCCGCCTTTCGTTTGCTGTTGGCCCACAACCCAAGCCTTGCCCCACTGGGACAAAAGGCCGGTTTTGACCTGCAGCTCTCCGGCCACACTCACGCGGGGCAGTTCTTTCCGTGGACGCTGGCCGTGCGCCTGATTCATACGCATCACGTCGCAGGCCTCTCACGCGAAGGGCGCATGTGGGTCTATGTCAGTGCCGGAACGGGTTCGTGGGGCCCTCCCATACGCTTTGGGACCATGCCGGAACTGACATTGCTGCGGCTTGTGCCCGCATCGTGATCGAGATCCGCGAAAGCGCGGCTATCGGCCGAAACGTCGGTCCTCGTCTTTGCGCGTTGCCCGACCCTGCACGCAATAGTGCGCCATCAGGGGAAACGTTGTGCTACTTACGCAGCGTCTAGAGCGCTGCCACTGGCCGTCAGAAGCGTCGCACCCGCAACTCGATACCGAAGGAATTGACCTTTAGGTAGTACATGGCCAAATCGCTCATGTAGCCGCTTTGCACCCAAAATGCCATCGGCAATACGTACGACTGAAAGCCAAATTCGGCGCGTACCGTGCTGTATTTAAATGGCGAGTAATAACCGGTGTCGTACTTCAGAATGAAATCGGGCCGGCTGAAGGGCCGGGAATCGTCCGCCGGAGCCCCGATGCTATAGCTTTGATATCGGATTAGCCCTGTGACGCCGTCGACGGATTTTCTTGGTTTGCCCTGGGGATTGGCTTCCCAACTGTGGTACTCATCCTCCGGGCCCTGCAGCAGACCAACAGGCAAGAAGTATTTCAGGTCAAGATGCGAGAACAGTGGGTGTGCTGAATCGCGACCGTAAACATTTTGCCAGTCGACTTGCAGATAATCCCAGCCGCGGTGGATGTTGTCGTTTACATACTGAGGTTGCTGCAGCGCCGCCTGCGCCGCAGCGTACTCGGCCTGGGTATGGATGAGCTGGCCGTTGGAGTCGTGCGCATATGCAAAATCGATAAAGGCCACATCTTCAAGCGGCAGCCTTTTGGCGCGCCCGTCCTGCGCCTCGGACCCACCTGGGACATTCGGCGCGCCCGCCAGCGCGTGGCGCCAAATAAGTTTAGGGTTGTACTCCTTGCCAACCACTGGCGAGCCATCACGCGTTCCCCAGTAGAACCCGAATCGGGTGCTGACCGCGAAGAACGCGCGATCTTTGTTTCCTGTGCATTCCACCGGAAGCAGGCGATACTTCAGCGAGAGCGTGACGTCCAGGTACGGGACATCGTCGCTGTCTTTGGTGTAGCCCGCGGTAATCGGTTCATAGGGCTGAAGCAAAGGCTCGGTGGGTTTCTTGATCTGCGCGTCTTGGGACTCGGTGCCCTGACTTGCCATGCCTTGGTTAGAGCACAGCGCTTTCGCCACGCAAGAAACGGACTCTAGAGCGACAACTACAATAAAAAGACACACACGGCGTGCCACGGTTCTGCCTTTCTTGACGGATTGCCCCGCGCGGGATTTGACGAAGAAATAAATTTCGCGGACGCTACCGGCACTTGGCCTGGTTGACAACGGACAATTGGATTAGCGAATTTCAACAAGCGCTGTCGCCTAGGGCGCATGCTCGAAGTAGTGCCGATTGGTCAGATTGCAGCGCGCGCATCGCAGGCTTTGGCTGGCAAAATCAAGCGCACCCGAGAGGAGCATCGCAGGCTCATAGACGTTTTTTGTGAAAAAAGCGCTACTGCCCGGCGCATCTGGCGCCATAATTTGAATTGTCGCTAGCGCGAAGCTTGGCGCACCTTCGGGCGGATTTGCGCAATATTGGAGCCCAGCGGTTTAAGCAAGATCAATACGCGGGTTGGCCCGAGCGCCAAACTTTATAACATGAGCATGATGCCGTGCACGAGAAGCCCGGCAAATCGAGCGTAGGAGGGTTTGATGCGGATATCTGAAATCTGTCGTCGCGAGGTGGTCACCTGCACGCCTAAGACAAGTGCAAGCGAGGTCGCGCGCATGATGCGCGATCGTCATGTTGGCGACGTGATCGTCGTCGACACGCAGGCAAGCAGATCGGTGCCGGTTGGCATCGTGACCGACCGTGATCTTGTGGTTCACGTGGTGGCGGCGGGCGTGGAACCCGATACGGTAACGGCAGCGGATCTGATGATGGGCGATATCGTGACGGCGTCCGAGTCCGAATATGTCTACGACGCAATTTGGCACATGCGCTCCAAAGGCGTGCGCCGCTTGCCGATTGTCGACGACCGAAAAGCGCTAGTTGGTGTGCTAACGATGGATGACGTTACGAGGTTTTTGGCCGAAGAATTGGGCGAAGTCGCGCGCATTTCGCCGCACCAGGTCGTCATCGAGAAGTCCCGAGGTCAACCGTAGGCGCGAGCCCCCACGTTGAGGGCAGGTGCACGCGCGGCAGGAAACCGGTCGCGTGCGCTTTCGCGCGGTTAGGCACGTTGCGCAGGGCGGCCCTCGATATAAATGGATTGCAGAAAATCGCGCTCGCGGTGTGACGCTAACTTGCCGGTCGCATCGCCAGGAACCGGTAGGCGTTAGGGCACGAGTTTGCGGTGCGGTGGGCGCGGAGGGTCGTAATGTCGCGTAGCCGATAGCGAAGTGGCGCCCGCCCTGGGCAGGCAGATGCAGAAACCTTCGGACGAAAAACGAGTGCGTTCTCGCCCCAAAGCGAAAGACGCCGATGACACGCAGGCAGCGGCGATTTTGTACGCGGCCAGCGGCTGGTCGGTCATTCCCGTGGAAGCGCACGGCAAGCGACCTTTGACGGCCTGGCTCGAATTTCAGCAACGCATTGCCTCCGCCAGCGAAATCGGATCGTGGTTTCGCAAGTGGCCCGATGCCAACGTCGGCGTTGTGACCGGTTATATTTCGCAGATTGTGGTCGTCGATATAGATCCGCAGCACGGCGGCACACAGAGCCTGGAGGCGATGGAGCGCGTGCAAGGTGCGCTACCGCGTACGCTCGAGGTTCACACCGGAGGCGGCGGCCGGCACCTATATTTCACCTACCCGTCAGTGCGACTGCATAACCGGGTGGGCATCCGTCCGGGTATTGATCTGCGCAGTGACGGCGGCTATGTGGTGGCACCCCCGTCGATTCACCCTAGCGGAGAGCGATACCGATGGCTGCCAGGTCAGGGACCGCAGGATTTGCTGGCTGAGCCCCTGCCGGCATGGTTCCTGGAAGCAACCCGCGCTTCCGGCCAGGCGGGACATAGTCTGAAGCATTGGCGGCGCATCGTGCGCGAAGGGGTTGCCGAAGGTCAGCGCAATTCCGTGCTGGCATCGTTAACCGGGCATCTGCTTTGGCACGGAGTGGACCCTGAGGTTGCGCTGGATCTGATGCTCGCCTGGAACCAAGCCCGCTGCCGGCCAGCGTTGCCCGATGATGAAGTCGCCCGAGTCGTGCAAAGCATCGCTCGTTTGCACGCCGCGCGAAGCGGCGAGGAGTCGGAAGCCTAAGGCCCTCGCCCTTAGAGCGGGTAGCCGTCCGGGTCTTTACCGCGAACCCGCCTCCACAGCACCTGCAGGTTCACCCGGTTGATGACCACGATGAAAACCTTGCGCAACCGATCGGGAGGGCAGGTGATGGGTTTGACCGCATGCCAGGAGTGTTCCGTGCGCTTAAAGATAAAGCTCTGGTTGCCCAGAATCGTTGACGCCGCGACTTCGCGCAGCACATTCACGTCCGGCGCAGCATGCGCCGACAGCTTGCCGCCGTCGTCGAGCACCAGCGTTTGGCCACCCCAGGTCGGATCCCAGTCATTCTCGGTATTGAAATAAAAAATGTGCGATCCGATCTTTCGGCGCGCATCGGTATGCGGGGAGACGGATGCGCCAGCTGGCGCATGGTGCCAGTGCATTGAAAGCACAAAGCGCTCATGGGGCTTGACGCCCCAAGTCCTGCGCACAAAGTCCAGGTAGGGCTCGGACTGCAATTCCCCGATAAATTCACGCCACGACGGCGATAGTTCCGAGTCCAGTCTTGGGTGGTACTGCAAAGCAAAGCGGTCATGGCTTTGCTGACCATAGGAGCGCGCAACACCAAACTGCGGCACAAAGAGCTCGGCTTTGGGCAGCTCGGAGCACAAACGCTCAAATCCTTCGTCCGGAATCACGCCCTGCAGACTTAGCCAGGGAAAGGGCTTTTGGTTCAGGAAGTCAGTCGATTGCCTGGCGATTTGCGACAAACGGCCGGTGTCAAGATAAACCATCGGGACCTCACGATTACATGAAAGTCGCCGCATCAGGCCAGCGCGGCGCGATCCAAACTTGCGGTGCGCACTTTGCCCCCGCCAAAACACCCGTGTGCAGGTAGCCCAGTTGCGAACTGAGGCGCAAAAAATTGCTGCAAGCGCAACCGCGCGCATGATAGGGGCAAGATTCCCTGTGTTTCCCAAGTGTTGGACAAAATTCTTGGCGCAGATCAAATCTTGGGCTTTTCCTGGATCTTGTCGTCAATATGGCGCTTGCGGAGCAAGCGGCGGTCCTTTTTTGGGCCGATTGGATTGTTCTGCCTGGCAGTTTTCTGCTTGCTCTAAATTCGTGGACGCGGCTTTTGTGGCGGCCAATGACCAAACTTCTGCCATCCTCTTTGCTGGTGCCCAAGGCTGTTAGACCGTTGGGATTCCCGAATGCGCGAGGCCAGAATGCGGCGTAGCATAAAAATTTGATGTGCGATGCAGCTGGCGGTCGACGTATTTGTGGTATCCATGTTGGCGGCCTGCTGCGGTCAAACAATCACGCGAACGAAGCGAAAGGCAAAAGCAAGGTCTACGATGGTCGCCGACTTAGGTTAGACGTATGCAGGTTTGACGCGGCTTTGGGTTCTTGGGCAAGATGCCTAGCGCAGCGTGCAAGTGGTCCGCAGTGAACGTAGAAGTCATTTAAAGGATTCTTGAACATGAAAATCAATCGCATCCTTGTTCTGGCTGCCGCAGTAGGCTTTGTGGTGGCCGGTTGCAGCAGCACTCCTACCGAACAAAAACCCGCGCCGGCACCGGAAGCACAGCCGGCTCCGCCTCCACCGCCACCAGCCCCGCCGCCTGCGCCCGAGGCACCTAAAGCGGTGGAAGCGCCGCCACCGGTTGCCATGGATCCGCTCAATGATCCCAACAGCATCTTGGCGCGTCGCAGCGTGTATTTTGATTTCGACAAGTCCCTCATTCATGAGTCCGACGTGCCGGTCATCGAGGCGCACGGCAATTACCTTGTTAGCCACGCTTCACGCACGGTACGCATTGAAGGCAACTGTGACGAGCGCGGAAGCCACGAATACAACCTGGCACTGGGTCAGCGCCGCGCCGAAGCAGTGCGCGCGCGACTGAAGCTTCTCGGCGTGCCCACGTCTCGCGTGGAGACCATCAGTTTGGGGAAGGAAAAACCAAGAAATCCGGGACACAACGAAGCCGCGTGGGCAGAGAACCGTCGCTCGGACATCATTTACAAGTAATCCGTGCCCGTTTTGTATGGCGTAATCGGCACCCGGCCGGCGCGGCCGGGTGCGAAGGAGAAAATTTTGCCAGCAAATGCTTGGTCCGCGGTCGCTGCGGCTGCCTTACTTAGCCTCGGCATGCATGCTTCCACGGCTTTGGCCGCGAGCGACACCGGCAGCGCGCAAGAAGAGAAGAAAGCACCGGCTTCACCCAGCAAGGCACAGGAGGCGGCA
>Ga0187781_10003060_pt1 | contig 12634 bp, 7 predicted proteins | sample 0715_SJ02_MP02_2_FD_132447 | JGI IMG/M metagenome (GOLD analysis project Ga0187781, IMG submission 132447) | Tropical peat soil microbial communities from peatlands in Department of Meta, Colombia - 0715_SJ02_MP02_20_MG | ecosystem: Environmental > Terrestrial > Soil > Wetlands > Peat | place...
AGCGTCCGCGAAGATTCTGGACGACGAAGATGTAGCCATCTTTGGAGAGTTCTTTCAACGAGTTGGGCATCTCGGTCGGCGACTTTTCGGGAACGCCATAGGGCGTGCGGCGAAACATGATGGGCAGCGGGCCATGTTGATCAGGCGGAGTGAGAATCACGGTTTGCAGGTGAACTCCATCGCGCACCGGGATCATCACTTCCTGATAATTGAACAGCGGCTTGGCTTCGGCCGGAGGCGTGGGTTGTTGAGCGGTTTGGGCGGCGGCGGAAATCACTATAACGAAGACGATCGAGAGATAAGAAAGCGATGTGTTGAAGTGTGTTTTCATGGGCGCGCGCAGTATAGCAAGAGGAGTTCGGCGAGCAAAGTTGGATGGTGAGATGGTTGGGGTTGGACGGCGCAGCACCGGCGAAGAGTTTCAAGAAAGGGAAGTCAAATTCCCCACCCTCTTTCGCGCTGAGCGCGAAAGTAGGATGGGGCAGCCGCGCTTTTCTGATTTCCGGACGAGTTTTCGCTCTTGGTTGCGCCCCGTTCGAAGCATGGTATGATGCGCCGCACGTGGCGCGTCGGGTGGGCCGAGATCAAGGGGATTCATTTTCTCGCTCCACATTTCGGCGGACGGGGCGTCCGCCGCTCCACGTGCAATTAGGAGGGAGTCTTGGCTTCACTGAATCAGATCAAGCACATTGTTGTACTCATGCTCGAAAATCGCTCGTTCGACAGTATGCTGGGTTGGCTTTACTGGCCGCAGAATCCGCCGCCTTTCAATGAGCCGCCGGCTTCGGGAAGTTTTGAAGGAGTTTGGGAGCAGCCACATTCCAATCCCAGCCTGTCGCAACCTCCTGTGTCTGTGCCTGTTGGCCAAACAACCGATCCTACTGTGCCCTATCCTGACCCGGGCGAGCCTTATCAAGACGTGTATGCACAAGAGTATGGACAGCACGATGTGCCGCCCCTGTGCGAGGTTCCAACGGAGCCTGGCGATCCCAACATGCTGGGATTCCTATACAACTACACCGAGCAGTGCAAGAAGGCGGAGGCGAACACGAATCCGAACATTATTATGGACGGATTTACTTCGGCGACCGTGCCGGTGCTTTGGAGCCTGGGATTTAATTACGCCATTTGCGATCACTGGTTTTCGTCGATTCCTACGCAGACCTATTGCAACCGGTCGTATTTGCACGCCGGGACTTCCTCTGGATATGTGAACAATAAGGTCGGCGATGTCTTTCTGTTCGACAACCATACGCCGACGATTTTCAATGTGATGTCGGAGGCGAACAAGAGCTGGAAAATCTATTGCTGCAGCTGGAAGGTCACCAGCGTGAACTTCCTCACGCAGGCTAAGATTCGGGACACGGTATTGTCGGAAAATTGGGGGCATCTGGACGAATTTCTGGCCGCGGCTAAGAAAAAGGACGGCCTGCCGCAGTATTCGTTCATCGAGCCGATCTATATGGACTCGATTATCTGGGGCGCGCAAAACGATATGCACCCGGAGGCGTGGCCGTGGTGGCTTCATTTGCAGGGCCTTTCGAATGTGGAAAAGGGCGAGAGATTGCTTTACATGGTGTACAACGCGGTGCGGAATAGTCCGGATTGGGATTCGACTCTGCTCTTGATTTTGTTTGACGAGCATGGCGGAACGTACGACCACGTTTGGCCGCCGACGTCGAGGGTCTCGCCGTCGAGTCCGAATTATTGCCCATTTGCGATCTCGCCGGATGGCGTGGTGATTCCGCCCTCGCAACCGGGCGGGAGTGGGTTTAACTTTGACCGGCTGGGCGTACGCGTGCCGGCGATTGTGGTTTCGCCTTACACGGCGCAGAAGACGGTGATCAATACTACTTTCGACCATACCAGCGCCCTTAGCACGATCATTAATTGCTTCGGCCTGCCGCCAGGGCAACTGGGCCTTCGGCAGCAGAAGGCGCCAGATATTAGCGCGGCGCTGAATCTCGATGCCGCGCGGACCGACTTTCCGCTAATTCCTGTGCCGAAGGGTTGGGACCCCTCGTTGGGGATGAAGTTGGCGACGGCGGCAGACGCTTTGTTGCACGCGCGAGCGAAGCCGCTTTCGGACTTGCAGAAGACGATTCTGCTTGGGGTCGCGCAGAGGCTGGGATTGCCTGCGGCCTTGCTGCAGGAGGCGTCGCAGGTTACTAACGCGCTGGAGGCGGATGTATTTTTGACTAAGGTAGAGGCGGAATTACTGCTGAAGAAGTTGTAGAGGGGAGACTCCAGTAGCGGGCTTCTTCCTTGCGTGGCGCAGATCTTAAGTACCGCGGTTTTGCGCCCCGCGCGGCCCCGTCCGGGGAAACACGCGGGCGGACGAGGCGTCCGCCCCTCCAAATTGTTTGCTTCGCTCCGGTTGCGTAGGCTGCGCTACGGTACGATTTCGTAGATCCCGCCCGCGCCGTAGGACCCGCCATTGTGTCCCATTCCGTACAAGTTACCGGAACTATCCAGCACAATTCCGCCAGCAGGCCCGCCGACATCCGACGACCCGGTGTTGAAGTTATGCAGGATTTTTTCCTTCCACACACCGTCGAGCTTGACCAGCTCGAATGCGGCTCCGTTGCCCAACGTGCCGCCCGAGCCGGCGGTACCGTAAAGTTGCCCGCTGGGACCGATGGTTAGCGGATTCGCGGGGTACGCGGCGTCAGTCGATTCTCCGAAGTTATGGAGAATCGTCTTCGTCCATGTGCCTGAGCTTTCGGTGAGTTCAAAGGCGGTACCGGAACTGTAAGTACCGCCGAAATCAGTCGTGCCAAAAATGCGACCCGGCGCCTGAAAAGCCAGTCCGCCAACGGGTTCAATACCATCCGATCCGCCCAGGAAAGAGTAGATTACAGTCGCGGTCCAGCCGCTCGATGATCGCGAGAGGAGGTAGATTGCGCCGTAGCCGGGTGAACCACCGTTGGCAGCGGGAACGTAGAGATTGTGACCGACCACGGTGACACCGCTGTTGAAATGATCGCCGTCGGCAGCCGTGCCACTGAGGATGACGGTCTCGCTCCAACCGCCGCCGGTCCTGGGAGACACTTCAAAAACTGCGCCTAAGTTATTGGCTCCGCCGGCATAGCTGGTTCCGTAAAGATGGCCAGCGGAATCGATGGCGAGCCCGCCGTTCGGATACGTCGCGTCGTTGGCGCGGTCCCCAAAGTTGTAAATGATCTGTTCTGTCCAACCGCCGCCGATTGCTGGAGAGAGTTCGAAGACCGTGCCTTCGTCGTGAGTGCCGCCGAAGCTGGTTGTGCCATACAGGTTGCCCGCGGAATCGAAAACCACCCCTCCAAATGGAACTCTGCCGTCAGTGCTGCCGCCCTGGAAAGCGTAGAGCGGGGTTTCGGTCCAAGCGCCACTGGAAGGAGAAAGCTCGAACACCACACCCAAGCCGCCGTTGCCGTTATCTACGCCCCCGGCAGACGTGTCGCCATAGAGATTTCCCGCCGAATCGAAGATGAGGCCACCAAAGGGCCCACCGCCATCCGCGCCGTCGGTAAAGGTGTAGAGCACGCTTTCGGTTTGACTGAAAGCATTCGCAGACGGAAACAGCATTGAAAAGACAGCGACCATGACAAACGTCAGGCTGCGCGATTTGCTGCTGGACATTTTTTGGGCCCTCCTTAGTTCGTTCGGTGAGACGGAAGTGGCGATGCGGCTGTCGAAGCTGCATCTGGGTGTGAAACGTGGCTGCCAGTATAACCCAAACTTTCCGAGCGTTGCCGCTTAAAAGAATGTTTCAGGCAGAAGAATCGAGCGACTGGTCGGCATCGCCATTATCTTGGCAATAGAACGCGTTTGAGAAAAACGCTTCCCCTTTATTTTGGAACAGGAGCGCGTGGTTTTCTCAAGTGTTACTTCAACCCATAACTGAACTAATGGGCGAGGGTCACGTTCATAGTTTGAGTCAGTGCGCGGCCGGAGCCGGTGGCAGTTAGAGGTACCGAGTATGGTGAGGATCGAAAAGTCGAAGGGAGTTAGTCGAGGAGGATCAGTGCCAAACAATCCCTTGACAAATTGAGGGCCGTATGATACTATGTCTATAGAGATAGTAGACATGCGGCTCGTTCCCCCCAAATAGAGCCAGCGCAAGCGGAGGTGTTGGCTCGGCAGATCGAATAATTGCCGGCTTCCGCTCCTACCCATCGGTAAAAGGAGAAGCTATGATGCAGATTTACGACGTGCATCCCCTGTGGTCGCGCGTCGGCGACCTGGTCGCCGGCCTGAAGGCATTGGAAAACGAGCCGATCACGACGGCCAAGGTCTCTGACTTGCTGACGCAAACGCGCGTTTCGGTCAAAGCCCTAAGCCCCTACCTGTGGTGGAATTTCGAGCGTTACACGCGAAACCTGATTTACCGTGACCATCATTTTGAAGTGATGGCGCTTTGCTGGCTGCCAGGCCAGCACACGCCGATTCATTCACACAACGGACAGCTTGGGTGGATGACGGTGGTGCAGGGCGAACTGGTGAGCCGGAATTATCGCTTTATGCGCGCCAAGGCGGCGGCCACGCCAGGCTTCGCTAAAGTGCGCCCCGAGGGAGGGCGGCCGGTGGAGGTCGAGTTGCTCGAGAGCACAACCCGCCAGGCCGATGGCAGCGTGACTATAGTCGACCGGCAGCAGACCACGCATCAGATTGAGAACCTTGAGGCATCGCGATATGGCAGCGTGAGCTTGCACGTATATTCGAAGCCAATCGACTCGGCGGTTGTGTTTGACGATGTGAATCGACGTTGTGCGCGGCGGCCGATGGAGTACTACAGCAGGAACGGATCGGTCCTGCCAAAAGCCATAGCCAGGGAACAGCGGCTCGCTGGCGCAGTGGCATAAGAATGGTTTCTCGATTTGCCCCGGGTGTTCGCGAACGTCTTGGGCGCGGTAGCCAAGTGGCAAGGCATGGGTCTGCAAAACCCTCATCGGCGGTTCGATTCCGTCCCGCGCCTCCAATTCAATCATGGCCCACCGTCGCCTTGGCGCACTCTCCGTTTGCTCACCGGCGGCGATACAATCTATCTAAGCGAGGGTAACGTCAGCCCTCCCAGTAGCAGAGCAGCGCATTTCTCCCATGGGTTCGTCCGGCAAACCCGCAGAGTTGTCCGAAAAAACCGCACTGCATTTGGTTTTCGAACCTGAACTGCAGCTCGCGAAATTGGCGAGGCATTGCTACAGGCGGGGTTGGGTACAGGGTACGAGCGGAAATTTTAGCGCGGTTGTGGACCGGACTCCTCTTCGATTGTGCATTACTTCGACGGGACTCGATAAGAGTGCTATCACCGCCAATCAATTTGTGCGGGTTGACGAAAACGGTTCTGTCGTCCACGGTACGGGCAAGCCATCGGCCGAAGCTGCATTGCATTTGGTTGTGGCACGGGTTCGGCAGGCAGCTTACATATTGCACACGCACTCGGTCTGGAGCACGCTGCTTTCCGAACGTCACGCCAGAGAAGGCAGCCTGTGGATAGAAGATTACGAAATGCTGAAGGGACTGAAGGGGGTAACCTCTCATCAACATCGCGAATCGCTACCTATTCTGGAAAACACACAGGATATCCCGAAGTTAGCCAAACAGGTTGGCAGGATCCTGGAAGAATATCCTCACGCGCATGGGTTTCTATTGCGGAAGCACGGCCTGTACACCTGGGGTGAGAATCTTGGCGAAGCGAAGCGGCATCTCGAAATACTGGAATTCTTGATGGAAGTTCTCGGCCGATCCGCTTTCGGCGAGCGTTCAACAGCATGAAGTCAGCGGAGCAATATTATGGCGATTGTCAGAATACCCGACGAAAATAGAACCCTCAGCGGAGTGGAGGACATTCAATCGTATCTGGCAACCATTCAGGTCGATTACGAGCGTTGGCAATCCGCACGACCGGTTGCGCCTGACGCTCCGCCTGAAGATATTCTGGCTGCTTACTCTGCAGAAATACAGGCGCTCAAGGAACGCGGAGGATATGTGACAGCGGATGTAATCGATGTAAACCCCGCGACCCCGAATCTCGAGACGATGCGGGCAAAGTTCAATCGGGAGCACTGGCACGATGAAGACGAGGTGCGGTTCATTGTCCGGGGCAGGGGCTTGTTCCATATCCATCCCTCCAAGGGGCCATTGATGGCGATCGAAGTGGAAGCGGGTGACCTGATTCGCGTGCCTCGGGGCACTCGTCACTGGTTTGATTTGTGCGGGGACCGGACAATCCGCGCTATTCGCCTCTTCCAGGACGCTTCCGGCTGGACGCCGCACTATACCGAGAGCGGCGTGGATCGCGACTACGAGCCCGTGTGCCTGGGGCCATCGTATCTGCCCTCGTCGCCCGTCCGGTTTGAGAAGGGTGGGATTCGGCCCTGAGGATCGCCCTGCAAGAGCCGGTCCGCACCATACTCCTGGACATCGAAGGCACCACAACTCCCCTCGCGTTTGTGCACGAAACACTCTTCCCTTACGCTCGATCACACCTGCGAAATTTTCTGCAGGAACATGGCGCTTCCGCAGATGTGCGCGCTGACTTGGCTGGCTTGCGGCAAGAGAATTGTGCGGATATGCAAGCTGCACTCCTTCCGCCCCCTATGGACGACGACTCGGCCGAATCACGACTGGAATCGGCTATCGCCTACGTGGAATGGCTCATGGCACGCGATCGAAAATCCACGGCGTTGAAGTCATTGCAGGGGAAGATCTGGGAACAGGGATATCGGAAGGGCGCATTACTCGCTCCGGTTTTCGATGATGTCCCACGAGCTTTCGAGCGTTGGGGCAGACAGAGCCGTAGTATCGCAATCTTTTCTTCTGGGAGTGTGCTGGCACAGGAATTACTTTTCTCACACACAACCGCAGGAAATCTGACGCTCTATATCTCCGCATACTTCGACACCACCACAGGCGCCAAGATCGATGCGAGCAGCTATGGAGCGATTGCGGCCACTCTGAAACGTCCGGCCCAGGAGATGGTCTTCATTTCCGATGTTTCAGCCGAACTCGATGCTGCAAGCAATGCCGGCTTACAGGTTTTGATGTGCGAGCGAACCGGAAATCGCCCTCAGCCGCGCAGTCCGCATACGCGAATCGCCGATTTCAATAGTGTCTTCCCTTGATGTGCTCCAAGCGCTGGCCGATGACGGGTTGACGCAGCAGCGGTTTCACCCGTCGCCAGTATCCCGACAAGCGAATTGGCCCACAAAAAACGCTTCCTCTTTCTCTTGGAAAGAGGAAGCGTGGTTTACGCAGGTTTACTTCAATCCACGACTGAACTACTGAACGATTAGAGTCACGTTCATAGTTTGCGTTGGCGCGCTGCTGCCGGTGGCCGTTAGAGTTATTGGGTATGTGCCAGCTGGAGTACCGGGAGTGGTGGTGCCACCTCCGCCGTTGTTGTTGTTCGAAGCGGAACTGCCTCCGCCGCAGCCTACCAGCGCGAGCATCGCGATCAGGACAACGACTCCGATGATCGCCATCTGACGGCGGTTGCGCTTCGAACCCGCGCCCACGAAGACCAGACCGACGAGGCCGAAGCCGCCGAGGCTGGCCCAGAGCGTGGGATCCATGGGTTTGGTGTTGGGCAGCGAGGGCATGACGAACGATGCCGTACTCGCTGCCGTGGTTGTCAGGGTGAGCGTAGTCGTTGGATATGATCCGTTGGAAGCCGCGACCGTAGCAGGGCTAAAGCTGCACGTGACCTTCGAGGGCAAGCTGGAAGGACAGCTGAAAGCGATCGCTGCGCTGTATCCGTAGCTCGGAGTTACGGTGAACGTATATTGCGCCGAGCTGCCGGGGTTCACAGACTGACTCAAGTTGTTCACCTTCAGGCCGAAGCCGCCTGCGACTACGACCTGGCTGAATGCGTTGGATGAGCTGGCGGCGAAGTTCGTATCGCCAGCGTATTGAGCGGAGATGCTATGCGTGCCAACGGCCAGGCTCGATGTAACGAAATGGGCTACGCCGTTGCTGACTGCCGCGCTGCCGAGCACCGTAGCGCCGTCAGAGAAGGTCACGTTTCCAGTTGGGGTTCCGGTGACGCCGCTGGTTGCCGGCGAAACCGCGGCCGACAAAGTCACGGATTGACCCGCTCCAGCCGGGTTCAAGGAAGAAGCGACTGCCGTCGAATCTGCGGCCAAGATCACGAGCTGGCTCAGAGTCGTGGAAGTGGTGGCCTGGAAATTCGCGTCTCCAGAGTATTGAGCGGTGAGGTTGTGCGCGCCGACCGCCAGAGCGCTGGCGTTGTAAGTCGCGACGCCGTTGTTAATGGTTGACGAGCCGAGAGTGGTTCCGCCATCGAGGAAAGTTACGCTGCCCGTGGGAACTGCCGTTACGCCGCGCACGGTCGCTGCAACGGTTGCGGACAGCGCGACAGTTTGAGTAGCGGCCGACGGGTTCACCGATGAAGCTAAGGTGTTCGAATTGCCGCTGGCGTTCAAGAGAACGGTGACACCGGCGTAATTGTTATTGGAAGTAACGATATCGGTTGCGCCGTCGTGGTTCACATCCGCGAGAGCCAGCGAATAAGAGAGGCTGCCCGCTGGATATTCGACCGGGCTATAGAACATTCCCGCCGCGAATGGATTCGTGCCGGTGTTGTACAGGAAACCGACCGTGCCGTAGGCCAGGTTGGTGTAGACCAGGTCGTACAGACCGCTGCCCTTGAGGTCGAGAACCGCTTTCACGTCGCCGGGAACGGGCAGGCTCAAGCTCGTGTTCTGCGTGGTGATGCCGTAGAGCACCGGAGTACCGAAGGTGCCATTGCCATTGCCTTGCGCTACGGCGAGGCCAACATTCGGAGTGGTTGTATCTGCCACTGCCACGGCGAGATCGAGATTGCCATCGCCGCTCAGATCGGCAAGCGCGAGATTGCCGAGATTGTTGAAGGCGAAGGGTGAGGTTATTGCGTTCTGGAAGGTGCCCGGAGTAGTAGCGCTTCCCAGGAAAACATCCACGCCTCCAGCAGCCAGCGTGACCACCAGGTCAGGGATGCCGTCGTTATTGACATCAGCCGTGGCGATCGCGCTTCCGTTCGCGCTGTCGCTAAGTGTTGTGTAGGTCGGGAAGGCGCCGGTTTGGTCGTTCAACAAGACACTGACGTTCTTATTGTTGTAGCTAAGAACGGCAAGATCGGGATAGGTGTCGTTGTTAAACAGACCAGTGACCAGGCGGTTAAAGTTATGGCCGGTTGTGTCGTTTGCGCCGGCGCCGGTCGGGTAAGCGCCCCCGGTGTTGTTGAAACTTCCGTTGCCGTCACCGAAGAAAACCTGAATCGTGTTGTTGCTGTAATCATAGGCGGCGAAATCGAGATTGCCGTCCTGATTGAAATCGGCTACGACCACGCTGGCGAAATCGCCGCTAACGCCGTAGTTCTTGCCCGGCTGCAGGCTGCCATCGGTATTCGACAGATAAACAGTGACGCCCATCTGGCGGTCGCAGCAGTTGCCCACGACGAAATCGGGATAGCCGTCACCATTGAAGTCGCCGGTGGCAATAACTTCGCCATCGCCAAAAAGATTGTCGGGAACAGGTGAATAGTAGTCCATGGGCGCGCGGAAAGTGCCGTCGCCATAGCCTTGCAGATAGACGAAGCTGAACTCTTTATCGGGAACGATGATGTCAGCGAAGCCGTTGCCGTTGAAATCGGCCACTAGAGCCGAAGTGCTGGGCGAACCACCTGTCGCATAGCCGACATCCGGAACATTGACGGTGCCATTGCCGTTCCCGAGCAGAATGGTTACGTCGCCAGCATAGTCGTTGGACGAAACGATGTCGTTGTTGCCGTCGTTGTTTACGTCGGCGATGGTAACAGCCAAGGGGCCTACGGAGACTTCGGTGTTATCGGTAAGTTCTGTGGCGGGATAGTAAACGACGCCGGTGGGAAAAGTTCCGGTACCGCTATTCACATAAACCGTGAGGCTGCCGGGGCCACCGCCAGTGCTGCAGTTGACGCTGACGAGATCGGCGGCATTAGGCTGGCCTGCGTTGTTCAGAACGCCGGCGGCATTGTTGCAGATGCCGCTCGACTGACTGGGGTTGGTGAGCGGGATGCTTTTCACGTAAGTGCCGTTGGACTGTCCAAAGAAGAGTACGGTCTGTCCGCCCAGACTGGCATCATTGGCAGCGAAATCGAGGATGGTATCGCCGTTGAAGTTGGCGAAAACCACGTCACTCAGCGCGCCGCCCGACAGAGTGACTGGCGCATTGGCCGGACCGAACGTGCCCGCGTTATTGGTGACGGTCCAAACATTGGCCGGTGATGCAGTGTCGATAAAGAGAAGATCGAGGTTGCCGCTGCCCGTCAAGTCCGTGAGCACGCCGGCGAGCGGGTAGTTTGGACCGATGGTGTGCATCAGGTTATGGCCCGTGTTGAAGGTGCCGTCGCCGTTGCCCAGCCACACTTCGAAGGTGGACGGAGCGGTCGAGTGGACGACGATGATGTCTTGATTGCCGTCGCCGTTGACATCGCCAACGAGGATCTGGTCTCCGTAGACGCCGTTGGGATTCGGAATGACCGTGGCCGGCTGGAACGAGCCGCCGCCGTTGTTGAGCACGATGGCGACACCATAAGTTCCCGCAGCGGTTTCCACGGGAGCGGCGAAGTCGGTTCTGCCGCTACTGGTAAAGACGGCGGAGACGGCCGACCAAGTTGTCAATCCGCCGCCGGCAATCTGGTTCGCGGTCAGAAATTCGACCGGATTTACCGGCGGATTGCCTGCGATGTAGGCGTGCATCTTCGCGGAATGTTTTTTCGTGATGGCGTTTGGCGCAGCGCTCGAAGCGACGGCGGCCTGCTTGGCGGCCTGCTTGGAATGCGCGGAGAACTGGCTGGGACCTTGGCTGGCCAGAACCTGAATCGCCGCCAGCGACAAGAACACAACGGACGCAAGGAACTTCTTCATAGAGGTGTGGCGCTCCATTTCGCTAGACTTCTTCGCTTGACTCAAGAGACAAAAGGTCAGCAACACTGTGCTGTGGTTTGGGGGATTTACGTCAGGGGAGAAATGCTTTGGGGGGTGAAGGTAGTCTCCAGCAAAGTTACCCCGAGAGGAATGGCCCCAACGTGTGGGGCACGAAAGTAATAGACGCAGTCATTACGTATGGAAGGATGAATGCTTGGAAATAGAGGCTGTTAACCCTGGGCGAGAGTATTAGGAGGAACTAATTTTGGCGAGAGTACGAGAGTACTGGGTGGGATGGGTTACCATGGGCTTGTGTAAAACTCTATTCCGATGTGTGTCTTGAAAGGGCGCGGCTTCGAGCCGCGCCGTAAGTCTGAAAAGCCAGCTGCGGCTTTAGCCGCTGAGGGAGATTCCCAACAGGCAAAGGAAATTTCTTCAGCAGGCCGACGATCTGCCGTCCTCACCTTTGTTTTGGGCTCCGAGTGCGTGTTTATGGGATCGGGGTAGAGATTCTTCGACTCGGGCTCGCTGGCGCTCGCCGCTTCGCTCAGAATGACAGAATGGTAGTAATCCCGTTCCTAGCCTTCTATCGATCGTGCTGCGGAGGAAAGCGCAACGGTGAGAGTTGCAGCGTTTGGAACACCGCCTTGGGCCAGGTCTTTGCTGCCGCCGCCGCGTCCGCCGAGTGGGCTTACGGTTTGTTTTAGCAGGGCGGACATATCGGTGGGCTGACCTGGCGATTGGGCAAAAATCAGCACCGGTTGTGGCGATTCGGCGGCCAGCAGCCCTACTACTGCGGGGCCTTTCTGCGTGAGCTTCTGGGCTAGGAGCTTGAGCGAGTTGAGATCGCGGTCCGGGAAAGAGCGGACGATCAGCTTGCGGCCGTTCTTCTCGGGAGTTTCGGCGAGCAACGATGCAGCCTGGGCTGCGGCTAGTTCGTTCGCGAGTTGCTCGTTGTTCTTGCGAAGGGACCTTATTTCTTCGAGCGACTTGCGCACTTGACCCGGAACATCGTAGATGTGGGCGGAGAAAAGTCCGGCGGTTTCGGTGAGAGTCTGGAAGTCGCGGCGCGCGGTGGAGACGGCTCTCTGTCCGGCCACGAATTCGACGCGCCAACCCTGGCGGACTTTCTCGAATTTGCGGCACAGCAGGCCGGCGATCTGGCCGGTGCTGTTGACGTGCGTGCCGCCGCAGGCGGAGAGGTCGAAATCCTGAACGTCGATCAGGCGAAGTTGCTCGTGTCCTTCGGCGGGCGGCTTGCGGAGACCTAAGGCTGCGGCCTCTTCGCGGGCGACGTAGCGGATGCTTACCGGACGGTTTTCCAGAACGATTTCGTTGGCGCGGCGCTCGGCGGATTCCACTTGGGCTTGCGTGAGGTTCGCCGTATCGAGATCGACGGAGCAATAATCGTCGGCCATGTGGAAAGAGACCGTAGGCACATCGAAGAGCTCGATGAAGGCGGCGGAGAGAACATGCTGCGCGGAGTGCTGCTGCATGTGGTCGCGGCGGCGGGCTGAGTCGACCTGGCCATGAACGCGGGTTCCCGGCTGGAGATCTTTTAGCGGCGCTTCGAGGTAGTGGACAACGTGACCGTCTTCGCTATCGGCGACTTCGGTGACTCGGAACTTGTGGTCATTGCTTGCGATGGCGATGTGGCCTGTGTCATGGACCTGGCCACCGCTGGTGGGATAAAAAGCGGTGCGATCGAGGATTAGCGCGGGGCGCGGGGAGTTTTGAACTTCGCGGAC
>Ga0187781_10003063_pt1 | contig 12629 bp, 11 predicted proteins | sample 0715_SJ02_MP02_2_FD_132447 | JGI IMG/M metagenome (GOLD analysis project Ga0187781, IMG submission 132447) | Tropical peat soil microbial communities from peatlands in Department of Meta, Colombia - 0715_SJ02_MP02_20_MG | ecosystem: Environmental > Terrestrial > Soil > Wetlands > Peat | place...
GCTGTGGAGCGAGAGAATCGGGCGGACCAGTTCCGCCTGCTGCCGGAGCAGGTCGAGCGACCGCCCTTCGTTCGCCTGGGTCGAGGAGGTGAATCCGACCGTGTCGGTGAACATCACCGCTGCGAGACGACGCCCGGGAGTCACGGCGGTCCTATCCACTCTGTCAGATAAGCGTAGGGGCGACAAGGTGGCCTCGGGGCGCACGAAACGGGCCCGCTTCACGCGGTTCCATCCTCCCCGCCCAGCAGGGAGCCCCCGGGGGATGCCACAACGAGCTGTCTCCGCAACCGTCGAACGGGGGGTGCACTGCCAGTTGCACCTGCCTCGGGAGAAGGGCCGCTGCGCAGCCTGTTGCCCGGGAACCCGGTTCCGCAGCTGCCTCAGTGCCGAGGGGACTCCGATTTCACGAGGTCGGAGTAAAGATACTCGTTCGCGAGCTTCTCGTTCGCCTTCCGGGACTCGACCTCCTTCTTCCGGAGGTCGATCCGACGGATCTTCCCGCTGATGGTCTTCGGGAGCTCGTTCGTGAACTCGAGGATGCGCGGGATCTTGAAGGCCGGCAACTTGCTTCGGGAGAACACGAAGATCTCCCGGGCCAGGTTCGGCGTGGGCAGGCAGCCGGGGCGCAGGATTACGACGGCCTTCACCAAGGCTCCCCGGACCGGGTCCGGCGAGCCGATGACGGCGACCTCGGCGACCGCGGGATGCTCGGTGAGGGCGCTCTCGACCTCGAACGGCCCGACGCGGTAGTCGGACGATTTGATCACGTCGTCCGCCCGGCCCACGAACCAGAGGCGGCCGTCGGAATCCCGGTACGCCCGGTCCCCCGTCAGATACCAGGGACCGAAGAACGTCCGCGCGGCGACCTCGGGGGAAGCCCCGTAGTACCCGCTGAAGAGCCCGACCGGACGAGGGTCGAGATGCACCGCGATGTTCCCCTCCTTCCCCGTTTCGGCCTCGTGTCCCTGCTCGTCCAGCACACGAATGTCGTAGAGGAAGGAAGGCCAGCCCATCGACCCCGGCTTCACCTCCCCGCCGGGAAGGTTCCCTACGAGGAGGGTCGACTCGGTCTGGCCATAGCCGTCCCGCAGGGTCACGCCCGTCCCTTTCCGCCAGGCGTCGATGACCTCGGGGTTGAGAGGCTCTCCCGCGCTGACGCATTCGCGGAAGTGGAAATGGTACTTCGATAGGTCCTCGAGGATGAACATCCGCCAGACGGTGGGGGGCGCGCAGAAGGTGGTCACGCGCCCGTTCTGGAGCGCCTCGAGCTGGCGCCGGGGGTCGAACCGGCCCCGGGAGTAGTAGGAAAAGTAGGTCGCCCCGACGTTCCACGGAGCGAAGAACGAACTCCAGGCGAACTTGGCCCACCCCGCCTGACTGATGTTCGAATGAACGTCGCCCGGTTTCACTCCGATCCACGCGGTCGTCGTGAGGTGGCCCACCGGATAGCTCGCGTGCGTGTGGGTGACCACCTTCGGAAGCCCCGTGGTCCCGGACGTGAAGAAGAGGAACAGTGGGTCTTCGAGACGGGTAGCGGCCGGCTCCGCTTCTGCGGATTCCGCCCGACTCGCATCCACCGAGGTCCAGCCGTCGCGCCGTCCTCGAACGATGAGCTTGATCGGGATCGGTCGGCCATTGGCCCTCTCGGCCGCGTCGATCTTGGCCGCGCTTTCGGGATCGGCGAGTACCGCACCCGGAGGCAACTGGCGAAACCGGAACTCGAGGTCGGAGGGGAGAAGGATAGTGGCCGCCGGGACCAGAACAAATCCCCCCTTGATCGCCGCAAAGTAGCTGAGCCAGACTTCGGGATAGATCGGCAGCATCACGAAGAGCGTCTGCTGCTCTTTCAGACCGAGACGTCGAAGGAGGTTCAGGAGACGGCTTCCCGCGTGGGCGAACTCACGATAGGTCAGGGGGATACGCTGGCCTTCCTCGTCGTTCCAATCGAGGGCCAAACGGTCCGGAGACCTGCGCACATGGCGCTCCTCGAAGATCTCGTGCGCCCAGTTGAACCGTTCGGGGAGCTCGATCCGATCGCGACGAAGGTCGGCGGGATTCCCTTGCTCAACGAGGTCGAACAGCGTCGAGAGGCGGACGATCGTTCCCACGAGCCGGTCGACTCGTGTCGTTCTACTTACAAGTTATAGAAAATCCGCCTCACGTTGCAGCACCGCCGGGCGTCGCCGTGTCCGGGTGTCCGCCCGGACCCATCCGACGGATGCTGTGCGTCCCGGAGCGTTCGGGTCCGCAGGGGTCGAATCCGGCTGCTTCCCCACCCTTGAAGTAGACCGACGAATCTCTTCGATCACCCCCGAGAGGAGAACGAGAATGGGCGGGTCGACGAAGACGAAGGATTACACGATATCCATCCTGGTCGACCAGACTCCGAACCAGGTCTACGACGCGGTCAACAACGTTCGTGGCTGGTGGTCGGGGGGCATCACGGGCACGACGGACGAACTGGGCGCCGAGTGGACCTATCGATACGAGGACCTTCACCGCAGCACCCAGAAGATCACCGAGATGGTGCGGGGAAAGAGGGTGGTCTGGCACGTGACCGACAGCCATCTCAGCTTCGTCAAAAACAAGACCGAATGGAACGGAACCGACATCGTCTTCGAGATCGCCAAGAAGGGCGACAGGACCCAGCTTCGCTTCACTCACGTCGGGCTGGCTCCCGCGAACGAATGCTACAACAACTGTTCGGACGCGTGGCGATACTATATCCGGGACAGCTTGCGCAAGCTGATCACGACAGGGAAGGGCTCTCCCAACCCGACCGAGTGAGTCGTTGGGCACGAGGCTCGCTCCCACGGCGAGAACCGAAGAAAGAGTTTCCGCGACTCAAGGAACATTCTGGAAGTGCGAGTGGGGGAATCTCAGTTTTCGCAAGGTTCTGAAACGAATCGCCGGCCCGCCTTCCGGACGACCTTGAGCGTGCGCAACGCCGAGCGGGCCGAGCCTCTCCCGGGACCGACTCGGCGGTCGCCTAGGATTCGCGGTCGCCCGAATCCGGGCGTACGAAACGGTCGCGAAGGGTCGCTAGTTCATGTAGCGATATCGACATGCGGCGGTCGCCGGGAGGCCCGGCTCCGAAAAATGAAGCGAGGAAGAGTAATCGCGATAGGATTGGCCCTCTGTTTTGTGATCTCGGGACTGGGGCTCGTCTCCGCCCTCGCGTCCGCGGCGCCCGTTGCGAGCCCTTCCGGCGGGGTGCCCGCGCCGTCGCTCGCGTCCGCGCCGCACTCCGCGCCGATCCCCCTCCACGACGGCATCCCGGCACCGACCGTGCGATCCCACTGGTATGCCGGCGGAGTGATCTCTCCGAAGACGCCCACGTTCCAGGCGAAGACGGTCTCGACCCAGCTGACCGTCCCGGAAGCGAACATCAGCTCCGAGACGAACCAGTTCTACTACGTGCTCCTGTCCGTCTGGGACAACACCGGTTCGTACGACCAGATCGGCATCGCGAACGCGTTCGGGGTCTGGGGCTTCACCTACTCGTTCACCGACTACTGCGCGGAGAACTACTACTTCAACCCCGACCTGTTCGCCCTGACGCCGGGCGCGACCTACACCTTCACGATGAGCCTGAGCCAGGGAGAACTCTCCTTCCTCGTGTACCAGGGGCAGTCGTACGTGGGCGGTCTCTCGGTCGTGAATGAAGCGTCGACGTTCAACGTCTCGACGGTCTACTCGTGCGATGGAGGTGCCTACTACGACTTCACGGACTACGAGGAGGTTTACTACACGCAGCAGAAGACGCCGGACTTCGCGATGGCGTTCGCGGGCACGATGGCAAACGCGCGGACCGCGAAGATGCTCAACTTCACGACTCCGGGCACCCCCGGACGCGTGCATGTCTTCGTGGGCCCGGGCGCGGTCACGATCGCCAACGTTCAGTTCGAACTGCTCTATGCGGACTCGTCCCAGGGACTCGTCATCCTGAGTCACACGACCCGGTCCTATGTGTTCGATGTCGCCGCGGTCCGTCTTCACGCGAAGTCCTACCTGTCCAGCTGCTCCGCCCTCACCGCCGGCTGGACGCTGACGGGTTGGTCCGGCGCGGTTAGCCCGCCGTTCACCTCGTCCATGACCCTGAACATCCCGGGCGGGACACATCCGGGGACCTACCTCGAGTACATCTACGCCTACAACTCCGGACCCACGACGCCCGGCTGTACGGGCGACTACACGTTCCTGACGCTCGAGCTCATCCTGGTCTAGAGCGGGGCCCGGTGGCCCGGGCGAACCCCTTCCGCCTCTTTTCCATGGCCGGGTCGGATCACCGGCTGATCTGAACGTAGGACGCCGTCGCCCCGAAGTACGGGGTCAGGTCCCAGGAGGGTGGGGCATCGAGAAGGAACGGCAGCATGTAACCCGCCGAGAGCGGCGACACGGTGCCGTTGAGCTCCGTCACGACCATGTCGGAGAGCGAGCCGGTCAGCGCGTAATCCGCGATGGGGTGGTTGTTGCAGCAGGGCTGGAACTCCATCTGGGTGTAGGCGCCGTAGAATCCACCGCCCTTGTAGCTGATGGCATGCTGCCAGGTCACGCCGATCGTCGTGTCGACGATCCGGAAGAGGATCTTGTGCGCCGACGACTCCCAGAGGATCGAAAGCTCGAGCGTGCTGCCGGGAGGAGTGGAAACGCTGTTCACGAAGTTGGTCGACTCGCAGTTCTTGCCGGGCACATACCACGGTGTGATGTTGTTCCCCGTGTCGAGCGAAAGCCCGAGCTGGAAGAATCCGGTGCACGTCGAGTTCACGGTGCCCGTGAGGTTCATCGCGTTGATCTGGAAGCTCAAGATGCCCGATTGCGGAACGGACCAGCTGTCGAGCGTCATCGTGGCGGTGTAGTTGTCGAACTCGGGCAGGGTGGTCACGTAGAGCGCCGAGCCCTGGCCGTAGCCCTCCATGTTGTTGTAGCCCTTGATGACGATCGCGATGGGATTGGTGGTGGCGATGATGTCGGAATAGTGGACGGACCCGAACGTCGTCTCGATCGTGAGGTCGGCATACCGGCGCGCATTGGGAACGTTGACGGTCGCCGCGGCCTTCTGCGTGCTGTCCACGAAGACGGTCATCGTCGGCGTGCTCGGCGTCAGCGAGACGTTCACAGCAAAGTACACCCACCCGGGGGGCTGAGCGGTCTTCTTCGGGACCTTCTCGATCGACGTCAGACTCGCGAGGTTGGATCCTGCCACGACCGTTCCGTTCTGGACTCCGACCAGGGCCACCACCACGTGGTCGGTCGTCGAGAGGCCGAAGAACCCGCTGCTCGACTTACCGGCATCGATAGCGACCTGAAGCGAAAGCCACGGCTCGTTGCGCCCGATCATCCCGAAGACGTAATCGAACTGGAGCCCCCGGGACGCGGACGAAGTCAGGGTGGGTTCGCCCGAGTAATTGGAATTCCCCTGGAACCCGACTGTGGGCTTGGCGCCCGACAGCACGGACCACGGAGACAGTTTCAGGTTCTCGAAATTGTCTACGAAGGCGAACCGAACCAGCGAAGGGGCTTTGGCCGAAGGCTGCCCGGTCCCGGACATGGGCGCCAGGGAGAACTGGGGAACTGCGTGCCCACCCAGCTCCATGCTTGCAGGGGCGGCCGTTGGGAACAGCAGGACGACCGCCACCACGACGAACACCGGGGCTACCTTCGTTGTTGCCATCATACCACGAAACCGGCCGGAAACGGCAGTCAGTTCCTCATTATAGCCGAGACGTCCCGTCCACGCCCCGACGAGTGCAGTGCCAATTGCACCCGGATCGCAACCCGGTGCCTGACCCTGTCGACTGATCAGGTCGGTTCGACCCGAAATAGGCGTGCCGAGTTCTCCCAGAGGATCTGCTTCTTCTCCCCTCCCGAGAGGTTGGGTTCATCGGAAATCACTCGGACCGCCTTCGAAATCATCTGTGGCCACAACATCTGGTCGGTGCCAAACAGAAGCCGGTCACTGCCGATCGCGTCGACGGTCTCTCGGACCATCCGAAGGGTGAGCTTCGGGAAGAGCCAGACCACGGCACCGACCTCCAGGTAGACCTTCCCGAACGCGTAGGACATGTAGAGCGCATGGTCGAAGTGTGGCCATCCCATGTGGTACAAGACGAAGGGCAGCCTCGGGAACTGCCGAAGGACGGGGCGCAGGCGAAGGGGGTCCGTCAGGGTGACGTCGTAATCGTAGTTGTTGATCGCATCGGCTCCTGTGTGCAACACGACCGGGAGACCCTCCCTCTCGCACACTTCGTAGTATGGAAAGAGCAGGGGGTCCTCGAGTGGACGGACCTGCCAGCCATGGTTCACCTCACCGATGGCTCGCCAAAATCCCGCGTGCGCCTCCCGCTTGAACTCGTCCAGATTCCACGAGTCGTCCCCAATGGTCGGGCTGGGAAAGAAGGAAGGGAGGAAACGCGAAGGATGGTTCGCAACCCACTTTCGCACCTGGGGGTTGTAATGGCTCAGCAAACCGGCCCGGACCCCGGACGCATCCATTTCCTGGACGGTCCGCGTCTCCAGCTCGGCCGACGTCCGGACGTACGTGCCCGGCCAATCGCGAAACGCTCCGACCCCGTTTTCCACCCAGTCGCTCGGCGGATCCTTCTCCGGTTCGTACGCATGAAGGTGCGCGTCGAAGACTTTGCCCGGACTGGAGTCGGCTCGAGCCGGAGGGCGACGCCGAGCCGATACCCTCGCTCGGTGACGGTTCGGCGACATCAGGTAGTCCGGGGGATTCGTCCCGGACCTCTTTAACGTGCGGTTTCGCGGTTGGCGGAATCGACTTCCCCGCATCCAAGAGCTGGGGCAATCTCCCCTGGGGAAACCCACGAAATCGAAAGGCGGTTTCGGTAGATTTATGCCCCCGCCCTCCTCGTGTGTCAGCGCGTTATGCCCGTCGACCCGGAGAAGCTGAACGCCCTAGCGGGGAAGTTTCTGAACGACATGGGCGCGGCGATTACCGGGCCCTCCATTCTGATCGGAGAGCAGTTGGGACTGTACAAGGCTCTCGCGGCAAGTGGACCCACCACTTCCGTGGAACTCGCAAAAAAGACCGGGACGCTCGAACGGTACCTTCGGGAGTGGTTAGCCGGGCAAGCCGCGGCGGGGTACGTCGAGTACGATCGCGCGTCGGGTCGGTACTCGATGACACCGGAGCAGGCGTACGCCATGACCAATGAGGATAGCCCGCTCTACATTCCCGGCGCGTTCTACAGCGTCGCATCGGTCTACAAGGACCAGCGGAAGATCGCCGAAGCGATTCGGACCGGCCAGGGAATGGGCTGGCACGAGCACCACGTGGACCTCTTCTTGGGTACGAAGAAGTTCTTCCGCCCGGGCTATCTCGCAAACCTCGTCAACAGCTGGCTGCCGAGCTTGGACGGGGTGGTCGAGAAGCTTCGAGAGGGTGCCCGGGTCGCCGATGTGGGGTGTGGCCTCGGTGCTTCGACCATCATCATGGCGAAGGCGTTCCCGAAGTCGCAATTCGTAGGATTCGACTACCATACCGAGTCGATTGAATGGGCGCGCAACGATGCGGTCACCGAGAACGTCACCCGCAACACGGAGTTCGAAGTGGCCACCGCGAAAGGATACCGCGGGCGGGACTACGACCTGGTGACCTTCTTCGATTGCCTCCATGACATGGGCGATCCGGTGGGGGCTGGGCGCCACGTTCGGGAGTCGCTGAAGCCGGACGGGACGTGGATGGTCGTGGAGCCGTTCGCCAAGGAGCTGGTGGCCGACAACCTGAATCCCGTGGGGCGGGTCTTTTACAACGCGTCCCTGCTCATCTGCGTACCGGCCTCGCTGTCCCAGGAGGTCGGCAAGGGTCTCGGCGCACAGGCGTCGGACTCGAGTCTCGAGGAAGCGTTTCGCGCGGCGGGATTTGGCCGCGTACGGAAGTCGATCGAAACACCCTTCAACCGGGTGTTCGAGGTGCGACCGTAGCCCTGGGTGGGCGCGCGGCCATCGGCAGACTCTCGGTTCGCGTGTCTCCCCCTCTGGCTCATCGCTACTCGTGGTGTACTCTCGTTCCCCTACTCCATTATCATCGGACGCGCGGATGGGGTCCGCTGCGGAAGGTCGCAATGGCTCCCCCGAAGACCCGATCGGTAAACCACCAGTACTTCATTCGCGCCGACCCGAAAGAAGTGTTCGACGCGCTGACGAATCCCAAGGTCCTGGTCAAGTGGCTCGCCGACCGGGCGGAGTTCTCGCCGTCGAAGGGCGGCACTTACCTTCTCGGCTGGAACGGAGGCCCCACGCACACCGGGTCGATCGTCGAGATCGAGCCTAACCGGACCGTCGCGCTCTCGTGGGAGTGGCCGGGAGTATCCCTCAAGGGCACGGTGTTCCGCCTGTCCGTGGAGCCGAAGGACGACGGATCGATTCTGACCGTGGACCACTCCGGCTTTCCAAAGCTCGAGCGTTGGACCGAGCTCTACGGCGGGGCCGAGTGGGGGTGGACCTACTTCGCCCTCAACCTCAAGTCGGTCCTCGAGACGGGGCACGACCTGCGGTCGAAATACGATGGTTGAACTACTCGTCCCTGGGGCGAGCGGCCGTAGGATGCGCTCCGGAAGAAGGAGACAGGGACCCTACGGGGTCCACGTCTGACCGCCGTATCCCGAAGGTTTCTCGGGGGGCGTCGGTCCGCCGAACGGGTCGGGACGGGGCTCCGGCGCGCGGCCGTGCTTGTTCGCCAGGTAGATGTCGATCGCCGCCGCCGCGCGTTCGCCGGCGGCCATGGCGTGGACCACGGACCGGCCGCCGGTGGCAAAGACCCCCGGGACCCCCGTCATCCAGTCCTCGTTCTTCCCTTCGGGCCAGCCCATGGACGCGAACTTGAAGTCGTAGGCCTTGTCGAAATCCCCCACGTCGGCGACCTCGCCCACCGCGACGATGATCATGTCGCACTCGATCGTCTCTTCGGAGTTGGGGACGACGACGAGCGTCCGACGCCCCTTCGCGTCCGGAGGGCCGTGCTCGGTCTTCTCGACGACGAGCCCTTCGACGTGCTCCATGCCCAGGATCGCCTTGGGGGCACGATAGAACACGAACTGGATCCCCTCGATCTCGCCGCCCGACTTCTCCTCCTCGGTCGCCTTCATGTCCTCGGGCCCGCGGCGGTAGACGAGCATCACGTCGCTCCCCCCGGAGAGCCGGCGGGCCGACCGGGCTGCGTCGAGGGCGACGTCCCCCGCCCCGATCACGACGACGCGTCTCCCGGTACGGCCGAAGAGCCCGGCGCTCCCGGTGTTCATCGCGAGGAGGAACGGCAACGCATGATACACCCCGGCCAAGTGCTCGCCGGGAACGCCAAGCTCCCGGGCCTTCGAAGCGCCGACCGTCACGAGGACCGCCTCGTACCCTTCCTCGAGGAGGCTCTTCGGAGTGAAGTCCGCGCCGGCCTTCTTCCCGACCACGAACGTGATGTCGAGGTTCTTCCAGCGGGCGAGGTCGGTCGCGAGGTCGTCGGCCTCGAGGTGGTAGCGCGGGATGGTGTTCACCTGGCCGCCGAGGAACGGCTGGACCTCGAAGACCGTGACCGGATGGCCCCGGATCGCCAGGTCCCAGGCGGCCATGAGCCCCGCCGGCCCTCCCCCGATGATCGCGACCCGTTCCTCCTTCCGCTTCGAGGGAACGTAGAGCAGGTCGGATTTCCCGAAGTCGAGCGCGGCCCGCTTGAGGTGCCGGATCGCGATCGGGACCCCGCGCCCCGCCATGATGCAGTCGTCCTCGCAGAAGTGGTAGCAGGTCTTGCACAGCACCGTAGCGAGGGGGTTCTCCCGCAGCACGAGGAGGGCGGCGCCATCAAAGTCCCGTTCTCCGACCTTGATGTTGTACCCGCGTGCATCCTGCATGATCGGGCAGCCCTGGATGCAGTACGGCATCGCGCACTGGAGGCACCGCTGACCCTCGAGGACCGCTTCCTCGAGGGTGTACGGGTGGTCGATGAGGGCGAACTTCTCGATGCGCTCCTCGCGGTCCTCTTCCTGGATGGGCACGCGTTCGTATCGGTCCATCGAGTCCCCGGCTTACGGTGTCGGGAACGACGAACGAACTCCCTATAGGGTTCACGGTCGGCTTGCTAGGGTGTAGTCCGGCCCACCGCGGGGTCGTCGCCGGGGGCGCTCGGACCGGGGATTCCGAGGAGCACCACTCGAAAGGGTTACGTTTTCCCGTCCCTGAGGCTCGGCGATGTTCGTCAACGGGTTGGTGAACCTCTATACTCGGGACATCGAAGCCGGCATTCGATTCTATCGTGACCTCCTCGGTTTCCGGGAGACCTTCCGAACCCCCGCTCACGGAACCCCCACCCATGTGGAGTTCCAGCTGAACGGGTTTGGTGTGGGTCTCGGAACGGTCGAAGCGGCGAAGCGGGTGCATCAAGTCGACGCGAAACCCGGGACTCCGGCCATGGCCCTCGTCGTATGGTGCGAGAACGTCGACGAGGCCTTCGAACAACTGAAATCTGAAGGAGTTCACGTCGTTCGGCCGCCGCACGACGCGGGAAACAAGAACCGGAGCGCGCTCTTGAAGGACCCCGACGGAAACCTGGTCGAGATCGTCTCCAAGGTTGCGTAGATGCGTTCCGGGATGCTTTATCCGCCGGAGCCAAGGTGTGGGGTCGAACCGCCGACCCCATCGCCGCGCGGCTCGACGATCTGACAGAACATGCCTCCGAAGACGAGCGATCGCCCCGATTACTCCCGCACCCGGATCCGAAGGGTGAACTGGGCAACCGAGTTGGGCACCGTCCGCCGTCTGTTCCTCGAGTATCGGGAGTGGCTCGCAGGTCACAGTGACCCTGCCGCCGGCCCGGGGTCGCCCTCGCAGGTCGGCCTCGCGCAGATCGACCGGCTGATCGCCGGGTTGCCGGGGGAGTACGGTCCGCCCGGGGGGGAAGTCCTCCTCGCGTTCGCCGGAAGATCCCTGGCCGCGTGTGGCGCCCTCCGGGGACTCGAGCCGAAGGTCGGTGAGATCAAGCGAGTGTACGTGCGGCCCGACCACCGAGGTCCCGGGTTCGGCCCTCGTCTCACGCGCGCGCTCCTCGACCGCGCCCGCCAGCTGGGCTACGAGCGGGTTCGGGTCGACACCCTTCCGACGATGGCCGCCGCGATCCAGTTCTATCCGGCGATGGGCTTCAAGCCGATACCGCCGTTCTGGCCCCACCCGGTCGCGGGGGCCCTGTTCTTCGAGTACCCCTTGAAAAAGCCGAAGCTGAGCGCATCCCGGCGCGGGGTGTCGAAGTCCCGTTCGTCGGAGTGAACCCCTCTCGGCACGGCGCGGCAGCAGAGTACTACCTACTACGGACTACGTAGGTTCAGCTGCACTCACCGTCTTCCTGCCGGGCTCGTCTGTAAGCGGGTCCCCTCGCTCCGCGTCTCTTCCCGCAACTCCCCGCGGAAAGGGGGAGTCATGTCGTTTCGGAACGGAGGTTTCTCGGACCCAGAGAGACCCCGTCCGGGCGACCTGGGCCGAAGGAAGCTTCCCAACCCGGGTAGGGAGATATAATGGTCGGACGTGAGAGCAGCATGCCCCTTGCTTCGGGAGCGGGACCCGGGACCTCCGGGTCGTCCGCGGACTCGCGGTCGTTCTCCGCGCGGATTCTCCAGGAAAATCGCTACCTGGTGAAGGTGGAGTTCTCCAACCCTAAACTCCCACCCTTTCGTGCCGACGAACCTCCACCGCTCGGGGGCGGCCAGGGTCCGTCGCCCGCGGAAACCCTCGCGGCGGCGATCGGGGAGTGCATGACGTCGACGTTCTACAACGCGCTCGAGAGAGCCCGGGTCCCCGTCACCCCGATCGAGACCGTTGTCACCGGGACCGTGGGACAAAACCCCCAAGGCCGGCTCCGGGTCGTGGGTCTCAAAGTGCAGATTCGATGCTCCCCGGTCGACCCACAGGACCAGGCCCGGTTCGACCACTGCCGCGCCATCTTCGAGGATTTTTGCACCGTTTCGGCAGCCGTGAAGGACGGCATCCCGATCTCGACCGAGGTCGGCCCATCCCCCGGTCCAGGTGCGCCGGGTGCATCCGGCTGAGCGGAGGGCGGGGTCCTCCCTCGTCGTCCGCTCCGCACGTCGTGGTCGCGCCCGCGAGCGAGATCGATCTCGAGGGAGTGGCGGGCCGGGTCCTCTTCCCTTCTGTCCACCAAGGTCCCTGGCCGCGGTCCAAGAGGTTCGCGGAGTCAGAGGGCCGGGGCTCTTCCGAACCGGAACTCCACGAACACCAGTTGGAGGCGGATCTGAACTACGTCCTGGCCGGGACCGCCTTTCGTACGAACGGCCGAGGTCAGGACGTCGAGGTGCCGGCCGGGCTCGATCTGTCGCACCTCGCGTTCCGCGGGCCGTACGCATTCGAGGTTTCGCCGTCCGGAGGTCATCGAGTGGTCGCCCACACGCTCCGCGGAGCTCCTCGAGTGGAGAACCGACCGGTTCCCCGAGGAAGCGGCTACCTCCGGGAGAACCTCTTGGCCGTCCGCGTCACCGGAACCCAGGGAGACGAACTGCTGGTTCTATCCGCCCCGGCGCTTTGAGTCGCCCAGTAGGAGGGTCCATGGACCACCAGGGGCAGACTGAGAAGCCACACGCCGCGTCGGGGCAGCTCCCTCGGCTCGCGCTCCC